>Ga0114129_10006928_pt1 | contig 16121 bp, 15 predicted proteins | sample RhiMetdeltSRZDD1_FD_80071 | JGI IMG/M metagenome (GOLD analysis project Ga0114129, IMG submission 80071) | Populus rhizosphere microbial communities from Tennessee, USA - Rhizosphere MetaG P. deltoides SRZDD1 (version 2) (version 2) | ecosystem: Host-associated > Plants > Roots > Rhizosphere >... | reverse complement strand
GGAGCGCGCCGAGGGGCCGTGCCGCGTGGCCGTCGTGGATGTGACCGAGCCGCGGCGGGTCTCCGCGTTTGTCGACGAGCTGGTAGCGGCGGAGGGCCGCGTCGACGTCCTGGTGAACTGCGCCGGCGGGGTCGTCGGCCAGACCATGCGGCCGGTGGAGGAGGTCTCCGAGGAGGCCTGGCGCGCGATCTTCGCAGTGAACCTCGACGGCGCGTTCCACTTCACGCGGGCCGCCGTCCCGGCCATGAAGGCGCGCCGGCGCGGCAGCATCGTGAACATCTCGTCGGGCGCGGGCCGCTCCTATAGCCTGACGGGAATCCAGGCCTACGCGAGCGCCAAGGCGGGGCTGATCGGGTTCACGCGGCAGACGGCGCGAGAGCTCGGCGAGTTCGGGATCCGGGTCAACTGCGTGGCGCCGGGCTTCGTCCGCTCGAATCCCGCGACCGAGCGGCAGTGGCAGGCGATGGGCGAGGCCGGCCAGCGGCGTCTCCTCGAGTTGATCGCGCTCCGGCGGCTCGGCGAGCCGGAGGACATCGCCCGCGCCGTGCTCTTCTTCGCTTCCGACGACGCCCGGTACGTCACCGGCCAGACGATCAGCGTCGACGGCGGCCACTGGATGCTCGGGTGATTCGCACGCTGATTTCGTCGCGATGGGTGGCGTCGGCAGGTGCCCCGGCGCGGCCGAGCGCCAGTGGAACCCCTTTGCCATCGGGTCGCGCCGCGGCGCGTCGCGGCCTGCGGCGAACGGGTGACGGAGCGACGCCGCGTCGGAGGCGAGTCGGCGACAGGCCCCATCACGACGAACGACGGAGGCGTGTGTGAGCGGGGCGGCCGTCGGGGTACTGGCGCCGGTCGCCGAGCGGGCCGACACGCTCGTCGGCGACGCCTGGCGCCGATTCCGGCGGAATCGCCTGGCGGTGATCGGCCTCGTTGTCGTCGCCGTGATCGTGACGGCGGCGGTGCTCGCGCCCTGGCTCGCGCCGCAGGACCCCGCGAAGCAGAGCCTCTTCGAGAAGCGCGCCCGGCCGGGCGGAAAGTACCTCCTCGGGGCGGACGAGTTCGGGCGGGACATCCTCTCGCGCGTGATCTACGGGGCCCGGGTGGCCCTCGTGGTGGGGCTGGTGTCGGTGGGGATCGCGCTCGGCCTCGGGCTCGTCCTTGGCAGCCTGGCCGGTTTCCTCGGCGGCTGGGTGGACGCCGGGATCATGCGGGGCGTCGAGGTCTTGCTGGCCTTCCCCTACCTCCTGCTCGCGATCGCCGTTGTGTCGGCGCTCGGCCCCGGAGCGCTCAACACGACCATCGCGGTCGGCATCTGGGGCACGCCGCCCGTCACCCGGATCGTCCGGGGCGCCGTGCTCGCCCTCACGGAGACCGAGTACGTGCGGGCTGCCCGGGCGCTCGGCGCCACGGGCCCGGCGCTGGTCATCCGGCACATCCTGCCGAACATCCTGCCGACCGTGATCGTGTACGGCACGCTCTTCATGGCGAACGCGATCCTGGTCGAGGCGGCGCTGTCGTTCCTGGGGCTCGGCGTCCAGCCGCCCACGCCGTCCTGGGGGCTCATGGTGGCGACAGGACGCGACTTCCTTCTCATCACGCCCCACATCACGACGATTCCCGGGCTCGCCATCATGCTGGCGGTCCTTGGGTTCAACCTCCTCGGTGACGGCCTGCGCGACGCCCTCGACCCCCGCCTCCGCGGGGCGTGATCAACCGCACGTGGAGTTTCCACTGAAGGAAAAGACCGTCGTGTTTCCGGAGGTCACGGCCAGTGGCCCTTGGCTGGCTATCAAGGGACCCCCGGAACTGCAGGCGATGCGCACGATGTAATTTCCTGGCGCCACCGACATCGAGGCCGGTGACGGTTGCGTTACGGTGAGCTCGCCACCGACTTGCGTGTTGGCCGGCTGGACGAATACCTTCGCGAAGAGTGTGCAGCAGCTCGTGTTGACGACCTGGATCGTCCCGTTCGGCGGCGGAGGCGGTGGTGGGCGCGGGGGTGGTGGCGGTGGGACCGGCGGCGAAGCGGGAAGCTCGACCGTCACGGTCTTGGCCGCGTTCATGAGGGCCGTGCAGGCGCCGGTGCCGGTGCACCCGCCGCTGAACACGGCCGTCGACGGGGTGGCTCTCAGGTTGACGCTCGTCCCGGCGGAGTAGCTCTCGGTGCAGTCGCCCGGGCAGGCGATGCCAGGGCCACTGACCGACACGCTCGGTCCCACCACCACTGTGAGCTGGACGTTGACGCCGAAGACGAGTGCGACCTCGACGCTCCCAAGGCCCGGGGGCACGGTGAAGACCGGGTCGGGCTTGTCGGAGGGGAAGTCCTGGCCGTTGCAATGCAGGACACCGCTGGCGCTGTGCTGGCCGGTCGGGAGGAGCAGGGAGACCGACGTGTCGCTGGCCGTCACGGTCTTCCCGTCCGGCTGGATCGTGATGTCGACGCTCTGACAACCCTGCGGAAGCAGGCCGAGCCTGGCCCCCTTGACTCCGTTGAAGCGCAGCTCCAGGCGGCTTCCACTCGGGCCGCTGCTCTGGCTGCTGCCGCTGCAGGCCTGAGCGAGCGCTGCGAGCATGACGAGCCAGGCTGCGAAGCGCCAAGACCACCACCGGCGTGACGACCCTCGCATGGCGAACACCCCTCGTCGCGACTAGAAGCGGTACATTACGCGGAGGTCCGCGTGGACTCCGTTGATCGTGCCGGCCCGCGGAAAGAACGGACTCCGCTCCACGTCCATGAAGAAATACCGGAGGCCGGTCTCGATGCCGAAGCGCCGGTGCGGAAGCCAGGTGACGGTCGGCCCGATGGCCACCTTGGTCCGGCCACCGTCGAAGAGCACGTTGCTCTCAGGATAGTCGTTGGCGAACACGTGCTTCACCTCGACGGCGCCCTGGATGGTCCACGCGTCGTCGATGATGTAACCGACCACGACGCTGCCGCGGATGTCGTTCCCCCGGCTGTTGCTGGGTTCCGTCTGGAGCCGACCGGAGGCGTCGATCCGCTCGGCCTTGAAGCGCACGATGTCCCGGAAGCTGACGACCACCCACCACGGCTCCGGACGCCACTCGAGACTCATCCGGATGTCCAGCTCGTCGCCCTCGTGGAAGCTGTCTCGTCCCCCGAGCTGGTCCGCGCTGAACATCGTGTAGGACACGGTCCCCACGAGCCTGGTCGCCTCCGCCAGATACACGTCCCCCAGCAGCGTGACCGTGAGCTCGTCACCGGGGTCGATATCGTCGCCCGGGATGTCCTTCGTCGGGTTGTATTCCCCGGTCCATAGATACCCGACACCGCCGCCGATGCCGAACCGGCCGAAGTTACGGTAGGCGCTGATCGTCGGGTTGACGTCGAATCCCTCGCCGAACCGCTCGAGGAGCGCCAAGTCCTCGTCCTGGATGGCTGCCAGATCGCGCGTCTTGAAGCGGGTCACGCCGGAGGGCAGGTCGAGGTTGAGTCCCGCCCGGATCTCCACGTCGGAGATCACGAAGCGATAGTAGCCAGACACCGTCGTGTCCGTGAAACCGCTAATCTCACCACTCTGGCGGCCGCCGCCCGGGTCTCTCTCCGAGGTGCCCACGGCGCCACGGACGTTCACCCCCCAGAAGGGAGCGTCGAAGTAGAGCGCCAGCGGGACGAGGATCTGCCGCCCATCCTGCCCGGCACCGCTCCAGGCATCCAGATGAAGGCCCGTCCACGCGGTCCACTCGTCCGCCCGGGCGGGCGACGCTCCGGCCACGACGGCCGCCAGGACGAGCGCGCGCGCCAGGAACAGGTTCCCCTTCCGACGCTTCCCGTGGTTCCGATCTGCGCGTGGCATCCGGTGGCTCTCCTCGCGGCCTCAGTTCACCGAGATGTCCACGTTGGCCAGACCGTTCTCCTTCTCCGGCGCCGTGCCCCCCGATTGATTCGACTGGCCCGTGCCGCCACCCAGGGTTCCCCCGATGCTCTTGTCGAGCTTCGAGTCGATCACCCCCAGCGTCTGACGGTCCAGGTTCCCGGGCACCACGCCGACCGCCTCGAAGGCCAGGCTCGAGAGCAGCGAGCGCTTGTCCCAGAGCGGGATGATGCGGCACGGGGTCGGATCGCGACGGGTCTCCACGCGCGTGTAGCGGTTGCGCGTGCAGACGACCTGACCGGCGTCGGTGGAGTCGGCCTGGACGGAGCCGGCGAGCACGTAGACGCGCGTGTCCGCGCTGCCGTCAGGCGCGGGCTGCCCGCCGCCGGTGGGGGCCATGCCCTGCAGGAGCGCGAAGTCCGTCTGGCGCACGGCCGCGACGGCGGTCGGGGTCGTGACCGAGAACCGCCCCATGCCAGTGCCGACCTTGGCGACGACCTGGCGGGCGACCCACGCGCGCGCCTGGCCGGCGGCCAGGTTGAAGCGGGACGTGGTCGGCTGGTTGGCCGCGTCGACGTCCAGCTTGTCGATCTCGAGGTCGGACAGCTCGCCGACCCGCACGAGGCTGCCGTCGCCGAGCACGACCTCCGCGGCACCACCCTTGCCGGTGCGGACCCGGTCGCCCTCGGAAAGCCGCGCGCCCTTCTGGAGCGGCTGGGCCGCCGTCTGGCCCTTCGCGACGACCTCCACCGGCGCTCGCGCGAGGATGACCTCGGCCGTGCCCGCTACCTGGGCGCCCGCCGACGTGACCGACGCGAAGAGCGCGGCGCTCGTCACGATCGCCAGCGTGACCCACCTCGTAACGCTGTTCACTGGTCTACCCTCGCTTCGGCGTTGGGATTGGTTGGACGGCCTTCGGCCTGTGGGCTCATGACGATGTCTCCTGGCCGGGATTCTTCAGGTCGACGAGGTCGAAGATGTCGACGGCCTGGTGCTTACCCTTGACGGTGACGCTGCCCAGGGGGCGGACCACGACGTGGTCCCGTACCAGCTCGTAAGTGCCCTGGCTGATGATGATGTGGCGGGCGGTCTCGTAGTCCTTGTTGAGGCTCTCGAGGCGGGCGCCCAGGTTCACCTGGTCCCCGATGACCGTGTACGTGAAGCGCTGTGACGAACCGAAGTTCCCCACCAGCATCTCTCCCGTCGCGATACCGAAACCCGTCACGAACGGCTCCCGCCCCTCGACCTTCCACTTCTCGTTGAGGCGGCCCACCACATCGGACATCTCGACGGCGGCCCGACATGCCTGGAGCGCGTGGTCCGGATTGTCGAAGGGTGCGCCGAAGAACGCCATCGTAGCATCGCCGATGAACTTGTCCAAAGTTCCCCGGTGCCGGAACACGACCTCGACGAGAGCGGTCAGGTACACGCGAAGAGCCCCGACCACCTCCTCGGGAGGGTGCTCCTCGGAAAAAGTCGTGAACCCCCGGATATCCGAGAAAAGAACAGTCAGCATGCGGCGTTCGCCGCCAAAGGTGAGCTTGCTCGGATCGCGGCCGATCTGCTCGACGATCGCGGGCGGCACGTACTGGCGGAAGGCCTGCTTGATCCACCGGCGCTCGCGCTCCTCGGTTAACACCTGGTAAGTCACGCTTCCGACGTGTCCCACGGCGAGCGCGACCAGCGGCGGGAGCAGGAGGATCCACGTTCCGTTGCGAAAGCCCAGATGAACGAGCCCGGTCGTCCCGGCCGCGAGGCCCAGCGCGACGACGGTGCCCCAGATGGGGCCGACGCGCGGGAGCAGGAGCGGTCCGACGAGCGCCAGCAGCAGGACTGCGATCGTCTCGATCAGTGGCAGCTCTGTCGGCTTGCGGAGGCCCCGGCCCTCCAGGAGGTTGGCGATCGCGGTGGCGTGGCTCTCGACACCCGGCATGACGGGATCGAAGGGGCTGGCCCGCACGTCCATCAGGCCCTGCGCCGTGAAGCCCACGAGGACGATCTGGTCCTTGACGTCGGGCGGCGAGGATCCGGTGAGCACCTCCACGGCCGGGATGGTCCGGAAGCTCCGGGCACCTCCGTAGTAGGTGAGGAGAAGAAAGCCATGCTCGTTGGTCGGCACCACTGTAGATCCGACCTGCACCGTGTGGTCTGCCGCCAGGCGGACGCGGGTTCGCGGCAGCCCCAGTCCCAGGCGCGCGGTCTCGAGGGCCAAGCTGGGATAGAGCCCGTCGCCCAGCCGGATGACGAGCTCGACCTGGCGGAGGGCGCCGTCGGGATCGGGATACACGTTGACGTGCCCGTTCGCGGCGGACGCCGTGATGAAGCGCGGCAGCGGCAACAATACACCGGCCGCGTGGCGCGGGGCGAATGCCTGCTCCGAGTCCGGGCTGGCGAAGCCAACGACGCGGCTCCGGTTGAGGAGCCGCTGGGCGGCCCCGTCGAGCTCCTTGGTCTCCTCAGGCGGGAACGCGAAGAAGTAGGGGAGCACGACGCGGCGGCTGGCGGCCATCGCCTGCGCGAGCGCCTCGTCGGTGTCGGCGTCCGAGAGGGCCTCCTCGAGGGCCCGACCGAACTCGGCGCCCGGCCCCGGACTTCGTGGAAGCCCGAGCGCCCGGTATCGCTCGGCCAGGCTCCGTGCGAGCACGAGCCGGCTGTTCTCGTCCGGCTCGTTCAGGAGAAGGTCGAGGGCGATGACCCGGGCGCCTCCCGCGACAAGTCGCTGAATGATCTCGGCCGTGCGCGTGCGGGGCCACGGCCACCGTCCGACCAGGGCGAGGCTCGTCTCGTCGATGGCGACGATGCTGATGTTCGCCGGGGGCGGGAGCGGTCCGCGGAGGCGGGCGTGCCAGTCTAGCACCCGCAGCTCGATCTGCTCGATGAGCGTGGGAGGCGCGAATAGGCAGAGGAGGCCGAGCGCGATTGCCAGGCAGGCCAGGAGCGGTGGCACGAGGCGTCGGAACCCGCTCCTCGCGCGCGGCTTCGGGTTGGCAGCGGTCGGAGCCTTCTTTGGCGTGGCGCGATCTTAGCATGCGTCGGGGTCAGACTTTGATTTCCCGACACTTTCGCGGGGTGCTGGCTGGCGCGGGCTAAGTGTCGAGAAGTCAAAGTCTGACCCCGCGCGGCGGTGCTATCATCCAGCCATGGCAGCCATGGCAGCCAGGGCGGTGTTGCCGCGCAACGTGATCCTGGTGGGCTTCATGGGGGCGGGGAAGTCGACCGTGGGGCGTCTGCTCGCCCGCCGCCTCGGCCTCTGCTTCGTCGAGACCGACGCGATGATCACGGCCCGCGAGGGCCGGTCCATCCCCGAGATCTTCGCCGACCGCGGCGAGCCGTACTTCCGTCAGCTCGAGGCGGAGGTCCTGGAAGCGCTGGCCGACAAGCACGGCCACGTGGTCGCGACCGGCGGAGGCTTTCCCTGCGCGCCGGGGGCCATGGACCGGCTGCTCCACCTGGGAACGGTCGTATGGCTCGCCGCCGACTTCGACTCCGCCTACGCCCGGGCCAACCGGGTCGGCGGCCGGCCGATGTTGGCGGAACGGACGGTCGAGGAGGCCGCTGCGCTCTTCCGGGTCCGGGAGGATTGCTACCGTCGCGCCCACCTGGCGCTCGACACCACCCACATGACCGTCGACGCCGTGGTCGGCCGGATCGTCCGCCACCTCCGCGAGCGGGAGCGGACCGGCCGCCCGGCGGAGGCTTTCGCGGAGGGCCCTCCATCCCTGGACCAGCCGGCTCGCATCGGCGAGCGCCGGGAGGGGGATGGCTAGGCCGCGGGCACCGGAGCCAGGGAGCCATGCCTAGCGAGACGAGCTCCGGGGCGCTCGTCCAGCGGCTGCAGCGAGAGCCACTTCTCGCCGACGGCGCCATGGGGACCATGCTCTACGCCCGGGACGTGCCGCTGGACGCGTGCTTCGACGTCCTGAACGTCAACGACCCGAAGACCGTCCAGTCGATCCACCTGGAGTATGTGGCCGCCGGTGCCGATCTCCTGGAGACCAACACGTTCGGCGCCAACCGTTTCAAGCTCGCCTTGCACGGGCTCGAGGGCCGCGTGCGCGACATCAACCGGGCCGGCGCGCGGCTCGCGCGCGACGTCCGCGAGACGATGGGGCGCGATGTGCTCGTGCTCGGCTCCATTGGGCCGCTCGGCAAGTACCTCCTGCCTCTGGGGACGGTCGGCGAGGCGGAAGCGGTGGCCGCCTTCCGTGAGCAAGCCGAGGCGTTGCTCGAGGGTGGAGTGGACGGCTTCGTTGCCGAGACCTTCTCGGACCTCCGCGAGCTCCGGCTCGCCGTGACCGCGATCCGCGCCGTCTCGGCGGACCTCCCCATCGTGGCCCAGATGGCGTTCAACGACGAGCGGGTCACGTTCCTCGGTCAAGCCCCGGCCGAGGTAGCGCGTGAGCTTGTCTCGCTCCCAGTCCAGGTCATCGGGGCGAACTGCGGCGTGGGTTCGAGCGTGCTCTACGACGTGGGGCTCCTCCTCCACCAGACGGCGCCTCAGGCCTGGGTGTCGATCAGGCCGAATGCCGGGCTCCCGAGCCGGCATGGCGAGCGGCTGATCTACCTCTCGTCGCCCGCGTACATGGCCGACTACGCCTCCCGGATGCTCGAGGCCGGGGCACGGATCGTCGGCGGCTGCTGCGGGACCACCCCGGCCCACATCCGCGCAATGCGCGAGGTCGTGGACCGCCACGCCCGCGGAGGGAGTCGGTCGCGGCGCGCCGTGACGGCTGCCCCGTCGGTCGCCCCCGACCGGGAGGAGGCGCCGGCCCTCGGGGTCACCGCGGAGCCTTCGCGGCTTCTCTCACGGCTCCGGGCCCGAGACTTCCTGATCACGGTCGAGCTCGATCCCCCGCGGGGCCACAACATCGAGAAACTGGTGCAGGGGGCGAAGCTGCTCGCTGAGCGGGGCGTGGATGTCGTCGACATCAACGACGGCTCGCTCGGGCGTGTCCGGATGGCGGTCCTGCCCACGGCGCTGCTCGTCCGCGAGGCGACGGGCCTCGACATCAGCATGCACTTCACCTGCCGAGACCGGAACCTCATGGGCATCCAGGGGGATCTCCTCGGCGCGCACGCGCTGGGCGTCCGGAACATCCTGGCGATGACCGGGGATCCCCCGCGGGCCGGCGACTACGTCAACGCCACCGCCGTCTTCGACGTCGACGCCATCGGGCTCGTCCGGATCGTCGCAGGCATGAACCGGGGCGTGGACGCGTCGGGCAACCCGATCGGTGAGCCGACCGCGTTCGGCATCGGCGTCGCCGTGGATCCCGGCGCGGCCGATCCGGCCAGGGAGATCGACCGGCTCCACGCCAAGGTGGCCGCCGGCGCCATGTGGGCCCAGACGCAGCCGGTCTACGACCTCGAGCAGCTCGACGCGTTCCTCGCGCGGCTAGGGGATGTTCCAGTGCCCCTGGTGGTCGGGATCCTGCCGCTCCACTCGTTCCGTCACGCCGAGTTCCTGCACAACGAGGTGCCGGGCATCACGGTGCCCGACGCCGTCCGGGCGCAGCTCCGCGACGCGGGCGACCATGCGCTCCGGGTCGGCGTCGAGACGGCCCAGGCGATCCTCGCGGAGGTGCGTCGACGGTACGCCGGTGCCTATCTGATGCCGTCCTTCGGGCGCTTCGAGGTGGTCGCTGAGGTCCTCGAGGCCCTGCGTTGACGGAGTACGCGGCGGGGCCCCGCTCCCGGAGCTCGCATCCCCTGCGTCACATCCGATTCGCTGGACTGACCCCCAACGTGAATCCGACCGGGGCGCCCCTAGCCGACCGGATGCTCGCCCTCGGGAGCGAGCCGCGCCGCGCCTCGCGCCGCACGTTGGGCTCGATGGCCAGGTAGGGTAAGGAGTGGGCGCGCTCGACGGCCTTGTCGTCCTGGACCTCGCCACGTTCATCGCCGCGCCCATGTGCGCGACGCTCCTCGGCGAGTTCGGGGCCGAGGTCATCAAGGTCGAGCAGCCCGGGGTGGGGGACGACCTTCGGCGGCTCGGGCGCCAGGCCGACGGGGTGTCACTCTGGTGGCTCTCCGACGCCCGCAACAAGAAGTCGATCACCTGCAACCTCCGGGACCCCGCAGGTCAAGCGCTGGTCCGCCGGCTGTGCCGGGGCGTCGACGTGGTTGCGGAGAACTTTCGGCCGGGGACCCTCGAGCGCTGGGGGCTCGGGTACGAGACCCTCCGGGCCGAGAACCCCGGGCTCGTGATGGTCCGGATCTCGGCGTTCGGCCAGACGGGGCCATACCGGGAGCGGCCGGGATTCGGGCGCATCGCGGCGGCGGTCGGCGGCATCTCATACCTGTCGGGCTACCCGGACCGGGCCCCGGTGACCCCGGGAACTCCGACGGTGCCCGACTACCTGGCGGGGCTCATGGGAGCCCTGGGCGCCCTGATCGCGCTCAGGGCGAGAGAGCGGACCGGCGAGGGGCAAGTGGTGGACCTCGGGCTCTACGAGCCGATCGTCCGCATCCTGGACGACGCGATCCCCGTCTTCGGGGCGCTCGGGTACGTCCGGGAGCGGATCGGCTCGGCCGCCGAGAGCGCAGCGCCCCACAACCACTACGAGAGCCGGGATGGGCGCTGGGTGGCGGTCGCGTGCACGAACGACCGCATGTTCGCCCGGCTGGCGCGGGCCATGGGGACACCGGATCTGGTCGAGCAGTTTCCGGGGGTACGGGACCGGCTTGCCAAGCGCGCCAAGCTGGACGGGCTCGTGCAGACGTGGGTCGGCAGCCAGGACGCCGCCGAGGCGCTGGCCATCCTCGACGCCGCTGAGGTACCGTGCTCGCTAGTGAACTCGGTGCGGGATCTTTTCGCGGACCCGCAGGTGAAGGCTCGCGAGAACATCGTCGCGGTGCCGGAGCCTGGCCTGGGAACCGTTCACATGTCGGGCGTCGTGCCGCGCCTCACCGGCACTCCCGGTGCGATCCGGCACGCCGGCGTCCGCGAGCCAGGGAAGGACAACGAGGAGATCTACCTGGGCCGGCTCGGGCTCGAGCAAGCCGAGTACGACCGCCTGCGGGCGGGAGGCGTAATCTAGGAGGGGCCATGCTGATCCGCATCCCGGGTCCACACGATCCGCGCCCGTCGGAGATCACCCCGCGGGGCGTATACCTCAACCGCCGGGCCTTCATGGTCGGTGCGGCCGCCGCCGCCGCGGTCGGAGGCTGCGACGCGCCGACGGAGGCTGCGCTCAAGCCGGCGGTGAAGGGCCAGCCCCTCGTCGCGACCCGCAACCAGGCGTTGAGCGTGACCGACCCACCCACACCGTGGGACAACGCGACGACCTACAACAACTTCTACGAGTTCGGCACCGACAAGGCCGATCCCGCGCTCAATTCCCATACGCTGCGGCCCCGTCCGTGGTCGGTGGAGGTCGGCGGGCTCTGCCACAAGCCCAAGAGGTTCGATATCGACGAGATCCTGCGACTGGCCCCGCTGGAGGAGCGCGTGTACGCGCTCCGCTGTGTCGAGGGCTGGTCGATGGTCATCCCGTGGATCGGGTACCCCCTCTCGGCGCTCCTCAAGCGGGCCGAGCCCACCGGTGCCGCCAAATACGTGGAGTTTCAGACCCTGGTCGACCCCGAGCAGATGCCGGGCACGAAGCCGAGCTTCTTCGGATCCGCGCTCGACTGGCCGTACGTAGAGGGACTCCGGCTCGACGAGGCGACGCACCCGCTGGCACTCCTGACGGTGGGGATGTACGGGCACGTGCTCGCGAACCAGAACGGCGCGCCGGTCCGCGTGATCGTGCCCTGGAAGTACGGGTTCAAGAGCGCGAAGTCGCTCGTCCGGATCCGGCTCGTCGCGGATGAGCCGAAGACCAGCTGGAACAAGGCGGCGTCGAACGAGTACGGCTTCTACTCGAACGTCAACCCGAACGTGGACCATCCCCGCTGGAGCCAGGCGACCGAGCGGCGGATCGGCGAGTTCCGGCGCCGGAAGACCCTCATGTTCAACGGCTACGACCAGGTCGCGTCGCTCTACACCGGGATGGATCTCAAGAAGCAGTACTGATGTAGAGCGCTCGCCGGCACACGGAGGCCGCGATGCCCAAGGGATACTGGATCGTGCGCGTCGATATAGCCGACGATGAGAAGTACAAGGCTTATGTCGCCGCCAACGCAGAACCCCTGCACAAGTACGGCGCGCGGTTCCTCGTCCGTGGCGGTCAGTTCGAGAATCCCGAAGGTACAAGCCGTCGTCGCAACGCGGTGATCGAATTCCCGACCTATCAGGCGGCGCTCGACTGCTGGAAATCGCCCGGATATCAGAAGGCGATCGCGCTGCGCAGGGACGTGTCGACGATCGACCTCATCGTCATCGAGGGATACGAAGGCGCACAGCCCTAGGCACCAGCGAGGAGGGTAGGACGTGGCCCGCATCGAGGGCGTCAGGCCAGCCGAGGTGGCGGACGAGTATGTCGGGAAGGTGCTCGCGGCCCAGGCCAAGCACTGGGGCGCGCCCCTCCTGAACCACCTCGTGTACGCCCGCCGGCCGTCGATCTTCCGCGGCGCCCGCGGGATGTGGACGGGCATCGACGCCTCGGGGCTGATCGACGGCAGGCTCACGGCTCTCGTGAACCGGCGCGTGGCGTGGCTGAACCGCTGCGAGTTCTGACAGGACATCAACGCTGCCGTGGGCAGCGCGCTCGGGGTGGCCGAGGAGAAGATCCTCGCGCTCCCGCACTACGCCACCAGCCCCCTGTACGACGACGCGGAGCGAGTGGCGCTCGAGTATGCCGACGCCATGACGCTCAGCGATCGCGAGGTGGACGACGAGCTCTTCGCCCGGCTCCGCCGCTTCTACGACGACGACGCCCTCGTGGAGCTGACGGCGATCATCGCCTGGGAGAACGCGTCCAGCAAGTTCAACCGGGCGCTCCGGGTGCCGTCGCAAGGTCTCTGGCGGCGCGCGCGGCTGGACCCGGACCGCCGCGACCGCCCCGACCAGGGGCGGCCGTAGTCGCGTCGAGGCCGGGCGCGGCGTGACCCGCCGGCAACGGATCGGGCTGAAGGCCGGCGTGTGGGTGGGATGTCTGAGCCCGCTGGCCGCGCTCGCGTGGCAGCTCTGGACGGACCCGCTCGTCACGAATCCCATCAACGTCGCCACGAGGACGCTCGGCGACTGGACCCTCCGGATCCTGCTCCTCTCCCTCACGATGACGCCGCTCCGCATCCTGATCGGCTTGTCGTGGCCGGTGACTCTGCGGCGCCTCCTCGGACTCTTCGCCTTCACCTACGCGATGCTCCACTTCAGCGTGTGGATCGTCATCGACTTCTTTTTCGACTGGCCCTCGATGGTAGCGGACGTCCTGAAGCGCCCGTACATCACGGTCGGCTTCACCGCGCTTCTCCTCTTGGTGCCCCTGGCGGCGACCTCCACGGCCGGGATGGTGCGGCGGCTCGGCGCGGTCGCCTGGCGGCGGCTTCACCGGCTCGTCTACCTGATCGCGATTCTCGGAGTGCTCCACTTCCTCTGGCTCGCGAAAGTCGGTGTGCGGGACCCGTACTACTATGCCGCGTGGCTCGCGCTGCTCCTCGCCGTCCGGGTCGCCGCCGCCGTACGCCGCGCCCGGGCGCGTGCTCGCCGACCCGCCTCCGAGAGCGGGCTGACCCCGCGACCGGCGCGGCCTGCCTGACGGCCCCGGACGCTTCGGGTCGCGTCTGGCTTCACTCGGCCCGGCCATGCCATACTGAGGCATGAGACGCTTGGTCGCCTGCGCGCTCCTGTCAGCCGCTCTCGCGGGCTGCGTGGTGGTCGAATCCAGGCCGCCCCCCGGGCCCGGTCTACGCTCCCGGCTCGCCCGCAGCGGGACCACCGCCTAGGGTCCCCCGGCATCTTCCCCCGCCGGGCTCCTGCCGCGTCTGGTTCCCCGATCGACCACCGGGGCACCAGCCTCCCCCGGGGCCATCTGAGCACTGCAGCACCAAGTACCACCGGGGGCCTATCTCATTCGGGGCTGAGTTACCCCATACGGTGACACCACGATGCCGCGCCCCCGCTCCCCTCGCGGGCGGGCTTGTGCTACCGTGATCCCCGCCGTGTCGATGGTCCCGAACGCTCAGGAGGGGGAACGATGGTGAGAGGTTTCTTCGCGGGTTTCGTGACGGGTGGCTTGATCGTGTGGTTCTTCCGGGACGACATCCAGGCTTACCTCGACGAGCAGACCCGGCTGGCCCGCGTGAGGACGGCCGACCGGCTCCACGCCGTCGAGGAGACGGCCGAGCGGGCCTTCGACCGCGCCGCCGCACCTATTCGCAGGGCCGAGGAGATGCTCGACCACGGCAAGGCGCAGGTCAGCGACACCCTGCGCTCGGCCGAGCGGACGATCCGGCCCTAGCGGCTCCGCCGCCCACCCGCCGAAGCGAGGCTCAGGCAGCCCGGGCACTGCGGCCTCGACCAGGAGCAGTCTGCCGGCGAGCGGCCCCTCAAACATTGCGGTGGGCGTGAGCGCGCCCGTTGCCCCGGCGCGCTCACGTGCGCAGCCGCGGGTCCATCGCGTCCCGGACCGCGTCACCGAAGAGGTTCAGCCCGAAGACGGACACCGCGATCGCGGCGCCCGGGAAGATCGCGAGCCACGGGGCATTCCGCATGTTCTTCTGCGCCTCGTACAGCATGTTCCCCCACGTCGGCCGGGGGGGAGCCTCGCCGAGCCCGAGGAAGGAGAGCGCCGCCTCGGCCAGCAGCACCTCGGCGAAGTACAGGCTGCACTGCACGATCACGACCGAGAGGCAGTTCGGCACCACGGTCCGGAGCAGGAGTCGGTGGCCCGACGTCCCGAGTGCCCGCGAGGCGGTGACGTACTCCTGCGTCATCACGGACAGCGCGATGCCCCGGGTCATCCGCGCGATCCGCGGAAAGTAGACCACTGCGAGCGCGATCACGATGCTCCGCCCTCCCGTGCCCAGCGCGGCGCCGACCGCGACCGCGAGCAGGAGCGCCGGGAAGGACATCAGGACGTCGAGCCCGCGCATCAGGAGCCCCGCGACCCGGGCCGGCGCCGCCGCGGCAAGGATGCCGACGAGGACCCCCGGCACTCCGGCCAGCAGGATGGTCATGCCACCGATGGTGAGGCTGAAGGCCGACCCGTGCACCACCCGGCTGAACACGTCGCGCCCGAGATGGTCCGTCCCGAACCAGAAGGCCGCACCCGGCGGGGAGAAGCGCTTGGGCACGTTCATCCGGATCGGATTCTGGAGGGGGAGATACGGCGCCAGCAGCGCCACGGCGGCAAGCGCCAGCACGATGGCGGCGCCCACCACCGAGAGCGGGTTCTTGCGCGCCCAGCTGCGAAGGCGAGCCCCGCCCGATCGCCGCACGAGCAGGGCCGCGGTCGGGGTCGTGCGCGAGGTATCACCGTCCACCCGGTCGACGGCACCGGAGGCTCCTGCTCCGCCGGAGGTTGTCCGCTCCACTCGTTCGTTCAGTGACGACATCGATCAGGTCGGACGCAAACGGGGATCGAGGTACGTGTAGAGAATGTCGACGATCAGGTTGATGAGCACGTACACCACGGCGACGTACAGGATCAGGCCCTGGATGACCGGCAGGTCGCGATTGTAGAGGGACCGCACGACGAGCTGGCCCACGCCGGGCAGCACGAACACCGTCTCGATGACGGCGGTGCCACCGAGCAGGATGCCCATGTTGATCCCGATCACCGTGACGAGCGGGATGAGGGCGTTGCGGAGCGCGTGGCGCATGAGGACGGCTCGGTCACGCAGGCCCTTCGCCCGCGCGGTGCGCACGTAGTCCTGGCTCAGCACCTCGAGCATGCTGGACCGCGTCAGGCGCGTGAGGAGCGCCGCTAGTTGAGTCCCAAGCGCGAGGCTCGGCAGGATGAGGTAGGGGATCGCCTTCCCGACCCCCCGCGTGATCGGCTCGTAGCCGACGATCGGGAGCAGATCGAGCCACAGCGAGAAGAAGATGATCAGCATGAGCCCGAGCCAGAAGCTTGGGAGGGACAGACTGACGAGGGTCAGGAGCCTCGCGGCGTGGTCGATCCACGAGTTCCGGAACGCGGCCGATAGCAGTCCCGCGGGGATGCCGATGCCGATCGACAGGAGGAGCGCGAGGGTCACCAGGGAGAGGGTGGTCGGCATCCGCCAGAGAAGTTCCTCCGATACCTGCGTTCGGTTGTAAAGGGACTGCCCGAGGTCGCCGCGCACGATCTTGCCCAGCCACTCGAGGTAGCGGACATGCAGCGGGCGATCCAGTCCGAGCTGGTGCCGGAGCGCCTCGACGGCCTGGGCCGTGCCCTCGCCGCCCATCATGACGAGGGCAGG
>Ga0114129_10006927_pt1 | contig 16125 bp, 17 predicted proteins | sample RhiMetdeltSRZDD1_FD_80071 | JGI IMG/M metagenome (GOLD analysis project Ga0114129, IMG submission 80071) | Populus rhizosphere microbial communities from Tennessee, USA - Rhizosphere MetaG P. deltoides SRZDD1 (version 2) (version 2) | ecosystem: Host-associated > Plants > Roots > Rhizosphere >... | reverse complement strand
TTCATGCACATCGGCGGGATGGGGGAGGAGGGCGCCCTGGCGACGGCTGTCGGCAAGGTCTTCGCGAAGATCAAGGAGACCAGCGGCGGAAAAGGGGAGGTGCCGCGCGCGGAGATCGATCCGGCGAAGACATCGCTCGACCCGCCGCGCATCGAAAAGATCCTGGGCAGCAAGGGGCAGCTCGCGAACGGCGTGTACAAGGTCGTGATCGGCCGGACGACGTCGATGGCGGGCCATGAGATGGCCGCGGCCATGGGCGTGAACACCTGGGCCGCCTTCGCGGGATCGGATGCTCTGGCCGTCGTCGACGGCGACTTCGCGATGCTGGAGTCCGAGCTGCAGGGTGTGCTGAAGGCGCTGCGGAAGGCGGGCATCAACGTCGTCGCCATTCATCAGCACATGTCTGGAGAGGAGCCGCGGATCCTCTTCCTGCACTACTGGGGGGTCGGAGCCACCGAAGATCTGGCGAAGGGGCTGCGTTCGGCGCTCGATCAGACGAAGCACAACTGATGAGCGCGACTCCGGTCGCGAGGCCGGCCACCGACGAAGAAGCCACCGTGCCGTACTCGCTTCGCGAGTTGCTGACCTACTTCCTGGCCCTCGGCGCGACCGGCTTCGGTGGGCCCATCGCGCTGACCGGATACATGCAGCGCGACCTCGTCGAGCGCCGGCGCTGGATCTCGAAGCGCGACTACCTGGAAGGGCTGGCGCTGGCTCAGCTCGCCCCCGGGCCGCTCGCCGCGCAGCTGGCGACGTATCTGGGCTGGGTCCGGGCGGGCGTGTGGGGCGCCACGCTGGTTTCGATTGCGTTCGTCCTCCCCTCGTTCCTCATGGTGCTGGCGCTGTCGGCGGTCTACGTCCGCTTCGGAGGCGCGGCGTGGATGCAGGGTGCCTTCTACGGGATCGGCGCCGCCGTCATTGCGATCATCGCGCGCAGCGCCGTGAAGCTCATCAAGCTGAGCCTCGCCAAGGACCGGCTGCTCTGGGCGACCTTCATCGTGAACGCCGCCACCACGGCGTGGACGCAGTCCGAAGTGATCTCCGTCATTCTGTTGAGTGGCGTCGTGGCGCTGGCCGTGAACGGTCGGGCGAACGCCGTCACGCGATCGACGGCGGCCCTGATCCTCCCGTGGCCGTGGCTGGTCACGGGCATTCACGGGCCCGCGCCGGAGGGCGTCCTGATGACGATCCTCCTGTATTTCGCCGAGGCGGGCGCGTTCGTCTTCGGCAGCGGGCTCGCTATCGTGCCGTTCCTGCATGGCGGTGTCGTCGACCAGTTCCATTGGTTGAACGACCGGCAGTTCCTCGACGCGGTGGCGGTCGCGATGATCACGCCCGGGCCCGTCGTCATCACCGTCGCGTTCATCGGCTACCTTGTTGCGGGGCCGCTCGGGGCGATCGCGGCGGCGATCGGCGTGTTCCTGCCCTCGTATCTGTTCGTGATCGGCCCGGCGCCGTACTACCGCCGGTTCGCCGGCAATCGTTCGATCAAGGCCTTCGTGGACGGCGTTACCGCCGCCGCCGTGGGCGCGATCTTCGGGGCGGTGCTCGTGCTCGCGCGGCGCTCGATCGTGGACGTGCCGACCGTGCTGATCTTCCTGATCACGCTGGCGGTGCTGGTCAAGACCCGAAAGGCGCCCGAGCCTCTCGTCATTCTGGCGGCGGGAGCGGTGGGGTTGCTGCTGAAGAGTTTCGCTCACTAAAGCCGGCGCTTCCACAGAAGAGCTACCGCGGCGCCGACGAGGCCGCCGATCAGTGTCCATCCGATAGCTCTCTTGCGCCGAGCGACCGCGCGCGGGGTGCCGCGCAGCAAGGATTTCGCATAGGCATGCGACAGCGCGAATGTGAGCGGCTTCCGCAGGAGGGGCTGAAGTAGCTCGATCTCGGTGAAGCTTCGCGTCGGTCGAATAAACTCAGCCAGGGCGCTGTCCCCCTCGAGTGCCACCTCCACCGCCACCCTGGCCGCCAGGGTGCTCCACGGCAGGCCTGCCGAGCAGAGCGCGGCGTAGTGCCGGCTCGTCCCTTCGATCTTGCCGGCGAGAGGAAGCAGATCTTTGGTCACGCCGATCAGTCCCGACCATGTCGCTTCGAAGCGGAGCGGGGCGAGCTGCGGGAAACGCCGGCGCACGTAGCGGAGAAGGTGCTCGACGGGGGCGGCGTCGATCGGTCTCTCGGACGCGTAGGTTCGTGAGAGCAGGCCACCGCCGACGAGCAGGCGCCGGTCGGTCGTTGGCCGGAAGTACTGGTAGATGAGATCGGTGTCCCACACCATCAGAGGCCCGTCGGGAAAGACCGACTGATGGAGACTCTCGTCCAGCGGCTCGCTCACGGCGAGGCACGTCTGGGCATGGTAGACGTCTCTCTTGCTCGTGCGAATGCCGCCCGCCGCATGATCGAGACAGAAGAACACGGTATCGGCGCGCACGACTCCTTCTCGGGTCCGCACTTCTTCGCCCGCCACCGAGGTCACCGGGGAGTCTTCGAAGATGCGCACACCAACGTCGGCCAGCCGGGCGCGGAGAGCGCGGATATAGTCGAAGGAGTTGATCGCGAACGTATGGCCGAAGCGCACGCCCGCTCCGAACCCCCGGCCGCCGATCACCGAAGTCACTGTCGAGCGGTCGTAGACGTGCGATGGGTATCCGAGGTCGCGCCGTGCGTCGTGCTCCCTCTGCACGAGACGGGTGGAGCGGTCGTCGGAGGCGATGTAGAGACTGTCGGCCGGCAGGTAGCCGCAGTCGATCTGGTATCGATCGATTCTCTCGGCGATGGCGTCGCAGCCGCCTTGTGCGGCATCCCACAGGATCCGCGCGGCCGCGTCTCCGAACCGGTGGCGCAGCTCGAAGAGCCCGAGCTCGCTCGGTGGTGTAATGAAGCCGGAGCTGCGCCCGCTGGCTGCCGCCCCACAGGTACGCGCTTCGAGAAGGACGATCTCCTTGACGCCCCGCCGGGAAAGCTCGTCGGCGACGGTGAGCCCGGCGATCCCGCCCCCGACGATGGCCACGCTCGCGGAATGCGATCCGGCCAGCTTCGGCCCCGGGTCGATTCGCCGTCCTCGGGTCCAGAAGACCTCATGGTGCATGTCACCCATTTTCACGCGAGCGGCAGAGAAAATGCTTCCGACTGCCGAGGGGATGAAGTCACCACCGGTGCTTCGTCTAGTCCTTCTTTTCCGGCGCCGCCGTGCTGCTGCGGGGCCATGTCGGACTCACGAGCTCGATGCGCCACAGAGGGCTCTCGGCGTAGAACGGGGACTCGGACTTGATGAACGCCGGGGCTTCGCCGCCCAGGATCCACACGGACGAGTCGGGCGGCGTCTTGTCGAGTACCCACGCGAGGACGCCCATGATGCCTTTGATGTCCACCTTGACGTTGTAGCGGGTCGCCTGTCTTCCTTTGGCGCCGGTGGCGAAAGCCTCCGTGGCGGCCGGCGTGAATTCCAGCTTGACGAGGCGCGGCTTCGGCGTGATCGCGAGCATGGACACGATGGTCTTCGGCGTCTCCGGCGAGATGTTCTTGAGGAGCGTGAGGATCAGTCCGTTGGCGAGGTCGTCGGGAAGCTCGTGCCGCGCCGAGATCTTCTCCTCCTTGCCGTCCTTCACCTGGCGCACGTCGACGCGGCCGCTCTTCATGTCGATCGTTGCTTCCAGCTCGTAGGGGAACGCGGGGCCCTTCTGAATCATTCGGTTGCTGATGAGGCGGAACCTTCCCCTCTGCGTGAAGACGGCCGTCTCGTCATATGTGGATCCATCCCGGAAGTGGAAGACGAGCCGGCTCGTGACGGTGTCGCCCTTCGAGGTCTGCAGCAAATCGCCGTCGGCGAGGGTCTTGCCTTCGAGGCTGCTCAGCTCGAGGAAGCCATGGACCAGACCCTCGCGCTGCCGCACGGCCACTGTGGCCGCGGCGATCGGAGTCGAGTGAAGGACGAGCAGGCCGGCCAGTATCGTGGTGAGGGCGTTCATGGTGCTCGAGGACCCCGTCTATTTCCCTACGGCCTTTTGGACACGGCCGACCGCGACCTGGACCTTTCCGACTTTCTTCTCGACCTTCCCTTCGACTTCCAGGTCCCGGTCCTTGACGGCGGCGCCAACGGCTTCCTTGATGGCTCCCTTCGCTTGGCGTGCCTTGCCCTCGACTTTGTTCGTGGTGCTTGCCTTCATGTGTTCTCCTTTGAGCCTGCTCGTGAGCGGGCATGTGTTCATATTGAGCGACGCAGGACCGTGCGTCTGAGCAAAGGGGAACACCTCGCAGGCATGGGCAGGAGTTGACACCTTCGGACAGCTGTTCCTTCATGTAGGCGTCCGCGGCTCATCGCCGCGCGGCACTGCGCGAGACACGATGACAACTGACGAGGGCGACGGTACGAGCTTTCGGACGGCCGAAGAGATCGCGGTGTGGCTCTGCCGGGTCGAATCGCTGGCGGACAGGGACCTGGCGGCCATGGACGCCCTGCTCTCCGGCGATGAGCAGACCCGCCGCCATCGGTTCGTGTTTCCAGAAGACCGGCGCGCGTTCACGGCGGCCCATGCATTGCTGCGGACCGCGTTGTCGCGACACGGTGCGCGGCCTCCCCGCGAGTGGCGTTTCGAGACCACGTCCCACGGCAAGCCCTTTCTCGCGCCCGCGCAGGCCGGCCATCCTCCTTTGACCTTCAACCTGTCCCACACACGGACCACCGTTGCCTGCGCGGTGGCGATGGGCGCCGACCTCGGCATCGACGTCGAGGAGTGCGGACGCCCGGCCGATGGTCTGGGTGTCGCCGAGCGCTACTTCACGGCCGCGGAGCGGCGGTTGTTGGCCGCCTGCCCGCGCGAGGACGTCGACGCTCGGTTCGTCGAGCTCTGGACGCTGAAGGAGGCCTACATCAAAGCGGTCGGCCTTGGTCTCCGCCTGCCGCTCGACTCGTTCGGGTTCTCGTTCGGCGACGCGCCAGGACTGTCATTCGACGGAGCGGACGATTCCTCGCGGTGGCAGTTCTGGCTGGCGGCCCTTTCCCCAACCACGCGGATCGCTGTCGCCGCGTCGGCCGCACGACCGACCGCGGGCCGGCGGATTTCGTGGTGGCAACACGATGGCGCGCCGGCGTCGGGTGTGACGCTACTGAGAGGCAGTGCCGCATGAAGCTGGACGGCGCGTAGGCGTTTCCGGGCCTTGCCCCGGCGCGCGTTCCCGCGGACGATGGCGGATGCTCCGCCGCCTGCCGCTCGCCCTCGCCGCCGGCCTCAGTATCCTCGCGACCGCCGTCCCGGGCCGCGCCGAAGCGACGAAGACGCGCGGCCTTCTGTCGGCCGATCGCACCGTCGACTGGGTGCGGGAGCATCTCGTCCCGCCGCCGCGCTTCCGGCCGTATCCCGCGTGTGACGCTTATCGGCTGACGCGCGGCGCCGGGCTCGACGTCGTCGATACCTATGCCTTGCGTGCGGTGACCGGCGCCGGCGTGCTCAACTTCATGACGGCCTGCGAGGTGGCCGCGTCGCCCGGGCGACTGGTGCTTCGCGGCGGCGACAGCCCCGCCGCCGCGGGCAACCCGGGCCTGGTCCTCGCCTATGACGCGCGGTCGCTGCAGGCGAAGGTGGATCCCGTCGATACCGAGGACAGCCGGCTGAAACGCGTGTGGGGACCGCGCGTCTTCCGCATCCAGCTCGTCGCGCGAAAGCCGGCACGGCGCGGCACCTTCACCGTCCGAGTCACCCGTGCGGGATCGTGAGCTCCCGGCCGAAGCCGCGGTCGTGGAGCGGCTCGTCGCCGGCCATCGCCAGTTCCTCGCGTTTCTTCAGTCGCGGGTGCGCGACCGGGCGACCGCCGAGGACATTCTTCAGGCGGCCTACGTGCGCGGGCTGCAGAAGGCCGGATCGATCCGTGACGACGAGAGCGTGGTCGCCTGGTTCTATCGCCTGCTCCGGAATGCGCTCGTCGACCACTACCGCCGCCGCGCCGCCGCCGATCGCGCCCTCGAGCGGGAGGGGGCGGAGGCCAAGACGTCCTACGAGCCGGAGCTGCGCGACGCCGTGTGTGCCTGCATGAGCACGCTGCTGCCCACGTTGAAGCCCGAATACGCCGAGATCCTGCGCCGAGTGGATCTCGAGGAGGAGCCGCTGGCTCGGGTGGCCGACGATCTTCGGATCACCACCAACAATGCCGGGGTTCGGCTCCACCGGGCGCGTCAGGGTCTCAAGAGACAGCTCGAACGAAGCTGCGGCACGTGTGCGACCCACGGGTGCCTCGACTGCAGTTGCCGCGGATCCGGGGTGTAAGACGCGCCCGGCTCGCGCGTCTACTGTCTTGAGCGGGGGATCGCGCTCGAACGAGGGAGAAGCACCATGAAACACCTGACGATGGTCGGTCCGACGCACGTCGACCCGGTCTGCGGCATGACTGTCGACCCGAAGCGTGCGGCCGGGGAGTCGACCGTGGACGGGAAGACCATCTACTTCTGTTCCCCGGGCTGCAAGAGGCGCTTCGACCAGGACCCGCGGGTCTTCCTGAAAGGCGGCGTCGACAAGGCCGCGATGCCGATGGAGGCGAAGGCCTCGGGCACGGACGCGGACATCTTCTATACGTGCCCGATGCATCCCGAGGTGCGCCAGAAGGGGCCGGGAGCCTGCCCGAAATGCGGCATGGCGCTCGAGCCGGAAGAGGTGAGGGCGCTCGACGAGGAGAACCCGGAGCTTCTGGATATGACGCGGCGCTTCCGTGTGAGCGCCGCCCTGACGGTTCCGCTCGTCGCGTTCGCGATGGCGCGCCATGACTCGTGGGTCGAGCTCGCGCTGGCGACGCCGGTCGTGCTCTGGGGCGGATGGCCGTTCTTCGAACGCGCCTGGCATTCCGTCGTGAACCGAAGCCTCAACATGTTCACGCTCATCGGGCTCGGGGTGGGTGTGGCCTACGCGTTCAGCGTGGTGGCGACAGTTGCGCCCGCGCTCTTTCCCGACGCCTTCCGTCACTCGTCGGGGAATGTCGGTGTCTACTACGAGGCGGCGGCCGCCATCGTCACGCTGGTGCTCCTCGGCCAGGTGCTGGAGCTGCGCGCGCGCAGTCGGACCGGAGCCGCCATCCGCGCCTTGCTCGGGCTTGCTCCCAAGACGGCGCGCCTCGTCGCCGGCGACGGCGGTGAACGCGACGTGCCCCTCGAGCAGGTGAAGCCCGGCGACACCCTTCGCGTGCGGCCGGGGGAGAAGGTGCCGGTGGACGGCACGGTCATCGAAGGACGCTCGAACGTCGACGAGTCCATGGTGACCGGCGAGCCGGTGCCGGTGGAGAAGGGGCCCGGCGATCGACTGATCGGAGCGACAGTGAACACGACGGGGTCGCTCCTGATGCGGGCCGAGCGGGTGGGGGCGGACACCCTTCTCGCCCAGATCGTCACTCTCGTCGCCCAGGCCCAGCGCAGCCGTGCCCCGATCCAGAAGCTGGCCGATCGGGTATCGGCCTGGTTCGTGCCGGCCGTCATCGTGGCGGCGGTGGTGACCTTTCTCCTCTGGTCCGTGTGGGGGCCCGAGCCGCGGCTGGCGTATGCCGTCGTGAACGCCGTGGCCGTCCTCATCATCGCGTGCCCGTGCGCGCTGGGTCTCGCTACACCGATGTCCGTGATGGTCGCGATGGGGAGGGGTGCGACGCTGGGTGTCCTGTTCCGTAATGCCGAGGCGATCGAGGTCCTGCGCGCGGTCGACACGCTCGTCGTCGACAAGACGGGCACGCTCACCGTGGGCAAGCCCACGCTCGTGTCGGTGGTCGCTCGCGGGCCGTTGGACGAGAATGCGCTGCTTCGCCTTGCCGCCAGCCTCGAGCGTGCCAGCGAGCACCCGCTGTCGTCCGCCATCGTCGCCGGCGCCGAGCGCCGCCAGATCGACCTGCGGCCGGTCTCCGAGTTTTCATCGGTGACCGGCAAGGGCGTGCTGGGAACCGTGGACGGACATCGCGTCGCCGTCGGCAACGCCGCGCTGCTCGAGACGATCCGGGGCGATGCCGGCCCGCTGGCCGACGAGGCCGAGTCTCTCCGACGCCACGGCCAGACCGTCATGTTCGTGGTGGTGGACGGTCGGCCCGGTGGGCTGCTCGTCGTCGCCGATCCCATCAAGGATGGGGCGGCCGAGGCCGTGGCCCGTCTGAAGCAAGAGGGGCTCGACATCGTGATGCTGACGGGGGACAGCCGCACGACGGCCGCCGCCGTCGCCGCCACGCTGGGCATCACGCGGGTCGAGGCCGAGGTCCTGCCCGAGCAGAAGGCGGAAGCCGTCAAGAGACTCCAGGCCGAAGGCCGCGTGGTGGCGATGGCGGGGGACGGCATCAACGACGCTCCCGCCCTCGCTCAGGCGGACGTCGGGATCGCGATGGGCACGGGGACGGACGTGGCGATGGAGAGCGCGGACGTGACCCTCGTGAAGGGCGATCTCCGCGGCATCGTCCGCGCGCGGCAGCTCTCGCGTGCGACGATCCGCAACATCCGTCAGAACCTCTTCCTGGCGTTCGTGTACAACGTTCTCGGCATCCCCGTGGCCGCCGGAATTCTGTACCCTTGGACCGGGATGCTGCTCAGCCCGATGATCGCCGCCGCCGCCATGAGCCTCAGCTCCGTTTCCGTGATCTCGAACGCCCTGAGGCTGCGACGCGAGGTGATCGGATGACTCGCGGTCCGACGATCGTCTCTCCCCGGGCCAGCATCGCGACGAGCGCCGCGATCTTCCTGGCGCGACCCGCGGCCGTCTTCATCGCACCGGTGCGGAACGCGAGCGCGAAGAGGTTCTGCTTGTTGAGCGTGAGGAACGTCTTCTTCGCGCGCGGGCTCGCCTCGATCGCGGCGCGCAGGTCATCGGGGAGGGTGGACGCGGTCGTGGCGCGGATGGGAGCGTAGGCGGCGTCCCACCGGCCGTCGGCCTTCGCGGCGTCGACCTGGCGCTGGCCGTGCGGTGTCATGCGGCCCGTGGAAACGAGCCGCGCGACGTGCTCTCGGTTGATCTGGCTCCAGCGGCTCTTGCGTCCGCGCGGCGTGTAGCGCTGCAGGAACGACAGCGCGTCGAATCCCTTGCGGATGCCGTCGATCCAGCCCCAGCACAAGACGACGTCGAGCGCTTGCGCGGGCGTCACTGACGCGAGCCCCGAGGACTGCTTGTGGATCTTGATCCAGACTTCGGGCTCGCTGTCGTGGTGGGCGGCGAGCCACGCCGCAAACGCCGACGCGCTTTCGAACGTCTTGATGCGACGCGGATCCGGGACGACAGGGGCCATGAGGCGAAGCGCGCGCGGGCCTTCAGTCCTTGTTCCAGCCGAGGCCGCCGCCGGTCCGGCGGATGAAGCCGACCTTCTTGGTGTCCTGCAGGGCGTTGAGCAGCGCTTCGGAGCCCTTCTCGGTCAGGGCTGAACGCAGCGTCGCGCGTTCCTCCGGAGTGCTCCAGCGCTCGATCGTGATGTCGATCGGGCCCGCGGAGGCGCCGCCAGCGTTGCTCATGTTGACGGCGAACGCCTGCAGCTCCAGCCGGTCCGACCCGGCCGAGTCGTCCTTGGCGGAGGCGCTGGCCCCGCCCCGATGGCCAGGGCGAGGGCGAGGGCGACCCGTGAGGTGTGTCGTGCTCGAGTACTCATCGTGGTCTCTCCTTAGGTTCGTCGCACACCTGCGGCAACGGAGACTCCCTTGCAAAGACAGTGCCCTGACGCGTTACCCTTGGAGGGATGACCGACGAGCTCTACCAGGTTCCGCTCGGGGACTTCACCGCCGCCCGCGACGCCCTCGCCGCTCGACTGAAAGCCGCCGGCGACAAGGAGGCGGCCGCCGCCGCGAAGCGTGCCCGCAAGCCGAGCGTCGCCGCCTGGGCGGCCAATCAAGTCGTGTGGCATGCGGGTGACGCCTGGGACCGCCTGCAGAGCACCACCAAGGCCCTGCGTGAGAAGCACGAGAATTCGGCCTCTGCGGACGAGCTGCGCCAGGCCGGCCGCGAGCAGCGGGAAGCCCTGTTGGCGTGCGAGGCCCGTGCGGCTGAACAGCTCGCGGCGCACGATCACGCGGCCAGCCCCGCCGTCCTGCAGAAGGTCGCGCATACGCTGCTGGCGCTCGCCTACGGCGCGCCCGGAGTCGCGCCGGGCCGGCTCGATCAAGAGCTGCAGCCGCCGGGGTTCGAGGCCCTGGCCGGAATGACGCTGGCGGCACCGGTACCGGCCACGGCGTCATCCGGCGGCGACAAGCCCACGCCCCCCGGGCGCGCCGCGCAGAAGGCGGCCGAAGCGCGCCTGGCCGAGAGCCGGCGGGCCGTGCTGAAGGCGCGGGCCCGGCTCGCCACGGAGGCCGAACGCGTGGCCGCGGCCGAGAAACAGCTCGACGCCGTGCGGCGCGCCTGCGACGACGCGCGCCGGAAGCTGGAAGCGGCGGAAGCCGAAGAGGCCGCCGCCCAGGCGGCCCTCGACTGATCGCCGCCCCTACTTCGCCTGCGGCACCTTCAGCTCATCGAGCTTGGCGAGCATGTCCTCCGCGGAGGTCGCCGCCTTGACCTCCTTGTCGATGGCGGCCACCTTGCCGTCCTTGTCGATGTAGAACGTCCAACGGCGGGCGAAGCCGCGCTCGGCGTTCAGCACACCGTACGCCGCCGCCGTCTCCTTGGTGGGATCGCTCAGGATGGGGAAGTCGGCCTTCTCGGAGGCGGCGAACGCTTTGTTGCCCTTCTCGCCGTCGTTGGCGTCGACGCTCGCCATGAAGTACGCCGCGTCGTACTTGCGAAGCTTGTCGCCGTTCGCGGCGAGGGACTTGCATTCCATCGTGCATCCCCCGGTGAAGGCTTTGGGAAACCAGGCGACCACCACCGCCTTCTTGCCCTTGAACGACGACAGTTGATAGGTAGTGCCGTCGCTCGCCTCGAGCTTGAAGTCGGGGGCGGGGTCACCGACGGCCAGATCGGCGGCGCGTCCGCCGGCCGCCGCCATCATGACGGCCATGAGTGCGAGAACACCTCGGAAGCTGCGCATCGGACCTCCTCGTGACAATGCCACCTGAGCCTTCCCAGTCTATCTGAGGTCAGGAGCGCACGATCTCGCCCAGACGGCCCGCGCGGAAGTCCTCGATCGCGCGGTGGATCTCGGCTTCCGTGTTCATGACGAACGGTCCGTAGCGCGCCACCGGCTCGCGCAGCGGCTGGCCGGCGAGGAGCAGCAGCCGCGCCGGAGCCTGGGCGTCCGCCGGGGCCGCCAGTCGTACGCTCTCGCCGGGGCCGAGCAGCGCCAGCTCGCCGTCCTTGACGGTGCGGCCCGGATCGCCGATCAGGGCGGCGCCTTCGAAGACGTAGACGAAAGCGTTGTGATCCGCCGCCACCGGCGTCACGACAGACGCGCCCGGCTGGAGCGTCCAATCGTGGTACGCGATCGGCGTGCGGGTGTCGATCACCGCCTTGGCGCCGAGCGCCTCGCCCGCAATGACGCGCACGTGGGCGCGGCCGTCGGGGCTCGTGGCCTCGGGGATGCGCGTGCCGGGCACTTCCTGATAGCGGGGCGCCATCATCTTGTCCGCCGCGGGCAGGTTCACCCAGATCTGGAAGCCGTGGACGCGCCCGCCGTGCTCGCGGATGTGCCGCGACGGCATCTCCGAATGGACCACGCCTCGGCCGGCGGTCATCCACTGGACGTCGCCGCGCGCGATCGTCCCGCGGTTGCCCGCGGAGTCTTCGTGCTCGAACTCGCCGGACAACATGTAGGTGACGGTCTCGAACCCCCGGTGCGGATGGTCCGGGGCGCCCACCGCCTGGCCGGGCGCATAGTCGGCCGGACCCATCTCGTCGAGGAGGAGGAACGGATCGACGAGGGGCAGGCGGCCGGTGGGGAACGGCCGGCGGACCTCGAAGCCCCCGCCCTCGAGCTGGCGGTGGGCGGTGACGACGTTTTCGACCTGGCGGGTCATGATCAATTCTCCTTCTGATATCTGAATGGAAGTCACTTTCCAATAGAAAGTACCACCACAGCTATCTGCTGTCAAGTGGCTTTCGAAAGGGAAGCGCAGGCGGTACAATGCGGCCGAATGGGCAAAGCCGTCGACCCGCACTGTCGTGCTTTCCAGATCGCCGTCGACGTCCTCAGCCGCTCGTGGACGGGGCTCATCCTCGGGCTGCTGCAGGACGGGCCGCTCCGGTTCAGCGAGCTGGAGGAGCGCGCCAAGGGGGTCGGGGCCAAGACGCTGTCCGCCCGCCTCAAGGAGCTCGAGTCCCATCGGATCCTCGCCCGTACGGTGGAGGCGGGCCCGCCCGTGCGCGTGCAGTACGCGCTCACCCCGAAGGGCCGTGCCTTCGGTCAGGTGGCGGAGGCCATCGAGCGGTGGGGCCGGGAGATTTTGAGGTAAGAATCACTCATGCTCGAGTACCGCATCGTCGATCTCCTGAAGGGCCGTGTTCCCACCGGACGGTCCGTCACCGTCGAAGGCTGGGTGCGGACGCGCCGCGACTCCAAGGCCGGCTTGTCCTTCCTGCACGTCTCCGACGGCTCCCATGTCGATCCGATCCAGATCGTGGCCCCCGCCGACCTGCCCAACTACGAGTCGGAGGTCCAGAAGATCACCACCGGATGCGCCGTCCGCGCCCGGGGCGAGCTCGTGGCCTCCGAGGGGAAGGGCCAGTCCGTCGAGGTGAAGGCGGCTTCGGTCGAGGTCCTCGGCTGGGTCGACGACCCCGAGAGCTATCCGATGCAGGCCAAGCGCCACACGATGGAGTACCTGCGCGAGGTGGCGCACCTGCGTCCGCGCACAAACGTGATCGGCGCCGTCACCCGCGTGCGGCACACCCTCGCCAACGCCGTGCAGGGCTTCTTCCACGAGCGCGGCTTCCAGTGGATCCACACGCCGATCATCACCGCTTCCGACTGCGAAGGCGCGGGCGAGATGTTCCGGGTGTCGACACTCGACATGGTGAACCTGCCGCGCACGCCGGAAGGAAAAGTCGACTTCGAGAAGGACTTCTTCGGCCGCGAGGCCCACCTCACGGTGTCCGGGCAGTTGAACGTCGAGTGCTTCTGCCTGGCCATGAGCCGCGTGTACACCTTCGGGCCGACCTTCCGCGCGGAGAACTCGAACACGCGGCGCCACCTCGCCGAGTTCTGGATGATCGAGCCCGAGATCGCCTTCGCCGGTCTCGACGAGGACGTCGCCCTGGCCGAGGCCTTCCTGAAGCACATCTTCAAGGCCGTCCTCGACGAGAGCGCGGATGACATGGCCTTCTTCGCCAAGTGGGTCGACAAGGAGTGCGTCAGCCGCCTCGAGAAGCTCGTGCAGTCGAAGTTTACGCGCATGGACTACACGGAGGCGATCGAGAAGCTGCTGGCCTCGAAGAAGGCGTTCGAGTTCCCGGTGAAGTGGGGGATCGACCTCCAGTCGGAGCACGAGCGCTATCTCACCGAGGACCTCGTCGGCGGGCCGGTGGCGGTCGTGAACTACCCGAAGGAGATCAAGGCGTTCTACATGCGCCAGAACGACGACGGCAAGACCGTCGCCGCCATGGACGTGCTCGCCCCCGGGATCGGCGAGATCATCGGCGGCAGCCAGCGCGAGGAGCGGCTCGATCGGCTCGACGCCCGCATCGCCGAGATGGGCCTCCGCAAGGAGGACTACAGCTGGTACCGCGACCTCCGGCGCTACGGTACCGTGCCTCACGCGGGCTTCGGCCTCGGCTTCGAGCGCGCCGTGCAGTACGCCACCGGCCAGGACAACATCCGCGACGTCATCCCGTTCCCGCGAGCGCCGCGCCAGGCTGATTTCTAGCCGCGTGTTTTGGGACGGCTGAAAGGCTGTCACAAACGAGGACACCTTCGGCGCAGCCGCGGGGTAGACTCGCTTCCATGAACCCGGACGTCGCCGACGCGGTCGTGACGCTCGAACGCCAGGGGGTGTTGAGCCCGGAGCAGGCACGGCTCTTCGGCCGGGTGGCGCGCCGTGAGCTCGTCTCCGTCCACGGCGAGCTTCGGTTCCTGGCCTACACCGGCGTCCTGCTCGTGATGGGCGGCGTCGGTCTGCTCGTGAAGGAAAACCTCGAGCGGCTGGGGCCGGTGACGATCGCGAGCGCCCTCGCCCTCGCCGCGGCCGTCTGCTTCCTGTGGGTCGTGCGCCACGCCGCGCCTTTCACCCGCGCCGCCGCGGCCCCCGCGCACCTGGCCTTCGACTACGTGCTGCTGCTCGGCGCGCTGCTCGCCGCCGCCGACCTCGCCTACGTCGAGGTCCAGTTCACGCCGCTGGGGGCGGCATGGGTGTGGCACCTCCTGCTGGTGTCGGCGTTCTACACGATCCTCGCGTTCCGATACGACTCGCGGGTGGTGTTCTCCCTCGCATTGTCGACGTTCGCGGCCTGGCGCGGCGTGGCGGCAGGGCAGCTCGGGGCCTCGCTCTGGGGAAGCCTCGAAGGCGCCGGCTTCATCCGCGCGAACGCGGCCGCCTGCGGCGTCTTGTTCGTCGGGCTCGGCCTGTGGCTGAAGAAGGCGGACTGGAAGGCGCATTTCGAACCGGTGGCGGCCCATGCGGGTTGGCTGCTGGTCCTGGCCGCCCTCGTCTCCGGCCTCGGGGACCAGGCACAGGGTTACGGCTTCGCGCTCTTCCTGGTCGGCGCCGGCCTCGCCGCGTACGCCCTGTGGGCGCGCCGGTTCTGGCTGCTGGCGATGGGTGTGCTCGGCGCCTACGTGGGCGTCAGCGCGCTGGTGCTGTCGACGTTCGACAGCGCCGACGTGGCCATGTGGTGGTTCATGATCACCGCCCTGATGCTCCTGCCCGCGCTTTTCCTCCTGCATCGCCTCGTGAAGGAGCGCGCATGAGTCCCGAGGTGGCGGCGGCGGACCGGAAACGGCAGGTGCAGGTCGCGGCTCGCGGATGGCACGACGCGGGCGCGATCACCGAGGCGACACGCACCCAGATCGAGGAGCGCTTTCCCGACGATCGCGCCCGCCTTGGTCCCGCCTTCCGGACCCTGGCCTTTCTCTTCACGTGCGTGGCCGTGCACTCGATGTTCGGCGTGGTGATGCCCGCCCTGAATTGCAGCCACTCGTTGGCCGAAGACCTGGTGGCTCCGCTAGCCATTGCCTTCGGTGTGGCGCTGGTTGCCGCCACGGAGATGTTCGTGGGCCCGATGCGTCGCGCCGACTCCGGCGTCGAGGCGGCGAGCGCGTGGCTCGCGGTGTCGTTTCTGTGCGGCGGCCTGGCCTGGATGGCGGAGAAGCCCTTCGATTCCGGCTTCACGGGCCTTTTCCTGATCGCCGCCGTCGTCTGTGCCGTGGCGGCGTATCGCTGGGGCTTCGCGTTCCTCGCCCTGTTCGCGGCGCTCGCGGGGTTTGGCCTGCTGGCCCGCACGCCCGCCGGTCGCCTGCTGTGGATCGCCGTTCCGCTGTTGCTGGCCGTGCCGCTGCTCAAGGGTGTGGACTCCGCCCGGCTCTCGCCGTCACACCGGCAGTGTTGTCAGGCGGTCCTGCTGGTATCGGTCGTCGCCCTCTACGTTGCCGTCCATCTGGGCTCGTTCGACCATCGTTTCATCGAGACGATCGTCGACTGGGACGAGCACAGCACTTCGTTGCCGGCGTGGATGCGTCCGCTTTCGATCCTGGCCACCGCGCTCTTTCCGATCGCGCTGCTGGCGCTCGCCGTCTTCAGCCGGCGGGTGACGATGATGAAGGTGGCGATCCTTCTCGGGGTGGCTTCCCTCGTCACCCTCCGCTTCTACGTCTCGGTGGCGCCGCTGTGGGTCGTGCTGCTGGCGGCGGGCACGGCCGCCCTTCTCGTCGTCCTCGGCGTTCGGCGCGCGCTGGCTTCCGGTGTCGATCGCGAGCGCGGCGGCTTCACCGCCCTGCCGTTGTTCGAGGACCGCGAGAAGCGCGAGGCGCTGGAGATGATGTCGGCGGTGGCGTCCTTGTCGCCGGGGGCGCGCACGCTGCCCGCGGGCGACGACAAGCTGACGCCGGGCGGTGGACGCTACGGCGGCGGCGGCGCCAGCGACACGTACTGATGGACATCGACGCCGGCCTCGCTCGTCTCGGCTACACAGAGTTCCGTCCCGGCCAGCGCGAGGCGGTCGAGACGCTGCTGGAGAAGCGCCGCCTTCTGCTCGTGGCGCCCACCGGCGGCGGCAAGAGCCTGAGCTACCAGCTCCCGGCCTGCCTGCTGCCGGGGACGACGCTCGTGCTCTCTCC
>Ga0114129_10006926_pt1 | contig 16126 bp, 13 predicted proteins | sample RhiMetdeltSRZDD1_FD_80071 | JGI IMG/M metagenome (GOLD analysis project Ga0114129, IMG submission 80071) | Populus rhizosphere microbial communities from Tennessee, USA - Rhizosphere MetaG P. deltoides SRZDD1 (version 2) (version 2) | ecosystem: Host-associated > Plants > Roots > Rhizosphere >... | reverse complement strand
GCGTCCTCGACGAGCTGACGCCGCGGTTGCTTGAGCTGGCGCAGCTGGCGAAACACTACGAACTCAATTTTACGGTCGATGCCGAGGAAGCCGACAGGCTGGACTTGTCACTGGATGTGATTGCCGCGGCATTGCGCGATTCCTCGCTCGCCGGATGGGATGGCTTCGGACTTGCCGTGCAGGCCTACCAAAAACGTGCAGGCGCCGTGATCGACTGGATGACCGACGTCGCGAAGACGCTCAATCGCCAGCTGATGATCCGTCTTGTCAAGGGAGCCTACTGGGACACCGAGATCAAACGCGCGCAAGAAAGAGGTCTGCTCGACTATCCGGTCTTCACGCGCAAGGCGATGACCGACCTCTGCTACCTCGACTGCGTACGAAAATTGCTCGCCAGGCGGCCCCAGCTTTATCCGCAGTTCGCAACCCACAACGCCTTAACGGTAGCATGCGTGATCGAGGATGCCGGTGGAACCGCCGGCTATGAATTCCAAAGGCTGCACGGGATGGGCGAGGCGCTCTATGAGGCACTGCTCGACGACCTGCCGGATCTGACCTGCCGGGTCTATGCACCGGTCGGCGGATATTCCGATTTGCTCGCCTATCTGGTGCGTCGGCTCCTGGAAAATGGCGCCAATTCTTCCTTCGTGTCGGTTGCAGCGGATCCTGCGGTGCCGATCGAAAATATTCTGCGGCGGCCGCAGAGTCGGATCGGCGACCCCACGCACGCGCGGCATTCGCACATTCCGCTGCCGCGAGACCTGTTTCGTCCGGTCCGTCGCAACTCCATAGGTGTCGAATTCGGCGATCGCGCTTCGCTCGAAACATTGCTCGGCGAGATCCGTGCGGCTCCGCAAACGGCGGACGCAAAATCGCTCGTCGATGGAATCGAGATTGCGGGCCGGGAAAGGCCGGTGCTCTCGCCGATCGATGGTCGGGAAATCGCCATCGTGCAGGAAAGCGACAAAGCCATCGTCAATTCGGCGCTCGCCGCAGCTCATTCCGCATTTCAGTCCTGGAATGCAACGTCGATTGCCGATCGGGCGACGATACTTGAACGCGTTGGCGATTTGATCGAGCAGAATCGTGGACGACTTATCGCGCTCCTGCAGGTTGAGGGTGGAAAGACGATCGACGACTGCGTTTCGGAGGTGCGCGAGGCAGCCGACTATTGCCGATACTATTCCAGCGAGGCTCGCCGCTCGCTTGCCCCGATGCCAATGCCGGGGCCAACCGGCGAGAGCAACGAACTGAAGATGCGCGGGCGGGGCATTTTCATTTGCATCAGCCCGTGGAATTTTCCACTGGCGATTTTTGCCGGTCAGATCGCGGGGGCGCTGGCCGCTGGCAATTGCGTTGTCGCCAAACCAGCGGAACAGACGCCCCTCATCGCGTTCGAGGCTGTGAAGCTTTTCCACACCGGCGGGGTGCCGCAGGGCGCGCTCCAGCTGGTGCTAGGTGACGGGAAAGTCGGCGCAATGCTCACCGCGGATCGCCGCGTTGGAGGGGTTGCCTTCACCGGATCGACGGAGGTTGCGCGCGCGATCAACCAGGCGCTGGCGGCGAAAGAGGGCCCGATCCCGCCGCTGATCGCCGAAACCGGCGGCATCAACCCGATGATCGTCGATGCCACAGCGCTCCCTGAACAAGTGACCGATGACGTGATCGTGTCGGCATTTCGCTCTGCCGGCCAGCGCTGCTCCGCACTCCGCCTCCTGTGCGTGCAGGAAGACATAGCCGATCGCATATTCGAGATGGTCGCGGGGGCAGCCCGGGAATTGGGGCTCGGCGATCCGCGCGATCCGGCGACCCATATCGGGCCGGTGATCGACAGCGAGGCGAAGGAAAAGCTGGAAAGGTGGATTTCGCGCGCGGAACAGAGTGGCGCGGTGTTATTCCGTTTCGACGGCAATATGCCCGCGCGGGGCACCTACGTTGCGCCAGCCATTCTAGAGCTCAACACCGCACGTGAGCTGAAGGAAGAAGTGTTCGGGCCGGTGCTGCACGTCGTGCGATGGCATGAAAATGAGCTCGATCGTCTTCTCGATGATGTTGCCGCGAATGGTACGGCCCTCACTCTTGGCATCCATTCGCGCATCGATGCGACCGTTGCCCACATCACGCGCCGCGTTCCGCATGGCAACGTCTACGTGAACCGAAACATGATTGGCGCTGTCGTCGGCTCGCAACCGTTCGGTGGCAGCGGACTGTCCGGCACCGGACCCAAGGCCGGGGGACCCCATTATGTGCAACGCTTTGCGCTCGAGCAGACGGTGACGGTGAACACCGCTGCCTCCGGAGGCAACGCGACACTGCTGTCCGAGGATGAGGATTAGGCGGACGAGCCAGCGGGACCCCGTTTGGCGGCAGAAACGCCGCTTTTTGGACCCATTTCCCTCGTTAAACCAGAAATAACGCGACAGCAGTCAAGTACCGCGCCATAGGGCTGGCCATGCGTTAACAGGTTTTGTGCGCGGATCAGGTATTCTGGGATTTAATGACTGATTCGGTCGCCAGGCTTTACGATGCCGTGATCGCGGTCCGGGGCTCTGATCCTGCGAAATCGCGAACAGCCCGGCTTTTGCGCGCAGGTCGCGCAAAGATGGCCAAGAAACTCGCGGAAGAGGCGGTCGAGGTCGTCATCGATGCGATGCACGGCCAGCCCGAAGCCGTGGTGAAGGAAAGCGCCGACCTGCTGTACAATCTCGTGGTGTTATGGGTTCACGCCGGAGTGCGTCCCGAGGAGGTCTGGGCCGAAATGCGTCGGCGCGAGTTGATGTTCGGACTCGCGGAAAAAGTGCCCAAGGATTTTGTCCGCGGCGCGGCGCGGCGTAAGGTAGTCCCGCTTGAAGCCAGGCGCATTCACAAGCGCCGCTGATCCGTCACAATTTTCCTCACGAGTATACGGATGACCGTTGAGGCTGCCGAGCCACGTTCTTTGCTGCGCCGTCTTTATGACTGGTGCTTGGTCGCTGCCCATAAGCCACATGCATTGTGGACTATGGGCGCCGTATCGTTTGCGGAAAGCTCGTTCTTTCCGGTGCCCCCCGACATAATGTTGATCCCTATGGCGCTGGCGCGGCCAGAGCGGGCATACGTCATGGCGACGTGGTGCACAGTGACGTCGGTTGCGGGAGGACTGCTCGGCTATGCCATCGGGGCGCTTCTCTACGATTCCGTGGGCGCCTGGCTTATCAGTCTTTATGGTTACGGCGACAAGGTCGAGGCGTTTCGCGAAGCTTACGCCCAATGGGGCGCCTGGATCATCCTGCTCAAGGGTCTGACCCCGATCCCTTACAAGATCGTGACAATTACATCGGGATTTGCCGGCTACAACCTTGGGCTGTTTACTTTGTTTTCGATCATCACCCGCGGTGCCCGATTTTTTGTGCTCGCGTTTCTCCTGCACCGCTACGGCGATCGGGCCCGTCATATTATTGAAAAGCGATTGGGCTTATGGGTATTGATCGCAGCCGTTGTTATCGTCATTGGCATCGTTGCAGCGCTATACTTGTTTTGAGGGAGCAGGCGGCTCCTCAATTTGGCCACCTGTCGGCCCTAAACCCGACGGCGAATTGGGGAGGAAGCCTGCGTTTCGACGGCTGAGCAGGCATCTGTTTTCGCAGATATGGGCATCCGACGGGCATCGATTTTTCATCGCAGTGATCGGGGGGCCGCTTCGCCCGTGCCCGGCTTGTTTGCTTTCGCGCTGATGCTGATATCGACCATGGCGGGGGCGCAGGATCAGGCGGCTCCAAATCAGAATACTCCCCAGAACGAAGGTTTTATTGCAACCGTCAGCCGATGGTTCGAGGAGCAGACCGCCAACGTGAATTCAACGTTCAGGGATGCGCGCAAGAAGCTTGAGGGTTTCAGCAGCGCGGCGAACGATGCGGCCAAGACCACGGTTGAAGGCGCGAGGGATGCCGCGGACGCGGTCGCGCGCATCCCGAACGCCCGCACTGTCAGCGGACACGAGAAATGTCAGCCTGCACCCAACGGCGCGCCGGATTGCGTCACCGCGGCAACCGCGATTTGCAAGGCCAAAGGCTTCGGGTCCGGAAAGAGCGTTGACATGACGACAGCCGAAATCTGCCCGGCGAAAGTCTATTTGTCGGGACGTTCGACCGGGCCCGAATGCACGACCGAGACATTTGTCTCGCGTGCGCTTTGCCAATAGCTTTTTTGCCAGCAAGCGCCGCTTGTTTCGCCCGGCGGCCTGTGTTTCGTTTTGGCCATGAACCTTCATACGAAACTGCTCGAACGCCAAAGCGCCGGGCGGCCGGTCACCGTCGGTCTGATCGGCGCCGGCAAATTTGGCACGATGTTCACGGCGCAGGCCCGGCTGACATCCGGAATGCATCTCGTCGGCGTCGCCGATCTCGATGTTGCGCGTGCGCGGAGCCAGCTGAAAAGCGCAGGCTGGCCTGATGAGGCCTGCGCCGCGGCGTCGCTTGATGATGCGCTTAAAAAACGGACGACCCTTGTAAGCGATAATGCGCGTGCGCTGATCGCCGACCCGCGGATCGAAGTGATCGTCGAGGCGACCGGAGTTCCGGGCGCGGGTATTGAACATGCGCTCAATGCAATCGCGAACGGCAAGCATATCGTGATGGTGAACGTCGAGGCCGACGCAGTGGCGGGCCCGCTGCTTGCAAATCGCGCGAGGGTTGCGGGCGTTGTTTATTCACTTGCCTGGGGTGACCAGCCGGCGCTCATTTGCGAGCATGTCGACTGGGCTCGCGCCGCCGGACTCAAGGTGATTTGCGCGGGTAAAGGAACGCGTTACGAGCCGCACTATCATAAATCCAATCCCGACAATGTCTGGGACATCCTCGACAAATATCTGAATATCTCCGACCGGAAGTCGATCAATCCAAAAATGTTCAACTCGTTCGTCGATGGCACCAAGTCCGCCATCGAAATGACGGCTGTCTGCAATGCGACGGGCCTGACGCCGCAGACGAATGGTCTCGGCTTTCCTCCTGCGACACGCTTCGAACTCGCCGATATCTGCAAACCGAAAAGCGACGGCGGCACACTGGAAAAGGCCGGCGTTACCGAGGTGACGTCGTCAGTTTACCGGGATGGCCGCGATGTTCCGCATCACCTTGCGCTCGGGACCTATGTGGTATTCGAGGGCGAAACCGATTACGCGCGCCGGTGTTTCAAGGAATACGCCATGTTGCCGGATAAGACCGGCAGATATGGCGCGCTCTACCGCCCGATTCACATGATCGGGATGGAGCTTGGAATTTCAGTTGCCAGCGCGGCGCTGCGTGGCGAACCGACCGGTGCGCCCACTGGCTTCCGTTCGGACGTCGTCGCAACGGCGAAACGTCATTTGAAAACAGGCGAGATGCTGGATGGAGAGGGCGGCTTCTGCGTCTGGGGCAAGCAAACGCCCGCAGATGCTTCGCTCACACGCGAATTGCTACCGCTCGGGCTCGCCCACAATGTGAAGCTCAAGCGCGATATTGCCGAAGGCCAGGCGCTTCGGTGGTCCGACATTGTCTACGACCCAAACGATTCAGCCGTACAGGTACGGCGCGAAATGGAGGCGGCGTTTGGCCGGCGGAATGTTGGCGCCGAGCCGGTGTTATGACGTGACGGAAACGGTAAAGAACGATCGGGAGAGCGATATGACGAGATGTCTGTTCATTGCCTTGTCGGGGCTCGTTCTTTTGCTGTCGCCTCAACATGTGCGCGCCGAGGACGCCAAGCTTGCCGTCATCGTGTTTCCGGGCGTGCAGAATCTGCCGATGTTTGCAGCGCAGGCGAAAGGGCTCTATGCCAAGCGCGGTCTCAAGGTTGAAATAAAATTCACTCCCAATTCCGACGAGCTGCGCAACGGCCTCGCGGAAGGCCACTACCAGATTGCACATTCGGCCGTCGACAATGCCTTTGCACTTAAGGACAAGGCGAACGTCGACATTGCCGTAGTGGTAGGCGGCGACAACAGCTTCAACCATCTCATTGTGCAGCCGGAAATCACGTCACTGGCCGATATCAAAGGCAAGACAGTTGCCGTCGACGCGGTCAACACCGCTTACGCCTTTCAGCTCTATGAGATTCTGCGTCAGAAAGGACTCAACAAAGGCGATTACGAGGTCAAGCCGGTCGGCGGAACAGGATCGCGTCTCGAAGCGATGACAAAGGACAAAACATTGGTTGCCGCCATGTTGAATCCGCCGTTTTCCATTCGCGCCGAGAAGGCCGGTCTCAAGGATATGGGCACCGCAGCGGCTGCACTCGGGGCGTACCAGGGAACGAGCGCGTTTGTGCTGCGAGCATGGGGCAAGGCGAATGCCGATACCTTGGTCAAATATCTCGAGGCATACGTGGAGGGATTGCGCTGGAGCTTTGACCCGAAAAACAAATCCGAAGCCGTAAGCCTGTTGGTCGAGCGATTAAAGCTGCCCGAGGATATCGCCGCGCAGTCCTATGACAACACAAAGGACGACTTCAATCACGACGGTGCGATCGACATGGAAGGCGTGAGGAACGTGCTCAAGCTGCGGGCACAGTTCGAAGGTGAGTCCGCGCCAGCTCCCGAAAAATATCTCGATCTGTCCTACTATCAGAAAGCGCGTGCCGGGCTTGAAAGAACGAACTAAGCGAGCTCGATTTCGCCATCGACTTTGTGGCTGAGACCGACTTTGCCAATGGTGAGGACCATCTGCGCCTGGATGGTTTCGTTGCCCTTGAGACGCCCGTCGGCGACCGCTGCGCGGATCGCCTTTTCGATCTCCTGCTGGGAGGTAACGCCCACGACTTTGAGGAATTTCCGTAACGACATGTTGAGGGCTTCTTCGTTCATTTGAAATACTCCTTGAACAGTGCGTTGCGCCCAATTTTACGGCTCAGTGCGTCCCGACACCAAGCGTTTATGCCGCAAAAGAATGCTTGCATTTCCGTTTGGCTGGGCAGCGACTTGACGCTATAGCTAGCCTTCGGCCGGTGTGGCGGAATTGGCAGACGCGCACGACTCAAAATCGTGTTCCCCAAAGGAGTGTCGGTTCGACCCCGACCACCGGCACCATGAACTCCGCCAACAGGCTCTTGCGCGCATGGACGATTATATTGCTCTGCTCCGCCGTGACCCGCCGCTGGCTGCCGCAGCAATCGTTGCCCTCGTCGGTACATTGACGATCTGCGGCTTCTTTTTCTTCCAGTATATTCTGGGCTATCCGCCGTGTCCGCTTTGCCTCGATCAACGCAATGCGTTTTACGCCACCGTTCCGCTTGCGGCGCTGCTGTGGCTCGGCGCGAGCCACGGCGCTTCAAGCAAGGTCATGCTTGCAGGATTTGCCGTGATCACCGCGATCATGCTGTGGAACGCCGGGCTCTCAGCTTTTCACGCCGGCGTCGAGTGGAAGTTCTGGTCCGGACCTGCCGATTGTTCCGGACCGATCAACAGTCTCGGCTCGGCCAGCGACATGCTGAAACGACTTCAGGATATCCGGATCGTGCGCTGCGATGAGGCAGCCTGGCGGTTTCTCGGGATTTCCCTCGCGGGCTATGACGTTTTGGTGTCACTGTTTCTTGCGATCGTCGCTGCCTGGGGCGCAAAAGCTTCGCTGGCGCGACGTAAAACGTCCGGCTAGAACATCGTCACGGGTTCTATGCCATGGAAGTCCTGATCATCGGTGCCGGCATCGGCGGATTGACCCTGGGGCTGATGCTTCATCGCGCCGGAATCGCCTGCCGTATCTTTGAGGCTGCTCCTGAGCTGAAGGCTGTCGGCGTGGGAATCAACATCCTGCCGCACGCATCGCGTGAATTATGCGCGCTTGGTCTTGAGGACGCTCTCGCGAAAGTCGCGGTGACCACGCGGGAATATTGCTTCTATAACCGCTTCGGCCAATTCATTTACAGCGAGCCGGCGGGCCGCTTCGCCGGCTATGACGTCCCGCAATTTTCTATTCACCGCGGCGACCTCCAGATGGTTCTGCTCGACGCTTTTGTCGCGCGCGCCGGTGCGGACAAGGTCGTAACCGGCTGGCGCTGCCCTCACGTCGAGTATGATGGCCCTGAGGCGGTTGCGCGTTTCGAGGATATCGACGGGGAGCCGTTGCCCAGCCAGCGCGGCAGCGTCGTCGTCAGCGCTGAAGGCATTCATTCTGTTTTGCGCAAGCAGCTCTTCCCGGACGAGGGGCCGCCGAAATATTCCGGGATCAATATGTGGCGCGGTGTCACGCGCTGGAAACCGTTCCTGTCGGGCGCGAGCATGATCCGCATCGGCTGGCATCATCCGGCGAAGCTTCTGATCTACCCAATCCGCAATAATGTCGACTCCGAGGGCCGCCAGCTTGTGAATTGGGTGTGCGACATCGAGACGCCGCAGTACCAGGCCCGCGACTGGAACCGGCGTGGCCGGCTGGAGGACTTTCTGCCTGCGATGGCCGATTGGCATTTCGACTGGCTAGATGTGCCGAAATTCATCGCCTGCGCCGATACTATTCTCGAATATCCGATGGTTGATCAGGATCCGCTGCCGCGATGGAGCTTCGGGCGTCTGGCGCTTCTGGGCGACGCGGCGCATCCGATGTATCCGCGCGGCGCTAACGGCGCGGCACAGGCCATTCTGGACTGCCGGGCGCTTTCGGATGCGCTCGTTGCGAACGCCGATGCGGTCACCGCTCTAAAGGTTTACGAAGCCAACCGACTCCCCGCCACAAGCAAGGTCGTGGTGGCGAACCGCAAAGCGCCCCCCGACGCCATCCTGCATGAAGTCTACCGCCGTACCGGCGACAAGCCGTTCAAGAACATCGACGACGTCATCAGCCGCGACGAACTCATCGCGCTCTCAGAAAGCTACAAGCGTGTGGCGGGGTATGACAGGGAGCGGTTGAAGACCCAGGCTTGAGGTTTTCAAAAAACTGACGACCACGAAATGCAAGGCGCGCGTACATCCGGCGTCACCCGCTGCATATTCGTGGCCGCTCGATGATGGAGCCCTCGGGCTCGACATCACCGCTCAAACGCATATAGGCACTGTTTGTTCCAACGCAAGTGTGAACGGTTTCGCACCCCTCACTGTTTCACCATTGCCTTGCGTTTCCACGCTTCCCAGGCTCTGGCGAGACCGTAACCCTCGCGTTCCTCGATCTTTCGAGCCTCTTCAAGATCGAGATAGGTAATCGGGCCGCCCAGCGCTGCTGCCTGCATCTGCAGTGTGGCATTGAGTGGAAGGAAAATGCTGCGACCCACGACGCGTTGCAGCGATGGTCCGACGACGACGGCGCCGTGTCCGCGCATCAGTGCCGCGGGATGGTTACCAAGCGCATCGGCAAGCGCGCGTCCGAACGCTTGATCGCGAATCAGCATGTCGGTCATCCCCGCGCGTTCCCGAATCTCAAACACCGGAACGCCGGCGGCTATGAATGCCGACCGGTGATAGACCGGCTTCAGCGGCACCTTGCTGATCCCGAATGGTATCAACGCCGGTGCATGAGTGTGCACGATCGCAACGACATCCGGCCGCGCCTTGTAGATTTCGCCGTGGATGAATCGTTCCGTGTAAAGAGGCCTGCCTCTCCCGTCGACCGGGTTGCTGTCGAGGTCGAATTCCATGATGTCTTCAGCGCTGATCAACTCCGGCGCCCGCGAGCGCGACAGCAGGTAATGATTGGGATCACGTGGATGACGAACGCTGACATGCCCCCAGCCGTCGAGCACTCCCTGGTCGGCCAGAATGCGATTGGCAGCAACCAGATCTTCGATCAATTGCGGCTCGACCGATCCAGCCGAGGGCGCTGCCGTTTGAGCGGCTGCAATACCGCCATTGCACAAGCTTGCCGCGAGCGACATGGCGAAAAAGGTCGTTCGCACGCTGCGACGGTGGTGCAGCTTGCTGATCATGCGAAGCTCCAATGCCAATTGTCGCGGGCCTTACGGCTCGAGCTCGGTGTCCCAATAGAGGTAGTCGAGCCAGCTCTCGTGCAGGTAGTTCGGCGGGAACAGGCGGCCGTTCCTGTGCAAATGGTGCACGGTCGGCTGGAACGGCATGTGCGACGGCCACATCTTTGCTTCGTTCGGCGTCAGGTTGCCCTTGCGCAGATTGCACGGGGAGCAGGCGGCCACCACGTTGTTCCAGGTGGTATGACCGCCGCGGGAACGCGGCAACAGATGATCGAACGTGAGATCGTCCCGGTCGCCGCAATACTGGCAGACAAAGCGGTCGCGAAGGAACACGTTGAAGCGGGTGAAGGCGGGGTGGGTGGAAGGCTTAACGAAGGTTTTAAGAGAGACCACGCTGGGCAACTTCATCTCGAGGGAAGGGCTGTGCACGGCACGGTCGTAGTTGGCGACGATGTTCACGCGCTCGAGGAAGACCGCTTTTATCGCGTCCTGCCAGGACCACAGCGAGAGCGGGTAATAGCTCAACGGCCGGAAATCAGCGTTGAGCACCAAGGCCGGAAAACCGCCGGGCGAAACGTGCACGTTCAAGCGACGCTCCTCGACCTCCCTGGAACGCTGCCGCCACGCAGCTGACGGGCTACTAATAGGGCAGCGTGACCGGATTGTGAAGCCGGGACGTAGAGTTACCCGCAAAGGCGCAATTTCCGCCGGGCAAAGCTTTTGGCAAGGAATTCGCCTCCCTGCCGAAGGCCTTCCTGGTCGATGCCATGGGCGACCCCGGCCGAGATATGCCACTCTGTTGGCACATCGAGTGCTGCGAGACCTTGCGCCGCATGCAACAGCGCCTGGACGGGTATGAGCTGATCGGCGTCGCCGTGGATCAGAAGGACGGGCGGCCGGCTGCGAATTTCGGCCGCGAAGGCGTCGAGATCACTGTTCTCCGGGATTACGAGCATGCCCGAGTAGCCGACGATCGCCGCCGGCGCGATCGCTCGACGCAGACCGACGTGCAGTGACATCATGGTTCCCTGGCTGAAACCAACCAGCGCCAGCGCTGATGGCGGAAGATTGCGCCGCTTGAGCTCGGCATCGAGAAACTTTTCAAGCGCGGGGGCCGCCTCATTCACGCCGGTCCAGCGCTCGTTCGGATCACGGAAGGTGAGGGGAAACCACTCGCGACCGATCGGAGCCTGTCCGCATGGCCGCGGCGCATGCGGCGATACGAATGCGGCGCGCGGAAGCAAGCCTTGCCACGCCCGCCCGATTTCGATCAGGTCGTTGCCGTCTGCGCCGTAGCCATGCAGGAAAACCACCAGCTGCTCAGCGGGGCTTGAACGCGGCTCAAGTCGTGGGCCGTCGAGTTCAGCCATTCTTCTTCCTTTTCGTCGCTTGCTTGCCGGCTTTTCTCGATTGGCCGTTTGCCTCAAGTGGCACGCCGTTCCGCTTTTTTTCAACACGATAGTAGGCCCACAGCAGATGCGCCGCCACGCCGCGCCAAGGACGCCAAGCTTCGGCCAGCCGGGACAGAGCCTTGGTGTCCGGACGCTTGCGCAAGCCGAGCGCCATACGCGTGGACTCCTGAACCGCCAGGTCGCCGGCGGGGAAGGCATCCGCGTGACCGAGGCAAAACAGGAGATAGATATCGGCAGTCCAGGGGCCGACTCCATGGAGTGCGGTCAGGGTTGCGTGCGCATCGTCGGCGCTCATGTTGCCAACCGCGGTGAGATCGATATGCCCCCTGGCGACGGCCTTCCCAATTTCCCGGATGGATTTGATCTTTGGAGCAGAGAGACCAAGGCGCTTGAGTTTGTCAGCACGCGCGCGACGTACTGTGTCGTGATGAAACGGATCAAACGCCGCGAACAGCCTGGCCCGGATTGCGGCCGCACTGGCCGTTGATAGCTGCTGACCGCATACGATCGCGCAGAGGCCGGGGAAGCCCGGCTCGCGTCGGCGCAGACTGAAAGGGCCTGCCCGTTCCGCAATGGGCTTGAGTCGGGGATCCGCGAGGATCAGCTGGGCAAGGCCTGTCTGGAGATCGGCATCGGTCTCAAGGAAGTAGGTCATCGGGCTCTTAGTATTATCTCGTTCGTCGCAGCGGAAGCCGGAATCCAGAAAAAGGCTACTTGACTGGATCTCCGGTTATCAATGAACGAAGGGACTTCACATCGGCTGCCTGGAATCATGCCACCCGTTTTCCGCTTCGCGCCGTCGCCCAACGGCTACCTGCACCTCGGCCATGCCTTGTCGGCGCTGCTGAATGCCGACATGGCACGCGCGAGCGCCGGACGCCTGCTATTGCGGATCGAAGATATCGACACCGTCCGTTGCCGCCCCGAATACGAGGCAGCGATCTACGAGGATCTGTCGTGGATTGGCCTCAAATGGGAAACGCCCGTATGGCGCCAGTCGAGCCGGTGGGATAACTATCGAGCAGCGTTAAGCCAGCTCGAGGCCATGGGGCTAATTTACGCGAGTTTCGAAACTCGCGCCGAAATTGCCCGGCTGGTGGCGGTGCGCGAGGTGCAGGGACCTTGGCCATGCGACCCGGATGGCGCGCCGCTTTATCCAGGCGAGGCGCGAAATATGCCGGAAGCCGAGCAGAAGCGCCGTATCGAGTCTGGCGAACCTTATGCGCTGCGTCTGGACATGCGGGCCGCGGCGGCGCGTGCTGGTGCGCTGACATGGATTGAGACCGGCGCGGGACCGGCGGGCGAATCCGGCACCATCGTTGTGGATGCTTCGGTCTGGGGCGATGTGATCTTGGCGCGCAAGGAAACACCGACCAGCTATCACCTTGCCGTGGCGCTCGACGATGCTGCCCAAGGCATTACCGACGTCGTCCGCGGCCGCGATCTCTTTTATGCGACCGCAGTGCATCGCCTTCTGCAGGCGCTCCTTGGCCTGCCCCAGCCCCGGTACCATCACCACAAACTCTTGCTCGGTCCCGACGGCGGCAAGCTTTCGAAGTCCACGCAGTCGACCGGCCTGCGCGAGCTTCGCGCAAGGGGTGCATCGTCAGCCGAAATCCGCCGTCTGGCCGGCATCGATTGAACCGTCCTTCCGTGCCATTGTGCGCCGGGGGAAGGGACAATGGCCAAGCGGAAGCGCAAGAGGCCTGCCAGACGAGCCCGTGCGTCGTCAACGCGCACGAGCAGAACAGGCTTGGGCAAGGCGCGGATACAAGCGGTCGAGGCCGCACTTGCCGGCATTGCGCACGATATCCGCACGGCACTAACCGGCATCGTGGCATTGGCCGAATTGCTGGTATCCTCCGACCTCGGCACGCGCGAACGCGAATGGGCAAACGCGATCAAGAGTGGCGCCGATCACCTCGCTGCGCTTTCGACATTGATTGTCGATGCGGCGAAAGAGGGTACCAAGGGACTTGTGTTTCGCGACGAGTCGTTCTCACCAGTCGAAATCGCGGAAACTGTCGGCGCAGCCTTGGCTGCACGCGTCGCAAGTAAAGACCTCAAGGCGGAAATTGAGATCGCGCGCGATCTGCCTAGGATCGTGCTGGGCGATCCGATACGATTGCGGGCGATGCTCGAAAATCTCGCCGACAATGCGGTGAAATTTACCGAAGCTGGCACTGTGCGGTTCTCGGCTGATGCCGAGCAGGCAGGACGGAATGGCGTAAAACTAATATTTACATTTACAGACAACGGAATTGGCATAAGCAAGAACGAATTGAAGCAGCTTTTTCGTCCCTTTGCGCAAGCGAGCGTCGACGTCGCCAAGCGCTACGGAGGAGCAGGGCTAGGTCTCGCTTTCGTCAAGCGCGTTGCCAAGGCGATGGGAGGCGATCTCCAGGTGACCAGCAGGGAGGGCAACGGCTCTACGTTTCGCCTCACCGCGCTCGCCAGGCCGATGGAAGCAGCTCCGGTGGCCGAGCGGATCAATCCCGCCCCAACGCCGGTTCGGGCCCTGTCCGTCCTATGCGCCGAGGATAATCCCTATGGCCGCGTCGTGATGAACACGATCCTGCGTGAACTGGGCCATCGCGTTGATTTCGTCGAGACTGGCGAGGCCGCAATCGAGGCCATCGCACGGGGCGGTTATGATGCTGTCTTGATGGATGTAACGCTCGCGGGATTGAGCGGCATTGAGGCAACGCGGCGAATTCGCGCGTTGCCAGGCAAGGCGGGGCAGACGCCGATTGTTGCGGTGTCAGGGCACACTAACAGCGGCGAAGAGCAAGCTGCCCGCGCGGCCGGCATGAGCGTCTATTTGAAAAAGCCCGTCAGCCCGCGAAAGCTGGCGCAGGTTCTGGCGGATCTCGCCAAGTAAGAACCGTCAGCGTGGGCGAGGCGGCCGGCTTCAAACGTTGGTTACGCCCTTGGCGCGTTCGACGATGCGAACGACATCGGACATAATGCGGTTCAACTCAAAATCCTTCGGCGTGTAAACGGCAGCGACGCCGGCCTTTTCCAGTTCCGCCGCGTCCTCGGGCGGAATGATCCCACCGACCACCACAGGCACGTCAAGTCCGGCCCGTTTCATGCGGTCGACGACATCTTCGACGAGCGGAAGATGACTGCCTGACAGTACGGACAGACCCACCACGTGCGCTTTCTCCTTGCGCGCCGCCTCGACGATCTCTTCTGGCGTCAGCCGAATTCCCTCGTATACGACCTGCATGCCGGCGTCGCGCGCGCGCACCGCAATCTGCTCGGCGCCGTTGGAGTGACCGTCGAGCCCCGGTTTGCCGACCAGGAACGTGAGCCGGCGACCCAACTTCCGCGAGACGCGGTCGACGTCGGCGCGAATGTCGTCGAGGCCGGCCACGTCGTTACGCATGGCGCGGCCAACCCCGGTGGGTGCGCGATATTCGCCGAAGGCCTCGCGCAGCGTCCAACCCCACTCACCGGTCGTGACCCCGGCTTTGGCACAAACAATTGAGGCCGGCATGATGTTGCCGCCGCTGGTCGCCGCGCGCTTTAAATCCTTCAGCGCCTCAGCAACAGCCGGATTGTCCCGAGATTCACGCCATGCCTTGAGCCGTTCGATTTGGCCTCTTTCGGCATCTTCCGACACGGTCAAGATAGCGTCGGCGGCGCCCGCCAGCGGCGAGCGCTCGCTTTCGAGATACTTGTTCACCCCAACCACGGTCCGCTCGCCGCGTTCGATAGCTTCCAAACGCGCCGTATTCGATTCAACCAGTTGCTGCTTCATGTAGCCCATATCGACTGCCGCAACCGCACCGCCCATCTCTTCGATGCGCCTGAGTTCTTCCCGCGCCTGCTGCTTCAGGTCTTCGACCTTTTGCGCAATTTCGTCGGAGCCGTCGAAAATGTCGCCATACTCGAGCAGGTCGGTCTCGTAAGCGAGGATCTGCTGCATGCGCAATGACCACTGCTGGTCCCATGGCCGCGGCAATCCCAATGCCTCATTCCAAGCCGGCAGCTGCACGGCCCGCGCGCGCGCATTCCTCGACAAGGTGACGGCCAGCATCTCGATGAGAATGCGCGCGACGTTATTTTCAGGCTGCGGTTCGGTCAACCCCAACGAATTGACCTGTACGCCGTAGCGGAACAGGCGTTGCTTGGGATCGGTGATGCCGTACCGTTCGCGCGTTATCTCGTCCCATAGCTCGGTGAAGGCGCGCATCTTGCACAATTCGGTGATGAATCGCAGGCCCGCATTCACGAAGAATGAGATCCGGCCGACCACGTCACCGAATTTATCCGAAGAGACCTCGCCGGAGGCCTTGACGGTATCGAGCACGGCAATCGCGGTCGCGAGCGCGAAAGCGAGCTCCTGCACCGGCGTCGCTCCTGCTTCTTGCAGATGGTAGGAGCAGACATTGATCGGATTCCATTTCGGAATCTCTTTGGTCGTAAACAGGATCACGTCCTTGATCAGCCGCATCGAGGGCGCCGGCGCAAAGACGTAGGTACCGCGCGAAAGATATTCTTTGATGATGTCGTTTTGGATCGTGCCTTGCAGCGCGGCGCGCGGCGCCCCCTGTTCGTCGGCAACCGCGATGTAAAGCGCCATCAGCCACGCCGCGGTGGCGTTGATGGTCATCGAGGTGTTCATGCTGTCTAACGGAATGCCGTCGAACAGTGCGCGCATGTCGCCGAGGTGGCAGATTGGGACACCGACCTTGCCAACTTCACCTTTGGCCAGGACGTGATCGGAGTCGTAGCCGGTCTGCGTTGGCAGATCGAAAGCAACCGAAAGACCGGTTTGGCCCTTGGCCAGGTTCTTGCGGTAAAGCGCGTTGGAATCCGCGGCCGTCGAGTGGCCGGCATAG
>Ga0114129_10006925_pt1 | contig 16126 bp, 13 predicted proteins | sample RhiMetdeltSRZDD1_FD_80071 | JGI IMG/M metagenome (GOLD analysis project Ga0114129, IMG submission 80071) | Populus rhizosphere microbial communities from Tennessee, USA - Rhizosphere MetaG P. deltoides SRZDD1 (version 2) (version 2) | ecosystem: Host-associated > Plants > Roots > Rhizosphere >... | reverse complement strand
TCATCGGCGACCATCAACAGCACATAGAACGGCGAGTTGATGGTGCCGGTCGGCATCATGTCCTCGAGCGGACCGTAGGCGTAGAGCCGCCAGACGGGATTGTCCGCGTTCCACGGTCGATCGCCGGTGGCGTTGCCGGTGAGATCCGACGCGCTGCAGGCGGCGATCTTTCCGCAGTCTGCCATGTTGAGCGCTTCCGTCAGATCGATCTTCGAACCATCGGGCAGCGTCCGTTCGCCGCTCGGCGGCCCGTCAACGAATGCGGACTGGACGCCGCCAGTCAACAGCGTGTTCCAGTCGGCGACGGTGAGCAGATCTTCCATCGCGCGTTCGAGCACCGCATCGGCGGCGTAGAGCGCCTCCGAACTGTTCCGGTAGTTGTTCGTAATCACAATCTCCGACGACGTCGTCAAGACCACGGCGACACCGAGCGCGGTCATGAGGAGCATCGCCATCATGGCGATGACCATCGCGACGCCGTCTTCGCGGCGGAAGTCTCTCACGTCACCTTCCCAGATTCAGGTTGCGCGGCGAGACCTGAAACTTGAGTTCCTGGTCGGGAATCCATCTGGTCGCGCTCGTGGACGTCCCGCCATATCGGAACAGCACGCTGGCCGGACCGCGCATCGCACTGAGCGCGGCCTGCACCCGGACGTTGACCGCGATCTTGCGAATACGCAGCAGATCGGCATCGAATCGATTCGCGCTTGCGACGTCGGGGCACCAGGGACCGTCGGTGACCTGTGCCTCGGTGAGTTTCACGAGGGTATTCGAATTCGTCCCGCTGGGAAGAAGAGCAAGGCGCGGCGCCGGCAGGCCCGTCTCCGGCGGTGACAGCAGGAACACGCAGTTCTCGCCAGCGGGATACGCGGTCGGCTTCAATCCCGCGACCGGCGGCTTCGGTCCATATGTCGTCCACGGCCCGACCGGATCGGTCAGCGGTTTCGTGGTCCGAAGCGGCGGGTTCGGATCGCCCCAGTACTCGAACGAGAGATCGACGACGTTGTCGACCACCGGCACGTCGGGACCGGTCGAGCCGTCGTACGACACGAGTTGATACAGCCTGGCGGCGCTATCTTTCTTCAGGAAGTACGTTCGGGAAATCGCCTGCACGACCTTCGAACCGACAGCGTACGTCGTTGTCGCCGCATCGGCGGGCTCGTTGACCGTGATGTCGCCGGCCGCATCCGCCACGCTGTTGATCGTGAACGTGTCGTGGTTCCCGTTGTTATCGAAAATCAGGACGGTCATTCCGACTTTGAACCCGCAGAGGCTTTGTCCCGCCGGGCAATCGGATTCCCGATTCACATGCAGCGGGCCGCCGCCGATGACCGCCGTCCTCAGCGTTGTCTGCACCGTCGTCGACGGGACGTAGATGACCGTGATCGTGTCGGTGGTATCAGGGGGCCCGCCGTGGCGTGCGAACGATCCGTTTGGGGCATCGCCGACCGCACCCTGCCGAAAGGGCAGCACCGGCGCAAAAAAATAGTTCAGCGAACCCGTTTGGCCGCCGATGTACGCGCCGGCGCCCGCCATCACCAGATCTTTGAAGAGCATGTCCTCGGCGACGCGGAGGCGCTGCTGCATATCGGCAACTTCCGGTTCCACCGCAAAAGCGCCCTGCGCCGGATTCATGATCGAGAAGACGCTCGCGACGACGACCATCGTCAGGCCCATCGCGATCGTCATTTCGAGGAGCGAGAAACCGTGTTCGCGGCGCATCACCGGGCCTTCCGTGTCTTGACGCTTGTCAGGCGCGCCTCGCCAGCAAGCCGCGTCGTGCCCGCCGTGGGGTCGCCATGGCGATCCCTCACCAGGGTCACGAGCACCTGGAGGATCAACGTGTTGTTTGGATTGGTCGGCAGCGGGGCAATCGACCAGCGGCGAATAAACAACGTCCCGGACGGTTCGGTCGCGCCGCCACCGAGTGACGTGCCGCTCCGGTCGAGAAAGTCACAGTAACCGGGGACGTTCGACTTCAGAGAATCAACGGGTGAAGGGGTGAGGCCTGTGCCGCCGGTCGGCGTCTCAGGAACAACGGCAACGTTCGTCGTGTAGTCGCTGAGCGGCAATCCGATTGCGTCGAAGCCCCAGGTGAGGCCGCGCAGTTGCTCCATCTTCTGTCGGGCGAGCACAGTTGCGATGGTCGTGGTCTTCGCACTGACGTTGGCGCGCGTCGAGATCGCGAAGAGCTGCGCGAGTGCCGCGATGGCTGCGGTCAGAATCGACGTCGCGACCAGGACTTCGAGAATCGAGAAGCCACGCTGCCGTTCGTCCATGCCAGTCGCGTCACCGCACAGCAATGCGACTGCCAGGATGGAGTCCGTCGCTTGCAGCACCGGATAAGTCGCAACGTTTCAGGCAGTTGAATCGAGGTCGCCAGAGTCGACCTTCGCACGCGCCTCGACACGACGTGAGGTCTTGTTAACTGCGGTTGCGCTACGCGCCGATGGGAAGAGTCACTTGGAGGCTCGCCCCGCCGTCGGGAGATGAGCCCACGCTGACACGGCCGTTGTGGAACACGATGATTTTCTGGACGAGCGCGAGTCCCAAGCCGGTGCCGTTCCGTTTCGACGTGAAGAACGGCCGGAAGACGCGTTCGCGAAAGGCGGGCGCGATACCTGGCCCGTTGTCGTTGACGGCGATGCGCGACACTCGCTGCGACGAATCGAGTTCACCGTGGATGACGATGCGCGGCGCTTTCGACGAACCTGCGCACGCCTCGAGCGCGTTGCGCAGGAGATTGCTGAACGCCTGGCGCAGAAGGACTTCGTCACCCTCGAGGACCCCGAAGTCGCCATGCACTTCGACGTCGCCGCCGAGCGTCCGTGCATCGGGCCGCGCTTCGTCGGCGGCGCGCTCGCAGATCGCCCGCAAGTCGACGCGCGCGAGCGCGAGCTGCGCCGGCCGCGCGAAGTTGAGAAAATTCGTGACCACCTGGCTGAGCGATTCGGTCTCGGCGCGAATGCCTTCCACGTATGGCCGGTACGATTCGGGCAGCGCCTGGAGATCCAGCAGCTTGCTGTAGCCGTGAATCGTCGCGAGCCCGTTGCGAAACTCGTGGGCGATGCCGGCGGTCAACTCGCCGACCGTCGCGAGGCTGTCCTTCAGCCGGAGCTGCTCCTCGAGGTCCTTCACGGCCGTCAGATCCGTGAACAGACAGATTGCGCCGTGCAGCTTGCCCTCTTCATCGGAGAGCGGCGATACCGTGACGCCCAGGTGCGTCGCACCGCCGCCCTCGTCGGCGAGCATGACGGCGCGTCGCACGATCGCCGTCCTGCTGGTCATGCATTCTTCGATCACGCCGAACAGCGGCCGCTCGCGCGCCGATTGCTGATACGGCCCGGTCGACTCGGCGTCGGGGGGCTCGAGCATGCGCCGTCCCGCGGGATTGAGAATCCGAATCTCGCCGTCCAAGCCGACGACGAGCAGACCGGCCGTCAGGCTGGAGATGATCTCGCCGCTCAGCCGCTCGGACGCCTCGGCGCGCGCCGCGGTGGCGCGTTCCTGCGCCTTGAGCTTCGTGACGGCCTCCTGCAGCGCCGCCGACAGGAACGCCGTTTCCGTGCCGGCGCCGCGCAACTGCGCGCGCGTGTCGCGGGCAGCCGATGCGAACCTGAGGACCGCGAACGTCAGCACCGCAACGAGCGCCGCGACGATCGCCGTCAGGCCGATGAACGCGTACGCGTTGGCTGACAGATTCATCGGTCGGTCGTGCCGATTTCGGGGGTCACAGGAATCCGAGATACCACTGAATCACGGCGGGGCCGACCGTCGCCGCGACAGCGGCGCCGACGGCGAGAAAGCAGCCGAACGGCAGCATCGCTTCCAGGCCTCCACGCCGCGTCGCCATGATCGCCAACCCGAACAGCGAGCCGCTGAAGGACGCAAACATGAGCGCGACGAGCGTCATCTTCCACCCGAGGAACGCGCCGATCATCGCGAGCATCTTCGGGTCGCCCATGCCGAGCCCTTCTCTCTTGCGCACGGCGAGATACGCATAGAACATCAGGAGCAGGCTGCCGCCCCCGACGAGGATGCCGATCAACGAATCGACCCACCCGGGCTCGGTGAAAAAGCTGAGCACGAATCCGACCACGATCAACGGAAGCGTGATGACGTTGGGAAGCAGATGATGTTCGAGATCGATCGCGAACAGCACGATCAGCGCGCATCCGAAGATCAACCGCGAGACCAGCAGGATGCCCGGGCCGTAGTACCACCACGAGGCCGCAAACATCGCGGCGGCGATCGCCTCGATGATCGGATATCGCATGCCGATCGGCTGGCGGCAGCTCCGGCACCGGCCGCGCAGCACGAGATAGCTGACGATTGGGATGTTCTCGAACCACGCGATCTCGTGGCGGCAGTGCGGGCACGCCGACACCGGCCACACGACCGATTTCCCGATCGGCAGCCGGTAAATGCACACGTTCAGGAAGCTGCCGACGACGGCGCCCAGCGCCGCGGCGAACGCGATGGTAAGGGCTGGCGGCGCGTCGTTCATGGGCGGCTCGGCGCCTGATCGATCCGCGGCGCATCCGCGGGAAGCGGCCACAACGGCGATGAGCGCGACAAGCGGACGCGCCCGCGCTCGTCGATTTCATATGGCGTACCCGTGGGATCGATCGGCACGCCACGCCATCCGGCGGCGCGCATCACCGGGGTCCACTCGAGCACCGGCTGCGCGGTTGCGGCAGCGACACGGTCGACCATCGCCTGGAGGGCATCGATGTCGTCGAGCGCTTTGAGCTGCGCGAGACGGCGCTCGGCTTCGTGACGCAGCCAGTCGATCTCCGCCGATTGCCGAATGGCTTCCCACATCATCCGCGCCGACTGCCGGTCGCCGCCCTGCGCGAGCGTCGTCGCCGCCAGCGACTTCATCCACCACGGCGCGCCCGGCGTCTCGCTCGCGCGCTGGAACCACTCGCCGGCGGCACTGAAGTCCTGCCGCCACCAGTAGTGCACGAAGCCGATGTCCATCATGTATTCCCAGTGTCCGGGCCGCTCCGCGAGTCCTTTGGCGAGGAGCGCAAGGGCCAGGTCCGGCCGTCCGGGCCCGCGCGGCGGAGGCTCCGCGAGAAAGATCGCGCCGAAGCGATACGCGAGATTGAATCGCGGATCGAGCGAGGTCGTCAGGTCGAGCAGGGGGTACAGCGCCGCGTACTGGCGGCGGGCCGGGTCGGTGATCGTCTCGCCGGCATCGACCATGCGGCGCGTGCCGCCGAAGTACTGCAGCGCGCGGATCCAGTACACGTCCGCCGCCACCGCGCGGTACCCGAGCGCGATCCGCCGCGCCGTCTTCGGCGACGTGAGGTACATCGAACTGTCTTCGATCGATCGCAGGGGGAAGGAGCGGTCGCGGACGCGCTGCACCTCGACCGCCGTCGCCATCAGCACCACGATCAGCACGACGCCAATGGCGATGGGGCGGACAGCGGTCAGTCTCATTACTTGAAGTCGCGGCGCGAGAAGATCAGCACGGCGGCCGTGAGGAGCACCGCGATGTATGCGACTCCGTACGCGGTCGTCAGCGCCAGGTACCCCGCGGACACCGGCTGTCCGTGGACGACCTGCGCTTTGATGTCGAACGGCGCCAGATTCGGCAGCACCCAATACAGCCCGCGCGCCACGTACACGGCCACGGGCGACGCGACGACCTGATCGAAGTTCCGCAGGTCGCCGCTGAACTGGCCCGCCACGAACAGACCGAAGGTGAAGGTGGCCGACAGGATCGGCGTCGAAAACGTGGAAAAGAACAACGCGATCGCGGTGATGATCGCGAGCTCGACGAAGATGAGTCCCACCGCTTTCAGCATCGCCGGATCGAGCGCCGGGGCCTCGAGCGCCCGGACGACGTTTTCCGGAGACACCCAGCGCATGTACGCCAGCACGAGATAAAGCGCCGCCGCCATGACCGATAGATTCACGGCAAGCGTGAGCACCACGCCGACGTACTTCCCGATCACAATCTGATGACGCTCGATCGGCTTGGCGAGCAGCGCGTAGATGCTGCGCCGCTCGACCTCCTTCGACACGAGCCCGATCCCGATGAAGACGGCGATGAACAAGCCGAAGATCGACGTCGCGGCCAACCCGAGGTCCTTGATGATCTTGATGTCCTGCCCCGCCGTGAGCTGCCCGATCAGGTACGACGCAACGATGAGGAGCACGGCGAAGAACACGAGGTTGTAGAGCACCTTGTCGCGAACCGATTCGCGAAACACGTTGGCGGCCATGAGCGCCGTGCCGCTCATGACGCTCTCCGGCCCCGTTCGTCGCGCTGCCGCTCCGGCGACTGCGCGGCCGGCGCGGTCACCTTCTGCACGAAGTAGTCCTCGAGCGTCTCGCGCATGGGATTGAGCGAGACGAGCGTGGCGCCCGCGGCGGTCAAGTCGGCCAGGAGGCGTTCGGGCGGCGATTCCAGCGGCAGTTCGAGCGCGTATCGCCCATCGGCGATCCGCACCATTCGCCGGACCCGAGGCTGCATCGGCTGCAGCATCGCCTCGGTCGCGTTGCTGACGACGAGCTCCCAGCCCCGGATCTGGAAGTGGACGAGATCGGCCATGCGCCCGCCGGCGACCAGCCGCCCGTTCGCGAGGATCGCGACGCGGCTGCACAAGGCTTCCGCATCGCTGAGGACATGCGAGCTGAAGAACACCGTGCAACCGCGGTCGCGCAGCCGGAGAATCAAGGCGCGCACGTCGCGGCGGCCGAGCGGATCGAGACCTGACATCGGCTCGTCGAAGACGACCAGGTCGGGATCGTTGATGAGCGCCTGCGCGATGCCGACGCGCTGGAGCATCCCTTTCGAGAATTTCCGCAGCTGGAGCTTCCGCTCGGCGCCGATGCCGACGTCGTCGAGCAGGCGCGTGGTCCGCGCGCGCGCGTCCGCACCGCGATACCCGAACAGCCCGGCAAAGTACCTCAGGAGCTCTTCGGCGGTGAGGTAGTCGTAGAAGTACGGATTCTCCGGCAGGTAGCCGATCCGCCGCTTGACGCGCAGATCGCCAACGGGCCGATCGAAGAGTTCGGCGCGTCCAGAGGTCGGAAACACGAGCTGCATCAGCAGCTTGATCGTCGTCGTCTTGCCGGCGCCGTTGGGACCGAGAAACCCGAACACTTCTCCCGGTTCGACGTCGAGCGACAGGCGATCGAGCACGCGGCGCGGGCGCGGGCGCCAGAATCCGGACGCGTAGTCCTTCGTCAGCTCGTAGGTGGCCAGCGCCGGCACGTTATTGTACGCAGGCGCTCATTTCGCCGCGCGCTTCAACTCGTACGCAATCGCCTGGTCGAAGTACTGGGGCGCGAGCACCCCTTCGAACTTCACGCCGTTGATGAAGAGCGTCGGCGTCGAGCGCACGCCGAGTTGATGTCCGAGCGCGATGTCGCCCTTCACCAGATCGAGCGTGAAGGCGTACTTCGCCTCGAAGTCGTTGATCTGTCCAACGTCGCGCGCCGCCTGACGCACAACGGGCGGCGTGAGCGAAGGCTGGTTCGCGAACAGCCACTCTTCCATCGCCTCGACCCGATTCCGGCTTTGCGCCAGACGCACGGCCACGGCCGCCTCGCACGCGGAGGGATGCGGGCCGCCGCCGGCCACGTTCACGTTGCATTCCGAATCGAGCGGATAGTCCTTCAGCACGAACTTCACCGCGCCAGGCTGCTGTGCCTCGTACTTCTGGAGGATGGGTTTGTACGCATAGAAGGCCTGACGACAGTACGGACATTGAAAATCGCTGAAGTCGACGATCAGCACCTTCGCGCCGTCGGTGGGAATCGCCATCGCCACGCGCGGCGCGGTCGCCATCAGTCGCTCGAATTCGGATGTTTGCGCCGCGGTCGGCGGAGGCGCGGCGGCGCGCGCGGGCGACTCGCCGGCGGCTTCGCGCGGGAAAAAAGCGAGCGTGGTCGCGGCGCCGGCGAAAAACAGCACGGCTACGGTGATCGCCAGCGGGCTGGCGACGAAGACGCGCAAATCGCGCGTCGCACGGCGAGGGAGCGTCGTCATAGGAAAAGAAGTTGCCGCACCGGTTACGAGGAACAGCCCAATCACGGCGGCATACGTGACGAAGCAGAGCACACAATACGCTTTGAGGACGACGATCGACGCGTACGCGAGGTACAGGACGACCGCCAGCGCGAGCGTCGACAGCACGAACAGGTACCCCGGAACGCTCTCGCGCACGCTCGGGCGCGCCGTCAGGCCGCCGACCGACAGCAGCGTCGCGGCCACGAACCAGAATACGCCGAAGAGCGCGACGGGAACGCCGCGAAACGTGCCGAAGCGGCTGAGATAGACCTGGGTGCAGTTAATCGTCGAGCTGACGTCACAGAAGCTGTGGTAGGTCGGATCGAATATCAGACGATAGTGCACGTACGCGGCAGCGCCGGAAACGCCGAGGCCGACGAGCGCGCAGGCCAGCGCCAGATAGGGCGCACGTTTCGTCATGAGACCGTACGAGTTGTAACCTGCGCAAAAGGCGCCGTCAAGCGGCGCGCGCGACGGCGCCCGCAGGAAAACCGGCGCCCGCAAGAAAAAAGGAGCGGAATGCCCTCGAGCATTCCGCTCCGCCGCAATCGAGAGGCTTGGAACTGGCGCTTACTGGATCGGCGTCGCGCCCGCGGGCGCACCCGTATCGGTCATCGCCAGCGCGGCCGTCCCCTGGTAGATCGTGCCGGTCGTGTTCGTTCCGAAGAACCGCGTGCCGGTCGACGCCGACTGGGGATTCGCGTTCGCGTTGTAGCCGCCCGTCGCCACGCCGGCCGCGAGGCCGTTGCAGCTCGCCGGAGCCGTCGCCGCCGCCGTGCCGGTCATCGACACGTTGTAGCCGCTCTTGGCGACCGACGCGGCGCTGCCGAGGTCAGGGCTGATGAACGCCTGCGTGCTGCCGGTGGGCGGCGTGCCCAACGAGGTGAGCGTCGGCGCATAGAAGCCGGCGCCGCAGCTGGCCGAGAACGTCGACTGTGCGCTGTTGACCGCGCGCAGCGAGCCGATCGCCGACGCCTCGTTGCCCGACATCCGGGCGCGCAGCAGGCCCGGCACCGCGATCGCCGCGATGATGCCGATGATCGCGACCACAATCAGCAGCTCGATCAGTGTGAAACCCTTGTCGTTCCTCATTCCATTCTCCTTGTACCAACTACTACTTTTGACATATTCCGAGCTCCCTAAAACACAAACGGAGCGGGATGAGCTCGTCATCCCACTCCGCCCCGATTGGACCGTGACCTTGTGTGCTTACTGAATCGGCGTCGCGCCGGCGGGCGCGCCCGTATCCGTCATCGCCAGTGTCGCCGTGCCCTGATAGATCGTGCCGGTCGTGTTCGTTCCGAAGAACCGCGTGCCGGTCGACGCCGACTGCGGATCCGCGTTCGCGTTGTACCCGCCCGTCGCCACGCCGGCCGCGAGGCCGTTGCAGGTTGCAGGAGCCGTTGCGGCGGCCGTGCCCGCCATCACGACGTTATAGCCGCTCTTGGCGACCGACGCCGCGGTGCCCAGGTCAGGGCTGATGAACGCCTGCGTGCTGCCGGTGGGCGGCGTGCCCAACACCGTGAGCGTCGGCGCGTAGAAGCCGGCGCCGCAGCTGGCCGAGAACGTCGACTGCGCGCTGTTGACCGCGCGCAGCGAGCCGATGGCCGACGCTTCGTTGCCCGACATACGGGCACGCAGCAGACCGGGGACGGCAATCGCCGCGATGATGCCGATGATGGCGACCACGATGAGCAGCTCGATCAGTGTGAAACCCTTTTCGTTTCGAATCTTCATTTCCTCTCCTTGTTGAGGTATACGCACAATCTTTTTCCGTTATCGTTTGGCGGTGCGTGCTGTCCTTTGAGCAACGCGGATGCCAGAGCCATTCGACCGGCTGTGTTCTGAGCAAGTAGTTGAACTAAAGGAAGTTATTCCAGACGCCCGAGCCGGGTCCGTCGACAAGAAGTCGTCTATCGACAATTGTTGTCAGCTGCGTCCTGACAATGAGTGTCAGTGGCGGGAAGGAGCCTGCACGGCATTGCGCAGTTAGCGGAGGTTGTACTTCTTCACGTAGTAGCGGAAGGACCGGAAACTCATTCCGAGGAGTTCCGCGGCTTTTACCTGAACGCCACCGGATCGCTTCAGCGCTTCCGCGATGTAGCCGCGCTCGATCTGTTTGACGTGCGCCTCGAGATCGAATCCTGACTCAGGCAGCGGTTCCGTCGATCCCGTCGTGACGGGCGACGGCACGTCGCCGCGAATCGTCGGCGGCAGACTGTCGGCGAGAATCGTCGGCGTCGCTTCCAGCGCGACAGCGCGCTCGATGACGTTCTCGAGCTCGCGGATATTACCGGGCCATTCGTGCGCGATCAGCAGATCCAGGGCGTCGTGCGAGACGCCCGCGATGTGTTTCCCCATCTGCTCGCTGTACTTCGCCAGAAAGTGCTCGGCCAGCAGGGGAATGTCCTCGCGGCGCTCGCGCAGCGGCGGGAGCGTGAGCGGAATGACGTTGATGCGGTAGTAGAGGTCCTCGCGGAACCGCCCTTCGGCGACGAGGCGCGTGAGGTCCTGGTTCGTCGCGGCGATCACCCGGATGTCGGCCTGCAGCTCCTCGAGACCGCCGACTCGACGGAAGCGCCGCTCCTGCAGGACTCGCAGCAGCTTGACCTGCATGACTGCGGACGTCTCGCCGATCTCGTCGAGGAAGATGGTTCCGCGCTCGGCGACCTCGAGCAGCCCTTTCTTGTTCGTGTCCGCGCCGGTGAACGACCCGCGCATGTGGCCGAACAGCTCCGACTCGAGCAGCGTCTCGGGCAGCGCGCCGCAATTGAGCGACACCATCGGCTTCTCGCGCCGCAGCGAGTTGAAGTGAATCGCCTGGGCGACCAGTCCTTTGCCGGTGCCCGATTCGCCGGTGAGCAGAATCGTGCTGTTGGTGCGCGCGACCGTCTCGACCATCTTGAAGACTTCGAGCATCGACTCGCTGCGCCCGATGATGTTCGAGAACTGATGCGAGAGGCCGAGCGTCCGCTTCAACAGCACGTTCTCCTGCCGGAGCTGGCGGTTCTCGATCTTCTCGCGCACTTTCATCTTGAGGAGATCGATGTCGAACGGCTTGCTCAGGTAGTCGCATGCCCCGAGCCGCATCGCTTCGACGGCGGTTTCCGTCGACGCGAAGGCCGTGATCATGATGCCGAGGATGTCCTGATCGACTTTCTTGGCCGCGCGCAACACGTCGACGCCGCTCAGGTCCGGCATCTTGATGTCCGAGATGAGCAGATCGACCGGCTCGCGCTCGAGCAGATCGATGGCCGTCCGCCCGTTCTCGGCGAGCAGCACTTCGTAGCCTTCGCGGCGCAGCACGATGGCGAGCAACTCGCGCATCGATCGCTCGTCGTCGACGACGAGGATGCGCGGCGGACGGCGCTCGGTGGGCGGCGCGGCCGGCTGTGCGACGGTGTTCGTGCTCATGTGACCGCCACCGCGCGCGCCGGCAGCCTGACGGCGACGGTCGTGCCGGCCCCGGGCTCGGAGCTCACCTGGATTTCCCCGCTGTAGTCGCTCACGATGCGGTGCACGATCGCCAGCCCGAGGCCGCTGCCGCGCGCGAACGTTCCGTGGAACGGCTGGAACAAGCCGTCCAGCTCCTGTGGATCGATCCCGATGCCCTGGTCCTGGACCGTCAGCACGATGCCGTCGGACGCCGGCTCGAATGCGGCCATCAGCAACAGCCGCCCGCCGTCGGGCATCGCACGCAGACCGTTGGTCGCGAGGTTCCAGACGATCTGTTTGATCTGGCCTTCGTCGGCCTCGTACCAGAGCTCGGTCGAGGGCACGTCGACGACGATGTCGTGACCCTCTCGCACTTCGGCGCTGTTGCGCAGCAGCAGCGCCGTGTCATTCAACGCCCGGCGGATGTCGAAGCGCGCGATCTGAAACCGCTGCGGCCGCGCGTACGCCAGAAACGAGCGGATGGTCGAATTCAGCCGCTCGGACTCGCGCAGCACGATGTCCATCAGCTGTTCCTGCTCGGCGCTGAGCGGGAGGTCCTGACGCAGGATTTGGATGGATCCCGACATCGACGCCAGCGGATTGCGAATCTCGTGCGCGATGCCGGCGGCCATCTCGCCGATGGCGGCGAGCCGCTGCTGCATCGCCGCATCGCGCTCGAATTTCTTGATGATCGTGACGTCCTGGAACGTGAAGAGGAACCCGGCCCGGCCGCCGGGCGTTTCCAGGTGCGCGATGGTCAAGCCGATCTCGATCGGCGCGCGGCCGTCGTGCGGCCGGCACCGGAACTCGTGCCGGCGCGAGCCCGCCGCCTTCATGTCGCCGTTGATCGATTCCATCACCGCCGTCGGCAGCTGCAGGACCTCGCCGATCGGCCGGCCGACGACCGTTCGAAACGGCGCGCCGGAGATGAGCTCGGCCGCGCGATTGAAGGTCAGGATCCGCAGCCCCGTATCGGTCGTCGCCAGCCCGCTCGGCAGGCTGTCGATGACGTGCTGGTTCAGGGCCTGAAGATCGGCGAGCTCCGTCGACGCCTGCTCGAGCCGCGCGCCGGCCTACTGCAGGCTGTTGGCGAGCGACCCGCTGAGCAGCGCGACGGCGAAGAACCCGAAGACGTTGAGCGCCACGGTATATTGCGCGACCGACCGCGCCGGCAGCGCGAGGAGCTGATCGCGAAACCACGGCGCATGCAGCAGTCCTGACGCGGTGAGGTACTGCGCGAGGACGAGCCCGCAATAGAGCACCGTGCTGAGAACCGCGACCATCAGGCCGCCACGCCGGAACTGCACCGTGCTGGCGGCCACGATCGGCAGCACGTACAGCGTCGTGAAGTAGCTGTTGACGCCGCCCGTCAGGTAGATGAACGCGGAGACGATCAGGGCATCGCCGCCCAGCTGCAGATCGACCAGCCACCGGTACCGCTCGACGAACCGGAGCGTGACCGCGTAGCTGATCGTCAGCGCATACGTGAGCCCGATCAGAAAGAAAAACGGATCGACCGGAAACGATCCGGGCGCGGTGATCTGGGCGAACGTCGCCGTGCCGAGCAGCAGCGTGCCGATGACCGCACGAATGCCGATCAGCCACGCGAGTTTCCGCCTCAGTTCCGTTTCAAGCATGAGCCATCGCCTGAACCGCTTCGAGCGCCCCCGGATTGCTAGGTCAGCTTCGAGATCAGGTCGAAGATCGGCAGATACATCGCGATGACGATGCCGCCGACGACGATGCCGAGGACCGCGATCATGATGGGCTCGAGCAGCGTCAAGAGCCCGGCGACGGCGGCGTCCACCTCTTCTTCGTAGAAGTCGGCAATCTTCGCGAGCATCGTGTCGAGCGCGCCCGTCGCCTCGCCGACGCCGATCATCTGCGTCACCATCGGCGGGAACACCTTCGTGTCCTTGAGCGGCACCGAAATCGTCTCGCCGCGCTCGATGCTCTTGCGCGTGGTCATGATGGCGTCTTCGACGATGGCGTTGCCGGCCGTCTTCGCGGTGATTTCGAGGCCGTCGAGAATCGGTACGCCGGAGCTGATGAGTGTCGAGAGCGTGCGGCAGAACCGCGCCACGGCAATCTTGCGCATGATGTTCCCGAGCACGGGCGCCTTCAGCGTTCCGCTGTCGACAATGCGCCGCCCCTTTTCCGTCGAGTAGTACTGGCGGAAGCCGTACGCAGCGGCGCCGGCTCCGATGAACAGGAAGGGGAAGAACCGCACCAGGTTGTTGCTCAGCGCGATGACCAGACGAGTCGGCAGCGGAAGCTCGGCGCCGAGGCCCGAGAAGAGGGCGGCGAACGTCGGAATGACCTTCCACAGAATCACGCCGACGACGCCGCCCGCGATGACGATGACCGCGATCGGATAGATCATCGCGGACTTCACCTGGCCGGCCAGCTTGACCGCCTTTTCAATGTAGGTCGCCAGGCGCTTCAGAATCGTGTCGAGAATACCGCCCGCCTCGCCGGCCGCGATCATGTTGGTGAACAGCGGATCGAACGTCTTCGGATGCTTGCGCATCGCGTCGGCGAGCGACGCGCCCGACTCGACGTCGCTCCGCGTCTGGAGGATGACGGCGGCGAAGTTCTTGTCTTCTTCCTGGTTGCCCAGAATGTCGAGGCACTGAACGAGGGGCAGGCCCGCGTCGATCATGACGGAGAACTGCCGCGTGAACACGGCCAGGTTCTTCGCCGCGACCTTCTTGCCGATGATGCCTTTCTTCTCCTTTGACTTCGCGTCTGCTTTGGCGGCGACCGGCGTGATCCGCGTGACGTTGATCTGCTCGCGCCGCAGCGCGGCGGTCGCGGCGTCAATCGTATCGGCCACGCGCTCGCCGCTCACCGTCTGCCCCGCCCGCGTACGACCCGAATATGCAAAGGTCGGCATAACGTTGTTCCTTCAGCCTCTTCTGTGCCTGCTGTGTTAACGAGTCGGAACGGGACGCGGGGCGCCAGACCCGCCCGGACGTCCGAGTCCGGCGCCGGCGACCACGCCGACGCCGCGATTGATCATGTCCTGCAGCTCTTCCTTGTTCGACGATGCCGCCATCGCGACCTCGAGCGTGACCTGCCGCTTCATGTAGAGGCTCGCGAGCGACTGATTGGCCGTCTGCATGCCGACCTTCTCCTGCCCCGTCTGCATCGCGCCGTAAATCTGGTGAATCTTGTCGTCGCGAATCAGGTTCCGGATGGCCGAGGTCGGCACCATGATCTCGAGCGAGCAGACGCGCCCTTTGCCGTCGGCCTTCGGCAGCAGCGCCTGACAGACGATCCCTTCGAGCACGAGCGAGAGCTGGGTGCGGATCTGCGCCTGCTGGTTGGCCGGGAAGATGTCGATGATGCGGTTGATGGTCTGCGCCGCCGAGTTCGTGTGCAGCGTGCCGAACGTCAGGTGGCCCGTCTCGGCGATCTTGAGCGCCGCTTCGACCGTTTCGAGGTCGCGCATTTCGCCGATCAGGACGATGTCCGGATCCTCGCGCAGCGCGGCGCGCAGCGCGTTCGAAAAGCTGCCGGTGTCGCTGTGGACCTCGCGCTGGTTCACCAGGCAGTTCTTGTGCTGGTGGATGTACTCGATCGGATCTTCGATCGTCAGGATGTGGTCGTGGCGCTCCGCGTTGATCTTGTCGATCATCGCGGCGAGCGTGGTCGACTTGCCGCTGCCGGTCGGACCGGTGATGAGCACGAGGCCGCGCGGCCGCTCGGCGAGCGTCGCAAGGACCGCCGGCAGGCCGAGCTCGCCGAAGCTGCGGATGTTCTCCGGAATCAGCCGGTAGACGGCGCCCACCGCGCCGCGCTGGTTGAACACGTTGCAGCGGAAGCGCGCAAGGCCTTTGATGCCGAACGAGAAGTCCAGCTCCAGACTCTCCTCGAACCGCTTCTTCTGCGCGTCGGTGAGCACGCTGTAGACGAGCTGCTTCGTTTCGGCCGGCGTGAGATCGGGCAGCTGCAGCCGCTGCAGGTGTCCGTGGACGCGGACCTGGGGCGGCGTATACGTCGCAATGTGAAGGTCCGACCCGTTCATCTCCACCGTCGTTTTCAACAGCTCCGGCAATGTCGCCATCGTCGTTCCAGCTCCTAATCTCTCATCCGGAATCCCCGGTCGATCGTCGATTACTTGACCGTTTCTCGAACCACTTCCTCGATCGTCGTGAGCCCGTCCTTCACCTTGCGCAGCCCGCTGGCGCGCAGCGTGATCATGCCTTCGTCGACCGCTTTGCGCCGCAGCTCGAGGCCCGACGCGCCCACCAGAATCAGCTCGCGGAGCTCGTCGGCGATCTCCATCACTTCGTACAGACCGACGCGTCCCTTGTAGCCCGTCTGGTTGCAGCGCTCGCAGCCCGCGCCTTTCATCGGCGTCACGCTGTTGGCGTCTTCCTCGTTGAAACCCGCCTGCATGAGCGCCTCGGGCGTCTGGGGCGCGGCTTCCTTGCACTCGGTGCAGACGCGCCGTACGAGGCGCTGCGCGCAGATGAGGTGCACCGAGCTGGCGACGAGAAACGGCTCGATGCCCATGTTCATGAGCCGGTTGATCGTGCTCGGCGCGTCGTTGGTGTGCAGCGTCGACAGCACGAGGTGTCCGGTGAGCGCCGCCTTGACCGCGATTTCCGCCGTCTCGAAGTCTCGGATTTCGCCGACGAGGATGATGTTCGG
>Ga0114129_10006922_pt1 | contig 16127 bp, 14 predicted proteins | sample RhiMetdeltSRZDD1_FD_80071 | JGI IMG/M metagenome (GOLD analysis project Ga0114129, IMG submission 80071) | Populus rhizosphere microbial communities from Tennessee, USA - Rhizosphere MetaG P. deltoides SRZDD1 (version 2) (version 2) | ecosystem: Host-associated > Plants > Roots > Rhizosphere >... | reverse complement strand
CAGCGCGGGAGTAGCTGAAGTAGTTGGCTCCCCGGGCTGGGCTCGAACCAGCGACTTCCTGATTAACAGACGAGGGCCGGCGACGAGCCGGCCCTCAGTCTTTCTGCGGACTTCCGTGTAAGGGTGCGCTGCCGCTCGATTTCTCGTTGCTTGCCTCGAGGACTGAGCGGGACTCTCGGCGCACTGGAGGACTGAAATCGGCCTGTCCGGCGGGTCCGTTCAGCACAAATCAGCGCAAGTGATCCGGCCGAAGGTCATCCGGCGATCCCCCTATTCAGGGTCGACCCGCTCTGGCTCCGCCGACCAGCATCGCGCGTCCCCCCGCCCTTCCGATCACGCAGTGCCCAACTACAAGGGTCTTCACCTTCATCTACGACCGCGTCGGGCGACTCGCCGAGCGCGAAACGCACACCGCTTCGTGGACGCCGACCCCCGAAATGCCTCACCACAGAAGACTTGCCTCCGGGCGAGATGCCCGGCCGTGGCTGGCGCTGTTGCCTTATCTGCGGGAATTGTCGGTCAACCGCCCTCGGCACGATAAGTGCTCGCGAGACAGAGCATGGCGTTAAGTTTGGACTGGGGGCAGGCGACGTTTCGAATGCTGGCAACAGTGTCCACTATGGAAAGAACCGAGGCGTGGAAGTCGCTCACCCACCGCCGTGGCCGGGTCTCTCTCGGCTCGGATGGTGCGGGTCGCCGTCGGGTGGCCTTGGATGACGACATACTCCTCGTCTGCCTGTTCGTGCTCGTCGGGCTGGTCGTGCTCGGCGGTGTGCTGATACTCCTCTCTTGGGTCACCGCAACGCTTCCGCCGAGCATACTCACGTCCTGTCCCGAGTTCGACCGCTGTGTGGCGCCAGCACCTGACGGGAATGAACCTCTGTGGGTGGACGATCCTCTGACTGACGGGCTAAGGATGACCCGTTAGCGGACCGCTTTAGGAGCGGGGCCCGGGCGAGCCCAGCGACTCCCTGGTCAGCAGACGAGGGCCGGCGGCGAGCCGGCCCTCAGTCTTTCTGCATCGTTCTGCGCAACCGCCCGCTGCCGCTCGATTTCTGGTTGCTCACCTCGAGGAAGAGCAGGACTCTCGGCGCGCTCGAGGACTGAAATCGGCGTGCTTGACGGTGCGTTCAGCGCAAATCAGCGCAAGCTCTTCCAGACCCGGACCCCTTCCCGATTGTCGGCCAGGCGCGTTGGGGGTAAGGCTCGTGAGCCTGCCGTTTTGATTCTGCCTCAGTCCGGCGCTGCCAGCGCCCGCGACCGCCTTCCACCGTGCCTTCTAGCTTAGAATCCCCCCTAGCATCCTCGGGCGACGGTTTATTTCGACTGCTTTCTTCGTTCCGCGCGTGGGGTAATGAGAATGTCTCATGAGCCTACCCACCCAGCTTCACACCTGCCCCTGGCCATCGTTGAGGTTGAGCTGGCCCGCGCGCTGAAGATGCGGGCGAGGGCGAGGCGGGCTACCATGCAATCGGGCATGTTAGGCACAGAGGGTCAAGCACGCTGCTCCACTCAAGGCCCGCCGGCGGCTGGTTCTCCATGACACGCGGTATCGGAATCGTTATCTTGTTCGGTGCTCTCGCTCTTGGCGGTTGCGCGTCGGCCTTCGATGATCAGCCGGATTCCTGGGCGTTCACGCCGCAGGGGCAATGCGCGCGCACCGGTAATCGTGATGGTGCGTCATGCCGTCAAAATTGAGCCCGAGGCCGGACCAGTTTTTGAGCCACTCCCGCACGAGCCGAACCTCGGGCGTGTAGCATCAGCGCGGCGCGTAGGCGGCGGCCGCGAGGGTCCAGTTCCTCGGGTCGGGTCACTCGATGACGTGGTCCGCCCGCGCCAGCAGCGACGGTGGGATCGTGAGGCTGAGGGCGTTCGCGGTCTTGAGGTTAATCGCGAGCTCGAACCTCGTGGCCTGCTCGACGGGCAGGTCGGCGGGTTTCGCGCCGTGCAGAATCTTGGCCACGTAGGTCGCGGAGCGACGACAAAGATCCGGAAAGTGCGGGCCATATGCCGCGAGGCCACCCGCCTCGATGAATGCCCGCGGTCCCGATACGGTCGGCAGCCGATTCTGGAGCGCAAAATCCAGGATCCGCTTCCATTGATCCTGAAGCGTCAGGTCTACGATGAGCCCGCCGACGGGCGCTCTCTTCAACATCGCGAAGGCCTGGTCCAGTTCCTTGTCGTCGCGCACCAAGAGAGTGTTGACTGGAATGCCCAGCGCCCGACCCGCGGACTCGCCGCCGCCAAGGACCGCTTTCGCCGTCGCCGGGTTGACGAGGAACGCGACGCGAGCGAGCCGAGGCACAATCACCTTCAGCACCTCCAGCCGCTTCACTGCCATCTCGGGTACGCTGGCCGAGAGTCCGGTGACGTTCCCACCCGGTCGTGCCAGGCTCGCGACGAGCTCTTCGCCGACGGGATCCGCCGTGAAGGCCATCACGATGGGAGTCGTCTGACTCGCCTGCTGGGCGGCGCGCACCGCGTAGGTCGTCGACGCAACGATCACGTCCACCTTGAGCTGGGTGAGCTCCGCCGCGAGCGGAAGAAGCCGTTCAGAAGCGCCATTGGCGTGCCGCGCTTCGATGACGGCGTTCTGGCCGTCGACGTAGCCGTGGTCGCGCAGACCCTGCCGAAACGCCTCCACGTTGGCGGCATCTGCCACGGCAGAGACCAGGGAGAGGTAGCCGATCCGGACGACTCTGGCCTGTTGCGCCTCGCCGGCGACCGTGGCCGCGAGAGCGATCGCACCACCGACGATGAAGCCCGTCGGTTCATTATTCGATCACCTGATCCGCCCGCGCCAGCACCGACGGCGGGATCGTGAGGCCGAGGGCCTTGGCGGTCTTGAGGTTGATCACCAGTTCGAACTTCGTGGGTTGCTCGATAGGGAGATCCGCTGGCTTGGCACCCTTGAGGATCTTGTCAACATAGGTCGCGGCGCGTCGATACAGGTCCGTGAAATTGGGGCCATAGGCCATGAGGCCCCCAGCGTCCACGAACTCTCTCGACGCATAGATTGAGGGAAGACGATGCTTCGCTGACAAGTCGACGATGCGTATGAGATGGGATTGGGTCAGAGTGTCGTTCGCTACGATGATGGCATCCGCGCGTTGATTGATCGCGGTGTCAAAAGCGCGAGCAAAGTCCGCGGACGCTCGCACGTCGAGAAGTTGAGGCTCGAGACCCAAAGATCGTGCCGCTACCTCTATCTGTCGCCATTGGGAGGCACTGGCAGGACTGCTCATGTTCGCGAGCTCAGCAATCCGCGCGATACGAGGGATCGCCTCCTTGAGCAACTCCAGCCGCTTAGCAGCCAACTCGACGGCAATCGTGCTTAGCCCCGTAACATTCGTGCCTGGGCGGGCAAGGCCGGAGACGACGCCGAAGCCGGCAGGGTCGGCGCTCGTCGCCAGGACGATTGGAATCGACCCGGTGGCTTTCTTGGCCGCCAGCACCGCCGGCGTCCCCCTCGTCACGATCAGGTCTACCCTCAGGCGGACCAGTTCGCTCGCCAAGCTAGGGAAGCGCTCAGGCCGGCCGTCGGCCGAGCGGTACTCGATCACGAAGTTCCGCCCTTCAACGTACCCGAGTTCCCGCAGCCCTTGCCGGAACGCATCGAGATTGGTGGTGTTCAGCGACGGGGACGTCGTCTCAAGAACCCCGATTCGCCATACCTTACCCGCCTGCGGCGCCCCGGCGGCGAGCGGCGTGGCGAGCGTCCAGGCCAGCGAGGTCAGCAGGAAGCGGCGGCGGTCCACTACTCTATGACCTGGTCCGCCCGCGCCAGCAGCGACGGCGGGATCGTGAGGCCGAGCGCCTTGGCGGTCTTGAGGTTGATCACGAGCTCGAACTTCGTGGGCTGCTCAATGGGGAGGTCGGCGGGCTTGGTACCTTTGAGAATCTTGTCGACGTAAACGGCCGCACGCCTGAACACGTAGGTGCCGCTCAACCCGTACGTCATGAGGTAACCAGCCTCGGCTTCGACCCTGGCGCTGGAGACGGTCGGTAGCCGGGCCTTCACCGCAAGGCTCGCGATCCGGGCACGGTGCAGAAAGAACATCGTGTCCGCCAATAGGAGGAGCGCGCCGGCCCGGTCTGTGGTCATCGCTGCGAAGGCGCTGTCCAACTCGCTGGGAACCCGCACATCCAGCACTTGTAGCCGCAAGCCCAATGCTCGGGCAGCCCTTTCGAGTTGTGTCAACAAGTCTGCGGCGTCTGGATTTGTAGGATTCCGGAGCACGGCCACTCGAGAGACCTTGGGGACAACCTCCCTGAGCAGATCGAGGCGTTTGCCGACCATTTCCGGGCCGGCAGTTGCGGACAGCCCCGTGATGTTCCCGCCGGGCCGGGCGAGGCTCGCGACGAAGCCTGATCGTACGGGATCGGCAACCTGCAGCATGACGATCGGGACCGTCGTGGTGGCTTCCTTCGCGGCCTGCGTCCCTGCCGGATTCGGCGTAACTATGATGTCGACCTTGAGAGCGACGAGTTCAGCGGCGAGCGCGGGGAGGCGCTCTGGTTTGCCATCCGCGAACCGCCACTCGATAGCGACGTTCCGCTCTTCCACGTAGCCGAGTTCGCGAAGTCCGAGTGAGAACGCCTCGATGAGATGCGACACCTCCGGCGTGCGCGAGGCGATACTGAGCCAACCTATCCGAGGGACCTTCGCTGCTTGCTGCGCCCCAGCGGCGCGCGGCGCGGCGAGTGCCCCAGCCAGCGCGGTCAGCAGGAAGCGGCGGCGATCCATCATTCGATAATCTGGTCCGCCCGCGCCAGCAGCGACGGCGGGATCGTGAGACCGATGGCCTTGGCGGTCTTGAGGTTGATGACCAGCTCAAATTTTGTGGCTTGTTCGATCGGGAGGTCGCCGGGCTTGACACCCTTGAGGATCTTGTCCACGTAGGCAGCAGCACGTCGGCAGAGGTCGGCCACATTCGTCCCGTAGGCCATGAGCCCGCCGGCATCCGCGAACTCTCGAAATCCATACATGGCTGGCAAGCGGTGCTTCGCCGCGAGTTCAGCGATCCGCTCTCGGTAACGGACGGTGAGCGGGTCTATCACCACGACGAGAGCCTGGGCGTGTTCTGCACTCATCGACCCGAAGGCGGTGGCGAATCCACCCGGGTCTCGTATCTCCGTGGGCTGGAGCTTGATCCCGAGCTTTTGTGCCACACCCCGCAGGACGGTCAAGTAGGCGGCGTTCGCAGGATTCGTTGGGTTCCAAAGAACGGCCACTCGGGAAATCTTCGGAACGGCTTCTTTGAGTAGTTCAAGCCACTTGCCGCTAAAGTCCTCGCCGAGGGAGATCGACAGTCCCGTAAGATTGCCGCCCGGCCGGGCCAGGCTTGGGACGACCCCCGAGCCGAGAGGGTCGCCCGCGACGAAAACAATCGGAATCGTGGTGGTCGCATTCTTCGCCGCCAGCGCCGCAGGAGCACTGACAACCACAATGACTCTGGCTTTCAGTCGGATCAGCTCGCCGATGAGCTCCGGAAAGCGTTCGCTTCTACCCTCGGCCCATCGCGCCTCGAGGATAATGTTCTGCCCGTCGGCATAGCCGTACCCTCGCAACCCATCGCGGAACGCTTCGAGGAAGTGCTGGTTGGTCGATGGAGTCTCGGCCCCGACGAACGCTATCCGCGTACGGCTGGCCGGCTCCTGCGCCTCAACCGCGACCGGCGCGGCGAGTGCACCGCCCAGCGAGCTCAGCAGGAAGCTGCGGCGGTCCACTATTCGATGACCTGATCCGCCCGCCCCAGCAGCGACGGCGGGATCGTGAGGCCGAGAGCCTTGGCGGTCTTGAGATTAAGAACGAGTTCGACCGTTGTCGGCTGCTCGACCGGCAGATCGGCAGGCTTGGCCCCCTTGAGAATCTTATCCACGAAGGCGGCCGCGCGTCGGTAGTTAGCCACGGAGTTTGGGCCGTAAGACATAAGTCCACCGGCCTCCACATTTTCTCTGACACCATGCATCGAAGGCAGTCGGTTCTTAACTGCCAGATCGGCCAGTCGTGCTCGGTGAACGATAAACATCGTGTCGGCCACCACAAGTAGAGCTTCCAGCCGTGCGCTCCGGATCGTCACGAAGGCAGCGTCGAGTTCGTTTGGCTCGCGTGCCTCGATGAACTGCAACTGTATCCCGTACGATCGCGCTGCCGCCTTCAGGTCTCTTAAGCCGAGCGCCGACGCCTTGTTGTCGGGGTTCCATAGGACCGCCACGAGACGGACATTGGGGATGGCTTGTTTGAACAGCTCCAAGCCTTTGCCAACAATCTCCAGCCCGGGACTATACGATAAGCCAGTAACATTTCCTCCAGGGCGCGCGAGGCTGGCGACGAGTCCGACTCCTACCGGGTCGCCAGCGTTTACCATTACGATTGGGATTGTCGCGGTAGAACTTTTGGCCGCAAGGGCAGCGTTCGTCGGCGTCGCGACGATGACGTCCAGGTTCAGCTCGACCAGTTCGGCTGCGAAGGCGGGTAGCCGCTCGAACTTGCCCTCGGCAAAGCGATACTCGATGTTAATGTTTTGACCTTCGACATATCCGAGCTCGCGCAGCCCTTGGCGGAACGCAGCAACGAGGTGCTGCGTGCGGCTCGCCGAGTTGCTCGAGAGATAGCCTATTGAGCGGGGGCCCGCGGCCCGCTGCGCCTCGACAACGAGCGGCGCAGAGAAGACACCGGCCAGCGAGGTCAGCAGAAAGCGGCGGCGATCCATCACTCGATGACGTGGTCCGCCCGCGCCAGCAGCGACGGCGGGATCGTGAGGCCGAGAGCCTTGGCGGTCTTGAGGTTGATGACCAGCTCGAACTTCGTCGGCTGCTCCACGGGCAGCTCGGCGGGCTTGGCGCCCTTCAGGATCTTGTCGACGTAGGTCGCGGCGCGGCGCCACACATCAAGTTCGTTCGCCCCATAGGCGATGAGGCCGCCCGCCTCCACATGCCTCCTCAGCCCGTACATCGCTGGCAGGCGGTTCCTTGCCGCAAGATTTGCCAACCGCGTTCCCTGGGCGGCGAACACCGGGTCCGTGCTGACGAGGAGCGCTTCCACGCGCCCTCGGATGATCCTTGAGAAGGCACGATCGAACTCGTCGGGACTTCGCGCCTCCACGGGTTGAAGTTGCACATTCAACGACCGGGCCGCGCTCTCCGTATCCCTCAATTGTTGTAGAAGCATTGGATTCGCGGGGTTCCAAAGGACGGCTACGCGAGACACCCCGGGGACGGTCTCCTTCAGCAACTCCAATTGCTTGCCAACTATCGCTAGGCCGCCAGTGAGAGTCGGCCCCGTGATGTTCCCGCCGGGCCGGCCGAGGCTCTGCACCGACCCGAGCGCAACCGGGTCTTGTACTGCCACAGACACGATGGGGATTGTCGTGGTCGCCTCCTTGGCCGCACGGGTTGCTGCCGCGCCGCTGGCGACGAGGACGTCAACTCTGAGCCCGACCAACTCGGCCGTAAGGTCGGGCAGCCGGTCAGACCTGCCCTCCGCCCACCGATACTCGATGACGATGTTCTGGCCCTCAACCCACGCGAGTTCACGCAACCCTTGCCGAAACGCCGCGACGACCTGTGGGCTAGCAGTAGCCCAACCGTTCGAGAGAAAACCTAGCCGGTATACCTTCCCTGTCTGCTGCGCCTCCACGGCGAGCGGCCCGGCGAGCGCACCGGCCAGCGAGATCAGCAGGAACCGGCGGCGGTCCATCATTCTATGATCTGATCCGCCCGCGCCAGCAGCGACGGCGGGATCGTGAGGCCGAGCGCCTTGGCGGTCTTGAGGTTGATGGCAAGCTCGAACTTCGTCGGCTGCTCGATGGGCAGCGCGGCAGACTTTGCACCCTGCAGGATCTTGTGCACCTGAATCGCGGCACGTCGGTACATGTCTCCATAGTGTGGCCCATAGGCCATGAGCCCGCCGGCCTCCACCATGTCGCTGAAGCCATATGCCGTCGGTAGGCGGTTCTTGAGCGCGAGCTCGGCGATCAGGGTTCGATGGGCCGTGAACACGGCGTCATCCGCCACGACAAGCGCGCTCCCGGCTTGTATTGAACTCAGTTCCCCGGCGAGGTCGCTTGGGTCGCGCACGGACACGACATGCAACCGCACAGCTAACTTCTGCGAGGCAAGCTCGGCCTCCTTTACGTACTGGGCGCTGGCGGGACTGGTCGCGCGCGCGAGGACCGCGATTCTGGATAACTTGGGCAGCAACTCTTTGAGCAGGCCCAATCGCTTTGCTATGAGATCCCCATGCATCGCGGTCACTCCAGTGATGTTGCCCCCTGGTCGCGCCAGACTTGCGGTCACTCCGGCCGCAACAGGGTCGATGGCGGCCACGAACACGATCGGGATTGTCGTCGTGGCCTTCTTGGCCGGCAGGACTGACGGCGTTCCAGAAGCGACGAGCACGTCCACCTTGAGACGGACCAGCTCGGCCGCCACGTCAGGAAGCTGCGCCGCACCCTCCGCCAAGCCGAACTCGATGACGATGTTCTGCCCTTCGACGTGGCCCAGTTCCCGCAGCCCTTGGCGGAAGCCCTCGATCCATGTCGCGGGAGGCGGTCCAACGCGCAAGAACCCTATGCGATGCACGGGACTCGCCTGCTGTGCCTCCGCAGTGAGGGGCGCGACCAGGACACCAGCCAGCGATGTCAGCACGAAGCGGCGGCGGTCCATGCCGGGATGGTGGGGCGGGCGGCGAATCAGGTCAAGGGCACCGCGCGGCTCGGCTGGCGTGGTCGTCATCGTCCACTCGCCTGGCCATCCTCGCCCCGCACCCGCACGCGATCCCAGACGACGGGGCGCCTCGACGCCGGCCTCCAGCTCGCCGCACTGGCGGGAGTCGGTGAAGGATGCGTTCAGCTCGGTCAGCAGGTTCACGGCGGCGAGCGTAGTGCAACGCTGCCGTCTGCGCGAGGGCGGCGGGTGGGCGCGGAGGCGTGGTACAGTCCGGTCGGCATGACGCTGGAACGCGAGCACAACGGGCGGACGATCGAGGTGAAGTCCTACAAGTCAACCGATGGAAGGTGGCGTCCTGGCGCGAAGTTGGAGACGCTTCTCACCGCAAGCAGTATCCGCGTGCAGACCGTCCCCGTGCCGAGGGACGCGCTGTTCGACTCGGAAGAAGAGGCGGACGAGTACGGCTACCAGCTTGCGGCGAGCTGGATTGACGAGCAGTGAACAGGAAGCGCATCCGAGTTAAGCGTGGCCGGAGCAGGCGAGGGTTTACCAAGCAGACCCGGACCGCCCTTCAGGAAGTGGTCATCGAGGACGTCGTAACGGCCGGTCACCCCGCGACCAGAGGTGGAGAGTGGAGCGGCTCGTGTGGCTGCATCCACTCGTTCCGCACGGGCTATCCGACCCCCACGAAGTGCCCAAGCCCGCACTGCCGAGCCGTCGTCGAATGTTGGGACCTCGTGGTGGAGTGGCCGGCGTGACGAAGGTGCGCGGCGGAAGGCGGCCGGCTGCGCCACCACTATGCTGTTGAGACGACATTGCAGCGTCGCCCTGCGGCTACCGGGCAGGCCGCTCTCGCGTCACCGCCCACTGGGTTTCTCTACCCTTTCAGCTCCTTCTTCAGCTCGTTCAGAAATCGCCAGTCGGTGCCGGTCGCGATGATCTTCTGCGGGCTGGACTTGATCAAGCCAGCCTCGTGGAGGCGGAGAGCGTAGAAGCGAACCGAGGCTTCGGGGTCGTACTCACGCCACTTGCCATATGGAATCTCTGTCAGTGTTTGCAGCGCGAGGTCGTAGCCCTTCGTGTCTCCCTTGCCGACCAGCAATTGCGCGGACCGATCCGGTGTCAGCGCACAGACCTCGTTGGCCTTCAACAGCGCACGGATGACTCGCTTGGTAGCGACGGGGTTGCGCCGGACGAAGTCCCGGTTAGCGACCACCATGCAGCAGAAATGTTGCCACCAGGGGCGGTCCGTCGTGCTGTTCAGCACCACGCGTCCAATCTTCTGGGCCCGGAGCTGCTGCGGAAGCGGAGGAAAGCCGAGCACGGCGTCGATCTTCTCCTCGCCCAGTAACCGCACCGCTTCCGAAAGGGGCACGCGTACCCAGGTGATGTCCTTCGTTGGATCGAGGCCTACGTACGACAGGATGACGCTGAGAAACAAGTGCTCAGTAAGCCCCAGTTCGCGCACGGCGATGGTCTTGTGCTTGAGATCTCGAATGGCCCGGACGCGCCCGCGGGCGAACAGCTCGAAGCACCCGATGTGCTGGCCCGCGAGAATCACGATCGGGGTGGTCTTCTCGAGCTCAATGACGAGGTCTGGGAGGAACAGCAAATCGAAGTCGGTTTCGCCTGAGCTCAACGCCTTGATTCGACGCGAGCTGAGGTTCGGCGCCTCGCTGTTCACGTACTGCAAGTCAGTGAAGCCCTCGGCGCGTAATAGTTCCTCCGCGACGTACTTGGGCGCTTGGCAGGTTCCCCCGGCCCCCTCGAGCCTCAGTCTCGTCGTCTCCGGCGGCGGCTCAGCGGCAACGGGTTTGGAGTGGGCACCGAGCAGCGCTGCTGTCCCAGCCGTCGTCAGCCCGTGAAGAAACTCGCGTCGGTTCAAGGTCCCCATGGAAGCTCCCTTCACGCGCGACGAGTTGCCCGAGTATCACACGGGGGTCCTACTCGATCACCTGATCCGCCCGCGCCAGCAGCGACGGCGGGATCGTGAGGCCGAGGGCCTTGGCGGTCTTGAGGTTGATGACCAGCTCGAATTTGGTCGGCTGCTCGATCGGCAGATCGGCGGGCGTCGCTCCTTTCAGGATCTTGTCCACGTACAGGGCGGCACGCCTGTACAAGTCTTGAAAGTGCGTGCCATATGACATGAGGCCTCCGACTTCGACGTACTCCCTTTGGCCGTAGATCGCGGGCAGCCCGCGCCGGGCGGCCAACTCTGCGAAGCGGGCGCGGTGCATCGTGAAAAGTGGACTCTTCAGCAGCAGCAGACCGTCTGCGCCGCGCAAAGCCTTGCCGGCAGCGTCAAAATCGTCCGGCCCCTGGACTTGCACCGGCTCAAGGTGCAGGCCTAGCGTGCGTGCTGCGCCCTCCGCCCCCTTGAGTTGGATCGGGTTGGTCGGATTGGCCGGATGCCAGAGTACTGCGACTCGCCTGAGCCTGGGGACGATCGCCCTGAGCAGCTCCAGGCGCTTACCGGCGAAATCTTCAGCGGTGGTGGCCAGCCCTGTGATGTTGCCCCCGGGGCGGCTCAGACTCGGGACGAGTCCGAGCTCGACCGGGCTCACGACGCCCACAAAGACCACCGGCACCGACGTGCCCTCTCTCTTGACGGCCAGAGCCGCTGGGGCAGCCGACGCCAGGATGACGTCGACCTTCAACCGCACCAGCTCTTCGACAAATCGCGGCAGCTGATCGAAGCTGCCGTCGGTGGCTCGGACTTCGACGACCACATTCTGGCCATAGGCATATCCCCGCTCCCGCAAGCCCTGCTGAAGGCCTTCGAGGTAGGTGTCGGGCGGCTGGCCCGCACGGAGAAACCCAATCCGGTAGATCTTCGCCGCCGGCTGCGCCCGAGCGGCGAGCGGTGTAGCGAAGGCAGCCGCCAGCGAGATCAGCAGGAAGCGGCGGCGGTCCAGGCTGGGACGGGGTGGGTGATGAGGGAAGAAGGGAGCGCCCACGGTCATTCCAACTCCCGCATCTCCGCCTCCGCCTTCTCCAGCCAGTACGTGATGCCCACGCGCTTTGCTCCGTCTTATCCTCTATGACGCTCAAGCAGCTCTTCAACGGCTGCGAGGAACTCTTTCAACTTGATCGGTTTGCTTTGAAAGGCGTCGAAGCCTGCATCCAACACCCTCTGCCGGTCGCCGGCCATCACCGACGCGGTCATGGCCATAACGGGAATCCCCCGAGTGGCAACCTCGGCTCGTAGCCGTCGGAGCGCCTGGATCCCGTCAATCCCAGGCAGCCGAATGTCCATCAGGACTAGGCGCGGGCCGCGTTCTTGGGCGAGGCGCACACCTTCTTCCCCGGTCTCGGCCTCGACGATCGTGTAGCCCTTGACTGCCAACAAGTCCCGGACGAGCTTGCGGCTCATATCGTTGTCTTCGACGACAAGAATCAGCTCATTTCGCCACGGCGCACCGGGATCGTAAACGTGAACGTTGAGCCCACACCGACCTGGCTCTCCACCCAGATGCGGCCGCCATGCAGCTCGATGAACTTCCGCGACAGCGCCAGGCCCAGTCCCGTGCCCTCGACTTTCTTGTCGGCCGTCCCCACCTGCCGGAACTCCTCGAAGATCGCCTCCTGATCCTCGGGCGCGATGCCGACCCCGGTGTCGCTCACTGCAATCTCGACAGATCCGTCCACCGGCTTCGCTCGCACCTCTATCCGCCCACCCTCGGGCGTGAACTTGATCGCGTTCGACAGCAGGTTCAGAAGCACCTGCTTGATCTTCCGCTCGTCGCCTTGGATTTGAGCGAGGCGAGGGTCGATCTGTTGGTGCAGGGTGATGCCGTGGCGGACGGCACGTTCTCGGATCAGCGTCAGGGCGTTGTCGATCGCCGTGGGAAGGTGGAAGTCCGTCACCTCCAGCTCCATGCGGCCCGCCTCGATCTTCGACAGGTCGAGGATGTCGTTGATCAGGGACAGGAGATGCTGTCCCGAGGCGTGAATGTCCTTCAGGTACTCGTCCTGCTTCGCGTTCAGCTCGCCGAACAGCCGTTCGCCTAGGACCTCCGAGAACCCAATGATGGCGTTCAGCGGCGTCCGTAGCTCGTGAGACATATTGGCTAGGAACTCCGACTTGTGCTGGCTGGCGACCTCGAGCTGATGACTCTTGTCGGCGAGCTCCCGGAAGAGGCGGGCGTTTTGGATCGCGAGGGCGGACTGGGTGGCGAAGGTCCGCAGGAGGTCGATCACCTCTGGAGCGAATTCGCCCGGTTGCCGCCGGTTTACCACCAAGCCGCCAACGATGTGGTCCTCGCTGATGAGCGGCACGGCTAACAATGCCCGGTGGCCCATCCGCAGGAGGACGTCGCGCATGCGGCCGTGGTAAGCGTTGGGCGCCGCGACGTCGGGAATCTGGACCGGCTCGCGGGTCACCGCCAGCCGTCCGGTGGCCCCCTCGCCCTTGGGGAGTGCCAGGGGCCGCGCGATCTCCAGGAACTCCTCGGGCAGGTTCTGGGTCGCCCGCAAGTGAAACATTTCGGCCGCCTCGTCGTACTCGTAGATCGCTCCCGCCTCCAAGTCGGCGAGCTGAACGGCGCGGGAGACGATGGTCGTGAGGACCGTCTCGAGGTCAAGCGTCGAGCTCACCGCCCGCCCAACCTCCCCTAGCGCCGTGAGCTGCCCCACCGACCGGGTCAACTCATGCGTCCGGGCCTGGAGCTCGGTGAAGAGGCGCACGTTCTCGATGGCGATGACGGCCTGGTCCGCAAAGGTTTCGACGAGAGCAATCTGCTGGTCCGAGAAGGGCTTCACGTCACGACGCCATATCGCGATAGCCCCGAGTGCCGTTTGCTCCCGCAGCAATGGCACGGCCAGGAGCGTTCGGTAGCCGATGGCAGAGTGCTGGTACTCGGTATCGACGGTAATGTCGTGAATGTGGATCACACGGCGCTCGAGTACAGCACGACCCCACCCGGTATCGCGCCCCGGCCTCCGAGGGTGCGCCCGCCGAAGGTACTCGAGAGCATCGGGCTCATAGCCATAAGTCGCCGCGATCTCAAGGACGTTCCCGTCGAATCGAGCCAGGCCACTGACCGTCGCATCACACAATCGGGCAGCACTCCGCGCGATCGTGTCAAAGATCGGCTGCACGTCGGTCGGCGAGCTCGAGATCACGCTGAGAATCTCGCTGGTGGCCGTCTGCTGCTCCAGCGCCTCGGTCACCTGCGCGTGAGCCTGCGTCAGTGCTTCATTCTTTTGCTGGAGTTCGTTGAACAGCCGCACGTTCTCGATAGCGATGACGGCCTGATCGGCGAACGTCTTGAGCAGCGCAATCTGGATGTCGCTGAACGGAAGGGCTTCCACACGAAGGACATTGACGGCGCCGATCGGCGTGTCGCCCTGCAACATCGGAACGGAGACGATGCTGCGGTACCCGATCGCTTTGGCGCGCTGGGCGATGTGCGGGTACTCGCTGCCGCTCTGGGCATCCGCAATCGCGATCACGCGTCGCTCGAGAATCGCCTGGGCGGCGACGCTACTTCGCCCTGGAGGCGCGGGATAGGCGCTCCGTATGACCCCGATCCACGCCGGCGACGCGCCGTCGTCGGCAACCAGCGTAATCATTCCTTCCTCGAATCGGAACACAACGCTGTATAGGGCATCGCACAGACGTCTCGCGCTCGCCGCTATGGTGTCGAACACCGGCTGCACGTCGGTCGGCGAACTCGAGATGACGCGAAGGATCTCCGCGGTCGCCGTCTGTTGCTCAAGTGTCTCGCTCATCTGCGCATGGGCTTGGGTGAGCGCCCGGTTCTTCTCCTGCAGCTCGGTGAACAGTCGCACGTTCTCGATCGCGATGACCGCTTGGTCGGCGAAGGTCTTGAGGAGTTGGACCTGCTCGTCCGGAAAGAATCCGGGTTCTCGCTTCCCGACGACGATGACGCCGAGACAGCTGTTATCACGCAGCATCGGGACCGTCACGTTGCTGCGGGACCCGCGTAACCGGGCGCCGATCCTGACCGCCTCAGGTACTTCCGCGTCCGTCTCGAAATCAGCGATCAGTACGACCCGCCGCTCACGAACCGCCTTGCCCGGAGGTCGTGGAGATAGCTGGCGGAGGTACTCCAACGCCTCTGCGGCAATGTTGTGATGAGCGACAAGATGAAGGAACTCTCCGTCGTACCGATGGACCGCGCCGAAGTTGCCGCGACAGAGTCGGACGGCGTTCGCCACGATCGCATCGAACACGGGCTGAACATCCGTCGGCGAGCTCGCGATGACCCGCAGAATCTCGCTGGTCGCCGTCTGCTGCTCAAGGGACTGAGTCACCTGCGTGTGGGCGGCCGTAAGCGCACCATTCTTCTCCTGCAGCTCCTGGAACAGCCGGACGTTCTCAATGGCAATGACCGCCTGGTCGGCGAAGGTCTGCAGGAGCGCGATCTGCTTCGTCGTGAACGGTCTGACGCGGGTTCGCCGAATCACGAAACCGCCGACAGTGACGCCGTCCCTAAGCAATGGCATTGCGAGGATGGTTCGCACCCCAGCGACGTGGAACCCCAAGGCTTGAAGCCCCCTGAACCGACCACGTCGGTCGGCTTTGATGTCACGGACGTGAACTTGTCGCCGGTCAAGCACGGCACGGCCAAGCGGCGTATCTCGCCTAATAGGGTGTGAATCACCGATCCGCTGCGGCTGGGGCACCCGCCCATACTTCGCGACGAGGCGATGCCGGTCGCCATAGACAAGATAGATCAGCGCGTCACCGGCGTCGCAGAGCCGAGCGGCTGTCCGCGCGATAGCGCCGAGGACGGGCTGAACGTCGGACGCTGGGCTTGAGATATCACGGAGAACCGCGCCCGTCGTCGTCTGCTCCCCAACTGCCTCGGCGATCTGCTGATTCGTATATGGCGCCGTTGGCGAGCCACCCTGTTGGGAGCCGATGAAGCGCGCGCCACATTCAAGACAGGAGTTCGCGTGTGCTGGATTCTCCTGCTGGCAGCGGGGACACTTCATCGCCTACTCCCCACGCGCCGGGCGCGGCTCAGGTCTGGCGACGATAGCGCGGGGGCTGGGGCGGGGTCAAATGACGCGGCGGGGCTTGCGGGCCAATCTATATCGCTAGTTCCGTCATTTCCGCCTCCGCCTTCTCCAGCCCGTACGTCATGCCCATCTCGCGGGAGATCTTCGTCGCGGTGGTGAGGGTGTCCGCAAGTTCCGCGCTGAGCTGGCGCCTCATTAGCGCTCGATCGCCCGGACTTTGCCACTGCCGGCCAGAATCGGGCACGGTGGGGCATTCTCTGGCACTGCTCACGCTCACGGCGCGCAACCCTGGAGCGCTCAGGAAACTGCCACCGTATTGGCCGAAACGCCGCATCCGACGCCGGAAATCGGTGGTGCGCCTGGCAGGAGTCGAACCTGCGACCCTCGGATTAGAAGTCCGATGCTCTATCCAGCTGAGCTACAGGCGCGTCAGGCACTTACGATACACGAACGGGCTCATGTGT
>Ga0114129_10006921_pt1 | contig 16129 bp, 27 predicted proteins | sample RhiMetdeltSRZDD1_FD_80071 | JGI IMG/M metagenome (GOLD analysis project Ga0114129, IMG submission 80071) | Populus rhizosphere microbial communities from Tennessee, USA - Rhizosphere MetaG P. deltoides SRZDD1 (version 2) (version 2) | ecosystem: Host-associated > Plants > Roots > Rhizosphere >... | reverse complement strand
CTATATGTCCTATATGTCCTATGTGCCCTATAAGACCGCTAGGACCTATAGGACCGATAACTATTTCTTACCCGGTGCTTTCTTCTTCGCGATGGTTGCGCGTCTGGGACCCTTCCGCGTTCGCGCATTCGTATGCGTCCGCTGACCCCTCACGGGTAACGAGCGCCGATGACGTAGGCCTCGATAGCAACCGATATCCATCAAACGCTTGATGTCCATCTGAACGCGCTTCCGCAAATCACCTTCGATTTCGCCTTGCGCTTCCAATATGGCGCGGATTCTGCTCAACTCATCTTCACTCAAATCGCGAACGCGCGTGTCAAGGTTCACTCCAGCTTCTTTTAGAACTGAATTCGAACGCGAACGCCCAATTCCGTAGATGTAGGTGAGACCAACCTCAGCTCGCTTGTTTGGTGGAAGATCTACGCCTGCTACACGTGCCATCTTATTTCTCGCTTATCCTTGTCTCTGCTTATGTTTGGGATTCACACAAATCACCCGAACCACACCTTTGCGATGGATGATCTTGCACTTGTCGCACATCTTTTTTACCGACGCACGGACTTTCATCACGAAACCTCGAACTCTCTATTTATAGCGGTATGTTATACGCCCACGATTGAGGTCATAGGGCGAAAGCTCTACCAAAACTCGGTCACCTGGAAGAATGCGAATAAAATGCTTGCGCATCTTTCCTGAAATGTGCGCAAGCACTTGATGCTGGGTGTCTTCTAACTCAACCCGAAACATAGCGTTTGGCAAAGTTTCCAGCACCTTTGCCATCACTTCTATCGCTTCTTCCTTCGCCATATCCTCTCAGATTAAGTTTACGCTCGACCGACAAACTGCGAATAATAGCATGCGCACCTACCTTTGCCAAGCCGCGCTGCAGCTATCAGTTACGGGCGCTTACTAGCGGCTGACGACCTCCGGTACCCCAGCCCTCGTCAGAACCTCCGGGCCCTCCTCAGTAATCGCAATCGTGTGCTCAACATGCGCGGAAGGCTGTCCGTCGAGAGTCACAACCGTCCAACCGTCCGAAAGTACCTTCGTGTGATGACCGCCCTTGTTCACCATCGGCTCTATCGCGAAGATGTAACCAGCTTTTATTTTCACTCCCCCACCAGGCCGGCCGTAATTCGGAATCTGCGGGTCTTCGTGCATGCGGCGCCCAATGCCATGACCGACATAATCCCGGACCACGGAGTATCCATTTGCTTCAGCATGCTCTTGAACAGCCCATCCGATGTCCCCCAGGTGTTTGCCCGGCCAGCACTGTTCGATCGCCAATTCCAGACACTCCTCAGCCACGCTAATAAGTTTCAGAAGTTTGTCATCCGTCTTGCCCACTGGAACTGTGGTGGCCGTGTCGCCGACGAATCCTTCGAGTGTGACGCCACAGTCAATGGAGAAGATATCGCCGTCTTTCAGCTTGTAGGCCGAAGGAAAGCCATGTACGACTTGTTCATTCACCGACGCGCAGATTGAGAACGGAAAACCGTTGTACCCCTTGAAGGTCGGGAGTGCTCCGGCATCGCGGATCATCTTTTCGGCGGCCCGATCAATCTCAATGGTCGTAATTCCCGGCTTAACCATTTCGCGGAGCTCAGATAAAACCTGGCCGGCCAATTGTCCGGCTGCCCGCATCTTTTCGATTTCGCGTTTTGACTTTCCTATGATCATGCCCGTTCACCAGAAGCAACAGGTTCGTTTGTAATTATATCTTCGAGGTCTTTATAAATAGCCTCGGGAGGTCGCTTCCCATCTACCACTCTTAGCATGTTCACTTGACGATAGTAGTCAAGCAACGGACGAGTCTGCTCGTCGAAAGTCGCGAGTCGAGCTCTGACCGTTTCCGAATTGTCATCCGCCCTCTGAACCAATTTAGTATCAGGATGCACATCGCAAACCTCATCGTTGCGCGGCGGATTGAAATAGATGTTGTAAATCTCCCCGCCCACCGGACAATTCCGGCGACCTGTCATTCGCCTCTCAAGATCTTCTGATGGAACGTCTATCAGAATCGGAACGATCTCTTTTCCCTGTTCTCTTGCGAGCGCGTCCAGGTCAGCTGCCTGAGCCGGTGTACGCGGATATCCATCGAGGATGTAACCATTCTTCGTGTCGTCCTGAGCCGTCCGTTCGCGCACTAGACGCGTGGTGAACTCATCGGGCACGAGCTGGCCGGCAGTCATAATCTTCCTGAGCTCTCGTGCGAGTGGTGTTTCTGCGTTCTTCAAAGATCGAAAGATGTCGCCCGTGGAGATCTGCGGCAGATGCAAGCGCGCCTGAAGCAAACGCGCCTGCGTACCTTTGCCGGCACCAGGCGCACCCATCAGCACAGTGATTTTTGGCATAAGCGACTTGTCTGCGATCTGCCGATTTGAGATCTGAGATTTTGAGATCTGAGATCTCAGATTTGAGATCTCAGAGGGCTAGGCTCTACGACCACGCAAACGCCCGCCACTGCCAAGAAAACCTTCGTAGTTCCGCATCACCAGCTGGGCCTCAATTTGGGCCACAGTATCCATTGCGACGCCTACGAGGATTAGCAGCGACGTTCCTCCAAAGTAAAACTGATAGCCCATGCCCGTTGGGATCCATGACAAGCCTGGTGTTGTGCTGATGAACGCCTCCAACGTCCCTCCGATAAGCGGCAGACGGCCAACCTTGAAGCCGCTCAACATGAACTGCGGGACGAATGCGACTAACGCTAAATAGACTGCTCCAACAGTGGTCAACCGAGTCAGAATCAAATTTAGGTACTCGGCTGTCGCTCTTCCAGGACGGATGCCTGGCATAAAGCCACCGTGCTTCCGCAGATTATCTGCCACCTCCTCTACGTTGAAAACTATCGACACGTAGAAGAATGTGAAAAAGACAATCAATGAAAGGAAGATTAATTCGTAGTAGGGATCGCTTGCGTGAAACGTCTGGAAGAAACCATAGACTTTCGCCCACCACGTATCTGGGTTGGCGCGATCAGGTGGAAATGCTGCAAACAGACTCTGGGGCATTGAAAGCACTGACGACGCAAAGATCACGGGAATGACACCGCCCATGTTTATCTTCAGGGGCATTGTCGTCTGTTGCCCACCCACCATTTGCCGGCCCACGTGCCGCTTCGCATAACTGACCGGGATCTTTCGACGCGCAGCTTCAACCCACACGATAAACGCGATGATTGCGATCAGCGCGAGGATCATGGCGATGACGCCAATGATCTCCATCGTGTCGCCTCCCTGAACCCGCTCCCAGATTTGCAGAACGCCTCGCGGCAAGCCAATAACGATACCCGCAAAGATCAGCAATGAGATTCCGTTACCGACTCCACGCTCGGTGATCTGTTCACCCAACCACATCACAAACATCGTTCCGGTAGTGAGCGTCAGAACAGTCGTCAGCAAGAATCCCCACCCAGGGGCACCGACGCCATTAACCTGGAGCCAATGAGCAACGAACGACGTCTGAATAGCTGACAAACCAACCGTCAGGTAGCGTGTCCACTGATTGATCTTCTGCCGGCCAATCTCGCCTTCTTCCTGCAGCTTCTTCAGTTGCGGCGATACTACCGTCATCAACTGCAGGATGATCGAAGCTGTAATGTAAGGCGTTACACCAAGTGCAAAGATCGAGATCGTGCGAAAGTTTCCTCCGGAAAAGAGATCCAGAACGCCGAGCAGCGTTCCCGCAACATCACGCCAGACCTCCTCAAGCCTCGCCCTGTTTATACCGGGTGCGCCGATGTGCGCGCCGAGCCGGTAAACGGCCAGCAAGCCCAGCGTAAAGAAAATGCGCCGGCGCAAATCCGGCACATTGAACATATTGCGAACGGCGGCGAAAAACTTTTCCATATAGACCTTCTTAGCGCAGTTTAGACAGCGATCTGTACCGCAGCGCCACCAGCCTTCTCAATCTTCTCTTTTGCACTCTTAGTAAATCTATGGGCCGAAACGCGCAATGGCTTCGAGATCTCTCCACTACCGAGGACAACCACATCGTGTTTCGCCTTCTTAATAAGACCGCGTGTATGAAGCACTTCAGGCGTAATCTCATCATTCTCAGCGAAGTGGCGGTCAAGCGCGGCCAGACTAATCTCCACCCACTGCTTCTTAAATATGTTCGTAAACCCGCGTTTTGGCAAACGCCTGTGCAGTGGCATCTGACCGCCTTCGAATCCGATTTTACGCGAATAACCGGAACGAGACTTCTGTCCCTTCTCACCACGCCCCGCTGTTTTACCCAGACCCGATCCGGGTCCTCGGCCAACTCTCTTCTTCTTGTGCGTCGAACCTTTTGCGGGCCGAAGACTGTTAAGACTGATAGCCATTGTTCACTCCGTCAATTTGTTACTCGACGATTCGCAGCAAGTGCGGAACTGCAGCAACCGCGCCGCGCATTGAATCGTTGTCAGGACGTTCGACAACTTGATTAAGCTTCGTAAGTCCAAGACTGCGGACCACCGCTTTGTGTTTCTTGGGCGCCGCAATGAAGCTTCGATAATACTGAATTCGGATCGTCGAAGGCTGTGTTGCTTGTTTTTTCTTGGTTCGCTTTTCCGCCATAAGACCTCAATTACATCTCTTCCACTTGTTTTCCGCGGAGGCGCGCCAACTCAATCGGATCCTTCATGCGAAGCAACGCATCGAAAGTCGCACGCACAACGTTGTGCGGATTGGTTGAGCCCAGCACCTTCGTACGAACATCCCTGACACCGACGGCTTGCATCACCGCGCGCACGGCGCCACCCGCGATAACGCCCGTACCTTCGGACGCAGGTTTTACAAGCACTCGCCCGGCACCGTATTTGCCAATTAGCTGATGAGGAAGCGTGTTGTTGATGAGCGGCACGCGAATCAAATTCTTCTTCGCCGACTCGATTCCTTTTTTGATTGCCAGCGGCACTTCTCGAGCTTTACCGGTGCCAAACCCGACATGTCCACCTTCGTCGCCGACTACAACAAGTGCGGCAAAGGACAGATTCTTACCACCTTTAACCACTTTAGTAACACGATTGATGGAGATTACCTGATCCTTTAGGTCCAGCCCCTGTGCGGGAATACGTTGCTTCGGTTGTCTCATAACTATTCTTTACTTTTCTTCGGTGCCTTCTTCTTCTCAGGCTTTGACTGCGGTTCGACAGCGGCCTGCGGTTCAGCTTCTGCCACAGACTCATTCTTGTTCAACCCTGCAGCTCTCGCTGCGTCGGTCAACGCTTTGACTCGACCGTGATAAAGATAACCGCCGCGATCGAACACTACTTGCTCAATACCCTTCGAGACCGCGCGTTGGGCAATGGTCGTACCGACACGGCGAGCAGCATCCACGTTTCCCCCGGTATTACCACGCAAATCCTTTTCAGTGGTCGAGGCAGATACAAGTGTCTGTCCGTTTCGATCATCAATTACCTGGGCATATATATGATTCAGACTGCGATATATGGCCAGACGGGGACGCTCGCTGCTCCCCTTAACCTTTCGGCGAATCCGCTCGTGAATCGCTGTTCTTACTTCTGCTCTATTTGTGTTTGCCATCTTTCCTCATTGCCAATTGCCGATTGCCGATTGCCAATTGCCAATTTATGAACCTGCGATCCAGCCAATCGGCAATCGGCAATGCTTTATTTCCCTGTCTTTCCAGGCTTCAACTTGATCGGCACATCTGCATAACGGACGCCTTTACCCTTGTAGGCGTCAGGCTTTCGCAGCTTGTGCATCTCCGCCGCCACCTGTCCGAGCTTCTGTTTATCGATGCTGGTTAGCGTCAAAGTCGTCTGGTACTGCTGAATACTTCCTTTGGTTGTCAGTCGTTCTGCCTTAGCGTCGACTTCCGGAGGCAAGGGAAACACGATTGGATGGGAGTAGCCGAGTGAAAACACAATCTTTTTCCCCTGCACGTCAGCCTTGTAGCCAACGCCGACAACATCCATCTGCTTACTGAAGCCTTGCGTCACTCCGATGATTGCATTGTTTGCCAGAGCTCTTGCAAGCCCGTGCAACGCCGTCTGCTCATCAGAAGTTCTTTCCGCGCGAAGCTCAGCGCCTTCAACTTTGAACCTGATGCCTTCAGGAATGGGCGTCTTGAGAGTGCCCTTTGGACCCTTAACCTCAAGCTGCTGCTCCAGCACGGTAACGTTAACGCCTTTCGGCACGATGATCGCTTTTTTTCCGATACGCGACATAATTCATTTCCAATTTGTTGATTGCCGATTGCTGATTTGCTTGTTCTTAGTAATCGCTGAATTTCTGTTAACTGCCAATCCGCAATTTAGTAGATCTGTGCCAACAATTCTCCGCCGACGTTCTCGCGCCGCGCGGTTTTTCCGCTCATCAACCCTTTAGAGGTTGAAACGATATTGATGCCATAACCACCCAGCACCTTGGGAATCTCACTCGAGCCGACATACACGCGTCGACCTGGCGTGGAGACACGCTGCAGATGAGTGATTGAAGAAGTTCCACGCGAATCGTAACGCAGAAAAATGCGGATCGTGCGCTTCAGGCCCTCGCCCTTGATCACGAAATTGTTTATGTAGCCCTCTTCCTTGAGGATTCGGGCGATTTCCAGTTTCAGTTTCGAGGCCGGAATATCTACTCGCGAGTGCTTGGCCGAAATGGCGTTGCGAATTCGCGTTAACATATCGGCGATGGGATCTGTCATTTACGTCTCCAATTTTTGACTGCCGATTGCCGATTGCCAATTGAATCGGCAGTCGGAAATTGACAATCGGCAATGCGTTTACCAGCTCGACTTAACCACTCCAGGAATTTGTCCCTGCAGCGCTAACTCTCTGAAGCAGATGCGGCACAGATTGAATCTGCGCAAATAGGCTCTTGGTCTACCACAGCGCTTACAACGCGTGTACGCGCGTACGCTAAACTTCGGCCGCCGCCCTGCTTTCGCTATCAATGATTTCTTTGCCATATTCTCTTCTTGAGATCTGAGATCTACGATCTGAGATCCATATGTTGTGCTTTGGTTTGGTCTTTGCTCTTTTGGTCTTCGGTCTTTGGTCTTTTGGTCTTTTGGTCTTTGGTTTTCTGTCTTTGGTCTTCCCTTTTGAGATCTGAGATCTCAGATACTGAGATCCGTGCGAGATCCGCGCGTCGCCCTTCGCTCTTAGCTCCTAAATGGCATCCCCAATCCCTTTAACAGCGCTCTCGCCAGCTCGTCGTTCCTGGCAGTAGTGACTATCGAAATATTCATGCCGCGCAGCTTGTCGACCTTGTTGAAATCGATTTCAGGGAAAATAAGTTGCTCACGAACACCAATCGTGTAATTTCCGCGACCATCAAAAGCCTTCGGCGACACGCCGCGGAAGTCTCTGACCCGGGGCAGGGCAACTGATACCAACCGGTCAAGAAACTCGTACATGCGGTCGCCTCGCAAGGTGACCATTACGCCGATCGCCATTCCCTGCCGCAGCTTGAACGAGGCGATGGACTTCTTCGCTTTTGTTACCACAGGCTTCTGTCCGCTGATTGCTCGTAACTCATCCACGGCTGTATCCAGGATCTTCGAGTTTGCAATCGCCTCACCCATTCCCATATTCAGCACGATCTTCTCGACGCGCGGAATCGCCATCGGATTGCGAATGCTAAATTCCTTCGCAATCTGCGGAGCTACTTCCTTCTGATATCGTTCTCTTAACCTTGCAGCCATTTCAATCCTCTGGTGAAACTGTTCGAAGAAGAAATAGGTCCTATAGGTCTAAATAAGTCCTATTCTCTCAGATCACTTCTCTAATGAATGTCCACTCGCGGCTGCGACACGCGTCTTTGTGCCGTCGCCTTCGATGTTGTATTTAACTCGCGTCGGCTTGCCAGACTACGGATCAACCAGTTGGACGTTCGACACGTCGATGAACGCTTCCTTGTCAACAATGCCTCCGCCGCGGTTTGCCTGCGGATTCGCCTTCTGATGACGCTTGATCATGCCGATACCTTCAACTTTGACTTTTCCCTTTGCCGGCACTACCTCGAGCACGCGTCCACGTCTGCCTTTATCGCGCCCGGCAATCACTACAACCTGGTCGTTCTTTTTAATCTTCGAGCGCTTTGTTCCTGCCATAATTTCAAATCACCTCCGGCGCCAGCGACACGATCTTCATAAAATTCTTGTCTCGCAGCTCGCGCGCCACGGGTCCAAACACGCGTGTTCCGATCGGTGTCCCGTCTTCCTTAATTAATACCGCAGCATTTTGATCGAACCTTACATAGGTGCCATCGGCACGTCTAACTTCCTTACGCGTTCGCACGATAACCGCGTCCTGAACAGTTCCTTTTTTGATCGTGCCGTCCGGGGAAGCCTCTTTTACGGTTACTTTAATCCGATCACCGAGACTGGCAATCTTCCCGGTAGAGCCGCCGATAGGCATGATCATTTCCACGCGACGGGCTCCTGAATTGTCCGCAACCTCCAGAGAGGTTTGCATTTGAATCACTGTCGTTACCTCCGGTCTGGGCCTTTGGGTTACCGGCAAAGAGCAAAGTGCAAAGAGCAAAAGAATCTCCCGGCTCTTTGCCCTTAGCTCTTGGCCCGAAAAACCAAAGACCTTCCAATCTATTTCGCTGCCTTCTGAACGATCTCAACAACTCGCCACCGCTTCCGGGCCGACAGCGGACGAGTTTCCACAATTCGTACTTTATCGCCGATGGTTGCTCCCATCTCGTCATGGGCCATGAACTTAGAAGTTCTTCGTACGTAGCGTCGATACTTTGGATGCCGCACAAGGCGATCAACCTGCACAACCACCGTCTTTTGCATTTTGTCTGACGACACAGTTCCGACTTTTTGTGAACGATGTGCGCGGCCAGTTTTGCCGGTTGCCTTCGCTTCGTTGCCGGTGTTAGTGATGTTTTGTTCTTTCTCTGCCATCTCTCCACTCTTCAGCGGCCATCGAGCACCGCACTAAGATCAACTCTAACTTTGCGAAACCCGCCGACGAGTCAACGTCTCAATCCGCGCCAAAGATTTCTTTTCCTGGCGTATACGCTTCACCGCGTCGACTTCCCCCAGCGCCAGTTTGAAATTCAAACGAAAGAGAGACTCTCTTAGTCGCGCCGCCTCAGCGCGCAGTTCGTCTTCGGGCATATCTCGATACTTGTCGAGCTCTTCACGTCGCTTCATTGCTAAATCGCGCCTCCTTCTTGATCAGCGCGGGTAACGAATTTGGTTCTAATCGGAAGTTTTTGCGCTGCGAGTCGCATTGCATCGCGCGCGGTGGCCTCGTCAACGCCTTCAATTTCGTAAAGAATACGTCCGGGTTTGACCACGGCAACCCAATACTCCGGCGCGCCTTTCCCTTTGCCCATGCGTGTTTCAGCGGGCTTCTTCGTGACCGGCTTATCGGGAAACATCCTGATCCAGATTTTGCCGCCGCGTTTTATGTGCCGCGTCATCGCGATCCGAGCAGCCTCAATCTGCCGATCGGTTATCCACGCGGGCTCGAGGCTCTTCAAACCATACTCACCGAAACTGATTTCGCTTCCGCGTGTCGCAACTCCGGTCATCCGTCCACGCATCTGCTTCCGGTGCTTAACTTTCTTCGGCATCAACATGATGATTCACCAATTTCGGAATTCGAAGTTTGGATTTCGGATTTTGTGTCGCTTAAATTGAACTTGTTTTCAACCGCGCTGGTATTCAACCAACACAAAATCCGAAATCCGAATTCCCAAATCCCAAATGCTCCTTACTGGTTTTCCCCTCTCGGTCGTCGTCCATCCGATCCCGCAGCTTCGCGCTCACGACGTGTGCGTGGCCGGCGTTCACGCTCACCAGCACGAGTCTCGTTGATCGGATCAGATCCAGTTCCACGAGCCATCGCGGCCTTCGGGTCAAGAATCTCCCCGCGGTAGATCCAGACCTTCACGCCGATTTGGCCAAATGTCGTTTGTGCCTCAGCAAGACCATAGTCGATGTCAGCCCGCAAAGTGTGCAACGGCAGTTGACCCTGAAGATGCCATTCGCTGCGAGCGATTTCGGCGCCATTCAATCTTCCGCTAACTTTCACCTTGATTCCCTGCGCGCCAAATCTCAACGACTCTTCCACGGCTTTTCTCATCGCTCGTCGAAAAGCGATTCGCTTCTCCAATTGCGCCGCGATCTTCTCGGCTTGTAGTTGGGCATTCAGTTCAGGCTTATGTATCTCCTGAATCGAAACCAGGACTTCACGGCCCGTCTTTGAAGATAGATCACTCTTAAGCTTATCGATCTCGGCTCCCTTGCGACCGATGATGATTCCAGGGCGCGAGGTATAGATGATGATCTTGAGCCGGTTGGCGGCGCGTTCAATGTCGACGTGCGACACACCCGCACCAGCGAACCGCTGCTTCAGATCTCGCTTGAGTTTCAGGTCTTCAAGTAAGAACTCGCCGAACTGTTTTTTCGCAAACCAGTGCGAGTGCCAGTCTTTGTTGTAGCCGAGCCGAAATCCGTATGGATGAACTTTTTGACCCACAATCTTCTCCAGTTACTTACGTTATTTGGTCTCTTACGTTATTTGGTCTCTTACGATCTGAGATTTGAAATCTGAGATCTGAGATCTGAAATTTGAAATTTGAAATCTGAGATTTGAGATCTGAGATCTTGTTCCGGGATCTGATTTCTGACATTCGAAATCTCAAATCACATAACCGATCCCAAATTTCAATCCTACGCTTTCTTACCGGGCTTCTTCTTCGAAGCCTTCTTTGCAGCCGATTTCTCCTTTGCTGCAGGTTTCTCCGCCGCACTAGCTTCTTTCTTCGGCGTGGTCGCTTTCGGAGCCGTGCGCTTCGCACGTGGCGCCGCTGCCGCTCCACCGCGCTTGCGACGCTTACTCTCAGCCAGCTTCGCCGGCTTCGCTCCTACCGGCTCTGCTGCGATACCCTTAACTTTTGGTTCAGGCTTCGCATCGTTACTCAACCTGATCGTGACGTGACAGAAATGTCTTTGCTCACGATAAGCGCGTCCCTGCGGAGCTGGTCTAACACGACGACGATTCTTCGTTGGACCACGGTCTACGAATGCTGCACGAACCCAAAGATCATCAGGATCAATTGAGACGTTCGCCTTCTCGGCTGCTTCGTTCGCGTTCGCGATCGCCGAGCGTACGCATTTTTCGATATTGTCGGCGGCGCGCTTCTTCGAAAAGCGCAGGATTGCCAGCGCCCGGTTCACGTCCTTGCCGCGAATCATATCTACGACGAGTCGCGCTTTTTGCGCCGACCCTCGTAAGTACTTTGCACTCGCTGTTGCTTCCATCCTGACCTCGTCAATCCTTAATCGTTATCTGCTCGCCAGCATTTACTTCGCTGGAGGCGGTGGTGGGGCCGCCGCTGTTGCTGTGACCTTGGTAGCTTTTTCCACTTTTGTTCCAGAGTGGCCTTTGAAGGTGCGCGTTGGCGCAAATTCTCCGAGCTTGTGGCCCACCATGTTCTCAGTCACATAAATGGGCATATGTCGCTTGCCGTTATGGACGCCAAAAGTCAGGCCAACCATATCCGGGGTGATTGTTGACCGCCGCGACCAGGTCTTGATCACAGGGGGACGTTGTCCGCCTGCTCGTGCGCGCTCAACAGCCTTCATAATGCCTTTGTCGATGAACGGTCCCTTTTTAACTGAACGAGCCATATCTCTCCATTTCGGATTTGCGATTTCGGATTTCGGATTTCTGTTGGTTCATCCTGTTCGTGATCTCCAGCGGATTATCGATTACACAAAATCCGAAATCCGCATTCCGAAATCCGAAATGATTACTTCGTCCTTCGATCTTTCAAGATCATCTTCTGCGTTCGCTTGTTGCTGCGCGTTTTGTATCCGCGAGTCGGTTGCCCCCACGGCGTGACAGGATTTCGGCCGCCTGAGGTCTTCCCTTCACCACCACCGTGTGGATGATCCACAGGATTCATCGCGACGCCGCGAACATGCGGCCGCAAACCTTTCCAGCGCGAACGTCCTGCTTTACCAAACGAAACATTTTCATGCTCAATGTTGCCAACCTGGCCCACGGTCGCTTTGCAAACAAGTGGTACTCTGCGAACCTCGCCAGAAGGCATACGCAGCTGTGCGTAGTCTCCTTCTTTAGCCACGAGCTGCGCGAAGGTTCCCGCCGAACGTGCCATCTGACCACCTTTGCCCGGCCGCAACTCGATGTTGTGAATCTGCGTTCCCAGCGGGATGTTGATTAATGGCAACGTATTTCCCGGCAGAATGTCGGCTTCCGCACCACTCATGATCGTCTTGCCAACTTCTAATCCGATCGGAGCGATGATGTAACGCTTGTCCCCGTCCACGTAATTGATCAGCGCGATATGCGCAGAGCGATTCGGGTCGTACTCGATCTGTGTAACCCGACCAGGCACACCATCCTTGTCACGCTTAAAGTCAACGATTCGATAGAACCGTTTGTGACCACCACCACGACGCCGAACAGTGATACGCCCATCGTTGTTTCGGCCGGAGATTCTTTTCTTCGGCTCAAGCAGCGACTTCTCAGGGACCGCGCCTACGGTCAACTCATCACGCGTTAGATAAGTTTGATAACGTCGGGCTGCTGATGTCGGTGTTAGCTTCTTTATGCCCATAAAATCATTTTCGATTGCCGATTGCCGATTGCTGATTTAAGCAACCGTTCGGGCAATTGACTTTCTCGTTTCACTTTTCAACTCGCCTGAACTGCCAATCAAAAATCGGCAATTGCAATCGGCGATGTTTAAACTGATTCGCCGTAATCAACCGGCTTCTGGCCTTGTTTCAACGTCACGTAGGCTTTTTTCCATGAAGGTTTGCGCCCTTCGTAACGACCGCGTCGGGCAGTCTTGCCCATGTAGTTGATGGTCCGAATGTGGTCCACTTTTACTTGAAAGATCGACTCCACGGCCGACTTAATCTCTGGCTTCGTCGCTTTTCGATCTACTCTAAAAGTGAGCAGCTGCCGGCTTTCCTGCGATTCTTCCTTCGCAACCAAAGCCTTCTCAGTAATTACCGGCGATTTGATGATGTCCCAAACTGTTCTCATCTTTGCTTAGCTCGCCTCCTGCTTTGGCTTCCGCGTGCGCTTTGGTTTTGCTGCGGGCTCCGCACTCTCAGCAGCGGTCGTTTTAGCCGCTTCTCCGTTCTCCTTGCGCCCCAATAACTTTTCAAGCTCCTCGGTCGCAGCGCGAGACAGCACCAGATGGTCGTGGTAAAGCAAATCGTAAATATTGAGACCGAAACTGTTCACGACTTTCGCCCGACGTATGTTCCGTGCTGACAGCAGAAGGTTTTCGTTATCTAGCGAGTCAACAATCAAGGTCTTGCCCTCGAATCCAAGGGATCCAAGTGACGCGGCAAACTGTTTCGTTTTGGGCGTGTCAATAGTCCAGCCATCAATCACCAAAACGTTTCCTTCTCGCACCCTTTCCGATAACGCGGAACGTAACGCACCCTGGCGCATCTTTCGCGGCATGTTGTATGACCAGTCGCGTGGCTGTGGACCGTGGGCGTTACCGCCGCCTTTCCAAAGTGGTGAACGTAGCGACGCAATACGAGCGCGGCCCGTGCCCTTTTGTTTCCACAACTTCCTGCCTGCGCCTGACACATCTCCGCGTGTCTTAGTTGCCGAGGTGCCTTGACGCGCGTTGGCCATAAAGTTTCTGACGGCGGCGTGGATTAAAGGCTCATTTAACGGCGCGCCAAACACAGCTTCCGATAGCTGCACTTCGCCGACTTCTTCATTTTTTAAATTGCGCACCTTAACTGTGGGCATATCGTTCTCCGCAGTAGGACAGACATTCTTGTCTGTCAGTTAACAGGCAGGAATGCCCGTTCTACTCAAAACTACTTCTTCGTTCCGATCCTCGAGGTCTTCTTAACTATCACTACACTGCCATTCGCGCCCGGCACGGCTCCGCGCACCATGAGCAAATTGTTTTCAGCATCCACCGACGCGACAGTCAGATTCTTAATTGTGATTCGCGCATCTCCCATGTGGCCCGACGAACGATTTCCTTTGATAACTCGCGACGGGTAAGCCGACGCACCGATGGAACCTGGCGCACGAACGTTCATTGAACCGTGTGATTCCGGACCCCGGTTGAAGTGATGTCGCTTAACGGTACCCGCAAATCCACGTCCTTTCGATTGTCCGATAACATCGACGATCTCACCGTCAGCGAACAGATCGACCAAAACTTTATCGCCAACGTTGGTGCCCTCATCTCCGTTGAGAAGACGAAACTCTCGCAGGATGCGAGTCGGTGGCGTACCGCCGCCGGTCTTTTCAAAGTGTCCGCGCATCGGCTTGCTGACGTTCTTCAGTTTCGGCGGCTTGTCGTCGACCAGTCCAAGCTGAACCGCGTCGTAACCATCCGGACCAGCCGAAGATTTCTTTTGCACTACGACGCATGGTCCTGCCTTGATGACGGTGACCGGTGTAACCGAGCCATCAGCCGCAAAGATTTGCGTCATGCCGATTTTTCTTCCGATGATTCCGTTAATCATTGTCGATTTCCGATTGCCAATTGCCGATTTGTTTCAGTTGCCTGGCCCGCGCCTTCCGTTACCAATCGGCAATTGGCAATCGGAAATCGGCAATTCCTCTACTGCCTTCCGAACGCTTTAATCTCCACATCAACGCCGGCAGGTAAGTCGAGCTTCATCAACGCGTCGACAGTTTGGGGAGTGGGATCGAGGATATCCATCAACCGCTTATGCGTCCGAATCTCAAACTGCTCACGCGATTTCTTATCAACATGTGGCGATCTAAGCACCGTCCACTTATTCTTAACGGTTGGTAATGGAATAGGACCAGCCACTCTCGCACCAGTCCGCTTCGCCGTCTCCACGATTTCTGTCGTCGACTGATCAAGCACTCGGTGATCGTAAGCCTTCAGTCGGATTCTGATTTTTTCATTCATAGTTATTCGCTATACGCCATATAGGTCGTATAGGTCCTATTCGTCTTATTCAAGTACTTCCGAGATCGTGCCGGCACCCACCGTGCGACCACCTTCACGAATGGCGAAGCGCAGTCCCTTCTCCATCGCGATCGGCGTGATTAATTCCACTTCCATCGCCACGTTGTCGCCAGGCATCACCATCTCCACTCCCTGCGGCAGCGCCGCTACTCCCGTCACGTCCGTCGTCCGGAAGTAGAACTGCGGCCGGTATCCGGTAAAGAACGGCGTGTGCCGTCCTCCTTCTTCCTTCGTCAGCACATAGGCTTCCGCCTTGAACTTCGTGTGCGGTGTGATGCTCCCAGGCTTCGCAATTACCTGCCCGCGCTCGATGTCTCGCCGCTCCACGCCGCGCAGCAACAAACCAACGTTGTCGCCCGCCACGCCTTCATCCAGCAGCTTCTTGAACATCTCCACCCCCGTCACCACCGTGCTCTTCGTCGGCCGGATGCCCACGATCTCCACCGCTTCGTTCACCTTCACCTTACCGCGCTCCACCCGGCCCGTGGCCACCGTGCCGCGCCCCTGAATCGTGAAGATGTCTTCCACCGGCATCAAAAACGGCTTCTCCACATCGCGCTCCGGCGTGGGAATATAGCTGTCCACCGCATCCATCAACTCCAGCACTGTCTTCTCCCACGTCGGGTCCCCTTCCAGCGCCTTCAACGCCGAACACTTCACTACCGGAATCTCATCGCCCGGAAATTCATACGCACTCAACAACTCCCGCACTTCCAGCTCCACCAGCTCCAGCAATTCCGGATCGTCAACCGCATCCACCTTGTTCAGACAGACCACCATTGCCGGCACGCCCACCTGCCGCGCCAGCAGAATGTGCTCACGCGTCTGCGGCATTGGCCCGTCGGTCGCCGCCACCACCAGAATCGCCCCATCCATCTGTGCCGCTCCCGTGATCATGTTCTTCACGTAGTCGGCGTGCCCAGGACAGTCCACGTGCGCGTAGTGACGCTTCGCCGTCTCATACTCCACGTGCGCCGTCGCGATGGTGATACCTCGCGCTTTCTCTTCCGGCGCCTTGTCGATCTGATCGAAGGCCACAAACTGCACCTTCGGATTGTTCTTCCCCAGCACCTTCGTGATTGCAGCCGTCAACGTCGTCTTCCCGTGATCCACGTGCCCGATCGTTCCGATGTTCACGTGCGGCTTCGAACGGTCAAATTTTTCCTTCGACATCTTTTCCTCTCTTG
>Ga0114129_10006920_pt1 | contig 16132 bp, 13 predicted proteins | sample RhiMetdeltSRZDD1_FD_80071 | JGI IMG/M metagenome (GOLD analysis project Ga0114129, IMG submission 80071) | Populus rhizosphere microbial communities from Tennessee, USA - Rhizosphere MetaG P. deltoides SRZDD1 (version 2) (version 2) | ecosystem: Host-associated > Plants > Roots > Rhizosphere >... | reverse complement strand
GGCGGACGAGGTGCGCCGACCGGCGCAATGCCGCGATGACCGGCCTGTTCTCGATCTCGATCACCGGCCCGACGACCGCGAAGAAGACGATCGCGGCCAGCCCGGGGATCACCAGCGCGACCAGCCCGACAACCACGAGCAGGCCTACCAGCAGATCCGCCCCGATCAGCCGGCCCCACGGCAGGGTCCGCAAGACCGTCCACACCGAGGCGCGTTCGCTGCCGCCTTCCACCTCCCGGACCAGTCTGCTGAGGAATCCCGACAGGAACACCGTCCCCAAAAGGACCACTCCCGAGGCGCTCAAGGCGGTCAGCAGCGATAGGGGCAAGCTGGTCTGGTCGGCGAAAACGTCGGCGACGACCTCTGCCGCCGCGGTGAGAACGGACACGACCACGGAAACGGCAAGAACCCGCCACCCGCCTCGCCTGCCCGCACGCGCCGCCCCAGCGATGATCGCACCAACACCCAAAGCGGACGCAGAACGTCTGGCGCCAGCCTCGCGCCGCTTCCCCGGCTCGGGCTCGTCGGTCTGGGGGTGCGGCCCCCCAGGCTCACGCCGTGACTGTCCGGCCCCTGGCCCCCGACCCGCGGCAGAGACCCGCCGCTCCGCGGTCCGTTGCGGGCGGCACGCGCCGGTGGTCACACGTATTCCCGCCGCTGGAGGAAGCGGAACGACAGCCAGCCCGGCAATACCGGGAGCCAGTATGTCGCCAGCCGGTAGAGCAAGACGGCCGAGACGGCGGGCCCGGCCGGCACGCCGACGCCGGTCAGCCCCGCGACAAGTGCCGCCTCGATTGCCCCGAGGCCGCCGGGCGTGGGCGCGGCCGCTGCCAGCGCCGCGGCCCCCAGGTACACGGCACCGACCAGGACCAGGCTGGGAGCGGTGGTGAACGCCTCGAGCGAGGCCACGAGCGCGGCGATGTAGGCCAGCGTGATGAGCGCCGAGCCGCCAAACAGCAATCCAAGCTTCACCGGGCTTTTCGCGACGCGCCTGAGGCTGACCGCCGCGGAGCGCAGCCCGGGCACCAGCGTCTTCCTCGCCCAGCGGCGGCCGGGCCGGGAGGCGAGGATGATGCCGATCACGGCGAGGATCACTGCGAGGATCAGCAAGATCTTGCTGCTGGAGGGCAGCTTGAACGCCTTCGTCAGGTCGTGACCGGCGAGCACGAAGAAGACCACGATGAGCACCAGGTGCATGATGGCGCCCGCGAGGCTGTTCACGCCGACCGCCGCGACGCTGGCCGCGGTATCGGATCCGGACTTCTGCAGGAACCGCGCGTTCAGCGCCATACCGCCGACGTTGGCCGGTGACACCCGGTTGATGAATGACGATGCGAACTGGGCCACCACTGTTGGCCAGAACGGCACATGGCCGGGCACGCCGCCGATGAGCGCCGCCGCGCTCGCCACGTAGGTCAGCAAGGACAGCACGATGACCGCCGGCAGCCACGCCCAGTCCGCACTGAGGATCGCGTGCCAGCTGTTGCTTACCTGGGCGATCTGGGGGAGCAGGAAGTAGAACGCGCCCGCCAGCGCGGCGATGGCCAGCAACGTCCGCGGCCGGACGCGCTGGAGCTTGGCTAGATTCTGGTCGGCCTGGTCGCCGCTTGCCGCGATGGCGGCCTCGCGCGTCCGCTTCAGGAGCCCGTCCTGGCCCTTGATCCGGTGGCGGGTGCGTGCCGAGAGTGCGAGCGGCTGCAGCAGCGGCACGGCCGTGGCGACGCCGTCCCGGCCGATCGCGGGCAGGGCGCTGCCCACCGCACGCTCCGGGCCGATCTGGCCCGCCAGCGAGGCGAGCAGTTCCGCGACGTCGATGGCCATCTGCCGGCTGGTCGCAGCGAGTTCGGCGAAGCTGAAGTCGGCCAGCCGCGGGCAGCCGTTCTCGCCCACCATGATGTTGCCGCCATGCAGCGACCGGTGCGCGATCCTCGCCTGGCGCAGGCGGCTCACCTGAACCCACACGTCGCGGGCGAGCTTGTCGGTGATGCTGTCGGCCGGCATCTCGTCCAGGCGCTGGCCAGCCACCAGCTCCATGGTCAGCAGCACGGACCCGTCGTCGGCCTTGATCACCTGGCCAACGTGCGGCACAGCGACCCGCGCCCGTTCCGCCATGACCGCCACGAATGCCTCGTGCTCGACGGCCCTTGCCAGTGAGGATGCGGGCCTGGTGTCGCCGACGCCGCGCAGCCTGACGGCACGGTAGGCCCGGTAGAGCAGGTCCGCGTCGCGCTGGTCCGAGCCGAAGACCTTTACGAACAGGGCCTGCCCATCGTCGGTCACCGCCTGGAACGGCCGTGACCCCTTCGCGGTGACACTCGCCTGCGTCACCCGGCTGGCCGGCACGCCGCCCGCCCTGAGCGCGGCGGCCACGCCCGCCGCTCCCATGCGCCGGTCCGGCACCCCGAACGCCACAAGCAGGCCGGCCCCGACGGTCACCCCGGCGGCCACCGCGAGAACCAGGTTGACCGGCGATAGGCCCCCGGTGACCACACGCACCGCGGCGATCAGCAGCAGCGTGGCCCACGCCGTGCGGCGCCACGGTCGGCTCAGCCACGGCGCTGCGGCCACGGCCACAGCGGCCAGCCCGGCGATGACGGCCGGGTTGGGGAATCCCGCCCCGCCGAGCCAGGAGCCTCGTCGCATGACGGCGGGCAATGGCCCGAGGGGCTCCTGCCCGGTCAGGTACATGATCGCGGTCGTCAAAGCCGCCGCCGCGACGAAGCCGCCGGCAACCGTCGCGACTACCCGGAAACGGCGCCGGCGCAATCCGGCGACGAGCAGGACCAGCGCCGCGCATGCGATCGTGACCTGGACCAGCCCGGTCAGCACCTGCCCAGCCGCAGTACTGGGTTCGGCCTGGCTGACCGTCGTGGCACTGGTGCTCAGGAGTGCGCTGGGGCTCAGCGCCGCGATCGTCGCGGCGATGGCGAGCACCAGGGCCGCGACGATCAGGCGGATCACATCGCCAGGATGGCGGTACCGGGTGGCCGGCAGCGTGAGGCCTGCCGGCCGCGCCTGCTGCTGACCGGCAGCCACCCGCATCCCTGGCGAGTTCGTCATGGGCAGTACACGTGCATCGTGTCGGTCATGCTTCAGCCCTGCCTACCCGGGGCGCTGGCCGGCGAACTCGCCGGGATCCCGGCTGGGCCGGCTGGGCAGCCCGGTGGGCCCGGCGTTCTGTGCGCGCACGCGCCTCCATAAGTGGCCGTCCTCCCCGTCCGATGACCCGGCGCGCCAGCCCGGCAAGCGGAACGGTCCCCTCGCGCCGGTCGAGATCATCGGCCTGCCTTACGAATCCTTACCCATCCACCGGAAACAGACAAGGACATGCGGCAGCCGGGACTTGCTGGGCGTTGCCCAGCGGGCTCACTGGGCACATGACTAGCCTGAATATCCGGTCAGCGTGGTGGCGTCCCAGTTCTCGCGAGGGGCCACGTTCTCGTGAGGGGCCACCGATGCCCCCCGGGGGAGGTCGGATGCAAGACGGGCCGCGTGTGCTGGTCGCCGCCGCGCTGGGAAAGATCATCGAGCCCTTGCTGCGGCAGTCTCTGAGTGACGCCACGGTGCGGATCGCTGAGGACAAGGCCGCGGTTGAGCGCGCGGTCGGCGATCGCCTGCGGTTTGACGTGGTGGTCAGCGACCTTACCTGGAACGACTACGTCATCGAGTACTCGTTCGACGGTCTTGACGTGCTGGACATCCTGCGGAGCTCGGGCCGTCAGACGCCTGTGATCTTCGCCGCCCAGGGCCACGGAGTGGAACGCGATCACCTGGACGAGGCAGTGGAGCAACCCGAAGTGGTGGGTATCTACCGAAAGGCGACGGGGCCTCAGCCATTGATAGAAGCCGTCGATATCGCGGTTCGGGGGGGCAAGCTGACGGAGCCTCAGTTTTCTGCTGCGGGCAGCCCTCCGGGTATTCCGCGGATCCATACCTATTTCGGCAAAGGGAAAGGGTCGACCGCGGCGCGGCTGGCTGGGGCGATCGCCTCCGGCCGGGCCGTCAACCACGAAACGCTCGCCAGCACAGCACATGTGGGGTACGACACCGCCGCGAAGCTTGTCGACTACCTAGGGCCGCTGATCAGGGACCGCGGCGAACACAGCCCCGAGCTCAAGATGACACCCGAAGTCGTGTACCGGTGGTGTGGTGAGCACGCGCGATACGTCCTGAGCTGGTGCCGGCGTAACGGCCATGGCGACATCGCAACGCGCGTCACCGCGGCACACCAGCCGTAACCGTCCCGGCCCCCCGGCCGGGCGCGCCTCATTCGAGCCGGAGCATGCAAGTTCTTGCATGGGCCAATCAAGATCTGGCAAGGATCGACCGGATTAGATCCTGCTTAGGCTCCGCTGGCTGGGTCCCGGGATATAACTGGGCTTGGCGACGCTGAGCCCGGGAGACGCTCTCACTGGGAGAGGTCGGCGACGGCATGGGGGGGCGCCCTCGACCGCTGGTCGAAGTCCGCCGCCGGGCGCAGCGCCCGTCTTCGCCGGGTAGCCGATGTGATCGATGGCCACGTCGGCTACCTGGCGAAGACCACGTCAGGACGACGCCGGGGTCTCCTGCCTGGCCCGTACGGGAAGCCGGCCGCTCACCTCGGTGCCGCCGCCCGGCTGGGCCCGCAGGTCGAGCGAACCACGCAGCGCAGCCATGCGGTCCATCATGTTCTGGATGCCGGAACCGCCACGTGCCTTCGCGACGTCGATCCCCCGGCCGTTATCGGTGGCGGTGAAGCGGAGCTCGCTATCCAATTCTTCGATGTTGATCACCATTGTGGTCGCGTGCGCGTGCTTGACGGCGTTCTGCAGGGCTTCGAGGCAGCAGAAGTACACGGCCGCCTCTATCTCCGGCGGGAAGCGCTGAACCGAGTCCGCGTGGACCTCGACCGTCAGCGGTGAACGCGCGGCCTGCGCTTCGAGCGCCGCCACGAGTCCCAGGTCGGCCAGGACGGCCGGATAGATGCCACGGGCCAGCTCTCGCAGCGTTTCGACGGCGTTGCTCACGTCGGCCACGAGGCCCTCAAGCAGTTCCCTGGTCTGCCGCGGGTCCTGCTCTGCCATCCCTTGCGCCGCCGCGAGCTTCAGCTTCAGCGCTATCAGGTCCTGCTGCGCGCCGTCGTGCAAGTTGCGCTCGATCCGCCGCCGCTCGGTGTCCTGCGCCGTGACCAGGCGCTGCCGGGACACCGTCAGCTCTTCCAGCCGCTGGCTGAGCTCGGCGGCAAGGCGCTCATTCTTGAGCGCGAGCCCCGCCTCGTGCGCCAGGTCGTTAACCAGCCGGGTCTCGGTCGGCGTGATGTCCTCACGTTTCACCACGGCCACCGTTCCCAGCAGCTCGCCCTGGTATCGCACGGGCACGGCCGCGGCGGCATCGGGGATGGCCGGTGGCTCGCCCGGCTCGAGCGGCAGCCGGGCCTGCCTCGCGCCGTTCGCCGGCCATGAAGCCGCGAGACGCAGCTCATCGCCGACCCGCAGCCAGATCTCCGCGCGGTCGGCTTCGGTCCCCTCGGCAAGGATGCGGGCCATCCGGACGGTGAGGTCCTCGTCGGCGTAGACCTCGGACACGTGCCGGCTGAAAGTGGCCAGCACCTCGTAGGGGCTGGCGCGCCTGCCGTAAGCCAGCCGGTTCGCCAGCCGCTGCAGGCGGGTGCGCACCGGCTGAAAGATGAGGGCGACAACCGCTGCCACGACGAAGGGGATGGCGCGGTCGGTCGTGGGGGCATCGATGCTGGTACCGACGGACACGACCAGCACCAGGTAAATCGCACCGATCAGCGCTACCAGCGCCGCGTACACCAGGGCGCGCCGCAGGAAGACGCCGATGTCATAGAGGTGGTAACGCAGGACCGCGATCCCGATCGCGGCGGCCACCCCAGTGAGGCCGAGCGGCAGCATGGTGCCGCCCACCGGGTTAAAGACGACGTCCCCGTTGTGGTAAACCGTGAAACTCACGGCGACGGCGACTACCGTCAGCCCGGCAAGCACGAGCGCCGCGCCGGCGAACCACTTGATCTGCTGGCGTTCCTCAAACGGCGCTCTGCGATAGCGGATCACCAGCGTGACCGGGGCCAGCACGGCGCAGGTGAGGTCGATGAGCTGGCCGAGGAGGCTGAGCGTCGTTATGCCGGTCATCTGGCCTGCGATGCCGATAACCGCGCCTGCGAGCGCAACCCAGGCGAGCGACCACCAGCGTGGCGAGACAGGCTCACCATTGGGGAAAAGGAAGGGCAGGAAAAAGAACGTGAGGATCACCGGCGGGATCCATATCCAGCCGGCCAGCCACTGCCAAAGATTCGCGTCGGGAATAGCTGGGTGTGGGGCGTAGGCGGCGTAGCTGGAGAAGCCCAGGACGAATTCCTCGAGCCCCCACAGGATGCCGATCCCGCAGCATACCCACCCGATCCGGTTCCTTGGCCGCCGCCAGACGATCAGTGCCCCGACGACGGCGAAGGCCATCGCGAAGATCGGGGTCAGCCGAAAGTCTTGCTGGGCGGCACGAGGCAGTGGCGGGAGGTAGGCGTGGGCGGCGTCACCAAAGTGGGATCCCGCACCGCAGAGAACAATCGTGGCCACTGAGAGCGTCCAGCCAAGCCAGACCCTGACTCGTGCCGGATGGGGGTGCGCCATCGTGGTCATCAGACACCTCACGGGTCAGGCCGAGACCCGGCAGGCTGGGCGGTCGGCCCGACGTTCGTGGCCAACCCCACGGTAGGGCCATTCGGATGGCCGCGCCAAAGCGGGCCGGATCGTTCTGCCTGGCCGGTTCGGGCTCGGGGGTGGATGCGCCGGAGACCCCTGCCATGGTCAGGAGCCGGATCGCTCGCCGCGGCGGGGCTGCAGGGCGCTGATGATCTTCCCGACGGCCACGACGAGGAACAGCTGGCCGGTCACCGCTTCGAGCACGGCGAAGGTCTGCCCGGGGTTGGCGGCCGGCACCAGGTTCCCGTACCCGACGGTGGTCATCGTGACGAAGCTGAAGAACAGGTCCTGGGTGAGCGTGCCGTCCCCGGCGGCGCCGAAGAACGGCGCGGAACCGAACTCGCCGGCGGCCTTGTAGGCGAAGGCGAAGAACATGCCGATCAGCAGGTAGGCGGCGATGGCGCCGAGCAGGGTCTCGATGTCGATCTGAGACCGCAGGATCAGGTGGCGCACGATGGAAAACGGCGCGATCAGATACAGCAGGCAGCAGATGGTGAAGATCCCGCCCAGCTCGTTTCCGGGCTGGTGGACGAAGAAACTCGCGACCGCGGCCACGGCGGCCAGGCCCAGCACGGTATCTGCGACGATCCGCACCCCGCGGCGCGCGTGTGAGGTCCGCAGGGTGAGCCAGACCGTTGCCAGCTGCACGGTGAGCACGATCGAGGCCGCCCGCGTCTCGGTCACCGAAACCGACACCACGTAGGTGACCACGACGAGCAGCAGCACCAGCCCATAGCTGTCCGCCGAAACGAAAGAGTGCGCGAGACGATGCCACCAGCGGGACTCGGCGCTGGCTGCGGCATTGTCCTTAGCGAAGTCCGGCACGTTGACCTCCAACCGTCGCCGGGAGGGATCTGGAACCGGCCGCAGGAGTTGCCGGCGGCCGGGACCGGCAAGTCAGCTCAGGCCTATCACGGCGCTGATCATCAGGCAGACACCCAGGACAGGGCGTCGCGGTTCCCTTACCGGTCACCGGACGGGGGGCCGTCCGGGGGCTTGGCAGGGTCCTGCTTAGGCCCGTCCGGAGGCTTGGCAGGGTCCTGCTTTCGCCGGCGAAACCACCCCGGCCTGGGGCCGCGGCTCTTGGTGGTCTTGTCGGGCGCCAGGGCGGGCTCGACCGTGGCGTCATCCTCGACGACCTCGTAGTACCGGCCGTATGTCCTGATCGCCGCCAAGATCACACCGGCCGCCGGCAAGGCAAGGAAGGCGAACAGGATCCCGCCGAGCGCGCCGCCGATGAGCGCGGCCGCGAAGGCGACCGGCGCGGGAAGGGACATCGTCCTCGCGGTCAGCCGTGGGCTCAGCAAGTAGTTCTCGATCTGCTGGTACACCACGATCCAGATGAGCACGATCAGCGCGTCGACCGGCTCGTACAGCAGCGCGACCAGCACCGGTATGGCCCCGCCGATGTAGGTGCCGACGATCGGGATGAACTCGGCGACGATCCCCTCGAAGATGGCGAGCGGCGCCGCGAACGGCACGCCCCGCCAGCGCAGCACCGCGTACATCAGGGCGCCGTTGATCACCGCCAGCAGCAGCCGGGAGTAGAAATAGCCGCCGGTCTGGTCGATCGCCTGCTCCCAGATGAACAGGATCCGCCGCTGCCGGTCGGGACGGAACCGCGAGCAGACCGTCCGCCGCAGCTGCGGCCCCTGGGCGACCATGTAGAAGGTGAACAAGGCGATCGTCAGCGCCTGGAAGACGCCGCCGACGATCCCGGTGGCGACCTGTACCACACCGCCGAGCAGGCTGCCCGCGCCGGCCAGCAGCTGGCTCCCGTACTTCCGCACCTGGTCTTCGATGTGGGCCTGGTCCAGCTGGATTCCGAGCGGCCTGAGATACCGCGCCAGGTTGTCCACCAGATCCGGCAGCGAGGAGATCAGCTGCCGGGTGCCCGACACAACCGCCGGGATCAGCAGGGCTATCAGCCCCGCGATCGCCACGAACACGGCGACGAACACCAGTCCGGTGGCGGCGCCGCGGCGCCACCCCCGCTTCGCCAGGTAATCGACCGCGGGCTCGATCGCAAAGGACAGAAACAGCGAGATCACGATGATCTGGAGAAACCCGGCAAGGCGGTGCACGATCGAGTCCGCGATCCCGGCCAGGACCAGTCCCCCGACGATGGCGAGCAGCAGCCACAGCGCGGCGTGACGCAGAAAGGACCGGCTCCAGGGCACGAAGACATCCGGCGAGGACGGCTCGGGCCCCGATGCCGGGCGGGCCTCCTGGTCCGTACCGGCAGCGGGCGATCGCTGATCCTCTATCGGCATCTTCCATCCCCCTATCCGTAAAGGATCACAGATACACCGGCACTGCGGCCCGCGCCTGTGAGAAATCGCAACCCGGGCCACAAATCCTCTGCTGTCGTTGAGCATCTAGCTGACCACGCCGGGGTCAGCCGCCAGACGGGCGATGCTTACCGGACGCGGTCCGGGGTGGGGCACCGATGACCGCTCCAGCGTGCGCCCGGGCTGTCGGATCGCGCCGGGACTTGATCAGGCTGGCCACCGTCGTGACGGCCAGCACCACTCCTATGACGGCCAGCGACAGCCCCGTCGTGATCTCCGGTACCCGGGAGTCGAGCTCGTGCGCCCAGTGCAGGATCAGCTTCACGCCGATGAATGCCAGGATCAGCGCCAGGCCGCTCGACAGGTACACCAGCCGGTCGAGTAGGCCGGTCACCAGGAAGAACAGCGCCCGCAGGCCCAGCAGGGCGAACGCGTTGGCGACGAAGACGATGTAGGCCTGGTCGGTGACGCCGAAGACGGCCGGGATCGAGTCCAGCGCGAACAGGATGTCCGTGCCGCCGATGGCGATGAACACGATGAACAGCGGCGTGACCACCCGACGCCCGCCTACGCGGGCTATCAGCCGGCCACCGACATAGGTATCGCTGACCGGCAGTATCTTGCGGGACGAACGGACCAGCGCGTTATTGCTGATGTCGGGGTCCTCGTCACGGTGACGGTACAGCCGCACGGCGGTCCACAGCAGCAGCAGCCCGAAGATCAGGAACATGAAGGACAGCAGCGACAGCAGGGCCGCCCCCAGCGCGATGAATACCGCTCGCAGGGCCAGGGCAGCGATGATTCCAAACGTAAGTACCCGCTGCTGGTGTTCCGGAGGCACCGCGAACGTCCCCATGATGATCACGAAGACGAACAGGTTGTCGACGGACAGGCTCTTCTCCACGAGATAGCCGGCGAAGTACTCGGCACCAAAGCCCCACCCCACCAGGCTGGCGAAGACAAGGCCGAATACCACCGCGACCGCGATGTACAGCGCCGACCACGCGGCGGCCTCCCGGTAGCCGACCGCGTGCGGGCGCAGCGTGGCCACGAGCAGGTCGACGGCGAACAGCACCGCGATCACACCGATCGTCAGAGCCCAGCCGATCGCGGTGACCCCCACTCCCGACCTCCCGGTGCGCTGGCCTGCGCCGGCCATGTGCCGCCCGGCCCCCGTCGCTCTGCGCGTTGAATCACGAACATGCCCCCGGAGGCCACCGGTCAATCTGAACGCTGGCCGCTATAGCGCCGCTGCTTCAGCCGTAGGCAATGATCAGAACCGGATGACCCGGGAGGGAGTGCCCTCCCGGATGACCCGAATGTCAAGAGGATTGATCAGCTGGCGCGCTGGTCAGCGCCTGTAGCAGGCCGGTGAGGCCGCTGATGGCCTGCGGATCGCCGTCGAGGCGCAGATCGCCGGACTCGACCGTGTCGGCGATCGGGCGCTTGCCCAGGGCCACTGCGTGGAGCGTGTCAGCGTCGGTGGTGAGGGCCGCCCCCGGCCTGTCGGCGGTTCCGCGGCGCACCCGGACCGAGCCGGAGGTGCCGTCCACGGTGAAGACTTCGAGGCCGACCCGCAGTTCGTACCGGCCGTTCACAACCGCCGGATCGGCGGTCGCCTGGAGCGCGAGCAGGAGGGAGTCCAGGCCCCACCGGGCGCCCTCGGGAAGCGGGGCACGGGTTCCCCACTTGCCGAGGTGCAAGACGACGGGCTCGAGCTCGCGCCCCCAGTCGGTCAGCTCGTAGACGCGTACCCGGGCCGGGGGGCCCAGGTCACGGTGGCGGATGACGCCGCTGGCGGTCAGGTCGCGCAGCCGCTGGCTGATCACGTTCGGGCTGGCCCCGGTCAGGCCGGCCAGCAGGTCGTTGAAGCGCTTGGGCCCCAGCAGCAGCTCGCGGACGATCAGCAGCGCCCACCGCTCGCCGATGACGTCGAGGCTGCGGGCGACCCCGCACTGGTCGCCATAACTCCTGTTCACGCTCCTAGCATAGCACCGATGGGTTGACAAGTAAAACCTTAACTCCTAACTTAGGAGTAGATCTCGGAAAGGAGAAGGAGAGATGGAAGCACGGATGACCAACCCGGCGATGGTCCTGGGCGCTATGGAGCCGTTCCAGGCACTGTTCAAGGCGGTGTACGCCGGCGGCGTGGACCCGGCCACGCTGGAGCTGGTGCACCTGCGGGCCAGCCAGATCAATGGGTGCAGCGCGTGCGTGGACTCCGGCGCCCGGTCCGCCCGCAAGGCGGGGGAGACCGAGGAGCGCCTTGCCACCGTCGCGGCCTGGCGGGAAGCGCCCTATTTCAGCGACGCCGAGCGGGCCGCGCTGGCGCTGGCCGAGGCCGCCACCCGGCTGGCCGACCGGCCGGACCCGGTGCCCGACCAGGTGTGGGACGCTGCCGCCGCCCACTACGACGAGAAGGGCATGGCCGCGATCGTCCTCATGATCGCGCTGACCAACCTGTTCAACCGGCTCAACGCCACCACCCGCCAGGTCGCGGGCGCCTGGGGCTGAGCCGGTCCCGCCCGCGCGCAGCGGGCAAAGCCCGGCGGCCGGGCGGGCCGCTCACCGCATGGCTCGGCGCTCAGCACACCCTGCTAGCGTCCGCGGCAGCCACAATCGCATCCGGCCTGGCGGCCACCGCGCTGCTCGCCACCCGCCGCCGGGACCTGGCCCGGCCACGGGCCGGGCGGCGCCGGCCGTGGCGACCCCACGGGCTCTCACCCGGCGGTTGGCCGGACTCCCTGCAATCGTGACTCGCCCGGGACCGGCTGTCGCTGCTCAGGGCGGTGGCGCCGGTTCGGCGTAGCCGTGAGTGTAGGCATAACGGATTGCCTGGGCGCGGTCTCGTGAGCCGGTTTTGGCGAAGATCCGGTTGACGTGGGTCTTGACCGTCGCCTCGCTGACGAACAGTGCGCGAGCGATCTCCCGGTTGGACCTGCCATCCGCGATCAGCCGAAGTACCTCGGCTTCGCGCGGCGTGAGTTCGCCATTGTCAGAGGGCATGCCAGGCGGGCCGGAGGTGTCTTGCGCGCGGGCGGCGCCCGACAGCAGCCGCTGCTGCACCCCGGGATCAAGGACGGCCTGGCCGGCCGCGGCGGTGATCACCGCACGGCCGATCTCCGCTCTGGTCGCGTCCTTGGTGAGGTAGCCAAGAGCCCCGGCCTGGAGTGCGCTGATGATCGATTCGTCGTCGGCGTAGGTGGTGAGGACGACGACCCGCGTGCCGGGGTGGTCGGCGGTGATGCGCCGGGTCGCGCTCACGCCGTCGCAGCCGGGCATGTTCAGGTCCATGAGCACGACTTGGGGATGCACCGCTGCGACGAGGTCGACCGCGGCGCCGCCGTCCGCTGCCTGGCCCGCCACGACGATGCCGGGCAGCGTGCCGAGCAGCAGCACCAGGCCCTCGCGCACGGCGGTCTGGTCGTCGGCGACGATCACGCTCACTGGCTCGCCGTGGCCCTCTGGGCTCATGCCGGCATGCGCAGGCATACTTGCCACTCTCCGTCGGCCGGTCCTGCCGTCAGCGTGCCTCCCGCCAGTGCCGCGCGTTCCCGCAGGCCGGTGAGCCCGTGCCCGCTGCCGGTGGCAGCGAGTGGCCCGCCGGGGCGCGCCTCCGGCAGCGGGTTGGTGACCCGTACGGCAATCTCGGTTTCCGAGAACTGCAGGCAGAGCCTGACCGGCCGTCCCGGCGCGTGTTTACGCGCGTTGGTCAGCGCCTCCTGTGCGGTCCGGTAGGCGGCCAGTCCCGCCTGCCCAGCAACCGGTCGCGGTGAGCCGGCCACCTGGAAGTCCACCGGCGCGTCACCGTCGGCGCGGTACTCCCCGGCCAGGGCCGACAGCTGGTCGGGCAGCGGGGGGGCGTCATCCCGCAGCGCCAGGATCGCGCGCCGGGCTTCCGCCAGGCCGTCCCTGGTGAAGACCTCGGCGCGGTCGATGCATTCGATCGCCTTGGCGAGCTCGGGACTTCCGGTGGGCAATGCAGCCAGCAATCCCTCCGCGGCCTGCAGGTTCACCGACACCGCCGCGAGCGAGTGGGCGAGCACGTCGTGAATTTCCCGGGCCATCCTGGCCCGTTCGGCAAGCGCGGCGGCCTGAGTCTCGGCGTCGCGGGCCCGGCGGGCCTCCGCGAGCATCCGCTCGGCCTGTTCGGCGCGGAGCAGGTAGGCGTGGCGCGACAGTCCCAGCGCCCAGAAGCCGATGTACGTCAGCGGATAGCCGAGCAGCGTCTCGGCGGGCGCTCCGGTCGCCAGCCCCGCGGCCAGAAACGCGGCCACGGTACCCGCGGTGATGGCCAGCGACGCCTCGGTACTGAGCCGGACTCCCGCGGCGGTGGTGGCTACACAGCCGATCGCGATGGCCGTGCTCAGCGGGGACAGCCCCGCCAGGACGCCGCCGGCCACCCCCAGCACGGCCAGGGCCGCCACCGTCAGGTGCTCCCGGCGGCCAGCGAGCAGCCAGATGACATAGCTGATGGCCGTGACACCGAGTGCGACGGCGACCCCGGTCCCGCTTGCGCCCGCACCCAGGTGCGGCTCAGCGAGCGGCACAGTGACCAGCACCACCGCCAGGACGAGGATCCGGACAGCCAGCAGCAGCGGGGGCACGGCCGCTGCGCTGGTCGCGGCCGCGGGATCCGAGCGCACGGTGAGCGAGCGAAGCACGTGTTCAACGTATCCGCCCGGCCCGCCAGACGGCGCCGGCGTCCGGGTTGACCCTGCCGTCTCCACCCGGCCTCAACCCGGGCCCCGTCCCGGCCTGCACCCGGCCTGGACCCGGCATCAAGCCGCAGGCCGGCGCGCCGGCGGGGGCCCGCTACCTAACGTGGCTGACGCAACGACACGACAGCGACATGCTCACAAGGAGTTCCCGTGGACGCCAGCGTCTTGATCCCCAACCTCGTCATCCTCGCGGTGGTGCTGATCTCCGATCTCGGCTACCGCAAGGTCACCGTGCTGCGGCTGCTCCGCCCGTTCATCGCAGCCGCCGTCATCATCCCGTTCTTCTTCAAGGGCGCCGCTGGCTCCGGTGACGGCCTGGTGCTCGAAATCGGCGCCGTTGCGGCGGGTTTGGCCCTGGGCGTGCTCGCCGCCACGCTCATGCGCGTTTTCTACGACGACCAGACCGGCAGGATCACCTCCTGGGCGGGTATCCCGTACGCGCTGATCTGGATCGCCGTCGTCGGTGGCCGCATCTACTTCGCCTACGGCTCGACCCATGTTTTCGGCGCGCAACTCGGCCACTGGATGATGACCAACCAGGTCACCGTGGGTGCTCTCACCGACGGCCTGATCTTCCTATCTGTCGCGATGCTGCTGGCCCGCACCGGCACCCTGGCCGTCAGGGCACGCCGCGTCGTCGCCCGCCGCACGGCCCAGCACGCCCTCCCCGTGGCCGCTCATCAGTAGAGGGGTGACGGGCGGGTGAGCCTCCTGATCACCGCGCTCACCCAGTCGGCCAATAAACCCCAGGAAGAGCTGAACAGCACGCGACCGACCGTCCCGCCGGCCCACACAGGCCGGCGGGACGCGCTTGTAGCGGCGACCGGCTCATGAAAAACGACTGGGCCACGGTCTTCTGACGCGTCATGCCATCGTCTGGCCGGTCGGCTGGCGGGTGGTCGTGATCTGGCTGCGCAGTGCTTTGAGGGCGGCGACGTAGATCTCGGAGAAGGTGGGGAAGGGCTGGATGGTGTCGCGCAGCACGTCGAGAGGAACCCGGGCGCGGATGGCCAGGGTGGCCTGCTGCAACCATTCGCCGGCCTCGGGGCCGAGCGCGTAGGCGCCGGTCAGCCGCTCGCCGTCGCTGAGCAGGGTCAGGAAGCCGTTGGAATCGGCGTAAGCGTGGGTATAGGTGGCCGTCTTGGATACCTTGGACAACGGCGTGCTGGCGCTGAACGGGGCCTCGGATGCGCCGACTGCGGCTCCTTGCGGGTCGGTGTAGACCACGGTGGGGATGGCCTCATAGTTGGCCTCGCGCGGCTCGCCGAGGATGTTGGCGGCCACGACCTCGCCCTGGTACTTGCCGACGTGAGTGAGTAGCCGCACGCCGGTAACGTCGCCGATGGCCCACAGCCGGTCACCGGCGCGCAGGTGCGCATCGACCGGGATACCGCGCTCGCCGGCGGTGACGCCGACGGTCTCCAAGCCGAGCCCGGCGGTACGCGGGCGGCGGCCGGTGGCGAGGAGCAGGTGGTCGCCGCGCAGCTCGCGGCCATCGTCGAGGGTGAGGACGTAGTCCGCACCGTCACGTCGCGCGGCGGTCGCGTGCACGCCCAGCAGCAACTCGACTCCGTCGCGGCGGAGCACCTCGCCGAGCGCCTCGCCCAGCGGCGCGGGCTCGCGGGCAAGTACGTGAGCAGCGGCCTCGACGAGGGAGACCTCGCCACCGAGACGGCGCACCGCCTGCGCCATCTCGGCGCCGACCGGCCCGCCGCCGAGGATCAGCAGCCGCCGCGGGATTGCCTTCATCCCGGTCACCCCGCGGTTGGTCCACACACCCTCAAGCTCGCGCAGGCCCAAGATCGGAGGCATCACCGGATCGGAGCCGGTCGCCACGACGACATGCCAGGCGGTATGGCGCACCCCATCGACCTCGACCACGCCGGTCCCGGCGAGCTTGCCGGTGCCGCGCAGCAGGTCGATGCCCTTGCCCGCCAGCCACCGCACCTGCCCGGCGTCGGAATAATCCGAGACCATGAAGTCACGCCAGGCCAGCGCGGCATGGACGTCGACCTGCGCGCTGGCCGCCGCCTCCCGCGCGCCCTGCACCGCCTCACCGGGACGCAGCAGCGTCTTGGACGGGATACATGCCCAGTAGGAGCACTCGCCCCCGACCAGCTCCCGCTCGACCAGGGCAACCCGCAGGCCGCCGTCGGCCAGCTCACCGACACAGTGCTCACCCGGCGAGCCACCGCCGACGACGATCACGTCGTAGTCGTAACTGCTCATGTGTTTGATGCCGTCCTTCGTCCTCCGGCAACCTACCGATCCCCGGCGCTGGGCTCAATGAACGCCTCACCGGCAGCGAAGCCGCCGCTCGCCTCCTGCCGGGCCGGATCGGGGGCGATGGGGTTCCAGCGGCAGAACATGCAGGCCCATGGCACCACCCAGCCGGGGAGATGCGCACGGCAGCTTCACAATC
>Ga0114129_10006918_pt1 | contig 16137 bp, 9 predicted proteins | sample RhiMetdeltSRZDD1_FD_80071 | JGI IMG/M metagenome (GOLD analysis project Ga0114129, IMG submission 80071) | Populus rhizosphere microbial communities from Tennessee, USA - Rhizosphere MetaG P. deltoides SRZDD1 (version 2) (version 2) | ecosystem: Host-associated > Plants > Roots > Rhizosphere >... | reverse complement strand
TTGCAGGATTTCGGAGTGCGCCGTGCCGAACAGACCGCTGACGCTGAAGGACGCCACGCGGCGGCCGTACGGCATGATCTCGGCTGGCTGGTTCGGGCCGATGACTGACAGGAACTTGTCGAGCCGCGCCAGGTACGCCTTGTTCCATCCAACCCGGCTTTCCGACACCCACGCGCCGCGCGTCAGCACAAACTGCGACGCGATGCGATCCTGCCGGTTCGGAAACTCTCGATCGTTCGCGCCGTTCGGATTCGGTCGGGGGTCGAGTGAGAACGGCCGAAGACGTGTATAAGTAAAGGAGAGGTTCGCGCCGTTGATCACGGCCATATCGGTCTTGGCAACGACGTGGTTCTCGCTGCGCCTGCGCACTCCGAGTCCGCGCCATCGGCCGACTTGCGGGTTCACGACACCGGTGGCCGAGATGATCGGCTCGGTCGGCAGATATAGCGTGTCCAAGGCGATTCTCGTCTCGGGCTGGGGCAGCGCACGCAATATCTCATCGCGAACGGCCTGGTACGGCACGGTCGTGCTGAGGTTCAGCTCGACCCTCTCGCGGTATCCTTCATAGGCGCCAAAGAAAAACACTCTGTTGCGCACGATCGGGCCGCCGAGCGTCCCGCCGTACTGATTGAAGTGGCCCACCGGGCGTTGGGCCGTCGAGAAGAAGTCGCGCGCATTCCACTTCTCATTCTGACCGCTGTAGAACGCCGACCCGTTGAAGGTGTTCGTGCCAGACCGGCTGATCACGTTGATCTGCCCGCCGGCGACGCCGCCGTACTCCGCCGGCAGCACGCCTTTGACTATCTGGATCTCCGCGATCGAGTCGAGACTCATGACCGAGATCTGGTTCTCGCTCCCATACTGGGTCAGAGACCTGCCTTCCGGGTTCGAGTTCGCTTCCGTGCCATCGACCGTGATGCCTGTGCCGCCCGACGCGACACCGTTCATCTGCACGCCGCCTGAGCCGCCCGCTGCCCCGGTGCCCGTGATGACAACGCCGGCCGTCAAGCCGATCAGGCTCTGAATGTTTCGGCGATTGACCGGCAACTCACGAACCTCCTGCGACCCGAGGCTGTCGGCCTGCAGCGACATCGCCGTCTGGATCAGGGGCGAGTCCCCGCTGACGGTGAGGGTCTCGGACATCGCGCCCACTTCGAGTATGAACGTCCGTCGCACGGTCTGTCCGGCGCCCAGCTCAATGCCGCGCTGGATGATCGTCCTGAAGCCGGCGAGCTCGATGCGCACTGTATACGGGCCGGTCGGCAAGGCTGAAAACACGAACTCGCCGTTGGCGTCGGTCACGCCGTCGCGCGACACGCCGGTGCCTTCGTGTGTGGCGAGCACGCTCGCGCCTGGAATCACCGCCGTGGAGTGGTCGCGCACGAGGCCGACGAGCGTTGCCGTCGTCACCTGCGCGTCAACGTGGTTCGAAGAAAACAGTAAAAGAGCGGTGATGCAGATCGCGATGGCGCACGGCTTCGCCCCTGTCGCTGCGGAGCTGAAAAGACGGCGAAGAACACCACGCATGGGACCCACCTCGCTGAAGCGCAGGCATGCGCCTGCGAAAGATCGTCAACGACTTCAGAATCTTAGGGCTTGTCGCGCTTGACTGGCGTCTGAGCTGGCGCGGCCGGCTTCTGGTAGATATCCACGACCGTCGGGCGCTTGCCATCGGTCGAAAGGCCCGCGGCCAACATCAGACGAGTCACCGCATCGATCGTCGGTGGGTCCGGCCTCGGGAGCCGACCGATATGGCCTTCGGCGGCGAACAGCGGCGTGATGCCTTGTTTGTTGGGTTGACTCCAGATCCGCGGATCGGCTCCATTGTCTGCGAGCAGTTTCACGACCAGCGGGTAGTTGTTGTACGCGGCGCCGTGCATCGCGGTGTCGCCGTTGTTGTCCACGGCGTTGACGTCGGCGCCGAGTTCGAGCAGCATCTGCACCGCTTCTACCGCTTCGGGCTCCTCGCCGGCTTCTTCGAGCGGCTCTGTCGTCTCGAGGCCGGCCGCAACCATCAGCGGCGTCGTGTTGTTGAAGTTTGGCAGCAGAGGATCCGCGCCCAACTCGAGGAACAGCCGCATCAGCGGAACGTCCGACCGATCCGCCGCGAAGAGGAATGGCGTCGCACCCTCGCTGCCGATGCGTGAGGACGTGTTGGGGACCTTCGGCGCGCCTTTGTCCAGACGCAGATTGACGTTCGCGCCCCGCTCGACGATCTCGCGCACGAACTGAAGGCTCGTGACCCGGCCAGACCCGATCGGCGGGGGCTCGCTGACGTCGCTGGAATCCGGTTTTCGAACCCACGTGAGCGTGTGCAGCGGCGTGAATCCTGTTCGCCGGTCGTTGGGATCGGCGCCCGCGTCGACCAGCGCGATCGCGAGCTCGAAATGACCGTTCTGCACCGCCAGCAGCAGCGGGCTCGTGCCGTTGGCGACTGGCTTATAGAGATTCGGACTTCCTGGCCTGCGCTCGCCGCGCTGCGCCGTCGCGTTCACGTCGACGCCCGCCTCCAGGAACGCGTGCACCGTGTCGATGTGCCCCTCACGCACGGCAAAGAAGAACGCCGTCAATCCGGAATCGAGCGTGAGATTGATGTCGGCTCCCGCGTCGATCAGAGCACGGATGACGGGGGCGTGGCCCTCGGCGGCGGCCCACATCAGTGCGGTCTGCCCGCGCCGCTCACGCGCGTCAGGCCTCGCGCCGCGCGCCAGGAGCGCGTTCACCGCCTCGAGATTTCCAGACCGTGCCGCCATCATGAGAACGGATTCCCCGCTCTTCATCGTGGCGTTCGCATCGGCACCGCCCTCCAGCAACAGCTTCACGATTGCGCCGCTGCCGTTCGAGCAGGCCAGTGACAGCGGCGGCACGCCATAGCGGTTCACGGCGTTGACGTTGGCGCCCGCTCGCACCAGCAACGCGGTGGTCTCCGGATCGTCGTAGTACGCCGCCCAATGCAGCGCCGTCGTTCCGTCGACTTGCGCGGCGTTCACATCGACGCCCGTTCCGACGAGTGCGCGGACGCGCGCCTTGTCACGCTGCTCGGCGGCGTCGGCGATCGCCGCGCGTTCGGCGCCCAGAACCGCGCTCGAGAGCCCGAGGACAAGAAATACCAGGAGCACGAGTCCACTGATTCTTCGGCCGTGCATGTGCGTCTCCTGCGAAGTTGCCTACAGCGTGGCCGGGTCGAAGAGATCTTCGACCTTTCCGCTGCTGTCGCCGAACGAATCGAGCTCGACGCCGACGCGATCGAGCAGTGTCAGGTGAACGTTGGCCAGCGGCATTCCCTTGTCGTACGTGATGTGGCGCCCGCCGTTGAGGCCCGCCGCGGCACCGCCAGCCACGAGAATCGGGAGGTTCTCGTGATCGTGGAGGCTGGGATTGCCCATCCCGCTTCCGTACAAGTAGACCGTGTGATCGAGGAGCGAGCCGTCGCCGTCGGGAGTCGCCTTCATTCGCTGGAGGAACTCCGCAAACAGCGACACATGGAACGTGTTGATCTTGGCGATCTTCGCCACCTTTTCCGGATCGTTGCCGTGATGACTCGTTGGATGGTGCGGGTCGGGGACGCCAATCTCCGGATAGGTGCGATTGCTCTGTTCCCGTGTGAGCTGGAACGTGATGACCCGCGTGATATCCGCCTGAAGCGCCAGAATCTGCAGATCGAACATGAGCTTCGCGTGATCGGCGAAGGCAGCGGGAACTCCGACCGGGCGATCCAGGTCGGGCGTCGTGTTCTCCATGGCCGCTGCCTCGGCGTGCTGGATCTGCCGCTCGATCTCACGAATGCTGTCGAGATAACGATCGACGCGAACACGATCCGCGATGCCGATGCGATGCTTGAGACGCGCGATATCTCCGCTGAACGAATCGAGCAGGCTGGTGCGGCTGCGCAGCGCTTCGCGGCGTGCGGCGGCGTTGCCGCCCTCGCCGAAAAGGCGCTCGAACACGATGCGCGGGTGCGCCTCGGACGGGAGGGGGGTGGTCGGCGAAGACCACGAGAGGCAATTCTGATACACGCACGCATAGCCGTTGTTGCACACGCCCGCGAGCGGGTTCAGGTCCATCGAGAGCTCGAGCGACGCCAGCTGCGTCTCGCGGCCGATCTGCCTGGCCGCGATCTGGTCGACCGTCGTGCCCAGGAAATAATCCGAGCTCTCGGTGTGTTTGGCGAAGGCTGCGCTCAGGAATGCCGCGTTGGATGTGTCGTGCGTCCCGGGGTAGGCATTCTGCAGGCGCGTGTTCGTAATGACGGTCACCTGGTCTTTCACCGGTTCGAGCGGATGCAGGATGGGCGACAGCTCCGCGAGCTTCGCGTCGGCCGGCGGAGTCCAGCGCGCGTGATCGCATCCCATCGGGATGAAGACGAAGCCGAGCCTGGGCACGGGCTTGGCCGGCGTCTTCGCCCACGCGGTCGCAGCAGGAATCATCGCGTCGAGCAGCGGCAGCGCCAGCGCGGCCTGCGCGCCTTTCAGGAACGTCCGCCTGGGGATCGCCTTCTTCGTGATGATCATGATGCTGTCCTCAGTTGAAACGGCGTGCTCTTCACGATGCCCAGGATCAGCGACGAAAAGCGGTATCCATCTTTTCCAGCGTCGCGCACGATCTTGCGAACTGAGGCCGCATCGTAGTACTCGATGCCTCGTCCGAGCGCGAACGTCAAGAGTTTCTCGGTCAGCGTTCCGGCGAACAATTCCGGACGACTCAACAGTCCGTCTTCGAGGCCCGCAACGCCGCGCAACCCGCCAACCCCCGGCAGAGCTCCCGACACGTCAATCGGTACGTCGACTTCGTGATCGCGCCATTGTCCGATGGCGTTGAAGCTTTCCAGTGCGAAACCCACCGGATCGATCGTGCGGTGACAGTTGGCACAGACCGGATTGCTGCGGTGCGCGGCCAGCCTCTGGCGCATCGGAAGGCTGGCGGACACGGTGCCCTCGTCGAGCGACGGCACGTTCGGGAGGGGAGGCGGCGACGGGGCGCCGAAGATACTGTCCAGGAACCACACCCCCCGAATGATCGGCGAAGTTCGCGTGGCGTACGAGGTGACGGACAGTATGCTGCCTTGCCGCAGCAGGCCGCCACGCTCGTGCTCTGGCGCCAGGCTGACGCGGCGAAAGCGGCTGCCGTAGACGTCTGGAATCCCGTAGTGCTTCGCGAGGCGCTCATTGAGAAAGGTGTAGTCCGCCCTGATCAGATCGAGCACGCTGCGATCCTCGCGCACCACGCTGTCGAAAAAGAGCTCGGTCTCCTGGCGGAAAGCTTGACGAAGGTTGTCATCGAAGTCCGGGAAGAGACGCGCGTTCGGGCTGACCGCTTCCAGATTGCGTAACCGCAGCCACTGTCCCGCGAAGTTGGTCGCGAGGTTGAACGAGCGCCGATCGGCGAGCATCCTGCGCGTCTGCTTCTCGAGTTCCTCAGGGCGGCTGAGCTTGCCCGCAATTGCCACGGCGAGCAATTCATCGTCGGGGATACTGCTCCACAGGAAGAACGAGAGGCGGGAAGCCAGTTCGATATCGCTGATTCGGTACACGCCGCCAGTGGGAACGTTCTTGGGCTCGCTTTCCACGCGGAACAGGAACTCCGGATTGATGAGCACAGCGCTCAACGCGTTCGCAATTCCCGCGTCGAAATCCTTCCGGGCCCGGCCCTGGCGATAAAACGCCATCGGGGCCTCGACTTCCGCTTTCGCGATCGGCCGGCGATAGGCGCGCCGCATCAGCGTCGCGAGAATGGTCCTCGCGCACGCGGCCTCTTTCAGCGCCGGGGACCCCTCCGCCCCGGCGCGTCGCTCTGCTTCGGGCCGACACACGAATACGCGGCGGCGGCTCGGCGTGTTCGCCGCGCCTTTCGCCTCATACGGGCCGGTCAGCGAAATCTGGTCGATTGCGGGCGCACTTCGCGGATGGCGACGGTCGTTGAAATGCGACTGCAACGGCTGCCTCGCGGTTTCGAGCAGCGACGAGCCATCCTTCACGAACGTGACGCCGATTTCGTGCGGGCCAGCCGGCACGGTGACGCGCGCTTTCAGATTCTTGTCAACCACCGTGGCATCACCACCGACGGGCTTCTCGATCGTGAAGTTCGCGATCGGCTGGCGATCGACCAGCACCATCAACTCGTGCGGCCGCGCCTCTCGCAACCCGCTGACGTTTCCTTCTAGATCGCGCGCCAGCCAAACCTGGATCTCGTACTCGCCGTCCCGGGCAAACGTGTGGGATACCGACACCCCGCCGCGCGTGCCAAGCGGCAGACCCGGCAGATGATCTTCCTGAGTGAGATCGGCCGGCAGGCGAATGATGTCGCTCTGAAGAGACGACTCGGCGGTGCCGATTGCCAGTCGGCTGATTTTCTGTGCCGCCGAGATGTATCGATCCAGGAGCGTCGGCGGCAGGTCGCTGACCGTCACGTTGTCGAAGCCGTGGCCGCTGTCATCGGGTGGCAGGAGCGAGGCGGCGTCGATGTCTAGAGCCAGCAGATCTCTGACGGTGTTCTGGTACTCGGTCCGATTCAGCCGGCGGAGCGTTTCCGTGCGGCCGGGATTCGGTTTGGCGGCCGCCGCCGCGTCGAGCGATGTTTCCAGCCACGTCAGCAGCGAGCGCCGCTCGTCCTGGGACGGCTGCGGGACGTTGGCCGGCGGCATCGTGCCCGTGTGCACCTTGCGCACCACCTTTTCCCAAACCTCGGCGTCAGCGCTGGGGTTGTCAACGTCGATCCGATCCAGCTTCAGGTCCGCAGTCTTGAGTCGTTCGTTGTGGCACGTCACGCAGTACCGATCGAGGAGACGACGGGGACTCATTGCGGGCGCGACCGCCGCGCCGGCCGAAGGTGACGGCGGACTCACGGAAGGCGGCCGAGTGGCGTGCGGTACAGATGTTTGCGCGTGCAGGCAAACAGACAGCGTAACGGCCCCGAGGAACCCAGGCGTCACGACTCTCGCGAAAGGGAACAGCTTCGTCATGTTAGTCCGACGCGAGATAACTCGCGATTTTACGATGTCAGTATGCCTGTACTCGGCGCGAGTGGAAGTGGTCGACGTGAAAATTTCCGCCTGTATCGATTCGGATAACCGCCCACCTGCCGCACCATGAAACGCTTGGACCAAAGTCCCGCGCCCGCGGCCGTTTACCCGGCACTGATGGGGTGTTTGCTGCCAAATGCCGTTCACCAGCAAGGTCGACGTATGCCCCGCGCGCGAAGGTGTGGCGGCGATTCACCCCTTCGGTACGCTGAGCTTCGACATCGACGGTGCCGAGTTGAGAAACGACAGGCATCGCCCGGCCGTAGCCCGCCAATCGGAGGCCGCACGCGCAAGCTGAAGCCTCTACGGTATGCGGTGCGCCGCGCTGGGCCTCGAGTATCGAAGGCAATCGGCAACGGCACGGTGTCTAATTGCGTTGAAGGCGGACCTGTATGGATGTATGGAATGACGTCCGCAACTCGGTTCGGACTCTCATCAAACATCCCGCATTCACGCTCGCGGCGCTCTTGACACTCACGCTAGGCATCGCATCCACAACCGCCATCGCCACAATCGTCGACTCGATCTTGCTGCGACCGCTGCCGTATCCGGATTCGGATCGGATCGTCCAAGTCATAAGCTACCGAAGGGAAGGCGCCGCCATCGTCCGAGCCGCGAGCATGGCGCGGCCGTTCATTCTGGGTCTCGCCGAGCGCAACCGTTCGTTCAATGATTTCGGAGTGTTCGATTCCTTCTCCAACGTCACGCGACGTCGTCTCGCCATGATTGTCGCCGGCCGCGTCGGCGCGGCGGAACTGAACGGCACGAGGATTTCGCCGGTGCTTCTCTCGATTCTCGGCGCGCGCCCGCAGCTCGGAAGGCTGTTTGCGCCCGACGATGACCGACCGGAACGAAATCGCGTCATCATCCTCAGTGATCGTTCGTGGCGCGCTCACTATGGAGGGGATTCCGGCGCGCTCGGAGCATCGCTGACGCTCGACGGCCGGCCATACACCCTGATTGGAATCATGCCGCCCGGATTTGGTTTTCCGGATGCGCAGACCGACTTTTGGATTCCGTTGACGTCCGCACCAGTGCCGCCGCCCTCGACACCTCGTTCGGACTCGCCCAACAGCGCGTACGCTGATGGCGTCTTCGCTCGATTGAGAAACGGTGTCTCGGTCGAGGCGGCCAGCGCAGAGGTTGACCGAATTCTTCGGCAGCTCGATCTCGAGCGAGCCACAGAAGCTCGTCGAACCCCGGAGCAGATCGGTTTTCCGAGAGACCTGGTACGACGCGCTGAAGTCGTGTCGATGAAGGACGAACTGGTTGCACCGATTCTAGCGATGCTCCAGATGCTGTCGTTTGCGACCGCTCTCCTGCTCCTCATCGCCTGCGCCAACCTGGTTGGTCTTTTCCTGGAACGTATTGAGTCGAGTCGTCTTGAAATGGCCATCCGGACCGCTCTCGGCGCTACGCGTCAGCAGATTCTGCGGCTGTTCCTCATCGAAGAGATACTGCTGTCGATCGCCGGCGGAGCCATCGGCATGGTTGTCGCGTTCTGGATGGTTCAATTGGCGGTGCTCGTTGTCCCGCCAGGCATCCCCCGAGTCGGCGAGATTGCCGTGCATGTGCCAGTAATCCTCGTCATGACCCTCGCATCGGCGGCGATCGGAGCCGTCGTGGGTAGCGTCTGCGCGTGGCGCTCGACGCGTGCCGATCAATTGGGAGCGTTTACTCGATCCGAGGGCGGAGCAAGCGCGAGATCGGGGTTCCGCGGAGTCGATTCGCGCACTCTCGTCGTAGTCACGGAAGTTGCGATGGCAGTGGTGCTGTGCGTTGGGGCCGGCCTTCTTGTTCGCAGCTTTGTCGCGCTGGTGAACGTGAATCCGGGATATGACGCCCGGAACGTCACGACGTTCCAGATTGTTTTGCCGATTGGGCACGCAACCGATCCCGGGCGCTTCTATGAGGACGTTCTGTCGAGACTCGACAGCGATCCCGCAATCCAGGCCGTGGCCGCAACCGATGTGTTGCCAATCGCCGGGGCCAGCGCCTTTCACCTTACGCTCGATGGTCTGCCCGTCGCGTCGGCACCAGGATCTGAACCGATGATCATGCGCATTGTCAGCCGGCAGTACTTCCAGGCGATGGGGATGAGAATCGTGGAAGGCCGCACATTCTCAGAGTTCGGTCGAGCGGTTCATCCCGAGTTGATCGTGACCCAGGAGTTCGTTCGTCGCTATTTCGCAGGCGCGAATCCAATCGGCCAACTTGTTGGTGACGCAGGGTCTCGTTACGAAGTCATCGGCGTGGTGAGCGACGTGAGACACGCCAGCCTGACGGCCAGCGTTCAGGCCGAGTACTACGTAGACTTGAGCCGCTTCGGTCTGACCGAGGCGACACGTCCATACTTCGTTGTGCGAAGCAACGCGAGTCCAGCTTTGCTTGCGGCTTTGATTCGTTCCGCTGTCCGGAGCGTGGATCCGGAAGCCGGCGTGGACCTCAGTCAACAGACGATGGCCGAGCTGGTATTCGCGTCCGTGGCGAAGCCCAGGTTCAACACTTTTCTTTTGGGAGCCTTCGCAATAGTGGCGCTTGCGCTGGCTACGGTGGGCATCTACGGCCTGATGGCCCATGCAGTGACTCAACGGACTCGGGAGATCGGCATTCGGATGGCGCTCGGTGCAGCCCCGTCGAAGGTATTGGCCGTGATCCTTCGACAGAGCGTTACGTTGACCGGCGTAGGCGCGGCGATCGGCCTGGCCGGCGCCGCGGCGGCCACGAGGTACTTGAAAAGCATGCTCTTCGACCTTACCCCGCTCGATCCGTTCACGTACGTTGCCGTTGCGCTCCTATTCGTGTCGGTGGCGCTGCTCGCCTCGTATGTACCGGCCGCACGGGCGAGCAGTATCGACCCGCTTGTCGCGCTTCGCCATGAATAGTGGAGCGACTCGCCGATCTCACACGCTCGTCGCGGGCGGTTTCGTGACCGAACCGCATTGACGATGCCCTGGCGTAGACGAACGCTCTCGCCTTGAATCATCAGCGCGCGATCGTCCGAGCATCGCGCACACCCTCAACCGGGCGGTCGCCGTTGCCGAGTGGCAGGGGCCTGAGGCCGGACTCGCGTTGCTGCACGCTCTTGCGCCCCCGTCCTGGCTGACGGAATCCTACCTGTGGAACGCCGTCCTGGCCGATCTGCATCGGCGCGCCGGGAACCATGACATCGCGCAGCGGCACCGGGAACGGGCGTTGACTTCTGCTCCGACGGAGGCCGTGAGAGAGCTCCTCCGGCGCAGGCTGACAACCGCTGTTCAGTCACGGCTGTGCGGCGGTCGCAGCGGATCTCAACCCAGTCCGCGCTCGGTCACCAGTCCGCCGACCGATTGAACACGAGGACGAGGCCCTTGCGTCCCATGAGTGATGCCAGCGTCCGCGTCGTGCCGTGTTGATCGGGCAGGGTGAAATCCGCCAAACCTCCAGCCGGCACTAGCGCCGATCAAAAGCGCGAAAACCCATGCGATCGAACGGGCGTCTCGAGTAGATGTGGACATGGCTCACTCACAATCGTACTGCGGACACGATGGCATACCCAATCTGGCCTTTTTCGACGGCGATTCGCGCCTGGTGCGTCATGCGTCTCGCGGCTTCGAGATCGACGCCCGGCAGATCGATCTTTTTCAGCGCAGCCAGCACGTCCGTCGCGAGCAGTCGAGCGCCGATGCTGCGGACCAACTCTCCCACCACGTCATCGTGTGATTCGACGACCGAGATGGTCAGGCCCGCGTCCGCCAGAAAGCCTGCGTAGGTCTCGGTCGAGCGGGCGTCCGCCACGCACGCGATCCAGGCCATGAGATCGTTCAACTCGTCAGACCGCTCCGACGCGCGCGTGATGTCGCTCAGGCCGACGCGTCCACCCTGGCGGAGCACGCGGGCGAACTCGCACGCGGCCTGCGGCTTGTCGGGGAACGTGCAGAACGCGCACTCGCAGATGACGGCGTCGACCGAACCATCGTCGAGCGGCAGGCACTCAGCGTCGCCGCGCAGGAACCGCACGCGATCGGTCAGGCCAAGCCGCGCCGCGTCTGCGGTCGCGCGATCGACGTTTGGCTGGCTCAGATCGAATCCCGACACCCGGCACCCAAATCGCCGGGCAAGATGGAGCGCACTCGTGCCGCGGCCTGATGCCACATCGACGACGTGGCTGTCGCGAGTCAGATTCATGAGGTGGCCGAGCCGTTCGGTCAGGGCCACGCCGCCGGGATGAAAAGAATCACCCAGCAGCAGCGACACGATGTCGCTTTCGTACAGCCGCGCGCAGCACTGCTTGACCTCGCTCGCCGGATCAGCCGTCATGCGCGATCTCCGCTAAACGCGAACGTCACCGGAACCGGATCGTACCGGCGGCCTTCCGCCCGCGCCCGACGCCGCTCCGGCTCCATCGCTTCGAGCTGCGCCCGCGCCTGTTCTCGATACCCGACCGTGTTGTAGGCGCAGAACGGAATCTGTTTGCCGCCCGGCAGCAGGAATTCCTTGCAGCACTTCATCAGGTTCTTCTGATTGAACGTCCACGGATCCATGAAGTCCTGCACCATGATCATGATCACGTGCTTCGCGAGGTCGCCGATGGTGACCGCGTCAGGCAGTCCGCACGTCGCACACGAGACGGCGAGCTGATCGATCGATTTCTTCGAGCCGGCCACGGACGAAGACGACCACAAGCCCTCGAGGGCGCCGCGGATCTGGATCCCGAAATCGGGCACCACTCGATTGGCCAGATAGTCGAGGTATTCGTGCACGTTCACGATGCGTGGCAGCGGAACGACGCGATCCTCCTCGACGAAGGCGTACGTCACCGCATTGCAGGTCGGAAAGCAGCACGGCACCGGGACGAAGTCGCTGACGACGAATGTGCCCGCCGTCTGTGCCTCGATGAGACGCAGGATGTCCGGAATCGTGATGCGACGCAGCGGGTCGTGTTTCAAATGCCGCCCCGCATGAAATGCCGGCTGGAAGTTCACGCCGCGAACGGCCGGATGCGCGATGGCGAACTCGACAATCGCTCCAATCTCGTGCTCGTTCACGTCGCGCTCGATCGCCGGGACGATCGTGGCGTCGAGGCCGGCCGCCGCCAGCCGATCGAGCGCCCGGATCTTCTCGTCGACGATGTCCGGCTCGCCGCGGAGGGTGATCGACGTGCGGCGCCCGAAGCCGTCGAACTGGAAATAAAACGAGGGCCTGACTTCGGCGAGCTGTGCCACGAACTCGTCGTCGCGGGCGATGCGGCGTCCGTTGGTGTTGATCATCACGAAGCGGATGCCGCGCGCCTGCGCCGCCTTGACGAAATCGATGATCTGCGGATGAATCGTCGGCTCGCCGCCCGAGAACTGCACGACTTCCGGGGTCCCTTCGGTACGGACGAAGTCGTCGAGCATCGCTTCGACTTCCTCGAGCGTCAGGCTGAATCCGGGACCGGCGGTCGAGAAGCAGAGGGGACAGCTCATGTTGCACGCGCTGTTGACCTCGATGATCCCGAGGCAGGCGTGCTGCTGGTGATCCGGACAGAGCCCGCAGTCGTACGGGCAACCGTGTTCGACCGCGCTCCCGAGCGCCAAGGGGATCGTGCCCGGCTTGTTGTACTTGCCGTTGGCGACATACGCCTCGGCGTCGCCGTACACGAGCGCTTCGAACGGACCGCAGGCAGGACAGCGCTTCCGCATGTAGACCTTGTTGTCGCGGAGGACGATCTGGGCGTCGATCACGCGACGGCACTCCGGGCAGATGCTGCGCGTGAGCTCGTAGAAAACGTAATCAGCGTCGGCTTTCGTCATGGGTCCTCCCCAGTCGCAAGACCCGCCGGATCACGCGTCCTTGTGTGCTCGACATCCAGGCGCGCGTGGCCATCTCGCTCGCCAGCTGCTGCAGGGCGGTCGCGTACGTCGGATAGGCATGCAGCGCCGTCGCGATGTCGCCAATCTTCAGCTGCCGGGCGATGGCGACGCTCATCTCGGCGCTCATCTCGCCGGCCCGCGCGGCCACGAGGGTGGCGCCCACGATCACGCCCCTGGACGTCGCCACGATCTTGATGAAGCCATCGACCTCGTCGTCGCACACGGCGCGATCGACCCGCGTCAGGTTCCAGCGCCCGACCGTGAGCCGGTCACCGAAGCGCGCTCGCGCGGCGGCTTCCGTCAAGCCCACCTGTGCGACTTCCGGATCGGTGAAGGTCGTCCACGCAATCGGATTCGGCCGCCCCGAGGCGCTGCCGGGCAGGAGCGCATTTCTGGTGGCCTCGAACGCCTGCCATGCGGCGACATGTGAGAACTGTTCACCGCCGACGACATCGCCTGCCGCGTAGATGTGCCGCACGTTCGTTCGCAGGCGGTCGTCGACCGGGATTCCGCGCGTGGAGTAGGCGACGCCGGCGCGGTCGAGCGCGAGATCCTCGATGTTTGGTTTCCTGCCCGCTGCCACCAACAGCATGTCGCCACGCGGTTCGTGGCCGTCTGCGGACACCACGAGCGCACCCCGTTCCTGGCGCACGGCCGTGGCGCGCGCCGCGACGACTCTGATTCCTTCGCGGTCGAATACCTGCCGAACGACTTGAGCGGCCTCCGGATCGTCACGGCGAAGCAATCCCTTCGCAATGATCGTGACCTGACTGCCAAGTCGTCGATACGCTTGTGCGATTTCCAACCCAAGCGGCCCGCCGCCGATCACGATCAGCGACTCGGGCAGCGTGTCGTTTTCGAAGATGCGCTCGTAGGTGAAGTACGGAACGCCTTCGAGACCCGCGATGGTGGGGATGACGGGACGCGCACCCGTCGTGATCAGGAAACGGCGTGCGTGCAGCTCGCGACCGCCGACGCTCAGCATTCGGGGGTCGACGAACGCTGCCGGACCGAGCGCCACGTCGATCCCTTCGCGGACGAGCGCCTCGGGAGTCGTCGGTGTGTAGATGCGCCGGACTTTGTCGTCGACGTATCGACGCACCGCATCCATCTGCACGGCGACAGGCTGTGCGCACAGACCAAATCGCGCCGCGTTGCGGATCTCTTGAGCGGCTCTCGCCACTCGGATCAGCGACTTGCTCGGCACGCATCCGGTCCATGTACAGTCGCCGCCAATGCGATCGCGCTCGACGAGCGCCACGCGCGCGCCCAGTTGCGCGGCGAACCGCGCGGCCGTCAGCCCACCCGCGCCGGCGCCGAGGACGACGAGGTCGTATGAGGCCATCGCTGAAGCCTACACCGCTGCTTCGACCGCCGAGAGACGCGGAAGCAGTGCGAGCGCCACGAGCGCCAGCGTCAACGTCGCGGCGATCAATCCGTCGAACGCGAATCGGTTGCCAACCCATCCCGCCAGGACGCTCCCGACCAGCGCACCGACGCCCAGGAGAAATGAGTAGATGCCCATCGCGGCGCCGCGCCCCGCCCGGGGGCCGACCGCCGACGCGAGGAGCGCCAACGCGGCCGGCGTGAAGCCGCTTTCGATCATGACGAGCAGTGCCACGGTTCCCGTCAGCGTCCACCGCATGCTGATGGGCCACCGGCCGGCGTGATTCAGCGAAAACAGACCGACCGAGACGCCGAGCATTGCGACGAGCGAGATCCGCAAGGCACGGCGAGGCCTTATCCGCGGAAGGACGACACTCCACGCGACGAGTCCCGCGCCAAAGATCGCAGAATACCCCAGCAACAGCCATCCGAGCTGGTGTGGATCCTCTGCGAGCAGACCGGCGAAGAGCTGACCGCTCGTCGATCGCGTCGTCATCAGAAAATAGACCGTCGGGCCGAGCCACAGTCCGAGGATGACATTCATCGCGAGCCACACGGGCGCGAGCCGACGCAGGGTCGGCTCGCGCAAGGATCGCGGGAGACCCGCATACGCCTCACGGCTGGTCTGCACGTGACTCCCGGCGGCGCCAGTGAGCAGAAGAGTTGCCGCACAGGCGTACACGAGTGCGAGCGCCGCGAACGCACGCGAGGCCAGGAGCCGCCACAGCTGGCTTCCGAGGAGCCCGCCGACGCCGAGACCAGCCAGCAGCGACAGCTCGAAATAACTCATCGCACGGGCCCGCAGCCCGGCATCATGCGCCGTCTCATCGACCAGATGCGCGAGCAGCGGTGGCACCGCCGCCGCGGCGGCCAGCCCTTCCAGGAGCCGGCTCGCAAAAAACAGACGCACATCGTGCGTCAGTCCGAAGATCATGATCGCGAGTGCCGCGACGAACGCGCCCATTGAAGTCAACGCGCGCGGAGCGACCGCGTCGGCCATCACGCCCATCGGAATCGCCCCGACGAGTTCGGCGCCGAATGACGTCGCGGAGAGCAGTCCGACGAGGGCCGCGTCGATCGTGAACCCCCTGTTGGCAAGGTCGGCGAGATAGATACCGACAAGCACGCCGCTCGCGCCGCCGGCGATTCGCAGCATCGCATTCGCGACAATCACGAGTGCGAGGCGGCGCGGCATCGGTTCATGTTACGCGGGTGCCACTCTGTCACTTCGCCTTTTCGATCTTCGTGACGGTAACCGTGTCTCCCTTCACCTCGCCGGTCAGCGTTACCCGGTCGCCGGCGAACTGCTTGGGGCCGACAAAGCTCTGATTGGCGACCTGCAACACTTTGTCGCCGGTGACGAACACGTACGCCGAACCGTGTTGCACGCACGCCAGTGTGCACTGCTTGTCGGTCATCTTCTTGCCGTGTTCCGTCATCGTGTCGTGTGACTTGCCGCACATCGCATCGCTGATCGTGCCCGTCAGCGTCTCGGCCGATACGCGTCCGCCGAACCCGATCAGGATGGAGAACGCCGCCGCCGCCATTGCCAGTTGTCGTGTCATGGTCTCTCCAGTGTGCGATCCAGAGGCCGAGGATCACCCGCGGCATGGGCGCGCACAGGTGTGAGTGCGTCGAGCCGCTCGAACATTACGCTGCCGATGGAAACCGCGTCTGTCGCTAAGATGAGCGAGTGCCCAAACTCGACCAACGCCTTCTCGATCAGCTGCGTCGGCGTGATTCCGAGGCGTTGCAGGCGATCGTCGACGAGCATGCGCGGCGGCTCTACCGCGCCGCCCGCGGCATGGGGTTCACAGTCGTGGAGGCAGAAGATCTCTCGCAGGATGTGTTGGTGACGTTTATCGAATCGCTGGATCGATTCGAAGGCCGCGCGGAAGT
>Ga0114129_10006917_pt1 | contig 16141 bp, 17 predicted proteins | sample RhiMetdeltSRZDD1_FD_80071 | JGI IMG/M metagenome (GOLD analysis project Ga0114129, IMG submission 80071) | Populus rhizosphere microbial communities from Tennessee, USA - Rhizosphere MetaG P. deltoides SRZDD1 (version 2) (version 2) | ecosystem: Host-associated > Plants > Roots > Rhizosphere >... | reverse complement strand
ATGCGGAGCGCATATCTCACCCTGAGGGTTGACACCGACGAGGAAGCCGAGCGCCTGTACGCCCTGCTGTCCGACGGCGGTCAGATCTTCATGAAGATGGAAGAGACCTTTTTCGCTTCCCGCTTTGCGATGGTCCGCGACAGGTTCGGCACGTCCTGGATGCTTCTTCACGAACGCCAGGCACCACAGCCGCCTACGTCGACGCGAGGTACCGCCGCATGAGGCCGTGACGCACTGTGTTCGTCGGCCACCTCGCACTTGCTCTGGCCGCCAAGCGCGCCGCACCTCGCGTCAACCTTGGCTGGCTCATGGCCGGCGTCACGGCCCTGGACCTGGTGTGGCCCCTTTTTGTCCTTGCCGGTATCGAGCACGTTCGCATCGTGCCGGGCGCGACTGCCTTTACGCCTCTGGCGTTCGACTCCTACCCCTGGTCGCACAGCCTCGTCATGGCATTCGTGTGGGGACTGGTGCTCGTCGGTCTCGCCCGCTCGTTCGGGGTGCCGGGTTCCGCATCGCTGCTTCTGGTAGGCTTGGTCGTCAGCCACTGGGTGCTTGACTTCATCAGCCACGCCCCGGACATGCCCCTCTGGCCTGGCCCCTCGCCGCGTCTGGGTCTGGGCCTTTGGAACTCCATTCCTATGACCTTCGTGGTCGAGGGCTCGCTTTGGGTGGCCGGCATTCTCGCATACCTGCTGGGCCATCGCTTTGGTGGGCGGGGCTCACGCACGGCATTCTGGTCTCTGGTCGCAGTGACCACCGTGATGTGGGCATCAGGCCCCTGGTCTCCGCCTCCACCTAGCGTGAGGGCTCTCGCCTGGTTCGCCCTGATCGGCTGGATCATTGTCCCGTGGGCAGTGGCAGCTGATCGGGGAGGGCGCATCGACGGCTCACGACCTGACTGAGGAGCAAGACATCAGGCGGCTCGACGGATCCATTACTACTCGAAGCTCACCCGCGGAAGTGACGCGGTCCGAACGCATACCGGCTGAATCTGTGAGTGTGCAGGCTCACTCCCACAGGTTCCTCATGGCCGCCACCCTGGCTCACCTGCTTGCCGGGCCGGCCTGGGCGCAGGCAACGGCCCCAGCGGGACCGGCTGAGCCGTACATCGACCGCGGCGTCTGTCCGTTCGAGTGCTGTACCTACCGTGAGTGGCACGCCGTGAACACGATCGGCGTGCGCGCAAGCCCGCAGCCGGGAGCGGCGATCGTTGCACGCTTGTCGCCCGCTGCGCAAGTCGATGCGCTCACGGGCGAGGTCCATTTCCGCCAGGTAGGCGTCGTCCTGCTGCAGCGTTCGGTGACGCTACACGACGAGAATGCAGGGGACAGTCTCGCGCTCAGATCCGGCGACCGCGCCTATGTGTTGAGCTCGCTGGGCGAGGAGTACTATCGGGTCTGGGTTCGGGGCCGCATCCTCGAGGTGCCCTTCTTCTGGGACGACCGGGCGACCTATCCTCGGCCCACCGGCGAGCCAGGCCGCCTGGAGCAGGTGCCGGAAGAGATCTGGTGGGTACAGGTGCGCACTCCCACCGGCATCAGCGGCTGGATTCGCATGGATCAAGCGCGGGTGCGCGGTGCGGATCAATGTGGCGACTAATGAGAGCACACTGCCGCGTACCTTGATCTTCTTCGCATGCCTTGCGGCGCTGGCGAGTACACCCCGGTTCCTCGCCGATGCCATGTTGGGACGCTTGGCGCGCTGGCTCCGCGTGCTCGGCATGGACACCGCCTACGATCCCGATGTTCCGGATCCCATGCTGGTGCGCTGGGCACAGGCCGAGCAGCGCATACTTCTCACTCGCGACCGCAATCTCGTCGCCGAGCTCCGACCGCAGCGGTCCCTTCTGGTGGAAGCGGACGCTCCACTGATTCAACTCAGACAGGTCGTGGCTCAGGTCGGTGTCGCACCACCCGTCGAGCTGTTCACTCGGTGCCTGGTCTGCAACGCCGAGCTGGCCCCGCCCGACACGGAGGACATCGATACACGTATCCCGCCCGCATCGCGGCAGTTGCCGGGCCCGGTGCGCTACTGCCTGAGCTGCAACCGCGTGTACTGGCCGGGGTCTCACACCAGGCGCATGCGTGCAGCGTTGGCGCGTACTTTCCCGGACTGGCCGCTGCAACGCTGACGGCAACCGTCGCCGGGCCAACTCTCTAAATTCCCCGTGACCGCAGAAAGCAGAGCAACTGCAGAGGGAGGCTGGCCTATGAGCCACACCCTTCGTCTTGATGACCAGACCGTCCGGTCCGCTGGGGGCTTCGAGCCCCCGGCCCAGCCGCCGAGCCACGTTCAGCCCCCGCTCGTCCTCGTTCAACCCCGATGGCAGTACAAGCATTTGGTGCGGTTGCCCGTGGAGGAGGCTGGCGCTGAAGAGGCTGAGCTCAACCGCCTGGGCGCAGCGGGATGGGAATTGGTGAATACGCTCTTCGACGGGCGGATGGTGCACCTGTACCTGAAGCGCGAAGTGCAGTGACGCACGCCGGCGCGTACTCTGCGCAGCGCGCCGCTGCCTTCTTCGCTGTGATGAGCCTCGTGTCTTGCTCATCATCCCCGCGGCCCGTTCTTGCAGGAGCCATTCCGCTCGACATACGCGTGCGGGTCATGGCACCGAAGCTTCCTCCCGGGTGGCATCCGGCACGGCTCACCGAGTCCGACCAGCGCTGCCGCGTCGTAACAGTGGCCACCGCTCGGCAGCCGGACCCGATCCTGCTGCTCAACATGGGGCAGATCACCCGGCTCCAGATCAGTCGGGCCCCGCCGCCCGATTGGTGGACCGAGCCGGAGGAAAGCGAAGGCTGGAGCGAGATCGAGCTGAGCCGCCTCCGGGACGAGACTGACCGCTGCCGGCAGCAATATCCGCCGGACGTCCGCCGCTGAGTACATGGTGTCAGCCCTCGCCTTGATGGCTACCCTGCTCGGCACGGCGGCGACCTTGCCCCCCGCGGCGCGCGACAGCGTCGGCGACGGCGCCCGGCAGGTCGTGCGTGAAGCGCGAGTCGCCGTCGAGAACGACAGTGCTCAGGCCATCATGGCACGCTGGTCGGCACAACTGGGTCCCGATTCCTCCGACCGCCGCATGCTTCTCGGTTTGGCGACTGCGGCCCGACTGTCCTACGACGACACGACGGCGACGCGCCTCTATCAGCGGCTGCTCGGTTCGCCGGGCAGCGGCGACGCCTACGGCGTCTACGCGCAACTCGGCCTTGCGCGGATTTTCTTTGATCGGGCCGACTTGCGGGCGGCCGACAGCGCCGCCAGTACGGCACTCCTGCAGGCCCGCGCCCTCCATGACCGAAGCACCGAAGGTGAAGCGCTGCTGGCTGTGGCCGACGCGCGTATGGACGAGGACGCGAAGGTCGGTCGAGCCTATCTCGACAGCGCTCTCAAGGCGCTGCCGACCGCGGCGACAGAACCTATTGCGGAGGCGCAATGTCGGCGCGTCCGCCTGGGGTTCCGGAGCGGCGACGCCCGATTCCCGCGAGAGCTTCCGGTCGCGCTGGCGTACGCCCGGCGGGTTGGGGCCACGCGTGCGGAAGCGCAGTGCCTGCGTACCGCGGCGATCGACCTCTGGACCAGCGGGCAGCTCGACTCAGCCACGGTACTGCTGCGGCACTCCGCTCAGCTCCAAGGCACTGTTCGAGACCGGCGGTCTCTAGCCTTTACTCTGGCGACGTTGGCGGACCTGCTCCGCGACCAGGGCGCCTATGGCGAGGCGAGAACGACTGTGGCAGCAGCGCTCGAACAGGCGCGAGCGTCACACTACGTCTGGGGCGAGGCGACCGCCACCCATCTCACCGGCACACTGGCGTATTCGCTGCGCGATCTCTCCACAGCCGCGAGTGCCTTGGACCGGGCGGACACTTTGTACGGCACGCTGGGGGATTCGGCCGACCAGATGAACGTGCGCTCCTGGCAGGCGAACATCGCGCGCGATCGCGGCGACCTGACGACAGCACGGCGGGTGACCCGCGAGGTCATCGCCGCGGCGCGGCGAGAGCAGGCGGTGCCGTGGACGGTCGATCTATTTCAGGCCCTCGCCGATATCGAGATAATCGCCGGAGATTACCCCGCCGCTGCGGCCGCGCTCGACACCGCGGGGCAGATTCTCCGGAAGCAGGGTACCAGGTCGTGGGAGGCAAAGCTGGTGTATCAACGCGGCCGCCTGGCGCTGCATCAGGGTGACCTCGACTCGGCGGAGCGGATCTTCCGCGCCTACCTCCGCACGCTGGACAACGATGAAGGGCTGCGCCGGCACGAGATCCAGGGCTATCTCGCAGACATCCGGGTTCGCCGCGGTGATCTCACCGGTGCCGAGCGCGACCTCGCCGCTGCCGGGGACGCTCTCGACGCCTGGCGCAGCAAGCTCGAGGACCGATCGCTCCGCCTCTTCGCCTTTCAGGCATCCGCCACCGACGAAAGCGACGGCAACGCGACAGTGGCGCGCGTGATTGCCGTGCTCGCGGCCGGCGGGCGGGTCTCCTCGGCGTTCAGCCTGGCCGAGCGGCGGCGCGCTCGCGAGCTTGCCGACCGCTTACTCGCTGCAACGTCGCTGGCCGGCGCGACGCCCGCCCCCGAGCGGGCAGCTGTTGCGCGCCCGGTTGCAGACGAGGAGATCGCTGCGCTTCTCCCCGACAGCAGCGCTCTCGTGGAATACGTTACCGGTCCGTTCGGCACACCGACTACAGCGTTCGTCATCGGACGCGGTGCACCGCCGGCAGCGCGCCTCCTGCCGCGCGCCGACTCTCTGGCCGGCCCGATCGGCCGCTTTGTGGCGCTCGTGAATCAAGGCGAGGACGTCGCGCCCGATGCCGCAGCGCTCGGTCGGGTGCTCCTTGGTCCCGTCCTCGCGATGCTTCCTCCCGGTGTCACGCGCCTTATTATCGTCCCGGACGGACCGCTTCAGCGCGTCCCATGGGACGCGCTCCGCCTCGAGGACGGCCGCTACGTTGCAGAGCAATTCGCAATAGGTATCGTGCCCTCCGCCGGCACTCTTGCCTTGCTCCCGCGGCGGCCACACTCCCCGACCGAAGCGTCGGCGCTTCGTCTGCTAGCCGTGGGAGATCCCGCCTTCGATCGCCTCGCTCCGGAGGAAGCCGAGCTGTTTGCCGTCGCCGGCGGACTCCCGCGCCTGCCCGGCTCGGGAGACGAAGCGCGGCTCGTCGCGCGTTACGCGCCCATGGCCGAGGTGCGACTCGGCGAACAGGCGAGTGCACAGTACCTGCGCCGTGCGTCGCTCGGTGACTTCCGGGTGATCCATCTCGCGACCCACGCACTCGTAGACGACCGTGCCCTGGGCCGCACGGCGCTCGCCCTGGCGCCCGGCGACTCCGGCTCAGGCCTCGTCACCCCGGGCGAGCTGGCCAAGCTGCAGCTCCACGCCGACCTCGTCGTTCTGTCGGCGTGCCGCACCGCAGGCGGTGTCGTGGTGGATGGCGAAGGGATACAGGGGCTCACCGCGCCGCTGTTCGAGGCGGGTGCTCGCAGCGTGATCGCCACGAGCTGGCAGGTGGGTGACCAGAGGACTGTCCGGTTCGTAGATGGTTTGTATGGGGAATTGGCGAAAGGGCGACCGGTCATCGATGCCCTACGTGAAGCCAAGCTGGCGGCGAACCGGGAGGGACTCCCGCCACGCATCTGGGCGGCGTTCCAATTGGTCGGTGACCCCGCGACCGTCGTGCCGCTTACGGCGCCGCGGTCCCGAACGGTGTGGTGGGCTGGCGCCGGCGGCCTGGTCATTATTGCAATCGTCGCCGCGCTCGGCCTATCGCGTGCATCGCGGGGGCGGGCTTCAGGGGGTGCCTAGGACACCGTGACGCTCGCTGAGCGAGTGCTCTACCACCAGATCCACCCGGCGAAGCTCTTGATCGACTGGACCGCAGGGCTCGTCGCCGCCGGCCTGCTCTGGCAGCATCATCTGGCTTCGGCGTTGGTCGTCGGCTTGCTACCGCCGGTTTGCGCGTCCGCCATTTTGATCAGCGACTATTTCGAGCCGGCCTTGCAACATTATCGCACGTCTGCCTTCGGCCGCTACGTCGCCCGGCATATGACCCGTGGCATGCAGGGACTAAGGCTCGTCGGCCTCGTGCTCATCTGGTGGGGCAGCTGGCATCAGCGCCTTGCTGTCGCAGCGCTGGGCGTGATCGTAGTGCTCGCCGCATGGGCTCGCGGTTTGTGGTAGACGCCACCATCGCGACCATCCATGTCGCGACGGCCAAGCGCATTCGCCTGCGTGCGAGACCGCTCGACTGAACATCACTGACTGCGCACCCTCGGGGGCTCGAAAGGGGCGCTTGGGGAGTTCAGCCGCCGGATGTGGGCTTCCGCCGCACCCAGTTCAGGCGGGGAATTCCGGTCGCGTCCGAGAGTCGCCAGCGGAAGCGTAGCGTTTGACCAACGCCAGTCGCCGGGTCCTGTGGCTCCGGGGTCAGCTCCAGAATTTCAGCGTGCTGGCCGGAGAGCCGGTGGATGAGAGCCTGCTGCTCTGGGGTCAGCGGAATCTCGATGGAATGTCGCCCTTCACTCATACCAGCTCCGATAAGTGCTCGGGTCGTTCTCGGATAGGATTGCTCATGCGGATCCGCAACAGCGGTCGGTTGCAGAAGGAGAGTTAAAGTGATCGGCCGGGAAGGTTTGCGGCAAGCGTCCCTCGAGCCTCGTGAACTGATCGTTACACTGTTGTGATCCGGACTCGCGGTCTAACCGCTGTTGGCAACTTGGCGTCAGTGGCCGCCAAACCCACCGCCTCGCGACCTCGAATTAAGGTTACGAAGACATGCCCCAAACCGTTGGGACAGGACCAACCGTGCGGCCGGCAGATGCTGCGGACTCGGCCGCTATCTCCCGCATCTACAACTACTACATTCTCAGCACCGTCGCCACCTTTGAAGAAGAAGCGGTCACGGCGGAGGAGATCGGTCGGCGCATCGACGCGATTCGGAGCGCCGAGTTGCCGTGGCTCGTTGCCGGCGACCCAACTGCCGGCCTGGTCGGCTACGCCTACGCGGCGCCCTGGAAGCCCCGTTCGGCCTACCGATATTCCGTTGAAATTACCGTGTACCTGGCCCCGGAGTGCAGCGGTCGCGGACTTGGCACTCTGCTGTACGATGTCCTGTTCGCCAGGTTGAAAGAGCGGAGTATTCACGCCGTCGTGGGCGGCATCGCCCTGCCGAATCCGGCGAGCGTGGCGTTGCACGAGAAATTTGGACTGCAGCAGGTGGCGCTGTTTAAGGAGCAGGGTTTCAAATTCGGCCGCTGGGTGGACGTCGGGTACTGGCAACGGCTATTGTAGCGCCTCGCTCTCTGCGCCACTTCCGGAGTATTCAGCCATATGGATATTCAGCTCGTTCTCGTTCCCTACGATACCGCGCGGCGTGGATGGCGCAGTGGCCTCGGCCCCGAGCATCTACTGCAGGCAGGACTTGCGACCTATCTGCGTGATCGCGGCCATTCTGTCGCCGACATTCAGGTGCTCGAGCCCAAGCCGGACGAGCCACCGGCGGAGATCGCCACCGGGTTTGAGCTCATGCGGCGCATCGCCGTGGCGACCCGTGAAGCCCGCCGCGCCGGACGGTTTCCCATAGTCTTGAGCGGGAATTGCAACTCAGCTGTCGGCACCTTGAGCGGCCTGACGCCAGCGCGCCGGGCGATTTTCTGGTTCGATGCCCACGGGGACTGCAACACCCCTGAGACCACCACGTCCGGTTTCCTCGATGGCACTGGACTCGCCACGGCACTTGGCTTGTGCTGGCGCGAGCTCACCGCGACAGTGCCCGGGTACGAGCCTGTGCAACCCGAGGCCACCTTCCTGCTGGCGGTGCGCGACCTCGACCCAGCCGAGGCGTCGCTGGTTGAACGATCGGCAATCACTACGGTATCGACCGCTCAGATCCCCGCCGGCGTTCCGGAAATCCTGGCCAGGGCGCCGCTGGACGGTGCCCTGGGCTACGTTCACCTCGACCTCGACGTGCTGGACCCGGTTGGCGTGGGCCGCGCCAACTCGTTGCCGGTGCCGGGCGGGCTCTCGGTCGAGCAGCTCAGAGCGAGCATTGCAGCCATCCGTACCCGCGTCCCGCTCGGAGCCGCCGGACTTGCCTCGTACGCGCCCGAGTACGATGCTGGGCAGGCGGTCTGCCGCGCGGCCTTCGCGGCACTCGATGCCATTCTTGCCGACGGCGCCTGAACTCACCTGGTCAATAAATCGGTCCGCGTACCCGAGGAGAGCGATGCCTGCTGACGTGCCAGCCGCCGATCGTGCTGCCTTCGAGGGCATCGTTCGCCAGCTCGAGACAGCCTGGAACGCGATGGATGGCTCGGCGTTCGCCGTACCCTTCGCCGACGATGCCGACTTTGTAAACATCCGGGGCGAGCATTTCCGCGGGCGCGCGGCGATCGCCGCCGGCCACGTAGCAATCTTCCGGAGCATTTACGCCGGGAGCACCAACCGGCTCACCCTTGAGACGGCCCGCTTGCTCAGAGCGGACGTTGCCCTGGTACATGTGCGCTCCGTACTGCAGGCTCCGCACGGTCCGCTTGCTGGGCGGCACTCGGCCCGCTTTTCCCTGGTTCTGACCAGGGAGCAAGGTGGTTGGGAGATCGCCGCATTTCATAACACGCTCGAACCGGCGCAGAAACCGCCCGGATGAAATGGTTCCGTGGGCATGCGGGGCGCCGTAAGTTTGCAGACCCGATTGGCATGAGCGAGGCAGCGATGATCGCGATCGAGGTGCGCTACGGTGGAGACTAGGCCGTCAGCCGAAGGGACGGCTCCGGGAGTCCCGGGGCCGTCCCCGCTCGAGCGTCTCGACCGCGCCCTCGCCGGCCGCTATGTCGTCCAGCGCGAGCTCGGCCGGGGCGGCATGGCCACCGTCTATCTGGCGGATGACCTGAAGCACCAGCGGAAGGTGGCCATCAAGGTCCTCCGCCCCGAGCTGGGTACACTGCTCGGACCCGATCGGTTCACCCGCGAGATCAGGATTGCCGCAGCGCTCAACCATCCCCACGTCGTTGCGCTTTACGACTCGGGGGATGCCGATGCGTTGCTGTTCTACGTCATGCCCTACGTTCGGGGCGAATCGGTTCGCCAGAAGCTGGTGCGGCAGGGCCAGCTCCCGATTGACGAGGCGATCGGCATCGTGCGACACGTCGCGGCGGCCCTGGATCATGCTCACGCGCAGGGGCTGATCCACCGCGACATCAAGCCCGAAAACATTCTGATCCACGAAGGCGAAGCGATGGTCACCGACTTCGGGATCGCGCTGGTGGCCGGTGCAGCACCAGCTGAGCGGCTGACCGCGACCGGACTCATGGTCGGGACGCCTGCGTACATGAGTCCCGAGCAGGCCGCCGGCGAGCACGCCCTGGATGCCCGAAGCGACGTGTACAGTCTCGGGTGTGTGCTCTACGAGCTCCTCGTCGGCGAGCCGCCGTTCACGGGCCCCAGCGCGCAGATGGTCATAGCCAAGCGGTTCACAGATCCTGTCCCTCGGGTGCGACGCCTGCGGCCCACGGTGCCCGCCGCTGTGGAGCAAGCCCTCCTCAAAGCACTTGCCCGGGTACCGGCCGACCGATTTGCCTCGGCGGGGGCATTCGCAGAGGCGCTCACGGCGCCCGCAACCCGCGAGCGCCCACCGGCATCCGTCGCCGTCCTCCCTTTTCTCAATCTGAGTCCGGATCCGGAAAACGAGTACTTCGCCGACGGTATGACGGAAGACGTGATCGCGCAGCTCTCGAAAATTCGGGCGCTCAAGGTCACTTCGCGCGCCTCGGCTATGGTATTCAAGAAGCGGGAGCAGAGTCTCCGCCAGATCAGTGACACGCTGCAGGTGGCGACCGTGCTGGACGGCAGCGTGCGGAAGGCCGCCGATCGGGTGCGGATCGTGGCGCAACTGATCGATGTCGACAGCGATCAGCAGGTATGGACTGAGACTTACGACCGCAAGCTGACTGACATCTTCGCCATTCAGACCGACGTGGCCCTGCAGATCGCCGCCGCGCTCAAGGCGCAGCTCTTGCCCGAGGAACACACTCGAATCCGGAAAGAACCAACCTCCGACATCGAAGCCTACAAGCTGTACCTGTTAGCGAGGCATTGTGTCGTCCGGTGGACCCATGAGGGCTTCGAACTGGCTTTGAAGCACCTCGAACAGGCGGTGGAGCGGGATCCGAACTACGCGCTGGCGTACGCCACCATGGCGTACGTATACACCGACATTGGGGTAGGAGTGGCCGGTAAGCTCCCGCCGGATCAAGCGTTTCGGCGAGCGAAAGCCGCGGTCGCGCGAGCGCTCGAGATCGACAGTGGGCTTGCTGAAGCTCATGCCGTGCTGGGGCATATCAAATACGCCTACGACTACGACTGGGAAGGAGCGGAAGAGGAGCTCAAGCGGGCGATTGAGCTGAACCCGAACAGCGGCGACGCATACGACATGTATGGGCTCATGCTCTCCGCGCTCGACCGCTATGATGAAGCTATCGAGATGCAGCGGCGTGCTCACGAGCTCGACCCGCTGGCTCACCGCATGGACATGGCGACCACGTGCCTGCGAGCCGGCAGGTACGATGAGGCGCTGAGCGCCGTGATCAAAATCGTCGAGGTGGATCCGCATGTGGCGCTTGCGCATGCGACACTTGGGTGGGCTTACCTCCTCAAGGGGATGTCGGAGCAGGGACTGGCCGCCCTCGAACGGGCAGTGTCGCTCTCACCTGACAGCACCATGTACCTCGCCCAGCTCGGCCACGCCTATGCCCGCGTCGGTCAGACCGCGAAGGCTCGCGAGATTCTCCAGCGGTTGGAGGAGATGGCGAAGGATCACTATGTCTCCCCCTATCACCTGGCCTATGTTCACACCGGCCTGGGAGAGCAGGACCGAGCGATGGACTGGCTGGAGCGGGCCTACGAGGAACGTGCTGGCGCGGTGTTCGGGATCAAAGGCTCCTTCCTGTTCACTACGCTTCGATCGCATCCCCGCTTCAATGCGTTGCTCCGCAAGATGAACCTGCCGATCGACGGCTAATGGCTCGACTCCTATCAGTGAACGTCGGACTTCCGCGCGACATCGAGTGGAAGGGGCGTACGGTGCACACCGCGATCTGGAAGAATCCGGTGTCTGGCCGCTGTCGGGTGGGCCGATTGAACCTGGAGGGCGACGGCCAAGGCGATCTGGCCGGGCACGGCGGTGAACAGCGTGCCGTCTTTGTCTACCAAATCGAATCGTATCGCTATTGGCAGGAGCGGCTGAAGAGGACCGACTTCGTCCCCGGACAGTTCGGTGAGAACTTGACTGTCGAGGGATTGCCCGACGATGTCGTGTGCATTGGCGAGCGTTATCAGATCGGCGGCGCGCTGTTCGAGGTCACTCAACCTCGCGTCACCTGCTATCGCGTCGGCATTCGGATGAACGAGCCCAGTATGCCGGCATTGCTGACATCCAGCGGACGGCCTGGGTTTTACTTCCGGGTCCTGCAAGAAGGCGATGTGGGCGCCGGCGACGAAATCGTGAAGGTGGGAGAGGCGCAAGAGCGGATGACTGTCGCAGCGATCAACGCTCTTCTCTATTCGCCCAATCATCCGCAGGATCGACTCGAGCGTGCATTGCGGATCGAGGCGCTGTCACCCGGATGGCGCGGGTCTTTTGAAGCGCTACTGCGGAGCCAAACGATTGGCGCGGGGAGTGGTAACGCGGGGCTCGCGCCGGCCGCAGCTGCGTATCCGGTTCCACCCGGGTTTCGATCGCTCGCTGTGACAGCGATCGATCTCGAGTCCGCGGATGTCCTCTCGCTGACGCTGCAGAGCCGGGACAGTCAGCCGCTGCCAATGCCCCTTCCAGGCCAGTACGTGGTCTTGCGTCTTCAACGAACCGCCGGCGGCCCGCCGCTATTTCGCAGCTACTCGCTCTCAGGTCCCCTCTCGACCGAGCGCTATCGAATCAGCGTGAAGATCGAGTCGAATGGGGCCGCTGGAATGTACCTCCGCGAGCGTGTCAGAGTTGGCGATACCCTCGACGTCAGCTCGCCGCGCGGAAGCTTCATTTTGCAGTCCGGAGAGCGCCCCGTGGTGCTGCTCAGCGCGGGCATCGGGGCGACGCCGGTACTGGCAATGCTGCACGCGCTCTCAGCGGACCGCTCGACCCGGCCCGTCTTGTGGCTCCACGGGGCTCGCGATGGACAGCATGATCCCTTTGCCGGGGAAGTACGCGGCCTCATGGGCGCGCTCACGCACGCCCGGAGTTATGTCTGTTACAGCAGGCCGGACTCACGCGACAGGCTCGGCGACAATTTCGACGCAGCCGGCCACCTGTCGGGGCCGGTCTTCGACCAGGTTGGCGTCCCGCGCGACGCCGATGTCTACCTTTGCGGGCCAACGCCCTTCATGGCAGAGATGAAAGCGGCGCTGGCAGCCTTGGGCGTCCCGCCGGAACGGATTCAGGTCGAACTGTTCAATGGCAGCGAGCCCATCACCCCTGGTGTCGTCGGCGCTGCGAGGCGGGCGCCGCACCTGCCCAAGGACGACGCCAACACCGGCCCCCTGCTGTCGTTCGCGCGCAGTGGCATCGCTGCACACTGGAAGGCGTCGGCCTACCAGAGCATCCTCGAGCTGGCCGAGGCGTGCGACGTCCCGGTCCGCTGGTCGTGCCGGACCGGCGTGTGTCACACCTGTGAGAGCGGCCTGGTTTCGGGCGAGGTCGTCTACGGACCAGAGCCACTCGACCGGCCGGCCGAGGGCAACGTTCTCGTCTGCTGCTCACAACCGATTCGCGACCTCGTCATCGACTTGTGAGCCGGCTGCCGGGGACCTCTGGCCGCACGTGGAGGATGAGGGCGCCGCAGATCAGACCAAAGCCAACGCGCGGTGCGACGAACGCAACCAGCATCGCGGTCGTGAAGATGCCAAGGACAGCGAGAGATCGGCGCCTCGCCAGTCGTCGCGTACGCGCGGACACGTGCATAGCGTCCGCTCGGGTCAATATTTCGCGCTCAAAGACGTTGTAGGCGAAGTCGATGCACACGAAGAGCCCCGCGTACACGACCACAGGTGGCGCGGCGAGCTTGGTGCGCGCAACCCATGCAGTCGTAAAGGGCAGGAGCGACACCATGAAAAGATGAACAAAGTTGATCCAGATCAGTCGCAGTGTCGGAGGCCCGACGAACCGCATCAGGTAATGGTGGTTTATCCAGATAATGGCGATGAAGAGATAGCTCACCCCATAGCTAATGGCCGTAGGCCATAGAGGCCAGAGAGCTGAAAAGGCCGGCTCCTCCGGCGCCCTGAGCTCCAGCACCATTACGGTCACGATCACCGCGAAAACGGCGTCTGAATATGTGGCCAGCCGATCCGCGGTTACCTCGTCTTCACGAATCATCTAACGAGGCGTATCGTCCCGCTCCCGCGCGGCCACCACGGTCGCCGCGGTCACGCTTTCCAGCGCCTGCCAACCGGACTCTCCCAGGCTCTCCCTCAATTGCTGTTGGACCGACATCCAGGCCGGCGTGGCACGCTCCAGGACTCTGCGGCCGGCCGGCGTCAGCTCGATGTGACGCTCACGTCGGTCGCCGCCAGGAAAGCTGCGGATCCAGCGTGCTTCCTCGAGCAGGCCGAGGGTGCGGCTCAAGGTTGTGCTGTCCGTCGCCGTAACATCCGCCAACACACCCTGAGTGATGGTGCCCGCTCGGTCCAGCGCCTGGAGCAACGTGAACTGGGTGGCGCGAAGCCCTTCCGGGCGGAGCGCCGCATCATAGAGCTGAGTGACGGCCCGGGTGGCGCGGCGGAGATCGGCGCAGGCACAGCCCAACGAGATAGGGCGGCCGGCGCGAGGCGAGGGTTTAGGCATGAAACAATGCTCCTACATCCATCCGTTCAACACAAGGCGTGCCGGTCGGGTAACGGATCGGGCGGTGGCTGACCTCACTGCACATGCGGGCCACTCAGGCGCCCGGCAGGCTGCTTGACAGGGCGATACGAATGTATATACATCTAGTCGGGAAAGGTCGAGGGCGCAAGACGGCACTGTCGGGGCGATATTGCCCTGATGCAGGAGGTGGCGCATGGAAGACTTCAGCAAACGATGGGCCCTGGTGACCGGGGCGTCCAGTGGATTCGGCGTCCACTTTGCCCACCTGCTGGCCGAGCGGAAGGCGAATCTCGTCCTGGTGGCACGCCGGACCGAGCCAATGGAAACCCTGGCGACCGAGCTCAGACAGCGACACGGCGTGCAGGTCGTGGTGCAGGGAGCGGACTTGTCGCGGACCGGGGCGGCAGCCGATCTCAAGGCGCGGCTGGACGGGCAGGGGATTGCGGTCGAAATCCTGGTGAACAACGCGGGCTACGGGCTGTACGGAGCGTTTCTCGACCAGCCGCTGGAAAAGATCAACGACATGCTCCGGTTGAACATGATCACAGTGACGGAGCTGACCTACCTCTTCGGGCGCGACATGGCGCAACGCCACAGCGGCCACATCCTCTTGATCGCCAGCCTTCTCGCGTATCAAGCGGTGCCCGGCTTTGCCGCCTATGCCGCAAGTAAGGCGTACGTGCTGCTGCTCGGAGAAGCGCTGCATCAGGAGCTCGCGCCTCATGGCGTAGCGGTCACGGCGCTCTGCCCGAACGCCTCCGAGACGTCTTTCGTCAAGGTCGCCGGCCAGAAGATTTCGCCGCTGCTGAGAATGATGATGGTCCAGCCCGAGCGTGTCGCCAGGGCCGGGGTCGGGGCCATGTTGCGTCGCAAAGCGACCGTGGTTCCGGGCTTCTTCACCAAGGCCACTGTGTTTTTCGACCGGCTGATGCCACGGTCGATGCAGCGGTTGATCGTGGGAAAGGTGGTTGCCGGCTGACCAGCGGGGTGACCCGTGCCTGATGCATATTTTTCGGCATGTGGCACCCCGATCCGTTCACCAAGTACACCATCCCGGAAACTCATCCACCCAGTGCGGTGGAGGCCGCCCGGTCTCTCTGGTTCAGCCCGCTCAGTTCAGGACGCCTGGAGCTGATCGAGCGCACCTGGGTACCGGCCATGGTGCCCTGGCGTGCCACGGACGACGGGTTCGTCACGCCGGAGGTCCTGGCCTGGTACGAGCGCTTCGCTCGGGGGCAGCCCGGCGCGCTGGTGGTCGAGGCGACGGGAATCCGCGACATCCCCAGTGGGCCGTTGCTCAGAATCGGCGACGACCGATTCATCCCCGGACTGGCCGAGTTGGTGCGCACCGTCCGCCAATCGAGCGGCGGCCGGACTCGACTCTTCATCCAGATCATCGACTTTCTCCGCATCCGCCGTCGGCCCGAGCCGGCTCGATATTTTCGCGACTTCCTGCAGATCACCGATGGCCACCGCGCCGAGCTGGCCGGCACCGACGACGAAATCCGCGAGGCGCTGGCACGAATGCCGGAGGGTGAGTGGCCTCGCTTTCTGAGTGAGCGCGAGCTGGACAGCTTGCAGTTCGGCGAGCGGGAACAGGTTACCGATACCGAGTTGCCCCACATTCGCGAGCTGCCCCGTGTACTGCCGGATCTCTTTGCGCGCGCTGCTGCCCGCGCCGAGGAGGCGGGGTTCGATGGCGTGGAGCTGCACTACGCTCATGCGTACACCATGGCCTCGTTCCTCTCGGCTCTCAACCAGCGGGATGACGGCTACGGTGGACCGCGAGAGAATCGAGTGAGGCTGCCGCTCGAGGTCTATGGGGCTGTCCGTGATGCGGTGAGCGACCGGTTCGTGGTCGGCTGCCGGTTTCTGGGCGACGATTGCATCCCCGGCGGGAACACCGCCGAGGACGCGGCCTGGTTCGGAGCGGAATTCGCCCGGGCAGGGATGGACTACCTCTCGCTGTCGCGTGGAGGCAAGTTCGAAGACGCCAAGCAGCCCAGAATAGGTTGGGCTCGATATCCCTACACGGGCCCCAGCGGGTACGAGTGCATGCCGACGGTTCGCTCGGATGAGCGGGGACCCTTCGGCCGGAACCGGGAAGCGACGCGCGCGGTGCGCGACACAGTACGCGCCTCGGGATTCGAGACGCCGGTGGTCCTGTCCGGCGGGATCTCGACGTTCGAGCAGGCTGAGGACCTGCTTCGAACCGGTGCAGCCGACATCATCGCCTCCGCCCGCCAGAGCCTGGCGGACCCCGACTGGTTCCGGAAGCTCCGGCTCGGCCT
>Ga0114129_10006914_pt1 | contig 16143 bp, 18 predicted proteins | sample RhiMetdeltSRZDD1_FD_80071 | JGI IMG/M metagenome (GOLD analysis project Ga0114129, IMG submission 80071) | Populus rhizosphere microbial communities from Tennessee, USA - Rhizosphere MetaG P. deltoides SRZDD1 (version 2) (version 2) | ecosystem: Host-associated > Plants > Roots > Rhizosphere >... | reverse complement strand
GTCTGGAGATCGACGTTCATCCCGATCTCGCGGAGCTTCTGGGCCGTGACCACCGCCTGGGCATGGGCGATGTGAGTGTCGGCCGGATCGAGCAGGACCACCGTCTCGCCCTTGTAGCCACCCTCCTTCAGGAGCTGCTTGGCCATCTCGATGTTCTTCTCGCGAGAGTTGGTGGCCCAGGCCCCGATCCCCGCGTCGGTCCCCAGCGGCGTCCCGCACATGAAGATCTGCCAGCAGGACTTCTCGTACTCGGGGTTGCCGATGATGGCGGCCAGGTAGTCCTTCTGGTCACCCACCGCGTAGAGGAGGGCTTGTCGGTTCTTCGCGTTGTTGAACGGCGGGTTCAGGTGGTTCGGGCGAAGGACCGCCTGGGTTCCCACCCGATCGATGACCTTGACGGTGATGTTGCCCGACCGCTTCATGAGGGGGAGGTGGTCGGTGGTCGGAATCTCGATGATGTCCACCTCACCCTTGATCAGGGCCTGGGTGGCCGTGTTGGCGTCGGGGATCACCAGCCACTCGACCCGGTCCACCTTGGCCAGCTTGGCCCCGGCGAACCCGTCCGGTGCGTCCGACCGAGGCTTGTAGAGTGGGTTCTTCTTGTACACGACCTTGCTGCCCGGCACCCACTCCTCCTTGACCATCACGAAGGGCCCGCAGCCGATGGTCTCGGTGATCTGCTTGTCGGACGGAGTCTGGGCCTCCTTCTCCCGGTGGACGAAGAGCGGGTTCTCCGGCGTGCCCAGGACCTCCAGCACCGGACCGAAGGGCTTGTCCAGCCGAATCTCGAAGGTGAGCGGCCCGGTGGCCACGACCTCCTTGGTGAACTGGAGCAGCGTCTTGCCGACCGGGACGCGGTCCCCCCAGCGCTTGAGGGAGGCCACGGCGTCCTTGGCCTGGACCGGGCTCCCGTCACTGAACTGGAGCCCGTCTCGGAGCTTGAAGCGCCACAGGAGCCCGTCCGCGCTCTTCGAGTACGTGTCCACCATCTGGGGCTTGTACTCGAGCTTCGCGTTCGGAGCGAACAACACGTCGTAGATCATGTAGCCGTGGTTGGACGTGATGTTGTTCGTCGTCCAGACGGTGTCGAGGATCTTGAGATCGGCCTGGGGCACGATGCGGAGCACCGACTGCGCCCCCGCCGCGCTCGCCAGGCCGGCCACCAGGAGCACCGCCAGCCCCACTGCGAACATTCGTTGCGATCCTTTTCCGCTTGCTCCTCGCATCACGTGTCTCCTCTCTCTATGTCGCTCGCCGTGCCTTGGCCTACCGATCGGTCGCCTTCGGGGGCACCCACCGGCCGGCTCGCACCGCTCCGGACGGGACGAGTCGCTGGGCGCCTTCCATGCGCTCACCCACGGTGTCCTCGAATGTTACGGGCCCCTCCCGGACTGCCAGTAGCGTCACGTCCCCGGCCGCCCCCGGGCGCAGCGTGCCCAGCGCGTCGGCGTGCCCGATCACGTGCGCGGGAGCCCCCGTCGTCATGGTCACCACCTCGTCCAAGGGGAGACCGAGATGCAAGAACTTCGACATGGTGGTGGCCAGGTCGAATACGGGCCCGTCGAGATTGTAGACGTGGAGATCGCTGGAGATCGTTCCCGGCCGGAATCCCTGAGCCAGGGCCCGGCGGGCCACCTGGAAGCTGAACGAACCCTTCCCGTGGCCTACGTCGAAGAGCACCCCGCGGGCCGCCGCCTGTCGAGCTGCCGTGGTCACCGTGCCGTGCGCGTCGAGGATGCCCTCCTCACGCCCATGGTAGCAGTGAGTGATCACGTCCCCCGGGCGCAGCTCGTCCAGGATCTCGGCCAGGGAAATCGGCGTGTCCCCGACGTGGACCATGATCGGGAGTGCCGCGGCCTCGCCGGCCTCCCGGGCCGTCTTGAGCGCGACCCGGGCATTCGCCCCCACCAGGTCCCGGGACAGCCGGACCTTGATCCCCCGGATCAGGTCGCGGTGGGCCTCGATCGTCCGAAGCGCGGCCGCCCGGTCGATGTGACGGAGCTCCTCCAACTCCCCGACGTCCGGCGACACCATCCCGGTGGCTCCGATGTTGAGGAAGGGGATGATCCGTGTCTCCGACACGTCGATGACGTAGCGGCGGAACGCGGCGAACGTGTGCGCTCCGGCCGAGCCGGCGTCGACCACCGTCGTCGTCCCGGTCCCGAGGCAGTGGGGGTCGGGCTCGATCCCGTAGTGGGACGCCCCCCAGAAGACGTGGACGTGAAGGTCGACGAGCCCCGGCAATACGAGGCGGTCGCGGGCATCGACCACCTGCTCGCCCGGCCCCGGTGTGAGCCCGTCACCCAGTTCGACGACCCGGTCACCCGCCAGCCGCAGGTCACGGCGACCGTGGAGACCCTGACCCGGGTCGACGATGGTGCCGCCCCGGATCAGCACGCCTGCGCCCTGGCACGGGGATCGTGCTCACGCTCCGCCGGAGTCATCGCGCGCCGATCATAGACGACCGTCGGATGAGCCGCAACCGAAGCGCACCGAAGCGCGTGGGACCGGCCGGCTTGACAAGCGTGCGCATCCGGGGCAGGTTCGCGTGGGCGTGAGTCTCTATCAGGTTCAGAAGCTCCTCTTCCACGTCAACCGAGACCCGCAGGTGCGCGCCCGCTTCCTCGACGAGCGGGCCGCGGCCGGCGACGCGGGGGGGTCGCTGCTCACCTACCAACCGGTTCCGGCGTGGTCCACCGGCTCCGCCGTCGCGGCGCTGGAACCCCGCTAGCCGCGGCCGCGCCCGATCGTCTCGGATCCCCGCGGTGAAGGGCCCGCCCGGTTTGCCGACTTGCCTCGCGTCTCCGACGGGGAGTCCGTGATGGGACCGTTCGGGGTCGGGCAAGCCCTCAGGCGGGTCGAGGACGTCCGCCTCGTTCGAGGCCAGGGGCGATTTCACGCCGACGTCAATCTCCCCGGCCAGGCTCACGCGGTCGTCGTCCGATCCGTGCATGCGCACGCGCGCATCCGGAGCGTCGACGTGTCGGCGGCGCTCCAGGCTCCTGGCGTCCTGGGGGTCTTCACGGGGGAGGATCTGGCGCGGGCCGGGCTCGGCTCGATGCGGACGACGCTCGCGCGCACGCGACCCGATGGCTCGCCCATGTTCGCGCCGGCCCACCCCGCCCTCGTCCGGGACCGGGTTCGATGCGTCGGCGATCCCGTCGTCTTCCTGGTTGCCGAGACGGTGGCCCAGGCCGAGGACGCGGCCGAGCTGGTCCGGATCGAATACGAGGCGCTCCCCTCGATGACCGCGACGGCGGAGGCAGCGCAGCCCGGCGGTCCCCCGGTGTGGGACGAGTGCCCCGACAACGTCTCCAACGTCTTCGAGGCCGGAGACAAAGCGGCAGCCGACGCGGCGTTCGCGCGTGCCGATCACGTCGTGCGGGGCCGCTACGTCATCACGCGCGTGCACGCCCAGTACATGGAGCCCCGGGGTGCGCTCGGTGTCTACGATCCCGGCGAGGATCGCTACACGCTCTACGCGGACGTCCAGTACCCCCACCGCGTGCGTCACGTGCTGGCGGCCAGCATCTTCCGGGTTCCCGAGCACCGGATCCGCGTCATCGCGGGGGACATCGGCGGGGCCTTCGGAACCAAGGGCTGGCAGTACGCGGAGCACCGGTTGGTGCTGTGGGCGTCGCGGAAGGTGGGGCGGCCGATCAAATGGGCGTGCGAGCGGCGCGAGGCGATCCTGGCCGACGAGCATGCTCGGGACGTCGTCAGCGAGGCCGAGCTGGCCCTGGACGCGCACGGCCGATTCCTGGCGCTCCGTGTCCGCACCGTGGCGAACGTGGGTGCCTACGTCTCCTCGGACCGCAACCTCCTGGCGACCTTCATGAACGTCGCCACGCTGGTCGGTGTCTACACGATTCCCGCCGCCCACGTCCACGTCACTTGTGTCCTGGCCAACGTGAACCCGACCGCGCCGTATCGCGGGGCGGGCCGGCCGGAGTCGACCTACGTCATCGAGCGGCTCATCGATGACGCCGCCCGCGAGCTGGGTCGGGACCGGGTCGAGCTCCGGCGGATGAACCTCATCCCGGCCTCGGCGATGCCCTACCGGACGGCGTTCAACGTCACCTACGACAGCGGCCAGTTCGAGAAGAGCATGGACAAGGCCCTCGATCTCGCCGACGCGGCGGGATTCGCCGCGCGGCGCGAGGCAGCGCGCCGTCACGGCCGGCTCCGGGGACTGGCCGTGGTCAACGCCATCGAGCGGGCGGCGTCCCCCCAGCCTGAGTTCGCGGAGATCAGGTTCGACGCGAGCGGAGGCGCGACCATCCTCATGGGCACCAAGAGCCAAGGGCAGGGCCACGAGACCACGTTCAAGCAGGTGCTCCACGAGCGGCTCGGCCTCGACCCCGACGCGGTCCGGTACATCGACGGCGACACCGATCGGGTTGCCTACGGCACGGGAACCTTTGGGTCCCGGTCCACCGTGGTCGGCGGATCGGCGCTGTGGCTCGCCGCCGACAAGGTGATCGCCAAGGGACAGAGGATCGCCGCGCACCTCCTGGAAGCGGCCGAGGCGGACCTCCGGTTCGCCGAGGGCCGCTTCCGGGTGGCCGGGACGGACCGGGCCGTGACCCTCACAGAGGTGGCCCGCGCGGCCTTTCAGCCCGCCCGGCTGCCCCCTGGCCTGGAGCCGGGCTTGTACGAGACGGGGACCTTCGTGCCCAAACAGGACACCTGGCCAAACGGCTGCCACGTCTGCGAGGTGGAGATCGACGTCGACACCGGCGCCGTTGCGGTCGTCGGCTATGTGGTGGTCGACGACGTCGGCACGGTGGTCAATCCGCTCACGCTGAAGGGGCAGATTCACGGGGGCGTGGCGCAAGGGGCGGGGCAGGCGCTCATGGAGCAGGTGGTCTACGAAAGGGAGTCCGGGCAGCTCCTGACCGCGTCGTTCATGGAGTACGCGATGCCGCGCGCCGACACGCTCCCGGATGTGGTCGTCGGGAGTAACCCGGTCCCGACCGCGCTCAACCCACTCGGCGCGAAGGGGGCAGGGGAGGCGGGGACCGTTGGAGCGCTCCCGGCAGTGATGAACGCCGTCATCGATGCGCTGGCGCCCCTCGGCGTCCGGCACCTCGACATGCCTGCGACGCCGGAGCGGGTGTGGCGTGCCATCCAGGACGTGAGCCGGTCCACCTGACTCGCGAGTCGGGACGCTGCTCCTCGCATCGTGACCGCGCGGCACTCGGGTCGACAGCGCGGCGCTCGTCCGACGTGCCGGCTTGAAGCCCCGCCGTCGTGGCCCGGTCAGCCAAACTCGACCGGCATGCGTTCTGCAATCGTTTCTGCGCGGTGGAGATCCCAACGTGGCTGGTCTGCCGCCCGGCCGAGGGTGCGATTCCTTGACATCGCGGATGGCGGACACTTATCCTGTTGCCGCGATTAGCTTTTTTTATCGAGACTGGAGGGGCGCCCGTCCATGCGGGGGGAGCTGAGGAAGGATCCGGCGACCGGAAAATGGGTGCTCGTCCGGCCCCGAGTGCGGAACAACGGGGATTTTGACCAGGGCCCTTGTCCCTTTTGCCCGGGGAACGAGCACCTCACGCCGCCCGAGATCGCCGCCTACCGCGCCTCTACCGGCCACCCCCCCAGGGCCGGTTGGGACGTGCGGGTCGTCCCAGAGCGGGACCCGTACTTCGTCATCGAGGAGGATCTGGTCCGCGAGGGCATCGGGATGTTCGACCGCATCTCGACACGCGGGGCCAGCGAGATCGTGGTGGAAAGCCCCGACCATGGCATGACATTGGAGAGCGCCGACGAGGCGCAGATCGAGCGTGTCCTGTGGATGTACCGGGATCGTGTGAAGGACCTCAAGCGAGACCTGCAGATCCGGAACGTCGTCGTGACGCGCCGACACGGGAAGCCGGGCTCCCTTATCCGGCATCCGTACTCGCGGATCCTGGCAGCGCCGATCGTGTTCGACGACCTCCGCACCGAGCTCACCCAGGCCCGCGAGTATTTCGCGTACAAGCGGCGCTGCGTGTTCTGCGACACGATCCGGGAGGAGGCCGCCACCGGCGACCGCCTGATCCAGCTGACGCCCCACTTTGCGGCCTTCGTGCCGTACGCGGCGCGCGTGCCCTTCGAGCTCCGGGTCCTCCCGCGCCGCCACGCGAGCGCGTTCGAGGAGATCGCGCCCGACGAGGTGGGGGACCTCGCGCGCCTGCTGAAGAGCCTGTGCGGGCTCTTGGTCAAGGGGATCGGGGATCCCTCGTACCGGATCACTCTGCACACGGCGCCGAACCTCGCCGTCAAGATCGTGCAGGGCGAGTGGGACACGATCGAGCGTGACTATCACTGGCACCTGGAGATCCTGGTGTACCCGGAGCGCGCGATGTGGGTGGCGGGGATCGCCGTCACCGAAATGCTCCCGGAGGAGGCCGCCCGCATCCTGCGGGAAGCAGGCTCCCTGGACCAGCCGCGGGGCTGAGGGGGGCCGGCGGCGCCCGTCGGCCACGGTTGCCGGGGCGTCCCCTGCCGGTGGCGGAGGCGAAGTGGTCTAGGGGACCGTCCGTTAGCTGACGCCGTCCGGCATTCCTGGCCCCCCTGCGGGTCTTCTGGTACTCCGACCTGGGCCCACCCCGCCGGCCCAAAGCCGCTGGTATTCCAGACCGTTCAGGCCTTGACACTGCCTGGTCCCCGTGGCATCGTTAAGTGCGACCAAACCGGTCGGCGATCGGAGGGGTCGGTGTTAAGGTTCAGCAGGAAGGCCGACTACGGGCTGATGGCGGTTCACTACATCGCCTTCCATCAGCACGACGGCGTCGTCAACACCAAGCGGATCGCGGAAGACCTCGGGATCCCGGCGGAGCTCCTGGCGAAGATCCTTCAGCGCCTCGCCAAGGAGAAGCTGATCGCGAGCGTCAACGGACCCAAGGGGGGCTATGTCCTCGCCCGGAACCCAAGCCAGATCCGGGTGAGCGAGGTGCTCCGCGCGATCGAGGGGCCCCTCGGCCTGGTGAACTGCTACCGGACGATGCAGTGTCCGCAGCTCGAGCGCTGCAACATCCGGCGCCCGGTGCTGGCGATCCAGAGCGGCATCGAGCGGTTCCTCGACACCATGACCCTGGAGGCGATGAATACCCTGAGCGAGCCGCCGGCCGTAGCATCGGGGCTGGTCGTAACGCGGCACTGAGGAGACGGCGCACATGGCAGTGAAGTTCCCGATCTTCATGGACAGCAACTCGACGACCCCCGTCGATCCGCGGGTGCTCGAGACGATGATCCCGTACTTCACCGAGAGGTTCGGGCATCCCGGCAGCCGCAACCACTCCTTCGGCTGGGAGGCGGAGGCGGGCATGGAGCGCGCTCGCGAGCAGCTGGCCCGGCTGATCGGCGCGCGCGACCCGAAGGAGCTGGTCTGGACCTCGGGGGGGACCGAGGCCGACAACCTCGCGATCAAGGGCGTCGTCGAGATGTACCGGGAGAGGGGCGACCACATCGTCACGACAGTGACGGAGCAGCGCGCCGTCCTCGACCCCTGCCGGCGACTCGAGAAGCAAGGGCTCGCCCGGGTGACCTATCTGCCGGTCGATGCGATGGGCGTCGTCGATCCTGACGCCGTTCGCCAGGCCATCACCGACCGGACGGTTCTCGTCTCCATCATGCTCGCCAACAACGAGATCGGGACCATCCAGGCGATCCAGGAGCTCAGCAAGGTCGCGAAGGAGCGGGGCGTCCTCTTCCACACCGACGCGACGGAAGCCGTCGGCAAGATCCCGATCGACGTGGAGAAGATGGGCATCGACCTCCTTTCCTGCACGGGGCACAAGATCTACGGGCCCAAGGGTATCGGCGCGTTGTACGTGCGCCGACGGAACCCGCGCGTGCGGATCGCTCCCATGATCGATGGCGGCGGCCACGAGCGCGGCGCCCGTTCCGGAACGGTGCCAGTCGCGCTGGCGGTGGGCTTCGGCCGGGCCGCCGAGATCTGCCGCGAAGTCATGCCCGAGGAGTCGGCGCGGCTGGCCCAATTGCGGGACCGGCTGCAGGACCGGATCCTCTCTTCGGTGGACGAGGCGTATCTCAACGGTCACCCGGAGCGCCGGCTGCCGCACACCCTCAATATCTCCTTCGCCTACGTCGAGGGCGAGTCGATCCTGATGGGGCTCAACAAGGAAGTCGCGCTCTCCTCCGGGTCGGCCTGCACCTCGTCCACCCTGGAACCGTCGTACGTGATCCAGGCGCTTGGCGTGGGAGCAGACCTCGCGCACTCCTCGATCCGGTACGGGCTGCATCGCTTCACGACCGGCGAGGAGGTTGACTTCGTGGCTGATCGGACCATCGACGTCGTGAAGCGGCTCCGCGAGATGTCGCCGCTCTACGAGCTTGCGAAGGAAGGTGTGGACATCAAGTCCATCCACTGGAAGGCTGAGTAGGAAGGAGACGCGGCCCATGGCCTACAGCGACAAGGTAATCGACCACTACAGCAATCCTCGGAACGTCGGGTCCTTCGGCAAGGACACGCCGGGTCTGGGGACAGGGCTCGTCGGCGCCCCCGAGTGCGGCGACGTGATGAAGCTGCAGATCAAGGTCAACCTGGACACGGGCGTCATCGAGGACGCCAAGTTCAAGACTTTCGGCTGCGGCTCTGCCATCGCCAGCTCGAGCCTCGCCACCGAGTGGCTCAAGGGCAAGAGCGTCGACGACGCGCTGAAGATCAAGAACACGGACATCGTGAACGAACTGAAGCTGCCGCCCGTCAAGATCCATTGCTCGGTCCTGGCCGAGGATGCGATCAAGGCGGCGATCCGCGATTTCCAGGAGAAGTGGGCCGAGCGGCAGGCGGTAGGGGTCCAGGCCCAGAAGTAGCGCCAGAAGTAGCGATCGAGGGAGGACGGACGACCATGGCGGTGTCGATGACGCCGGTGGCGGCTAGCCGGGTCAAGGAACTCATGGCGGCCCAGAAGCTCGAAGACGCGTTCCTCCGGATGGGCGTGCGGGGGGGCGGGTGCTCGGGGATGACCTACGATCTCCAGTTCGACAGCGAGCTGCGTAAGCACGACAAGCAGTTCGAGGTCGAGGGAGTGAAGGTTGTCGTGGACGTCAAGAGCTACCTCTACCTGAACGGGACGACGCTGGACTACGTCACGCAGGGTTTGACCGGCGGCTTCACCTTTGTCAATCCCAACGCGAAGTCGAGCTGCGGCTGCGGCACGTCGTTCACGGCCTGAGTTTCCAGTCACGAGGGCGGGGCGAGCGGCATCCCGACCTGGCTCGAGGTGGAGCGGGCAGCGATCTGACCGGGCCTCCTCCGAGGCCCGGTCGGTGTTTGGGGGGCCAATCTTGGGAGCGGTGACCGCGCGGGACGGATCGAAGTGCTGGAGCTGCGGCGCGGTCGCGCCCGACGGGGACGTGTGTCCCGAGTGCGGACGGCTCCAGCCCTTCCCGGCGGGGAGCGACCACTGGGCGGTGCTCGGGCTCGAGCGCCGACTCGGTCTCGATCGCTCCGACCTCCAGAAACGCTTCCACCGGCTGAACCGACGCCTCCACCCGGACTACTTTCGCCTGCGGTCCTCGGAGGAACAGACCATCAGCCTGGAAGCCTCCGCGGCCGTGAACACCGCGTACCGCGCGCTCCGGGATCCGGTGGGCCGGGTGGAGTACCTGCTGGAGCTCGAGGGTCTGGGTCTCGGCACCGCGGGGCAGGCGAAGCCCCCGGCGGATCTATTCGAAGAGATCCTGGAGTTGCAAGAGGCCCGGATGGAGCTCCAGACCGCCGACGCCGATGAGGCGCCCGCGCTCCGCGCCCGTCTGGAAGGGGCGAGGACGGAGCTAGGGTCCCGGCGCGCCCGCGCGGAGACCGAGCTGACGGCGTGCTTCCCCGAGTGGGATGCGGGCGACGACGCCACGCGTCAGCGGGTGCTTGGACGGATGCGTGACATCCTCGCGACCCGCGCGTACCTGAGGACGGTCCTCCGCGACCTGGACGCCGCGCTCGCCGTCCAAACGGATGGAGGAGCGACGGACCAATGACGGACCTGACGATCGGTGTAACCCCGGCGGCGCGGTCCCGGGAATCGCAGCCCGAGGCGCCCAAGGCGAAGGAGCTGGTGGTCGGGATCGACCTCGGGACGACGAACAGTCTGGTCGCCTACATGGACCGGGGCGTGCCCCAGGTGATCCGGGACGCGGAAGGCCGCGGACTCGTGCCGTCGGTCGTCGCGTTCGGGCCGACCGGTCCCGTCGTCGGCGACGCGGCCCGCCGGATGCTCGTGCGGCATGCCGAGCGCGCGGTGTACTCCGTCAAGCGTTTCATGGGCAAGGGGTTCGAGGACGTCCGGGAGGAGCTCCGGTACTTCCCCTTCCGCGTCACGCCGAGCCAGGAGATCGTGCGCATCCGGATCGGCGACCGCGAGCTCACGCCGCCCGAGGTCTCGGCTCTCATCCTCCGAGAGCTCCGAACGCGGGCGGAGCGGCACTTCGGGCGCCCGGTGGAGAAGGCGGTCATCACGGTCCCGGCCTACTTCAACGACGCCCAGCGACAGGCGACGAAGGACGCTGGCCGGATCGCCGGTCTGGACGTATTGCGGATCGTCAACGAGCCGACGGCAGCGTGCCTGGCCTACGGTCTCCAGCGGCGGAAGGAAGGCGTGATCGCCGTCTACGACCTCGGTGGCGGCACGTTCGACATCTCGATCCTGAAGGTCAAGGACGGCGTCTTCGAGGTGCTCGCGACCAACGGCGACACCCACCTGGGTGGGGACGACTTCGACCGGGCGCTGGTCGATTTGGTGGTGGACGAGCTCCGGGCGCGGCACCGGGTCGACGTGAGCGGTGAGGCAGACACGCTCCAGGAGATCCGTCTGGGTGTCGAGGCGGCCCGCGTCCTCCTGTCCAGCGAGGAGCGGACGGTCTTCACCCTGCCGCTGCCGCAGCACGACCTGACGTATCGCCGCGAGCTGACGCGGGCCGAGCTCGAGTCGGTGATCGGGCCGATCGTGGCGCGCACCCTGGGCCCCTGCCGGGCGGCCATCAACGACGTGGGCCTGCCCCTGGAGCGCATCGACGAGGTCGTGCTGGTCGGGGGGGCGACGCGGACGCCGCTCGTGCGGGGACGGGTCCAGGAGCTGTTCGGTCGGGTGCCTCATTCCGAGCTGAACCCGGACGAGGTCGTCGCCCTCGGGGCGGCCGTCCAGGCGGACATCCTCGCGGGCGGGACGACCCACATGCTCCTGCTCGACGTCACACCCCTGTCGCTCGGGATCGAGACGCTGGGTGGCGCGGTGGGCGTCCTCATTCCCCGGAACACCACCATCCCGACGTCCGCCAACGAAGGGTTCACGACCTCGGTCGACGGTCAGTCGGTCGTGGACATGCACGTGGTGCAGGGGGAGCGGGACCTCGCAAAGGACAACCGGAGCCTGGCCAGGTTCGACCTCAGGGGGATCCCGCCCATGCCGGCGGGTCTGCCGCGCATCGAGGTGACCTTCCTGATCGACGCGAACGGTATCCTGAGCGTGACGGCGAAGGAGGTCCGGAGCGGCACCCAGGCTTCCGTCGAGGTACGGCCGACCTACGGGCTGAGCGAGGCCGAGGTCGAGCGGATGATCGACGAATCGCTCGAGCATGCGGAGGCCGACGTCCGGGCGCGTGGGCTGATCGATGCCCGGAACGAGGCCGATACCGTGCTGCGCGCGACCGAGAAGGCCCTGGTGCAGGGGGCGGACTTCGTCGGCGCCGAGGAGGCCGCGCGGATCCGCGAGGCGGTGGCGGCGCTCGCGGCCGCGCGCTCGGGCGAGGACGCCGGCGCGATCCGCGCGGCGACGGACCGCGTGAACCAGGAGACGCAGGAGCTGGCCGAGCGGCTGATGGACTCGGCGCTCCGGGACACGCTCCGCCAGCGCCGAGTGACCGACGTGCCGGCGGGGGAGGCGCGCTGACCCATGGCCCGATACCGGGTCACGTTCAAGCCGGCCAACGTCACGGTGGAGGTCGATGACAAGGACTTCCCGTACGGGGACCACGGCAAGCCGGGATCCCTGCTCGACATCGCGCTCCACCACGGGGTCCGGATGGATCACAACTGCGGGGGCAACTGCGCCTGCACGACGTGCCACGTCATCGTCCGTGAGGGCGAGGAGAACCTCTCGCCAATGGAGCCGGACGAGGAGGACCGCCTCGACACGGCCCAGGGCCTGACTCTCCGCTCGAGGCTCGGCTGCCAGGCGATCCTGCAGGGCGACGTGACCGTCGACGTCGTGGAGTGATGGGCGGGGGGACCATGAGCATCACGTGGCAGGACACCGAGGACATCGCGCTCGCGCTCGTGGAGCGCTATCCCGAGACCGATCCCCTCACGGTGCGCTTCACCGACCTCCATCGGTGGGTCACCGAGCTGCCGGGGTTCGCCGACGACCCGAAGGCGTCGACCGAGGGCAAGCTCGAGGCGATCCAGATGGCGTGGCTCGAAGAGTACCGCGCCAGCCAGTGAGACTCCGGTGAGGCCCCAGTTAGGCCAACGAGGGAAGGGGAGCTACCAGGTCACGATGGAATCGGCCGCGAAGATGAGGTCGAGGAGCTCGGCAGGGCCGATCGCGTCCGAGCCGGGCGGCGCCGGGTGGTTGGGATGCCCGTCGCGAAGACGGTAGACGTGGCCCGGCAGCGGCTCCGCGAGGCGGAGGGCGTCATGCATCAGCACGACCGAGAGCCGCACGCTCGGGTCGGCCGCCTGGGTGCGGATCACCTCGAGCGCCGTTGCGTTCCCGGGGTCCTTGACCATGTGAAGTACGTGGACCACGGCTGGTTAGAACAAGAGCGCCCGGCGGCTCCCCGCGAGGAGGCCAGCGAGCTGCGCCCGTTCCATCGGCACCAGTTCGAGCCCGAGCGGGTTCCAGCCGCTGTGCGGCCGGATGGCGCTCCGCTCGACATGGAACGCCTGGCCGAGCTTCTTGAGCGTGCCCAGATGCCTGATGAGATCTTCCCCGTCCACGTAATCCTCGACCTCGGCGTCGAGCACCTTCGCCCCGGCGCCCAGGAGCGCGATGGTGACCGTGTTCTCCCCCGCGAGGATTCCGAGGGCGATGCGCACCGCCTCGTTCGCGCGGTGCGACGTCTCCGGATCCACCGAGACGGCGACGAGAACGGGGACCTCGGCCTCGGTCATCGCGCGACGTCGACAGCGTTCAGGGTACGGTCAGTTGAGCGCGACGAAGCGTTCGGTGCCGTTGATGAGATCGGTGAGGACGACGAGGCCGCAGTACGTCGCCTTGTCCGTGATGGGCAGGCGCCGTCGCTGGCAGCCGTAGGCGCAGACGAAGAGCTTCGCGCCGCGCCGACCGAGCTCGAGCACGCGCTCGTCGTCGATGTTGCGGACACCGTCGTCGACCAAGTAGAGGTAGAGGTCCACACCGCGGTCCAGAGCCGCCCGGGCGAGTCCGAGGCCGGTCTCGAGGTTGGGGTGCCGCGGGTCGGTGGAGAGGAGCATCCCGAGCTTGCGGCCGCGCAGATCCTGGCTCGCGACCTCACGGCTCATTGCCTGTTAACGCTAGCATCGGGCCGGTACGCTGTCAACGCGCGGAGGCTCGCGCGCCGGCGGTCCGGTCGCGCTACGAGGTGAGTAACGCCATGCGACGCGTCTATCTCGACCACAACGCATCGACGCCGGTGCACCCGGACGTCCTGGCGGCGATGCTGCCCTACTTCTCGGAGCGCTTCGGCAATGCGTCGAGCATCCACGGGTTCGGGCGGGAGGCCCGCGACGGCATCGATGCCGCGCGCGAGACGATCGCCGGCCTCCTCCGGGTCACGCCGGAGGAGATCGTGTTCACCTCCGGAGGCACCGAGTCGGACAACCTGGCCGTCAAGGGCGTCGCGGGCGCTCGGCCGGGGGGCCACGTGGTCACGACCCAGGTCGAGCATCACGCCGTCCTGCGGACCTGCCAGGCGCTGGAGCAGGCCGGTCACGCCGTGACATATCTGCCGGTCGACGGCGAAGGGCTGGTGGACCCCGACGACGTGCGCCGCGCGCTGCGCCCCGACACGGTCCTGATCTCGATCCAGACCGCGAACAGCGAGACCGGCACGATGATGCCCATCGACGAGATCGGCCGCATCGCGGTTGAGCGGGGCATCCCGCTCCACGTCGACGCCGTCCAGACCTTCGGTAAGCTGCCCGTCTCGCTGCACGAGCCCGGGATCGCGCTCATGTCGATGTCGTCGCACAAGATCTACGGCCCGAAGGGGATCGGCGCCCTCTACATCCGGAAGGGCACCCGCATGGTGTCCGTCCAGCACGGGGGGGATCACGAGCGCCGGCGGCGGGCCGGCACGGAGAACGTGCCCGCCATCGTGGGGTTCGGCAAGGCGGTCGAGCTACGCGCGCGCCACATGGTGGAGGAGGCGGGACGGGTGTCGGCCCTGCGCGACCGGCTGTGGGAGGGCGTGCGGCGGGCCGTACCGGACGTCCGGCTGAACGGCCACCCGACCCGTCGCCTGCCGGGCACCCTCAACATGAGCTTCCGTGGCCTCGAGGCGGAATCCCTCATCCTGGGGCTCGACCTCAAGGGCATCGGGGTCTCGGCGGGCTCGGCGTGCACGTCCGGGAGCCTGGAGCCCTCGTACGTGATCACCGCCATGGGCGTCCCGACGGACTGGGCGCTCGGCGCCGTCCGGTCCTCGCTCGGTGCGGGCACGAGCGTCGAGGACATCGACTACGTGCTGGACGTGCTGCCGGCGGCCGTCCAGCGGATCCGCGCCCTGTCGCCCGCCGGGGCGGCCTGACGGAGACGGAGCGGCGCCGGGGCCCCTCCACGGTACGATGTACAGCGAGACGCTGCTGGACCACTTCCGAACGCCCCGGAACGTCGGGATGATGCGGAGCCCGGACGCGGTGGGAGAGAGCGAGGATCCGAGCTGCGGCGACCTGGCGCGCTTCTACCTCCGCATCGAGGGTGATCGGGTGCGAGAGGCCCGGTTCCAGACCTACGGCTGCGGCCCGTCGATCGCGGCTTCGAGCATCGCCACCGAGCTGGTGCGTGACCGGCCCGTCGACCACCTGGGCGAGTTGACGCCCGAGGCCGTCGAGGCGGCCCTTGGCGGGCTGCCGGAGGATCGGCGGCACGCCGCCACCATGGTCGTGGACGCGCTCAGGGGGGCCCTCCGCCACTATCGGACAGGTGGGCCCCGGGAGACGAGCCATGCTTGAGGCGATCCGGCGGGATGTGACGGCGGCGATGGGGCGTGACCCGGCGGCCCGGAGCCGACTCGAGGTGGTGCTCTGCTACCCTGGCGTTCACGCGCTCGCCTTCCACCGGCTGGCACACCGGCTGTGGGGCGCGGGATGGGTGGTGACGGCGCGGTTCGTGGCGCACATCTCGCGGTTCCTCACGGGCATCGAGATCCACCCGGGAGCGCGCATCGGCGCGGGCGTCTTCATCGACCACGGCATGGGGGTCGTGATCGGCGAGACCGCGGAGGTTGGCGACGATGTGACTCTGTACCAGGGCGTGACCCTCGGCGGCACGAGCCTCAAGCGCGAGAAGCGGCATCCAACGCTGGAGCGCAACGTCGTGGTGGGCACCGGCGCTGCGGTAATGGGTGCGCTCCGCGTGGGCGAGGGAGCCCGCATCGGCGCGGGATCGGTCGTGGTGGCCGAAGTCCCTCCGAACTCCGTCGTGGTTGGCGTACCGGGCAAGGTCATCTATCGTGACGGCAAGCGGGTCGCCCCCAGCGTCGATCTCGAGCACGCCGACCTGCCCGACCCCCTCAGCAAGGCGATCGAGCAGATGCTCGACCGGATCCACGCGCTGGAATCGGAGGTTCAGGGGCTCCGCCGCGCGCTCGACCAGGCGGTGCAGCCCGACGCGCGCCCGTGACTCGGGCGCTTCCGCGAACGGCCGCGACCGTGTCGACCGCAGAGGTTCGCTCGACGTGGCGGAGGCCTCGGGCGCGCCGCCCCGCCGGGGACTGACTCCCGGCCGCGCGGGAGCCGGGCGCGAGACGCAAGCCTCGCGCGTGATCCTCCACGTCGACATGGACGCGTTCTACGCGTCCGTGGAGCAGCGCGACCATCCGGAGTACCGCGGCAAGCCCGTGATCGTTGGCGGAGACGGGCCGAACGAGCGAGGGGTCGTCATGGCGGCCTCGTACGAGGCGCGCGCCTTTGGTGTGCGTTCGGCCATGCCCCTC
>Ga0114129_10006913_pt1 | contig 16144 bp, 16 predicted proteins | sample RhiMetdeltSRZDD1_FD_80071 | JGI IMG/M metagenome (GOLD analysis project Ga0114129, IMG submission 80071) | Populus rhizosphere microbial communities from Tennessee, USA - Rhizosphere MetaG P. deltoides SRZDD1 (version 2) (version 2) | ecosystem: Host-associated > Plants > Roots > Rhizosphere >... | reverse complement strand
GTGAAGGAAACGGTAAGGGCACGTGAAGCAATGACTCTAGAGGAGGTCCGGCAAGCCGAGCAGCTCGCCGTTAGTCTCAAGGCAGACGTTGATATGTAGGGGGCTAAGCTCAAAGAGGCGGAGAAGACGGTCGAGAGAAAAGATTTTTCGCGCCAAAAAATGGAAGAAAGTCTTACCGCAAAAATCAAAGACTTGCAAAACGATATAAAGAAGAAAGACGAGACGCTAATAGCACGAGATAATGAGATAAACGATTACAAGTCCAAGATAGATAACAACCTGCAGAGCATAGGGGCGTTGGAGCTGACTAACAGGAAAACGAAAGAGGAAGCAGCTAGTCACGCTAAGCGCGCCGAGGATCTCGCAGTGAGCTCCCAGGCAAAGACCAGTGCGCTAGAATCCCATCTTAAGGAGGTAGAGGAACTAGCGCGCCAGAAAGAATCGACGATAAAGGAGCTGGAACAAAAGCTGGCAGCCAAAGTGCAAGAGTTCGAAAGCATGATGAGGGACAAACAGGAACTTTTGACACTCCGAGAGGCGGAGATAAACGGTCTTAGGTCCCAGTTGAAACGGCTGACCCAAGGGATCGGCGAGATGTCTTCATTTTTCAAGCGGGCGGAAGCTTTGGCGGGCATCGAGGGGCAAGATGTCAGCGCAGCTGCTCAGAATGAACCGATGGATGTAGTAGAAGAGAAACCGGCCGCAACCCAATCCACCGTTGCCAGAGTCACCCCCATTGTATCGGACGCGGCGGGAGAGATGGTGTCGCCGGAAATATTTCAGCGGATAACCAGTGAGCTTGCCGAGGTTACAGATGTCATCGGTTCCCTCGCATCGCTGATTGTTCGACGGCAAGTGAAGGCTCTTGGCGAATCGATGGAAAAATTTCCCAGGACGCGACTGCCTGAACTTCTTGAGAACCTTGCCAAAGACATATCAGATGAGAAACAGCAAATCGATTTTCGCGAACGGTTAACCCAGCACGCGCAATGGACCTTGAATTAGCGGAGAAAGCGGTCTGATCGCTAACCGCTTTTCGGCATCAGAGGTAATACATTTGGACCATATCCATCAGTGGTGATTTGGAGGAAAGATAAGATCCCCCGTTTCTAGAAAAGGATAACAAGCGAAATGGCCATTCCAAAAATGATGTGGCACGGCTTTATAAAGGATCGAAAAATAAACCAGCGGCGACGAGGTATGGGCCTCAAATGGAAAATCGGCGGAATCTATACAGGCGTGATGCTCGTCTTGGGTATTGTTGTAATTGCCGCGGTGTATCAGCTAGTGAAAAATACGTTGCGCGAGCAACTCGATAAGCGCGCCCTGGCGATAGCGACGAGCTTCAGTGATGCGGCCGCAGGACATCTGGCCAGCAGAAATCTTCTCGCGCTTCACGTCTTAGCAGGAAAGTATACGCTTTTCGATAACGTGGCTTACGCATTTGTCGAAGATAGTCAAGGAGAGATTGTCGCTCATGCTTCCGGAGCATTTCGCAGCGAACTTCGGCGAGGAGTTTCTGCCGGCGCTGGGCGACAGGTTCAACGACGAGAACTAACGTTGGCGGACAGAACCGTCTATGAAACCGCCGTGCCAGTCCTCGAGGGACAAATGGGAAGCGTACATGTGGGTTTTTGGGCGGACGCCATGGAAACAGAGATCCGAAGCGCGCTTTTTCCGATTATCTTGATCATTGCACTTGTGCCACTTGTCGGGGCGGTTCTCTCATTTCTACTGGCTCATTGGATCGTTCGACCGATCGTCGGCCTGACCGAAATCGCGGACAAAGTGACGATGGGCGACCTAGAAGCATCAGTTCGCGGAAAATGTGTGACGTCGCGCGACGAAATTGGCGACTTGGCCCGTTCTCTGGAGCGGCTGCGTTCGAGCCTCAAAGCAGCGATGTTGCGTCTAGTCGAGAAGTAGCATGAATCATTATCTTCGCGTCATGGCGAAGGAGAATGCAAATGGATAGCGTATACGAACGGCGTGATAGTCGGTTGGCGATTTCTCGGGAAAAGGCTTAAATCTACCGCCAGATCTACCCTAATGCCCACCTGGAGGCTAGCGACCGAAGTTATCCATGCGCAAGGTGCCACGAGCGGCGAAGTCGTGGCCGCAATAACTACAGATGCGACCGTCGTGCTTAACCCGGCGTGCGCAGCTCGGGCACTCTTTAACTACCTCCTCATCCAGAAAAAGCGCTACGACCAACGCGAGGCCCGGCAGTAGGAGCCCGGCAATAAACCAATGCGTCGCGCTATAGCCTTTGTCGCTTGCAGCCTTCGCGGTAGCCCCGGCGAGGAAGAGCGCTAAGATCGCGGCCAGTATGACGTATGCGGTTTCGGGCGTCATGACATTCTCCGCAAACACAATCGATTAATCCATACGAACGGATCACTCTCGAAGAACAAGTAGCAACGGGAAAGATTAATCACTTTGAATGGGGGCTTGTCAATGCGCAAACCTAAAAAATTCGCGCAGCGATTCTCGCGCTTGTGAGATTTGATAACGGGCGCCTTTCTTCCAGAGAGCTTTCAAAACATCCGGCCCTGCGTCTGTAGAAATTTCCGCTAGACAGCACTGAGAAAAAAAATGGTCAGAACGGTCTATCCCAGTTTTTATTAAAAGGCCCTCCCGGCGGTAAGCGAAAGGGGTCAAGTCTTTTGTTGACAGTTATTGTTTCTTTTGATACGTCACTTGGCCATGTCCCGACCCTTGCGGATTCAATATCCAGGCGCGGTTTATCATGTGATAAACCGGGGCATGGCCAGGCAGGCGACTTTCCTCGATGACGACGACGATCGGGTATTTCTCAATACTCTGGCCGATGCCCAAAGGCAGTGGGGCATTGAAGTATTCGCCTACTGTCTGATGCGAAACCATTACCATGTGTGTCTAAGCACACCGAAGGGAAACCTGTCCCGCGTGATGCGCCATGTGGACGGGCTGTACACTCAACGATTCAACCGCAGCCACGACCGCGACGGTTCGCTCTTTCGCGGTCGCTACAAGGCCATCCTGATCGACGGCGACGAGTATTTAGCCCAGGTGGTTCGCTACATTCATTTAAATCCGGTGGGAGCCCGACTGGTTCGATACCCGGAAGAATACCGTTGGAGCAGCCACCGTCATTACCTGCAGACAAAAAGCCGTCCGCCGTGGCTCAACACCGATGCGGTATTGGAACAGGTGGGAGAGAGCGAAGCTTTCCACGAGTTTGTTCTATCGGGAAACGAGGAAGCCCTGGAGCGATTTTACCAGTCTGGTCGCCAGAGCCCCGTGCTGGGAGGGGAAGGGTTCATCGACCGGATAAGAAAGCCGCTGCGGCAGCTAGCCCCAGAGCATCCGCGTTATCAACGGCGGGGAGTCGAGACGACCGCGCCGAAGGTCATCCGGCGAGTCGCCGAAGCCTATCGAGTCTCCCGAGACAAAGTTCTGCAAGGAGTACGGGGCAAAGAGAACGAGGCCAGGAAAGTGGCGATGTATTTGGTGCGGCGCTGTTGCGATCAGACGCTTATGGAAACGGCTCGGCTCTTTGGATTGGGAAGCTACGGTGCGGTGGGCTGGTGTTGCCACGGAGTACAGACGAAAATGCAGAAAGAGAGGAGGTTCAAAGAGCGAGTAGAGAAGTTGGCGCAAGACCTCGGTCAACAAAAAAATTGACTCCTGCCGGTCCTTCCCAGAAACCTATCAATCCAATCTGTTGATCGTTCCTGTTGACTTCGTTTCATACTGCAATCGCCGTCGTGTCGGTGAAATGTTTTTCACCAAGACGCAAAATTAGTCGGGTCCGGCAACAGGCAAGGCTTGAATCGAATTTTTCCAGGCAAAAATACGATACCACACCCAAAATTATCCACAGCTGTGGATAAGTCTAATTTTGCAGGAACAACAGGTTCTTATCCACAACATCCACAGGACTATAAACAGAGACGAAGTGCTCATGGCCAAATTTTTCTTCATCGGGACGTTTTTTTGTTGACAAATTAAAATGCAAAATTTATGAATTGCTCCTCCTCGCACATCTTCGACAAGACAAGTTATTTTTTACCGCGAAGGAACTCAATCGTGTTCCCGACAGTCGGACACGAAACGGATGACGTTTGCCATGATCCAGCCGGCTTTCACAAGGAGGGTAAGCCAATGATCGAACTTCCCACAACTCAAGAACACCAAGCCGTGTTTGAGAGTCATTTTGGATTTCGAGAAACGCCCTTCGGCGTAGCGCCCGACCCGCGATTCTTTTACAGTCACCCTGTCTATCTCGATGGTCTGGCGGCGCTTGTTCATGGCATTCAAAGCAAGAAGGGTTGCATGCTCGTCACGGGAGACATGGGAACGGGCAAGACGATCCTGTTGCGGAGGCTGATGTCTCTTCTCAACGCGCGCGTTCACTTTGTGTTTGTTTCCAACAGTCATCTCACCTCCTATGGCTTAACGGAGTTGATGATGGAGAGTTTGGGACTAAACAATAAAGGAAGAAACCGATTGGAAATGATTCAGGGTCTAAATGATTATCTTATTGCGCAGCTCAAAACAGGTCGCACTGTGGTCTTGCTGATCGATGAAGCCCAAAAGCTCAGCGAGGCGGCGCTGGAAGGTCTGTGCGAGCTATCAAATTTGGCGACTGACACGGAAAAACTGCTTCAGATCGTGCTTGTCGGTCAACCGGATTTGATGACTAAATTAAACAAGTCCTCTCTGCGCCGAATCAAGCAAAGAATCGCGATTCATCACCGTTTGTACCCTTTGCAGACGCTAAGCGAGATAGACCAATATATTCGTCACCGTCTCCAGATAGCAGGATATGACGGTCCAGAGATTTTCACCGAAGAAGCCGTCGAGGCCATCTGGCATTATTCCGAAGGAACGCCCCGGTTGATCAATGCCCTCTGCGATACCGCACTCGCGATGGCCTGTGCGGTAAACAGAAAGAAGGTCTCTCGTTATATGCTCATGAGGGCAGCCGGGGACCTCCTGTTGGAGCAAGGAAGCGAAGCTGCCAAGGTCGGAGCCGCGGAGCCTGGATTGCTCAGGACGAAAACTCCGGCCTTGAGGATCAACCAAGAACGCTCTGAAACTAACGGCGTCAATCCGAGCGTCAGCGATGGACCTGAAGTTGTAATCATTCGTCTTCGGCCGTCGGAACGCGTATGGCTTTCCCGGATTGCCACTAAAGGACCGGCCGTCTCTGGGCAATTTTTTGAGCGTATGACTCATGCGGCTACCGAAGCAATGGGGCCGACCGCCGATCGAATCCTGGGCGATCAAATTTCGGCACTCGGCGAATCCCGCCATGCATTTCCGCAGGGAAAGCTCGCCGACCTTATCCTGCGGGTGAGCAGAGAAATTTTGAATGAAACTATGAGAACCCGTTTCCAGAGAAAAATGATGCACGAAATTGCCACTCTCAAAGCGAGTGAATCAGCGCCGGACCGGTGATTGTCTTCGGACGGTTCCTTTGAGCATTGCTGGGCGCCGGAGCACCAGATTCACCTGACAGCGTAGATCATAGTTCTTGGCCCCTCGCCGCATTTGCCAACGCATCTCGCCTAACGTCAAAGTAGCCCACCAGGCCGAGAACATTTTCTTGACTTTGCCGCGCTCGTCGGATTACAAGTGTGAGCGAATTGCGATCAAACTACCGGTTCGTATGGGAGCAACGTGGTTTCCGATTGGATTCAATGGTCCGTAGATCTCTTGAAAGGCAACACGGGTGGAACAAATGAACGGAGAGTCCTTAGAGCGGCTGATGGAAGTCATCCTCCAGATGAAAATCAATTTAGCTCACATCACCGAAACTTTGCACCAGCAGACCTACGAGATACGCGAACAGCTCGGCGCCGTTTTTGAGAAAGAGAAACACTCTTTGGAAAAATGCCTTAACGGTATTGATGACAAGCTCAAAGAGTGTTCGGCGTGGGTCGACGAGTATCAGCGGCTCTACGCGAGTCTGTCAACCATGCGGCAAAAGCTCGTGCAGCTCGGCGCCGAACCCAGCGCCCTACCGCCACCCGTACCCGTGAACAATGTCGAAGGCATCATTGCCTGGCGCCTGCGTGAGCTAAAAGAACAAGGCAAATTAAACAGCAAATCCTCAAATACATCATTTTAACGCCCAGTCGCTAGCTCGAATTCTCGTTGCTACCCGAAGCTTGTTCGCCCGATGGTCGCCCGTCCGAGCGGCGGACACCTGAGACTGCCGAACTTTGCGACGTTGTTGCAATCAGATTGAGCTCGGAGTTAGGTAGCAGTTCCGTTCGGCCAAGATCTCCCACGGAGTCTACCGTGAGCAACTCTGTCGCAGGGTTCGAGATGACTCGCTTATTTGGTGTCATTCTTGTGAACGAAGGTTTCTGGCGAACTCGAAATGAACTAAGCGAAGCTAGCGTTTGTGGAAAGTAGCGCCGCTTTTGTGATAAAAGGGCAGGCGTGGGGCTAGCTTTTGCGCCCCAAAGGGGCGGACTTAATGACAAATCGGGTTTCTTCCTCCCGGTCTGCGTTCTGTTGAAGTGAAGTCACCGATATCTATTTCCCATGATCTCACCTCGGTCCGGGAGCGGATGGTCCAGGAGCAGATCATCGCTCGGGGCATCAACGACGCGAGAGTCATTGCGGCGCTGCGGAAGGTTCCCAGACACTTATTTGTTGATCCAGGAATCGTCAACCGGGCCTATGATGACAGCGCATTGCCCATCGGCGACAAACAGACGTTGTCCCAACCCTACATGGCAGCACGGATGACCGAAGCACTCGGTCTGGTTGGCGATGAAAAGGTGCTCGAAGTCGGCACCGGCTCGGGTTACCAAACGGCGTTGCTGGCCGAACTTTGCTTCAATGTGTTCTCGGTTGAAAAAATTCGCGCGTTGTCGCGTAAAGCGAGAAAATTGCTGGATTCCCTTGAATATCAAAATATCGCGCTTCACGTCGGCGATGGTACGATCGGTTGGTCGGAGCATGCTCCCTATGACGCGATCATTGTCACTGCCGGCGCACCGTCGGCGCCCAAACCGCTGCTGGAACAGCTTGCCGAAGGCGGCCGCTTGGTGATTCCGGTCGGGGACGAGCAGGCACAAACCCTGCTCCGCGTGACCCGCACCGGCGCCGCTTTTAAAGAAGAACAGCTTGGTGAATGCAAGTTTGTGAAGCTCTTCGGGAAGTATGGTTGGCGGGATTGAAGCGCGTGTTGCCCTTTTGGTTGCGCTTGTCGGGTGGTTGGGCTATTGAGGCGTCAGGTCTCGGTCCTGATTTCCGATTCGTTTGAATAGGGTAATAACTACCCTATGAAGTTTCCCGTTGATATTTTTACTTTTGTCCTTTTGTTGTTTTGCCTGTTCGTGGGTTGCAGCACTCGGACGGGAGGTCCACCGCCTGCGGCAGCGAAGCGCTCCGAAGGCGTTTATCACGTTGTCAGGTCCGGTGAGAATCTGTTTCGGATTGGTAAAGCTTACGACGTGCCGTTCGAAGAACTGGCTCGTGTAAACGGAATCAAAAACGCGGGGCAGATTCATATTGGACAGAGGATATTCATACCGGGCACGACACGGCAGCTTCCAGTTGCGGTCATTACACCGGTGGCAGCGCCGCGGGCGGCGCCGAACGCGCCCGACACAGAAGTGATCGCTGATCCGTCGCTCCTTTCGCCGGTGAGCGGCACCATCAATTCACGCTTTGGTCCACGGGGCGCGAGCTTTCATGATGGGATCGACATTGCGGCGCCGGAAGGCACGCCGATTCGGGCGATCGAATCTGGCGAAGTGGTCTACAGTGATCAGCTGCGCGGCTACGGTAACATCGTGATCGTCCGTCACGCGGGAGGGTTGGTTTCCGTCTACGCGCACAACCAGGCGAACCTCGTGCGCGAAGGTCAACAGGTGGCGCGCGGCGAAGTGATCGCCAAAGTCGGCAGCACCGGCAGGGTCACGGGGCCGCACCTTCATTTCGAAATCCGCAGGAACAACACAGCTCAGAATCCACTGTTTTACTTGCCGCAGTTGTGCTGTTTTCCGCCATCGGATATGGTGACGCCGGAAGGATAGTGGGCGGGCTACGCGCACAGATCTAGCCGAAGATCGAGAATGGAGGATGGAAGATCGACATCTTCTATGCGCTGTCTTCGACGATGATATTCAAGTGACCGTCGGGATCCTGGTGGGTCTCGAGACCTCTAACCGAGGATCGAGAATGGAGGATCGACATCTTCTATTTCGACGATGATATTCCCGTCAGGAGCCTGATAAAACCCGAAAAATGAAAGAATTGGCAAAGATCAGAACCGATGTGGTCGGTAGTTTGTTGCGGCCGGCGAAACTGAAGGACGCTCGCGTCCAATATGACGAAGGTAAAATCAGCCTCGACCAACTGCGCCAGGTGGAAGATCAGAGCATTGGCGAAGCGGTGCGTCTCCAAGAGCAGATCGGTTTGGCGGTGGTGACCGACGGTGAGTATAGGCGTCTCAATTTTCAGGACAGTTTCGGCGAGTCGGTGTCGGGCTATGATGCGGCAAAGCCAAGCCTCAAGTTCTACGAGCAACGGGTCGAGGGGAGCAGTCCGCTCAGACGTTGGGAAATTCCGGATCACGGCGAGCAAAAAGGCGCCGCGGTGTCGCAGCGGCGCCCTGTGGTGGAAAAGATTCGACTGGCGCGCAACGTGCCGCGCGAGGAGTTTCATTTTCTCCGGCAGGCTGCGCACAAGCCTGGCAAAGTCGCGTTGATCGGACCGGATCGAATTTCCCAAAGATTCGATTTGCAGAATTCGAAGGCCGTTTACTCCGGGATTGACGAGTTCGTCGCCGATGTCGTGAAGGTGGAGCGCGAGATCCTTCGCGGACTGGTCGACGAAGGTTGCCATTATGTTCAAATCGACGCGCCAGGTTACACCGCTTACGTCGATCAGCCCTCATTGAACTCGATGCGCGGGCGCGGCGAAGATCCGCAAGAAAATTTCAGCCGCTCGTTAAAGGCCGATAATGCGCTGCTTGACGGTTTCGACGATGTCACCTTCGGCATCCATCTGTGCCGCGGCAACCAGCGCAGCATGTGGCACCGCGAGGGCACCTACGATGATATTGCTGAACGGCTGTTGAACGAATTGAAGCATGACCGTTTCCTATTCGAATACGATACGCCGCGAGCCGGCGGCTTCGAGCCGCTGCGATTCCTGCCCAAGGGGAAAATCATCGTGCTTGGCCTGGTGAGCACCAAGGTGGCGCGGCTCGAAACCGTCGACGAGCTAAAAAGGCGCATCGATGAAGCGACGAAATATGCGCCGCTGGATCAGATGGCCATCAGCCCCCAGTGCGGTTTTTCTTCCGACGTCGTGGGCAACTTGCTCAGCGAAGACGATCAGAAGCGAAAACTCGACCTCGTCGTCGAAACCGCGCGGCAGGTGTGGGGCTAGTCCGCGTTTGCGGAATGGCAATCGCAATCTCATAGAACCGATTCCAGGAGGCTAGGCCGACAAACATGATCGACGACATTGGGCGCATCCGACAGGCGATTCGGGACATTCGGGACTTCCCCAAACCCGGGATCGTTTTTAAGGATATCACACCGCTACTCGCCAATGGGCCGTTGTTTGCCAAGACCATCGATCTCATCGCCGCGCGTTATAACGGGCAAAAAATCGACACGGTGCTTGGCATCGAATCGCGTGGCTTCATCATCGGCGCTGCTCTTGCTTACAGGCTAGGCGCGGGCTTTAGCGTCGTGCGCAAGCCGGGAAAGCTGCCGTACGAGACTCATAGCGCGAGCTACGCATTGGAATATGGCGTGGACACGTTGGAAATTCACATCGATGCGATCTCGCGTGATGCGCGCGTCATTATTGCCGACGATTTAATCGCCACCGGGGGCACCGCCGCGGCCACGGCTGAGCTGGTTACCAAGCTGGGCGGGACAGTGGTGGAGTGCGCATTTGTCATCGAGCTTTCTTTCCTCAAGGGCAGAGAAAAACTAAAGTCGTACGGAGTTTATTCCGTACTCCAGTATGATTCGGAATAGCGCGCGCAAGCATTGGTATTAGCGTTGCGATTCCTTGACACGGCCCTGCAAACGTCGATAAAGTAAAACTGTTCTCAACAATTGAGACAAAGCGGCACAGGAACCTGGCATCTCTTCACGCTGCGGCCAGCCGTAGGACCTTCATGAAACGCATCGAGGAAATGTCACTTTGGGAACGACTCTATTTCCCGGAAGTGATTCGTGGCTTGACGGTCACGGGCTATCATTTTTGGCGCAACTTGGGCGTGCATATTTTGCAGAAGTTCGGCATGGCCCGAGACGCCAGCGCCGCGATTACGGTGCAATATCCCGAAGAGCGTTGGCCATATCCCGACACCTACCGCGGCCGCCACCGACTTACGCTCAAGGACGACGGCTCGGTGGCGTGTACCGCCTGCTTCCTGTGCGCGACGGCATGTCCGGCGGAGTGCATCTATATCGAAGCCGGAGAGGATCCCAATAACCCGGTCGAGAAATATCCGCTTCGCTACGAGATCGACACGCTGCGCTGTATCTACTGTGGTTTTTGCGTCGAGGCTTGTCCCTGCGACGCCATTCGCATGGACTCCGGAACCCACCCGGGCAATCTCGGTTTTTCTCGAAAAGCGTTTGTCGAGACCAAAGAGGTATTGATGCAGCGGTCAAAGGATTTGGACGAGAAGGGCAAAGAAGGACTCTACGAAGAATACGTCAAACCTTATCGTCACGTTTAACTGGTTATTTTGAGCTGAAACCGAAGGAGGCACTCTCATGTCAAACAACCAAAGCGACTCGAGGCCAAACGGTATTACAAGCCAACCTCTGCCGGCGTCACACAAAGTTTATATCCAAAGCAATCATCGTCCGGACATTAAAGTTCCGATGCGCGCGATCGCACTGTCGCATTCTCATGGCGGTGCGCATGGCAATGGGAATCGACATGGCGAAGCTGCCAACGCGCCGGTGATAGTCTACGATACGTCGGGACCGTACACCGATCCCAACGCTCAGACCGACATTCGTCAAGGTCTCAAGGCGCTCCGGCTCGATTGGATTCGTTCCCGCGGCGACACGGAAGAGCTCCCGGGGCCGAGCTATCAAGCTCCGGTCGGCAAGAACGGGCGAAAGAACGATTCACAAACCGAACGCTTCCCCGACGCCGCGCGCCGGCCGGTCCTGCGCGCGAAACCAGGCTGCAACGTCAGCCAGATGCACTATGCGAGAAAAGGAATCGTTACTCCCGAGATGGAATACATCGCGATTCGCGAGAATATCGGGCGCCAACAGGCCTTGGAGAACGGCGCCAATGCGTCGGGACGAACTCATGCCGGCCATAGTTTTGGCGCTGCGATTCCTAAATTCGTCACGCCGGAATTTGTCCGCGACGAAGTCGCACGCGGGCGCGCGATCATCCCGGTGAACATCAACCACCCCGAAGCCGAGCCGATGATTATCGGGCGTAATTTTCTGGTTAAAATCAACGCCAATATCGGCAACTCGGCGGTCGCTTCTTCCATCGAAGAGGAAGTGGAGAAAATGATCTGGGCGACGCGGTGGGGCGCCGACACGGTTATGGATTTGTCCACCGGCGATAATATTCACGAGACCCGCGAATGGATCTTGCGCAACTCCCCGGTGCCCATCGGCACGGTGCCGATCTATCAAGCGTTGGAGAAAGTCAACGGCAAGGCCGAAGAGCTTACATGGGAAATTTTCCGCGATACACTCATTGAGCAGGCCGAACAGGGTGTCTCTTATTTCACGATTCACGCCGGCGTGCTCCTGCGCTACGTGCCGCTGACCGCCAATCGGGTGACCGGGATTGTTTCCCGCGGCGGCTCGATCCTGGCGAAGTGGTGTCTGGCTCATCACAAAGAAAATCTTCTCTACACGAACTTCGAAGAGATCTGCGAGATCATGAAAGCGTACGATGTCTCCTTCTCTTTGGGAGACGGGCTGCGCCCCGGGTCGATTGCCGACGCCAACGATGAAGCGCAGTTCGGCGAGCTCGAGACCTTGGGGGAGCTTACGAAGATCGCGTGGCAGCATGATGTCCAGGTGATGATCGAAGGACCGGGTCACGTGCCGATGCATCTGATCCACGAAAATATGACCAAGCAATTGGAAGTTTGCCACGAGGCGCCTTTCTACACGCTCGGGCCTCTGACCACGGATATTGCTCCGGGCTACGATCACATCACCAGCGCCATCGGCGCCGCGATGATCGGCTGGTACGGCACGGCGATGCTTTGCTACGTGACGCCGAAGGAGCATCTGGGTTTGCCGGACAAGAAGGACGTCAAAGACGGAGTCATCGCCTACAAGATTGCGGCGCACGCTGCCGACTTGGCGAAAGGTCATCCCGGCGCGCAACTCCGCGACAATGCGTTGAGTCAAGCCCGATTTGAATTCCGTTGGGAGGATCAATTCAATTTGAGTCTGGATCCCGACACGGCGCGTCAGTTCCACGATGAGACGCTGCCGGCGGAGGGAGCTAAATTAGCTCACTTCTGCTCGATGTGCGGCCCGCACTTCTGCTCGATGAAAATCACTCAGGATGTGCGCGACTACGCCGCTCAAAAGGGCCTGGAAGAGCAGGCGGCGTTGGAGGCCGGCATGCAAGAAAAGGCCGCGGAATTCAAAAAATCCGGTGGGAAGATTTATCAGGAAGTTGGGCCGAATAGCGCGAGCGAATCTTCCGCTGCAGCGATGCGGGCCGCGGCGAAAGAATAGGCGGCGTCGCAAAAACTCTAAGTTCACACACTGGCCGGCTCAACCGGCCAGTTTTGTTTTAAAGAGGAGCGTGACACTCTGCTCAATTTACTCGTTCCGTGAAACATGCGCGTTCTGATTTACGGTTTCGGACCCTACAAGCAGTTCCGCGACAACATTACGGCAAAGATCATTCGATCATTGCCGAAACATTCCGAACTAAGCACGATAGTCTTTCCCGTCCGCTATCGCCGCCGGCAGTTTATCGAGGCGCTTGAGCGTCACGATCCCGATTGTATCCTTGGACTGGGGCAAAGCAGCCGCCCGCGAATCGAAATCGAGTCGCGGGCGATAAACTGGCGAAGGAATAGCGACAAGGGGCCGCGGAGGGCAATCTTCAAAAACAAACCCAGGTGCTTGCTGACAACGCTGGACCTAAAGGCAGGTAGGCACGCCGCGAAGTCGGAAAACGCTGGCGATTATGTCTGCAACTATTCGATGTACGTGCTGCTGGATTATATCGCGAGCAAGAAATTAGACATCCCTTTTGGCTTCATTCACATCCCGCACGATTGCGAGCGGCGAAAAGCGGAGCGGTTCGTGCGGCGAGTTCTACGCAATGTTACGGCTCGAGCTCACGGTGAGGACTTTTCGCTAGGAAAAACCCTTGATCCTCAATAAAGCACAGGCTGAAGTGGGAAGAAAATGAAGAACAGAAAGCTAACACGAAGGCCACGAAGAGCACGAAGGTTAATAGTATGAATAACCAAACCCTCGTGTCCTCCTTTGAAAAATGGGGCGCTGGGCGAAGAGCTGCGATTCCAAAACCGTCACCCCCGAATGTCTTAATCGGGGGTCAAGTCCGGATTCCGCCTGGATTCCCGCTAAAAGCATGCGGGAATGACGGACTCGTCGGAGAATTGCGGTTAGGTCGAAGACATGCTCCGTTTTCATCCTCTGTGGGCGAGCGTAAGATCATGAACCACTTCGTGGTGAAGATGAATTGATTCACTGATTGCTACACAGCCTCAAAAAAGGGGGAATCTAACTCGTCAGGCGGCGCAGCGCTTCTGAGTATTTCTCCTGCGTTTTCTTGACGATTTCCGGCGGCAGTTCCGGCGCCGGCGGTTTCATATCCCAATCGAGATCGAGTAAATAATCGCGCACGAACTGCTTGTCGAAGCTATCCGGAGTCTTGCCCGCCCGGTAGCCGTCCGCCGGCCAGAAGCGAGAGGAGTCGGGAGTGAGGACTTCGTCGATCAGCATGATGCCGTCGCCTTCGATGCCAAACTCAAACTTGGTATCGGCGATGATGATGCCCTTTTTTTCTGCTAAGTCGCGGGCGCGGCAGTAAATCGCGATGGTCGCATCGCGCATCTTCTCCGCTCTAGGCCTGCCGACTTTGCCGATCATCTCGTCGAAACTGATATTGACGTCGTGGGCGCCGACCGGCGCTTTGGTCGACGGTGTAAAAATCGGCTCATCCAGGCGCGACGCTTCCGGCAAGCCTTTCGGCAATCGTATTCCGCAGACGGATCCGGTCTGTTGATAATCTTTCCATCCCGATCCGGCAAGATAACCGCGAACGATGCATTCCACAGGCGCCGGCAGACTCTTTCGCACCAGCATCGATCGACCGTCCAGCTTGGCTCTGTGCGGCTGACAGGCTGGGGGAAAATCATCCACATTCGTCGAAATCAAATGATGGGGCACGATGTCCTTCACCACGCCGAACCAGAACTCGGACAGCTTTGTTAGAATTTTCCCTTTGTCGGGAATCAGCGTTGGCAGAATGACATCGAAGGCGGAAATGCGATCGCTCGCGACCAGCAGCAATTTGTCGCCCAAACTATAAATGTCGCGTACTTTGCCTCGATTAAACAGAGTCAGACCTGAAAGCGTCTCCTCAGCCATGTTTGAACCTCTCCTGCTCGTTCGATGGGGATTAATCGGCGCCGATGGAACCTTGTGGCAAGCACCGATTCGAAATATATCCAGACCATATCGCACAGGCGGTGTCAATTAATTCGCGCGAATGATCGCATCGTGGAAGACTGATTCACATGAAAGCAGGCGGGATCGTAACCCGGATCGAAAAGCAAACAATACCCACGCCACCTTATCAGCGGCGTCTTGTCGTCACCGAGTTGAGAGCGCTCAGCGGCGGGAACAGCTCAGCGCTTTTTCCTCCTATTCTTTAATGATTCAAAGAGCATGAGCAGCACGAAAAAGACGACTCCACTGCCCCAAATCCAGAAGATAGGTTCCCACTTGCCCATTTTGCGACCCTCCGAAAACAAACAGGCCGGCTAATCCTGTAGGACTAGCCGGCCTGCCTCTCGGTTAATCCTTCCATCGAAGACGGAAGGACGATCCAATTTGCCTACCTGCTATGCGCGACAAAAAAGCCGACCTGAAACTTTCGTTTCTTCGGCCGGCCTATCTCCCGACTGCTCGATTTCGTTCTAAAATCAACCCTTCGGAAGATCGTCTGACTGCAGCGCTTTTATAAAAACGTTACGTCCGAATGTCAAGGATCGGTAGTGCTCTCAATTTGAGTACACCGAAACCCCATGCCAAAGAAAGATTCCTCGCTTTGCGCTCGAAATGACAACAAAGTAAGTGAGCTGTCATCTCGAACCCTTCGGTAAGACTCAGGGTAAACTCCGTGAGAGATCTTGAGCTAACTGCGCCACCACCAGGATCTTACGTGCGAGACAGCGCCTTCTCCAGGTTCGTTTCCAACACAAAAACAAAAACCCGCTCTCCGCTATCGATACTGATGTCTGTGTGCAGGTCGATAATCCTGCTGCCGGTGATATCGCCGACGACTTGGTACAGAAGAACGCGCGCCTTATCGACGAGGGTTGCTCGCATTTTTTTGACCAGCTCTTTGCCATCCAGCGTCTTTGTCAATTGTTCCTCCGCCGGAGTCAAAACGCCTTTGAGGCGTACAACGACCAAATCTTCGATTATGTAGGCTCGCGTCTCCTTTGGCCCGCGGCCCATGTAATCGATTTCGAATTGGACGATGGCCCGGCTAATCTCAGCTTCGATTTCGCCTTTGGTTTTCATTTGAATGCGGCGACGGGAAGGGAGAACGCCGCACCTGAACAGCGAGGTACGCCTAAAGTAGCTCTTTGACTTCGGCTTCGTCGAAACCCGTGAGTTTCTTCCTACCCTTGATGATCACAGGCCGCTTAAGGAGGTTCGGATCTTTAAGCATCAGCTTGATCGCCTCGTCTTTGGACGGCGGCTTTTGCTTCATGTTTTTTTCGCGATACAGCGGCGTGCGCGAGTTGAGGAATCTCTCAATAGAACCGTCGCCGATGATCTCGCGCAGCTCGCTCTCTGAAAAGGGGTTCTTGCCGTACTCGCGCTCATCGAAATCGACTTTCTTTGATTGCAAGAAACTTCTTGCTTTACGGCAAGTCGTTCACGTCGCTTTG
>Ga0114129_10006912_pt1 | contig 16145 bp, 13 predicted proteins | sample RhiMetdeltSRZDD1_FD_80071 | JGI IMG/M metagenome (GOLD analysis project Ga0114129, IMG submission 80071) | Populus rhizosphere microbial communities from Tennessee, USA - Rhizosphere MetaG P. deltoides SRZDD1 (version 2) (version 2) | ecosystem: Host-associated > Plants > Roots > Rhizosphere >... | reverse complement strand
GTCAGCGCGGGCTGGAGCTCGGCGTCGATGGGCAGCACGAGGCCGATATGACGGCTCCGCGCTTTCGTCCACGCCACCTGCTCGGCGACCACGCGAAGCGCGTTCTCGCCACGCTCGCGTATCAACAGCGCCGATGAATGGTCGTAGTGCGTGAGGGACCGAAGGCCATCCAGGATCTGATAGAAGAGGTCTTTCGGATGGATCAGCTCCATGATCCGCCGGTCGATCCGGTCGCGCACTTCCAGCATCCGTTCGCGGTCCATCGACTGAATGGCATCCGAGATAACCGCCGTAATCCGCGCCAGCATCCGGCCGTCGTCATGGTCGAACGGTGGCGTCGATCGTTTGAACGCCATGGCGCCCCAGGCCGCGCCGCGCCGCCTGACCGGCGCGAGCATCACGTCGCTGCGAACCGGCGGCCGGGTATGCCGAATGAAACGGCCGATGTGGTGTAGATCCCAGTCGTCTTCACGCGGCACGGCGAGGAACAGACGCGCGTCCTGTTCGCCAGCGTACGCGACCGCGATACAGCCGCTCGCCGCTTGAAAGAAGTCGCGGCTCTCCCGAAGCGCAAAGGCAAGCGCCTTTCGCGGTTCGCGCGTCGACCGCACGTACTGACTCAGGTTGTCGAGAAACTTGAGGAACTCGAGTTCTCGTGCTGGGGACAGCATTATCCGCTCCGGTGCTTCTGAACGCCTGACCCGACAGAAGGCTGAACCCATGATCTTACAGCGTTCTGCGAACCCTCGCGGTGTTCCGGGCGCCAGGGCCGGTTACGTGACGGAGGTATCGACAGCTTGATCCACAGATACCTGTTCATATAATGTCTGCTCATGTCAGATATGAATACCCGGGCCCTCGATCGCGAGCTGAAGCGAGGCTCCGCAGAGTTGCTCATCCTGTCGCTGCTCGACGCGCGGCCGCGGCACGGCTACGAGCTGAGCAAGCTGATTCATACCCAGTCGGGCGGCCAGCTGACGTTCCATATCGATTCGCTCTATCCGTTGCTCTATCGCCTCGAAGAGCGCGGCTGGATCAAGGGCATCTGGGTCGAAAAGCCCGCCGAGCGGCGGCGCCGATTCTACAAAGTGACGCCGGTGGGCCGCCGCGTGCTGGCGGAGCAGCGAAAGACCTGGGATGCGTTCGTCGAGGCGGTGCGGCGCGTCACGAGTGGTAAACATGCCTGACCCTTCGATACCGGCGAACGACGAGTCGCTCAGGGCCAGGTGGGCACGCGAAGTGCGGGCCCGGCTATCCCCGTTGGCTCTTTCCCCAGCACGCGAAGCCGAGATCGTCGACGAACTCTCGGACCACCTCGACGATCGCTGCCGGGAGTTGGTCGCGGGAGGCAAGCCGGAGGACGAAGCGGTACGTCTGACGCTCGCTGAATTCAGATCCGGCAACCTGCTGGCCCGATACATGGCGCCGCTGCGGCAGTCGAATGCGCGGCCCTCGCCCCCACCGGGAGCCGCAACAGAACACCTGCTCACAGATTTCTGGCAGGACCTGCGGTACGCCGCACGGACCTTCTCCAGGCAACCCGGCTTCGCGGCCGCGGCCGTGTTGACACTGGCGCTGGGGATTGGCGCCAACAGCGCGATCTTCAGCGTCGTCCACGGAGTGCTGCTCGAGTCACTGCCCTTCAAAGATGCGAACCGGTTGTATCGCCTGCGGATGGTCTATCCGGACGGCAAGGCATACACGACGCTGTCCGCGCCCGACTTCATGAGCGTCCGCGAGCAGACCCGCGTGTTCGATCAGGTCGAGGCGTACACCTCCGGCGTCGTCACCATGCTTGGCAGCGGCGACCCTCGTGAAGTGCGCGTGGCCAGCATCAGCGGTGGACTCTTCGACATGCTCGGCATGCCGGTCGTCTTCGGTCGTGGCTTCCTGGGGGAAGAGAACAGTCCAGGGCGGAACCGCGTCGCGATACTCGACTACGGTTTCTGGCAGCGTGCGTTCGGCGGCGACAGCGGCGCCCTCGGCCGCGCGATCTCGGTGGGAGGCCTCTCGTATTCGATCGTGGGCGTGCTCGGCCAGGGCGTGCGACTGCCCGCCGACGTGCCGGGCGCCCGGCTGCCGAGCGAGGCGGACGTGTATTTGCCGATCGAATACGGCGAGGCGTACAGCGCGACAGCAGCGCAGCGGAACTCGCGCTTCCTCGGTGTGCTTGCCAGGGCCAGGGACGGGGTCCGTTCCTCCCGGATTGATGAGGACCTGCGCCGGATCGCCCTCGACGTGCAATCGACATCTCCGCAGGGGACCGAAGGGTTGTCGATGAATGCAGTCTCCGCACGGGAGCTCATCGTCGGCGACGTCCGCAAGCCATTGCTCGTTCTGCTCGGCGCGGTTGGCTTCATCCTGCTGATCGCGTGCGCGAACGTCGCGAGCTTGATGCTGGCGCGGGCATCGGCGCGGCACGAAGAGCTGACGGTCCGCGCCGCGCTCGGCGCCGGACGCAGCCGCCTGCTCCGCCAGCTCCTCACGGAGGCCATCGCCGTCGGCCTGAGTGGGGGGGCGATCGGTTTGGCGCTTGCCTACACCGGGACGCAGGCTCTCGTGGCCGCGCAACCTGCCGATATACCGCGCCTCGAGGAGATCAGGCTGGACCGCACGGTCTTGCTCTTCACGTTCGCGATCGCTCTTCTCGCCAGCCTCGCCTTTGGCGCGTGGCCGGCGTTGCAGGCCACCGGGCCACGCGCCGGCGGGTTACGAGCAAGTGGTCGGATTGGTGGTGCCGATCGCCGGACACAACGGGCACGCGCAGGTCTTGTCGTGGCCGAAATAGCGCTTGCCGTTGTGCTTCTGATCGGTGCCGGCCTCCTGCTCCGCAGTCTGGTCGCGCTGGCGCGAGTCGCACCGGGGTTCGTCGCCATGGATGCGATGGCGTTCCGGGTTGCCCTGTTCGGTCGCGGCTACGACCTGCAGATGGTTCGCGCCAGGGTCCACGAGCTCGAAGCGGCGCTTCGCACTGTGCCCGGCGTCACAGCCGCCGCAGCGACGACGCTGCTGCCCATGAGCGGTCCGGGTCCGCGCCTGACGTTCAGCGTGGAAGGTGCGCCCCCGCCGCCAGCGGACGTCAACCCTGAGATTGGAGTCGTGAGCGTTACGCCTGACTACTTCCGGACGATTGGCGCGAGGCTCGTCCTCGGACGTGATTTCACAGATCGCGATCACGACCAAGCGCCGGCGGTCGCGGTGATCAACGAAGCGGCCGTGCGACGCTGGTTCCCCGATGGGAACCCGATCGGCAAACGCGTTCGCATGAGTGGCGTGCGGGAGGTCGTCGGCGTGGTTGCTGATGTGCTGCAGGGAGACCCCAAGGGCCAGACAGCGCCGCAGCTCTTTCTTCCGAATTCTCAGCGCCCTGTTCGATCGGTCTGGATCGTCTTTCGCACCGCGAACACTCCAGTCGCCCTCGCGCCGTCGGTCCGTGGCGTGCTCCAACGGCTCGATGCGAATATTGCGATGTCGGCACTGGTGCAGCTCGAGCAGCTTCACGCTGGCTCCATCGCGCGTCCCAGGTTCTATACGGCGCTGCTCGCACTGTTCGCGTGCATCGCCCTCGTGCTCGCCGTCACCGGTGTGTTTGGCGTGATGAGCCATACCGTCGCCGAACGGACACGCGAGATTGGGATTCGCATGGCGCTTGGCGCGCAGCCCGGAGATGTGTTGCGTCAGATCGTGGGCCGGACCCTGGCCCTCGCATTGGCTGGCCTTGTGATTGGCCTGGTCGGAGCGTTTGCCGTCGGTCGCGTGATTCAGAGCCAGTTGTTCGGCGTTCAGCTCGTCGATCCACCGACGCTGATCGTGGTGGGTCTCATTCTTGTGTCGAGTGCGTCGGCGGCCAGCTTTCTGCCCGCACGCCGGGCCGCGCGTCTCGACCCGGTCACCACGCTGCGACACGGCTGACACTACTTCCCGATAATCAAATGCGAGTCGCCGAACTCGTGCCACAAGTATCCAGCCCGTTGCGCCTCGTCATAGGCGCGCGCGAGGTGCGAGGCAGGTGCATCGCCGCCAGCCGCGGCAATGGCCTGATGGACGATCGCGAGATGCGTGGCGTGCGGTTCGTGAAAGCCGGTGATCAAACCGGTCACCGTGCGTAGAGGCCGTTCTCGAGTAATCACGAGGTTCGTCCACCCCTCCCCCGGAGAGGTAATTCCCCGATTGTCGGTGACAGTCTCTAGCGTGCGAACGACTGTCGTACCGACCGCGACCACACGATGGCCGGAGCGCCTCGCGTTGTTGATGCGCTCGGCCGTTTCGGGCGTGACGCGAAAGTACTCCTCGTAGGGCGCCTCGTGATCTTCCAGACTCGCGACACCTGTGTGCAACAACACTGGCGCGATCTGAACGCCGAGGGAGACGAGCCGCGTGACCAACTCCGGAGTAAACGGCCGCCCTGCGGACGGCATCTCGGCGCTGCCCGGTTCGGTGGCGAAGACCGTTTGATACATCGATTCCGGCCACGATCCTCGGACGTAGCTGTATCGAATCGGGCTACCGAAACGTTCGAGATACGAGAAGACTGGTTCGTCGAATTGCAGGGCCGCGATCCACAAGCGCGACTGCGCCTCCATCGTGTCTACGAGTGGATACGGCGCGAGAATCGTGATGCGCCCGCCGTCCTCCAGCTCGAACGAGGTCCCCGCGCGTGCATGGCGATAGGGGAGCGAGGCGGCAGCGCCCGGGCGCCGCACCTCGATCGTCCAGAGATTTCCGGGCAAGCGTGTGGAGAGGTGCAGCTCGAACCTGTCGCCTCCTATGCGTGCCGCCAGCGCTGCCTTGAGTGTTCCGCTCGTGTTGACGACCAGGACGTCCCCGGGCACGAGCCACCGCGGCAACTCGCAGAAGCGGGAATGGACGATCGTGTCGGCCTCTATGTGCGAGACCAGAAGCCGCACGTCGTCCCGCTTCAGGCCGCGGGCTTCGGGCGGTTCGGCTGCCTCGAGATGGGTGGGCAGCGGGAACGCATCAATCACGCCTGCTGCAGCCATCGCGCATCCTCCTGTTGCGCCGCGAACCGCTGGCCACGAATGGCATCGGGATCCTGATCGAATAGCCAGTGCCAGAACGGCGCGGTGACCTCCGGCAGTGGCCGATCCGAGATGTCCTCACCGGGAAACGCCTCCTGGTGCATGTGCGTGCGCATGTCTCCCGGATCCACGAGAATCGCCGACACGTTCTGCCCGCGCAGCTCGGCCGCAAGTGTGCGTGTCAGCAGCTCAAGGGCGGCTTTGGACGCGCCGTACGGCCCCCATCCGGGATAGGCGGTTGTCGCCGCGTCACTCGTGATGTTGACGATGAGCCCCTGGCGCTTGATGAGCAGCGGCAGCGCCAGTTGTATCAAGCTCAGCGGCGCGCCGACGTTCACGGGAAAGATTCGTCCGAAACGCGAGACGTCGAACGCTTCGAGCGGTCCGATAGCACCCAGCTCCGACGCGTTGTTGACGAGCACGTTCAGACCGCCCAGTTGCCGCGCCGCGTCGATCAATCTCGCGCGTACTGGGGCCGCTGCAACGTCACCGTCCACCTGGAGGACGTCTGGCGCGTCACGCGCCAGTTCGTCGGCGGCGATGGCGAGAGTATCGCGATCGCGGCCACCGATCACGAGGCTGTATCCCCTACGCGCCAGGACACGGGCAATCACCAGTCCCAGGCCTCTGCTGGCACCAGTCACGAGAGCGATCCGAGTTCGTTCAGTCATCAGCGTTCCCTTCCATCGAAAGTTTCATCACTAGTCAAGGATCGAACTTCAAGTGCACTTGAAGTCAAGCAGGAAATGCCGGAGACTAGTAGCTGTGAGTGACGTGCTGACTATTGGCGAGGTGGCAGCGCGCAGCGGCGTGGCAGCCTCCGCATTGCGCTTTTACGAAGATCAGGACCTGATCGCGTCCGAACGGACCGATTCAGGCCACCGGCGCTATCCGCGGAGCGTGCTCCGTCGCGTGGCGTTCATCGTGTTCGCGCAGAAGATCGGATTGTCCCTGGAGGAGATCCGGGTGGAGCTCGCGAGGCTGCCGCGCAACCGCGCGCCGGAACGCGCCGACTGGTCGAAGTTGTCCGGCAGCTGGACGAAACGCATCGACGAGCGCATTGCCGAGCTCGAGCGGATGAAGGATGGCCTTACCGAGTGCATCGGGTGCGGCTGCCTTTCGCTCGATCGCTGTCAGTTTGCAAATCCAGGCGATCGTGCCGCACGACGCGGGGCAGGGCCACGCTATTGGATCCAATCGTCAAGCCGCTAGCGCAGGCCGGGCCGCTACCCGTCGGCCCTGAGGGCCTCACTGGCCTGGATGCGCAAGCCTCGGCGCGCGGGCCCAAGGGCCGCGATCAGGCCGACGGCCACCAGGATCCCGGCAACGATCAGCGTCAGAGTTGTGGCCTGGCTGCCCGTGAAATCAGTGTTCTGAAAGACTCCGGCGGACAGCACTGAGCCAACGAGCAGTCCGAGCGCAAGCTGGCGCGTCGCCCGTCCGAAGATGCTGAGGAGCAGACGGTGCGGGGCAGCGCCAAGCGCGGTGCGAATCGCGATTTCGCGCGTCCGTTGCGCAACGGTAAACGACATCATCGCGTAGATGCCCGCCGCCGAGAGCAGCAGCACGCTCATCGTCAGCAGCCCGACGCCCCATGCGAGGTAGCGCCAGAAGGAGCGACGCTGCACGTAAAAGTCCGACAGCGGTACGATACGCCGCAGTTGCAACGCGGGATCGACCTCGGCGCCAATCGTCCGAAAGCGATCGATGAATCCGGCAGGAATGCCGCCCTTGAGCCTTACGGAAATCGCGAGCGGATTGACGTCTCCGGGCGCGGCGGGATGATAGACAGCTGGCGTGCCCTTCGAGCCGGGCTCGGGCGGGAAACTCGGGAAGTCGCGGATGACCCCGACGATCCGGTACGAAGTATCGGCACGAGTCCCAGGCCGCTCAAATGGCGCGATGTAACGGAACTGGGCGCGCAGCGCATCGTCGGTGGTCAGCCATTGCTCGACGAAGCTGCGGTTGACGATAACAGCGTTTGCCGCGCCGAGATCCGCTGAGGTGAAATTCCGTCCGACAAGAATCTCAGCGCCGTACGCGTCGAACAGATCGAGGCCGACATCCAGAGTGTCGACGCCCAGGGCTTCCTTGTACTTCGCGCCCGTGGCGTCTTCGAATTGCAGCTGCCGGCCCGGCGCAAAGCCTGGCGCACCAGACGAGAACGTGACGGCGAAAACACCAGGCTCCGCCTCCAGACGCGAGATCAGTTCGACTTGACGTGCTCTGATGCGGTCGCGGTCGGTGGCGGAGCTCTCGTCACTCACGGCGACGATGCCGACGACGAACTCTTCAACGGCGAATTCGGGGCCCGCTATCCCCATCTGCACGACCAGCCAGGACATGTAGACGGCCAGCGGCAAGGCGGCCACTGCAACCGCGACTTGGGCGACCACGAGCGTCGTCCACGTCGGCCCCAGCCGTGCGCCGGTGCGGATGTCCAGATCACGCAGGCTGGCGTTCACGCGACGCCCCGTCGCCTTCAGGCCTGGCAGCACCCCCATGATTACGGCGGCAAGCACCGCCAAACCGATCACGTACAGGACGGTCCCCGCCGACAGCTCGAGATCGATCCAGAACGCCACGGAGTTGCTCGACTGGATCAACGACTGCAGCTGGCCGAGTGCGACCCCCGCCAGCAGCAACCCGGCACCCGCACCAACCGCCGACAGCGCCAGCGCCTCCATGAACAACTGCACGAGGATGCGAAGACGACTCGCGCCGAGCGCCGTTCGTACGGCGATCTCCCCGAGGCGCGACACGGTTCTCGCGTATACGAGAATTGCCAGGTTCACGGCGACGACGAATGTGAGCGCGCCGACGAACAACTGTGCGATCCGTACCGACCACACGCGGAACGGCTCGGTCATGCCGGCGTGTCCGTGGGTGTACGGGAGCACCAGGGGCCGAAGGCGACCGTACTTCTCGGGATACTCAGACGCGGTGCGCTGGCCGATCGTCGTCAGCTCAGCCTGTGCCTGCTGAAATGACACTCCAGGCGCCAGCCGGCCGAACATGTCGAGCTCCGGCCCCTGCAATCGTTCGTAATGCACCGGGTTCGTGCGTAGCGGAATCCAGTAGTGGTGATCGAACGGAAACCTGAACCCGGCCGGCATGACGCCGACGATGGTGAACGGAACACCGCCAAGGTTGAGCGCGCGGCCGACGATGTGCGGGTCGCCAGCAAAGCGTGCCTGCCATGCCTGATGGCCGATCACGACGACCGGCGGCGCCTCTTCGCGCTCGTCAGCCGGCAGCAGGTACCGGCCCATGAGCGGCGGGGTGCGCGCTACGGAGAACCCCGACGCGGTGATCTCCGCAACCGTGATGGTTTCATAGGGGGGAAGTCCGGTCGCGAGATTGTGCTGAGCCGTGCGGAACGCGCCCAACTGTTCCACAGACTTGATCTCATCCCGCCACTCGACGAAATCGCGGAGCACCCTGCGCTCGGCGCTCCCCGGGGTCGGCGTTGCGTAAAGCAGGGCAACAACCCGCTCCCCCTCGTCGAGAGGAAGAGCGGGGTCGAGTATCTCGTTGAAGACGTGGAAGAACGTCGCGCCGATCGCGATGGCGACGGCCATCGCGAATCCGCCGACGAGTGTCAGCCCGCGGTGCTTGATCAGCATGCGGACACCGAGGCGGGTATCGAGCGACACGATGTCGAGCCAGCGCAGCCCTCTCGTGTCGCGGCCCTGCTCTTTGTACTTCTCGATCCCGCCGAACGCGGCGTGCGCCTGCCGCCGCGCTTCCCGGGGATGGAGCCGGCGCTCGCGGATAAGCCGCTCGGCCTCCATGTCGATGTGGAAGCGCATCTCTTCCTGCATCGCGGCGTCGAGTTGTTTCCCGCGCCACAGTGCCAGCCACAGTGCGCGCATCCGCGCCCGGACGGGTCCCATTCAGCTTCTCCTAATCACACTAGGAGAAGTATGACCACCGCTCTCCTAATCTGTCAAGGAGAGCGGTGGTCAGCGCGGTCACTCTTCGTCGTCTGCGAATGCGGGGACTCCTGCTGCGAACCACAATCCTCCAGTGTTGCGAATGAGGAGGACCGGGCTGGCGCATTCAGACGGCGCAGGATCAAGTACGTCGTCGATGCGAAAATCGCCGTTCGGCTCGAGCGGAACGCCGGTCAGGTTCGTGTTGCGTTCGACGAAGGAGCCAGAAGGCTCGCAGATCAACGTCGCGAAAACGCTTTGGTTGATGTTCTGCCCGATGCTGTCGCCAGCCGCCAGAAGTAATCCCCGGCCTTTCACTTTGATTCTACCGTCCGCGAAGACAGTGGCCGTGAGATCGGCGATCCTCCAGGGCCCCGCCGGCCGAACGCCTCGTACGATGTTTCGAACGACGTTTGGGAACGTGCCGTCGGGGTTGGGCGTTCCGGCTACGTTCAAGACGGGTTGGACACCAATGCCGCCTTTGAACCTGGCCAGAACATTGGAGTCTCCCCCGATATGTGCGAATGCCACGGCCGACAGAATGATTGCTGCCTGTTTCAACATCTCCGTACCTTTCGTTTCAGACTGGTGTTTGCCTGCACCCTTCACTTTGATAGGAAGGAGCAGGTCGAAACCCTTCTGCCGTCGTCACCCGGGAAGGACGGGCATGAACAGCGCTCATGTGTGACAAATCGAGGCGTCAGTGTATCCTCCGCGAATCGTGCATTCAGAATTCGAATCGATGCTCACCTGGTTCTTGCGGAGCGTTTGATATGACTCGATTTCCGCGCGGGTGGGTCGTCGCCTGCCTGGCGTTACTCACCGCCGGGGCATCGTCGCAGTCGGTTCGTTCTGGCAATCCGATTGTGCCCGGGTGGTATGCCGACCCTGAAGCGCACGTGTTTGCGAATCGGTACTGGATCTATCCGACGTACTCGGCGCCTTACGATCTGCAAGTGTTCATGGATGCGTTCTCGTCCGACGACCTCGTCATGTGGGAGAAGCATTCGCGCATCCTGGAAATCGCGAACGTGCGATGGGCGAAACGCGCATTGTGGGCTCCGTCAGTCGTGGAGAAGGACGGCTGGTACTACCTGTTCTTTGGCGCGAACGACATTCAGAACGATCAACAGGTCGGCGGCATCGGTGTCGCCCGTGCCAGGCAGCCGCAGGGACCCTTTGAAGACTATCTGGGCAAGCCGTTGATCGATCGTTTCCACAACGGCGCCCAACCTATCGATCAGTTCGTCTTCAAAGATCGCGACAACTCGTACTACATCGTCTATGGCGGTTGGCGACATTGCAACATCGCCAAACTGAACGATGACTTCACCGGCTTCGTCCCATTCCCTGACGGGACGACGTTCAAGGAGATCACGCCGCAGGGCTACGTGGAAGGCGCGTTCATGCTGTTGAAGGACGGCAAGTACTACTTCATGTGGTCTGAAGGAGGCTGGACCGGCCCGAACTATGCCGTGGCGTACGCCGTCGGCACGTCACCTTTCGGGCCATTCGAACGAGTTGACAGGATCCTGCAGCAGGATCCGGCAGTGGCCACTGGCGCGGGCCATCACTCTGTTCTCCAGGGCCCGAAGTCCGGCCGCTGGTACATCGTCTATCATCGCCGGCCCCTCGGCGAGACAGATCGGAATCATCGCGTTGTGTGCATCGACGAGCTGCGGTTCGATGAGAAGGGGTTCATCCGTCCCGTGAGGATCACGAAAGAAGGCGTTCCCCGCGATCCCGTGCGGGGCCAGTAGCGCGTCTGTCCCATATCAAGATGACAGTTCCACGTTTCGTACTCTAGGGTATGGAGATGGGCGTGCTCCCTGCGGATCTTCAGGCGTTGGACGAGGCTCTCCAGGCTTCAGCGCGTGACGCACGGAAGCTGGTGGACGGCCTGTCGGAGGCGCGAGGCGCCTGGCGCTCGGAGCCTGGGTCATGGAGCGTTGCCGAGTGCCTCGACCACCTGGCGACTGCCAACCGCGTGTACCTTGGCGCCATGCAGCCGTCCGCGGCCCGAGCACTCAGTGCCGGCCGAGGGCGGCGTGGTCCGGCAACCCCAGGTCTCATCGGCGGGTGGTTCGTGTCGTATCTCGAACCTCCCGTGAAACCGCGCCTCAAGTCGAAAGCTCCACGCACCATCCGGCCCAGGACGGCGCCCGCACTCAGCGATGCAGCGACGGGGGTCCTGGCATCTCAGGACGAAGTGCGTACGTTTCTGAGAACGTACGCTGACATCGATCTCGCTGGCGTGCGCTTCCCGAATCCGTTCATCCGCGGAGTTCGCTTCAGTCTTGCGACGGGGCTGCACGTCCTTGCGGCCCATTCGCGTCGACATTTGTGGCAGGCCTGGCGCGTGCGTCAAGCGGCTGAGCGATCGAACTAACGTCCGCCTCCTGCCCGCGGCGTGAAGTTGGAGGTTCAGAGTGGTTAGCGAGGCATGACATCAAACGAGATTCTCGATTATTACAGCGCCGGGCAGGAAGAGCATCGGCTCAGCAGTTCTCTCGGCCGTCTGGAGCGCTTGCGTACGTGGGAGATGCTGCAGCGTTTCCTGCCGGCCACGCCGGCCCGCGTGCTGGACGTGGGTGGTGGCACGGGTGTGTACGCGCTGCCGCTGGCGGCGGCTGGCTACGAGGTGGATCTCGTCGATCCGGTGCCGCTGCACGTGTCGCGAGCCGAGACCTTATCGCGTGATGCCGCTGCGCCGCTCCGCAGCGCGACCTGCGGCGATGCACGGCAACTCGCGTTTGACGACGGCACGTTCGCTGCGGTCGTCATGCTCGGCCCCATGTATCACCTGGTCGACGCTGAGGCGAGAACCCGCGCACTCACGGAAGCGAGCCGAGTGCTCCTTCCAGGAGGCGTCCTGATCGCGGCGTACATCTCGAGATTCGCGTCGATGAGCGACGGGTTCAAACGCGAGACGCTGCTCGACCCCTCTTTCGCCGCGATCGTGGATAGAGACCTGACCACTGGCCAGCATCGCAACCCGACGGAACGGCCGGATTGGTTCACGACGGCCTATTTTCATCGGCCCGACGAGATCGTCCCCGAGCTCGAACGCGGCGGGTTCGAGCCACTGACCGTCCTGGCGGTGGAAGGGCCCGCATGGCTAATCCCGAACGTTGACACGTGGCTCGACGAGCCGAGTATCCGTCAGCAACTCATGGACCTGTTACGGCGAGTCGAGGAAGAACCCAGCATGCTCGGCGCCAGCGCTCACCTGCTGGCGGTAGGCCGCAAGGGGTGATCACGTGAGCGCCAGGTACTCGTGGGCGAAGCGCACGACCATCGATCCCTCGCCAACGGCCGATGCCACGCGATTCATCGCGCCGGCGCGGATGTCGCCAGCCGCGAAGACTCCGGGCACGCTCGTTTCGAGCGGCATCGGTTCGCGGCGCTCCTTCCAGATGCGCGCACATCTGGTGTCCGCGGTCAGATCCCGGCCGGTGAGGACGAAGCCCTTGTTGTCGCGCAGCACGTCGTCAGGAAGCCAGTCGCTTCGCGGCTTGGTGCCGATGAACACGAAGACGGCGTCGATGTCCTCGACCTGGCCCGCCTCGTCGATGGCCTTGAGCGCGACGCGTTCGACGTGGCCGTTTCCCTCGACGCGTTCGAGCTCGGTGAGGGTTCTGAGCCGGATCGCCGGTGTCTTCTCGATCTGTTCGATGAGGTACCGCGACATGGTGTCGCGCAGGGAATCGCGGCGGATCACGATCTGCACATCCTTCGCGAACCGCGCGAGATGCATCGCCGCTTGTCCTGCCGAGTTGCCACCTCCCACAACGACAACCCGTCGACCGGCGAACGCCGGTGCTTCGGTCGTCGCAGCGCCGTAGTAAACACCCGCGCCCGTCAGGGCCGCGACGCCGGGCGCCGGGTGTTCGCGATACTCCATTCCGGTCGCAGCCATCAGGGTGCGCGTGACGATTGTGCGCCCGTCGCTCAGCCTCAGGTGTTTGTATCCCTCTTCGATCGATACGCCCGTCACTTCCAGTGGCACGAGGAACTCGGCGCCAAGACGCTGCGCCTGGGTGACGGCGCGCCGCGTCAGCTCGCTGCCGCTGACACCGGCGGGAAATCCGAGATAGTTCTCGATTCTCGAACTGGTCCCCGCTTGACCGCCGGGCGCGTAGCGATCCAGAAGCAGCGTCCGCAATCCCTCCGATGCACCGTACACCGCGCCAGCAAGGCCTGAGGGTCCGGCACCGACGATGACGAGGTCGTACAGGTCCTGGGCAGCCGACAACGATCGGCCCAGGCGCTCGGCAACCTGACGTTGCTCGGGGTTGCGGAGGGCGGATCCATCCTCGAAGAAAAGCGCAGGAAGCTCGTCTGACGCGATGCCGGCAGCGTCGAGCAAACTCTGTGTGTCACGGTCGCGCGCCACGTCGAGCCAGCGATAGGGGATGAGATTGCCGGCGAGAAAATTCTTGATCTCGTGCGATCGAGGTGACCATTGGTGCCCAACCAATCTCAGGCCCTTGGTCTCCGGGAGATACTCGGCTTGCCAATCGTTGAGCAGGTCATCGAGGATCGGGAACAAACACTCCTCTGGCGGATCCCACGGCTTCGACAGGTAGTGATCGAGGTGCGCGACGTTGATGGCCTTGATGGCGGCGTCGATGTCCGAATAGGCCGTGAGCAACACGCGGCGCGCCAGCGGATAGACGTCGCGCGATTGCGCGAGCACGTCGGTGCCCTGAAGCCCAGGCATCCGCTGATCGCTGATCACGATCGCCAGCGAATCACCTCTCGCTTTGAGCTCGCGGATCGTGGAGAGCGCTTCTTCGCCCGACGAAGCGCTGATGACAGTATAAGACTCCCGATACTTTCCACGCAGATCGCGACGAACCGCGGCAAGTACCTGCGGATCGTCGTCGACCACCAGGAGTGCGGGCTTGTTCATCGCCGTCCTTCGGCGCCATCACCCTCGGCGAGTGGGAGGCGGACGCGAAACTCAGTGCGGCCCGGAGCGGAGTCGACCTCGATCTCGGCATCGTTGTGGATGACGAGCCGCTGAACGATATCGAGGCCTAAACCGGTGCCTTTCCCGACTGGCTTCGTCGTGAAAAACGGTTCGAACACGCGGCCGCGGATCACGGCCGGAATTCCCGGCCCGTTGTCGACGATGCGCACGACGATGTGCTGCCGGTCGCGATGTGCTGTCACGTCGACGCGACCGGAGTCGGGGACGGCATCGAGCGCGTTGTCGATCAGGTTCGCCCAGATCTGATTGAGCTCTCCGGCGAAGCCACGAACCCGTGGGAGATCCCGGTCCACATCGACCGTGACGGCGACCGATTTCGTTCGCGCCTTTGAGTTCAGAACGGCGACCGTGTTGGCCAGGCTTTCCGCAAGATTCACAGGCTCAGCCACGGTCGCCTGATCCATGTGCGTGAATCCCTTGATGGCCAATACCAGACCGGAAATGCGTGTGGCCGCCTCCTGAATCTCGGATGCGATCACTCGAACCGAGCATCCGGCTGCGACCGACCTGAGAGCCGCAACGAGCGGCGGGCCATTGATCTCGGCGGCAACTCGTTCGAGCGCGCCGAGCGTCACGGCGGTTTCGGCAAGCGGGCCCGCGACGGCGCCGTCGACGCCATGATCCGCGAGCCAGTCGGTGATGGCGTCTTCACGCTCCGCCTGCTGGATCGGAGAAAGGACACCTGGCACACGTACCAGGCACGAGGAGCGCACCGTGTCGAGGGCCGCGAGTTGTGCTTCCGTCAGCCGCGAGGACCCCAGCGCGCGGGTCGCCTGCTCGGCCTCGTCGAGGCGATCCTCGAGCAGCGCGGCGCTGCGCTCGATAGCGGCGACCGGATTGTTGAGCTCGTGGGCCAGGCCGGCGGACAGCTTTCCCAGCGAGACCATCTTCTCGTCCTGCAGGGCGCTCGACGTGAACTGCTTGCTGCGATCGAGCATCTTGTGCACGAGGATTGACGTGAGCTCATGGCACTCACGAATCATCCCGGCGAGATCCTCGCGAGGGATCGCGAAGATCTCGGATAGTTCCTGAGCGACCGAGTCACCCGGCGGGCTGACGAGGCGCGAGAAGGGGAGCATCCCAGTCACATCGCCGGCGCGCCACTCCATCAGCTTGTGCCGCCCGGCGCCGCGGTCGATGTAGATGGCGATTCGGCCCGACAGGACGATGAAGAGGCCCAACACCGCCTCTCCCTTCGCCGTCAGCACTTCGCCCTCGTCGAGCTGGCGGAGCGAACCATGAGCAGCCAGCCATGCAAGCTCCTCACGCGGCGCCCCGCCGAGCGTCTGATGGCCGGCGAGACGATCGATGAGATCCATGGCTGTCACACGTCGCTCCTGATGAATCGGTGGAAACCATGAATGTTACATCAGGGGTTCGCCTGCATGGCAACACAGCGCACACTTGAGATCGGGATCCGGATGGCGCTGGGCGCGCAGATCGCAGATGTCCGGAGGCTGTTTTGAGGCTTGAAGAGGGTAACCGCGGCCGAGTCGAATTTCCGGACTCGGCCGCGGTTCGAGTGAATCCGTCAGTCGTGCTGCAGATCACCCGCGTAAGGAAGGACCTCGCCGCGCTCGACGTTGACGTTGAAGTCAAGCGTCTTGTATCCCGGAGCCTCGATCTTGATGTGATGCTCTCCAGGTGGCAGGTTCAGCGGGCTCTGCGGATTGTCGTACTGGTCGACGACGCCCGCGTAGATCCCATCAACGGTGACACTCGCATCAGCAGGCGAGATTGAGAAGCTGACGCCACCGTACCCCTGGCCAGGAACGTAGGTCAGCGGCCCGACCGGATAGTTCCAATAAGCCCATGGGGCGTAGTACGGATACCCGAATGGGTAGCCCAGGAAGACGCCGAAACCGACGCCCACCCGAGGACGGAACCTGAATCCGTTCACGAATGCATGATTGAAGTGCGTTCCGTGAAACGTGTTCCGGGTATGAACTCGGGGAACAGCCTGCGGACGAACGTGCCCGCCACCGTGAACTGCACCGTGAGACGCGCCGTGGAATCCATCGCTGTAGCCGTGAGCCCCACCACCGTGGAACCCGCCGCCGCCGTGCTGGGCAGCCTCAACGGGCGCCGCACCGATAGCTAACGTGGCAAGCAGGGCAGTAGGGAGAATAAATCGGTTGAGCTTCATAACAGCTCCCTCCAGGAGAGCTGACGACC
>Ga0114129_10006911_pt1 | contig 16145 bp, 18 predicted proteins | sample RhiMetdeltSRZDD1_FD_80071 | JGI IMG/M metagenome (GOLD analysis project Ga0114129, IMG submission 80071) | Populus rhizosphere microbial communities from Tennessee, USA - Rhizosphere MetaG P. deltoides SRZDD1 (version 2) (version 2) | ecosystem: Host-associated > Plants > Roots > Rhizosphere >... | reverse complement strand
CGTTCCCCAAGGAGACGCTGACCAACTGGATGCGTGGCGACTACGCCAACCTGACGTTGATCCTCGACCTGACATTGAGCCGGATCGACACCGGATTCTTCACCGGATCGCGGTGGGAGTGCGATCTGACCTGGCTGGAGATTCAGTGGGGCCGCACCATCGGCCAATTCCCCAGCCCGTGCACGGGGAGCGCCCCGCCGAACGGCGCCGGCAATCCGTTGATCGCTCCGTATCACTGGGATCAGGGGCCCTGACATGATTTTGACGAGGCGGATCCTCATCCAGATGGCGATCTTCGCCGTTGTGGCGACGACCGCGCTTGCGGTCATGTTGTTCGGCTACATGCGCGTTCAGGACATGGCAGGCATCGGGCAGTACAAGGTAACCGTCCAGCTGCCCGAAACCGGCGGGCTTTATCCGCGGGGCAACGTCACCTATCGCGGCGCCCAGGTCGGCACGGTGAAAAGTGTTCACCTCACCGATTCCGGCGTCGCCGCGGAGCTGTCGCTGGACTCGAATGTCAAGATCCCCGCCGATGTCGAGGCCGAAGTACACAGCGTGTCCTCCGTCGGTGAGCAGTTCGTGCAGCTGCTGCCCAGAAGCGGCAAGGGGCCGACGCTAAAGGACGGCGACGTCATCCCGGCGGACCGCACCACGGTCCCGACCGACATCAACAAGGTCTTGGCGGACACGACCCGTGGCCTGCAGGCGATCCCGCAGGAGAACCTGAAGACCGTCATCGACGAGGCGTACGTCGCGGTGGGCGGCCTCGGCCCAGAGCTTCGCCGGCTAGTCAACGGCAGCACCAACCTGGCCATCGATGCGCGAAAGAACCTGGACCCGTTGACCACTCTGATCGACCAGTCCAAACCCGTACTGGATACACAGACCGAGACCGCGGGGTCGATTCAGGCGTGGGCGTCGAACCTGGCAACTATCACCACTCAGCTGCAGAACCAGGACGCCGCCGTGGCCGGAGTCCTGGACAAGGGGCCGGGTGCGGCCGATGAGGTGCGGGCGCTGTTCGATCGCCTGCAGCCGACGTTGCCGATCGTGCTGGCCAATCTCGTCAGCATCGGGGAAGTCGCCGTCACCTACCAACCGAGCCTCGAGCAACTGCTGGTGCTGTTGCCCCAGGGCACCGCCGTCACGCAGGCCGTGGGTGTGCACAAGCGCAACACCAAACAGGACTACGAAGGCGATGCCCTGGTCTTCAACTTGAACCTGTTGATCCCTTTGTTGCCTGCGCCGATCCCTCTTCCGCCGCAGCAGATACCGCCGCCGTGCACCACCGGCTTCCTGCCCGCCCAGCAGCAGCGGGTGCCCACCTTCGAGGACTATCCCGACAGGCCACCGGGCGATGTCTACTGCCGGGTGCCGCAGGACGCGCCGTTCAATGTCCGCGGCGCCCGCAACCTGCCGTGCGAGACCGTCCCGGGCAAACGTGCCCCGACGGTGAAGATGTGTGAGAGCAACGAGTACTACGTGCCACTCAATGACGGCTACAACTGGAAGGGTGACCCGAACGCGACGCTGTCCGGACAGGCGGTTCCGCAGCTGCCGCCCGGGTCACCACCTGCGCAAGCCGCTCCGCCGCCGGGTCCGTCGCCGCCGCCAATAGCGGCCGCCGAATACGACCCAGCCACCGGCACGTACGTTGGACCGGACGGACGTGTGTACACACAGTCCAACCTGGCCCGCACTGCCACAGAGGAGCAAACATGGCAGACGATGCTGCTGCCCCCGACGGGGAATTGAGCAAGTCGACCGCCACCGAGGAGACATCGAGCGCCACCGAACCGGAATCGGGCGGCAGCGACGTCTCGGACGCGGCCGATTCCGACGCGGCAGTGACGGACGAGGTTACGGACGACGCTGACTCCGACGAGGAGGCCGCCGACTCCGAGGAGGAGGCTGACTCCGAGGAAACCACCGAAGCCGCGCCGGCCAAGCCACCGATGTCGCATGTGAAGCTGGCGATGATCGCGGGGCTGGTGTTGGTGGTCGCGCTCGGCGGACTGACGGGGTGGCTGGGTTACCGCGCCTACCAGTCGCATCAGGCCGATGAACAACGCAAGCTCTTCCTGTCGGTGGGCAGGCAGGGTGCGCTGAACCTGACCACGATCGACTTCCAGCACGCCGATGCGGACGTACAGCGGATCCTCGACTCCGCGACAGGCACGTTTTACGACGAATTCCAAAAGCGCGCGCAGCCGTTCGTCGAAGTGGTCAAGCAGGCGCAGTCCAAGTCGGAAGGCACCATCGCCGAGGCGGGGCTGGAATCCGAGTCCGACAAGGGCGCTCAGGTGTTGGTCGCGGTCACCGTCAAGACGTCGAATGCCGGTGCGCCCGACCAGGCGCCACGCGCGTGGCGGATGCGCATCTCCGTACAGAAGGTCGGCGATGACGCCAAGGTGTCCAACGTGGACTTCGTGCCATGAGCAACCACAGTCAAGACCAGACGGCAGAAGAGGCGACCTTGACGTCGGACACCGAGACCGAGCAAATCGAGGATGCGGTTTCCGACGAGACCGAAAAGGCCGACGAGCCAACCGAAACCGCCGACGAGGCAACCGAGTCCGCTGAACCGGCGAAGCCCAAGCAGAAGATCCAATGGCCGCGGGTGTTCGCCTACGGTGTGCTGCCCGCCCTGGCGCTGCTGCTGGCGATGGGCGCGGGATACCTGAAATGGACGGACAATTCGGTCCGCGACGACCAGACCGCGCGTATTCAAGCGATGCAGGCCGCCAAGGACAGCACGATCGCGATGCTCTCGTACAAGCCCGACACCGTGGAGCAGCAGCTGACCGCGGCCCGCGACTTATTGACGAGTGACTTCCGCGATCAATACACCTCGCTGACCAACGACGTCGTGATCCCCGGCGCCAAGCAGAAGCAGATCTCTGCGGTGGCAACGGTGCCGGCGATGGCGTCGGTGTCGGCCAACCCGCGTCACGCCGTGGTCCTGGTGTTCGTCAACCAGACCGTGATCGTCGGCCAGGACGCACCTACGGACTCGGCGTCCAGTGTGCGGGTCACGCTGGACAAAGTCGGCGATCGTTGGCTGATCGCCAAGTTCGACCCGGTGTAGCATGACCGAACCCCAGTGGCTCGACGTCGCGGCGCCGGCCGTGCAGCTGCGCGCGCTGACGTGGGGACCGGCCGACGCGCCAATTGCGTTGTGCCTGCACGGTTTCCCCGATACTGCCTACGGCTGGCGCAAGGTGGCGCCCGCGCTGGTGGATGCGGGATGGCGCGTGGTGGCGCCGTTCATGCGCGGCTATGCTCCGTCGTCGTTGCCGTCGGACGGCAGCTATCACGTCGGCGCATACATGGATGACGCGCTGCGGGTGCTGAAGGCCGCGGGCCCGACGGGGCGCGACGTGTTCATCGGTCACGACTGGGGTGCCATCGCGGGCGCCGGGCTCGCGGCGATGCCCGACAGCCCGTTCACCAAGGCCGTGATCATGTCGGTGCCGCTCAGCGCCGCATTCCGTCCTTTCGGCAGGGTGCCGCAGGCTGGCCGGCTGGCTGCGAAATTGCCGCGTCAGCTGCGCAACAGCTGGTACATCCTGTACTTCCAATTGCCGTGGCTGCCAGACCGTTCCGCGTCGTGGGTGATACCACGACTGTGGCGGGATTGGTCGCCCGGATATCGCGCCGACGACCATCTGCGCTACGTCGACGCTTCGATCGGCGCGCCCGACCGGTGGCGCGCCGCGCTCGGATATTACCGCGCGACGATCCGTTGCAGCCGGCCGCCGGCGCAGTACGCGGAACTCAACCAGCATTGGCTGGACGCGCCGCGGTTGCCGACGCTGTATCTGCACGGCACCGATGACGGTTGCTCGGAGGACTACACGCCGTGGATTGAGCGAGTATTGCCCGACGAGAGCGAGATCGCGCTCATCAAGAACGGCGGGCACTTCCTCCAGCTCGATCAGCCCGACGTCGTCGGCCGTCACATCGTCGACTTCGTGGGCCAGGCGCGCTAACCCTTCTTCAGCCCGGGATGGTTGCGCGCGACCAGCCGCGTGACGAGTCGCCGCGGCAAGTGGTGGTTGATCACGGCGGCGATGCGGTTGGCCGCCCCGGGAATGATCACACGCTTACCCGACGCCAATCCGTCGACCGCGGCTTTGGCCACCGCGTCGGGCTCCTCCCACAGAAATTTCGGCAGCGACTTCTCGGCTTCTTCTTGAGGTATGCCCGCGGCCTCACCGAAGGTCGTCCGCACCGGCCCGGGGCACAGCGCGCTGACGGTGACGCCGGTGCCGCGCAGCTCTTCTCGCATCGCCTCGGTGTACGACAGCACGAACGCCTTCGCCGCGCCGTAGGACGCTTGGCCAGGTACGGGGCCGAACGCGCCGACCGATGCGACGTTGAGCACCGCTCCCCGTCCGCGCTTGACCATGTCAGGGACGAACCGGCTGCAGAGGTCGACCACCGCGGCGACGTCGACCTCGATCAGGTTGAGTTCGGCCTCCGGGTCCGAATCGGCGACTGGGCCCAGTGTGGAAAGCCCCGCATTGTTGATCAGGACCTCCGCGACGACACCGAGCGCCGCGACCTGGTCGGGCAGCGTGGCACGCTCGTCGCGATTCGACAGATCGGCGGGCAGGACGTGCGCCCGGCCGTTGAATTCTTCCGCCAGGGCCCGCAGCCGGTCGGCTCGCCGGGCCACGAGGACCAATCGGTAACCGCGGCGGGCGAATTCGCGGGCGATCTCCTCACCGATACCTGACGAGGCACCGGTTACGACGACGACGCCGTCGCCGCTTATAGGCGGAAGCATGGGCAGACAATAGCCTGAGACCATGATGGTCCGTCGGCTCTCGGCGGTCGATGCGCAAACGTATTGGATGTCGGCCAAGATCCCCAACGATCAGTTCCTGCTGTACGGCTTCGCCGGGGTGCCGGACGTCGACCATGCCGTCGATGTGATCCGGCAGCGCTCGCGGGACTGCCCGGAGCTGCGGCTGCGGGTGCGCGACCGAGGCTTCTTCACCTATCCCGAATGGGTCGCCGGTGAGGTGCGTCCGGGCCAGTTTGTCGTGCACGACGTCGTCGACAGCAGCTGGTCGGAGTGCCTCGCGGGAGTCGCCCGGTTGGCCGAGGACCAGCTCGACCCGCAGGCCATGACGTGGCGGCTGCATGTATTCGCAGGCGTCGACGTGCCGGGTGCCGGTCGCGGCAGCGTCTTGGTGCTGCAGGCGGCCCATGTGTTCGGTGATGGCATCCGGTCGTCTGCGTTGGCGGCATGGCTGTTCGGCCGCACAGAGCCAGTGCCCGCCGTCAGGGTGCCGCCGCTACAGACGCTGAGGCTCCCGTGGCGCAGCTTCCGAGCGGCCCGCACGCATCGACAGCTCGTTCGCGACGTCGACGCCGGACTCGTTCCACCGCAAGCAGATTCGCGCCCTGCACTGCGCAGCAACGCACGTCCAGATGGCGTGCGCAGCATCCGCACGGTGATCCGGAGCCGGGCTCAGCTGCCTGGTCCCACCATCACCGTCGGCGTATTGGCAGCGGTGTCGACAGCGCTAGCGGCTCACTTGTGCGAGCTGGGCGACGACCCGTCCGCGGTGGGTGCCGAGGTGCCGATGGCGAAAGCCGGTGTCCGTCAGGCGCACAACCACTTCGGCAACGTCGGTGTTGGCCTGTATCCCGACCTCGGGTCTGATGAACGGGCGGCGCGCATCGCCGAGGACCTGGCCGACCGCCGTCGCAGGGCGGCACACCCGGGCATGCGTGCGGCCAGCCGGGCGTTCGCCGCCGTTCCTGCGCCGTTGTTGCGGTGGGGCGTCAAGCAATTCGATCCGACGGTGCGGTCACCGGTCGTCACCGGCAACACGGTCGTCTCCAGCGTCAACCGCGGCCCGGCCGACCTGCGCTTCGGCGATGCGCCCGTGGTCCTGACCGCGGGCTATCCCGGGCTGTCACCGATGATGGGACTCACGCACGGCGTGCACGGCATCGGCGACACCATCGCGATCAGCGTGCACGCCGCGGAGTCGGCGATCGGTGACGTCGACGCCTACGTCGAGCGGCTCGAGGCCGCGCTGGGTTAGCCGCGCAGCAGCCCGAAACCCCAGTTGGTACCGAAGCCGCGCCGTAGCGCGAGGTGGATCCAGACCAATGCGAACGGCTCCAGCAGCCGGGCCAAGGTGAGGTCGCCCGCGTCGACGGCCTCAAAGCCCAGCTGCGTCACCAAATCGGCGGTGACCTGCTTGGCCGCGTCGTCGTCGCCGCAGACGAACATGACCGGCGCGCTTGGCAATTGGGGATGGTCCATCATCGGGGCACCGATCTGATTCATCGCCTTGCACACCCGCGCGCCCGGCGCCCAGGCCGCGACCTGCTCGGCGCCCGAGGTGGTGTGTCCAATCTCCAGCGCTGAGAAGTCAGGGGTGAGCGGGTTGACGCAATCGATGAGCACCTTGCCGGTGAGGTCGCCGCACGCCTTGAGCGCCGCCTCGGCGCCTTGCCACGGCGTGCAGAGCACGACGACGTCGCTGCCTGCAACCGCCGCGTCATTGGTGGTAGCGGGCGCACCAAGGTCGGCGTACTTGGGGTCGTTGGGGGAGCGCACGCCGTAGGTGATGTCGTGGTCTGTCCGCCATGCTCGACCGAGCGCACGTCCGACGTTTCCCGCTCCGATAATCGCGATTTTCACGAGGGTTACGCTACGGCGGAAGGCGGACACCGATAAGTACGCACTTTGAGGTGAGCTACTAGCCGGGAGGTCGGTATGGACGATCAGTTCGGATGTCCAGTGGAGGCCACGCTCGCGGTCGTCGGGGGTAAGTGGAAAGCCGTGCTGATCTTCCACATGATGCACACCGGACCGCACCGCTTCGCGGAGTTGAAGCGCAAGACGACCGGGATCAGCGACCGCGTGCTGACCCGTCAGCTGCGGGAGTTGGAGACCGACGGGATTGTGCGCCGCGAGGTGTTCGCCGAGGTGCCGCCGCGCGTCGAGTACTCGCTGACCGAATACGGCGAATCGCTGCGGCCGGTGACCGAGGCGATGTGCCAGTGGGGCAAGCGCCACATGAGCACTGGGGCCGCCTAGCATTCTTCCGGCGAACAGACGCAAACCTGCCCTCTTTTCGCGAAATTGGGGCAGTTTTGCGTCTGCTCGACCTAGTCGCTGGCGCGCAGTGACTCGATGCCGACGTCGAGCGCAGCTTCCAGATAACCGAGGTCGCCGGTGGCGAGCATGACACCGACGCCGCCCTGGACGGCTGCGAGCAGCGCGGCGGCGATTCGGTCCGCATCGAGCCGGGCGGCGACCTTCCCGTCTGCCTGCATATGTCGCACGCCCGCTGCGATCTCATCGGTCCACTTGCGAAGGAGCGTCGACGTGACCGCCTGAGCGCCCGGTGTGCTGCGGCCGATCTCGGACATCAGCACGGCCAGTGGGCAGTGTTGGCCCTGGCGGCGGTACCGATCGACGACGGCGTCACGCCACCGCTGCCAGGCCGCCCACGACGTCAACTCGCCCAGATATGGCTGCTGGTCGTCGAGGACCATCTGCGCTTCATGCTCGGCGACCGCGAGTAACAGCTGGTCCTTGCCGTCCGGGAAGTAATGAAACAGTTGGCTTTTGGAGGTCTGGGTGCGTGCGCGAATGTCGTCGAGCGTGGCGACGGCGACGCCATGTTCACGGATTTCGGCTGCGGCGCCCTCGATGATGCGCTGCCGCGTCGCTTGGCCTTTCGGCGTCAATTTCTGGACTTGCAGGTCCATTTTTGCCAGCGTACCAGTGGACACATGAGTTCAAACACCGCGCGGCTCGCCGGCCGCACAGCACTGGTCACCGGTTCCACGGGCGGTCTCGGGGTCGCCATCGCCTCGGCACTAGCAGCCGAGGGCGCGTCCGTCATCGTCAGCGGCCGCGACAAGGCCCGCGGCGACGCCGTCGTCGCCGACATCCGATCCGCTGGTGGCGCGGCCGAGTTCGTCGTCGCCGACCTGGCCGCGGGAGATCAGGAGGTACGTCGCCTTGCCGAACAGGCCACCGCTGCGGCGGGAGGGCGGATCGACATCCTCGTGAACAACGCCGCGATGCTGCTGATGCCGACGCCGACCGCCGAGGTCTCCGACGAAGTGCTGCGAGATGCGTTCGCGGTGAACGTGTTTGCGCCTTTCCTGCTCACCGGACAACTGGCGCCCGCGATGGTGGAGCGCGGTGAGGGCGCCATCGTCAACATCGGATCGATCACGGGGTTGCGCGGCAGCGCGGGCTCGGCGATCTATTCGGCCAACAAGGCAGCGCTCCACTCGTTCACCCAGTCATGGGCCGACGAGTATGGCCCCTCCGGGGTGCGGGTCAACGCCGTCGCCCCGGGGCCGATCGCCACCGAACGCCAGGAGCAGTTCGCCGACCACGTCGCCCCGATGGTGGCTCGCATCCCGTCGCGGCGGATGAGCACCCCGGCCGAGGTCGCAGCCTCGGTGGTGTTCCTGGCCAGCGACGACGCGGCAAACATCCACGGGACCGTGCTAGGTGTGGACGGGGGTTGGGCGGCGGTTTAACACATGGCCTAGATTTTGTTGCATGACTGACCACACGGCCATCGACACCGGGCTGCTGATACTGCGGGTGGTGCTGGGTCTGACCATGGCCGCACACGGCTACAACAAGTTCTTCGGCAAGGGCGGCTTGGCGGGCACCGCGGGCTGGTTCGACAGCATGGGCATGAAGCCGGGCATGTTTCACGCCCGGATCGCCGCTACCACCGAGATGTCGGCGGGCCTCGGTTTGGCGGCCGGCCTGCTGACTCCGATCCCCGCGGCGGGCTTCGTCGCGCTGATGTTCGTCGCGGCGTGGACCGTGCACCGGCCGAACGGCTTCTTCATCGTCAAGGAAGGCTGGGAGTACAACCTGGTTCTTGCGGTGTCGGCGGTGGCGATCGCCACGATCGGGCCAGGCAAGTTCAGCCTTGACTACGCGCTCTTCCGCACGACGGGCCTCTACGACTTCCTGCACGGCTGGTGGGGTCTGCTGATCTCGGCCGGACTGGGGCTGGCCGGCGGCATCGGCCAGCTGGTGATCTTCTGGCGGCCACCGGCGAAGGCCGATGCCTAGCTCGCCAGCCCGAGCAGAACGTCGGCCAGAACTGAGGGCCGTGAGTAGAACGGCGAGTGGTCCCCGGGCAGCTCGATGAGCTCGGCCCCGAGCCGTTCGCGGGCGGTTCGCCGTGACCATTCGGGACGCAGAATCTGATCCTCGCTGCAAACGATGTATGTCGTTTTCACAGCGGGGAATTCGGCCAGTGAGGACGGCAGGATCGCCGGGTATGCCGACTGAGGTCGAAGACGCTCGAGGGCGGCTCTGGTGGTCGCCTCGTCGCAGTCGCCGTAGAACATCGCGCACGCGAGGTCGAGGTCCGTCCACACTTACCGCAGCTGCTCATCCGGCACACTCAAACCTTGTTCGTACGCCACCGGGTTCAGCATCTCGAGTTCGTCACTCATCTGATCGAACACGCTGCGGCCGATGTCGGGGACCATCGCGCACAGATACACCAGATGCCGGACGGATCGACGCGCGGCGACCAACGGGATCGTATTTCCGTTGTAGGAGTGTCCGACCAGCACGACATCGTCGCCGCGACTATCCAGTGCCGCGCACACCACGTCGGCGTAGGTGTCGAAGGTGGCCGTTCCGTCCTCGTTGGGCAGGTCCATCGTCACCACGTCATGGCCGGCTTGTCGCAGGAGCGGGGTGAGCTGCTCCCAACACCACGCGCCGTGCCATGCGCCGTGCACCAGCGCGAAGGTGGTCATCCGGTAATGCTAAAGCCATTCCACTCGGCTAGAACACGTTCTAGTCTCATGCGTCATGGGGTTTCTGAAGCAGGACGCGCCCGTCGTCGACTACGAGGAGTGGAGCAAGGGCAGCCGCGCCGAAAGGATCGTTCCGATGGCCAAGCACTGGGCCGAGGTCGGATTCGGAACTCCGGTCGTGCTGCACCTGTTCTACGTGGTCAAGATCCTGCTCTACATCCTTGGCGGGTGGCTGTTCGCACTGGCCACCAAAGGCATCGACGGGTTCACCAACGTCGCGTCGTGGTACGCCGAGCCGATCGTCTTCGAAAAGGTCGTGCTCTACACGATGCTGTTCGAGGTCGTCGGCCTCGGCTGTGGCTTCGGTCCGCTGAACAACCGGTTCTTCCCGCCGATGGGCTCGGTCCTGTACTGGTTGCGGCCCGACACCATTCGGCTTCCGCCGTGGCCCAACCGGATACCGCTGACGAGAGGCACCACCCGCACACCTGTGGACGCTGCGCTGTACGGTGCGCTGCTCGTGATGCTTCTGGTCGCACTGTTCTCCGATGGCACCGGGCCGATCCCCGCATTGGGCACGACGGTGGGCGTGCTGCCAATGTGGCAGATCTGGACGATCGTCGGTCTGCTGGCGGTGCTCGGACTGCGGGACAAGGTGATCTTCCTGGCCGCGCGCGGCGAGGTGTACGCGTCGTTCACGGTCGCGTTCCTGTTTGCCGGCTACGGGGTCGACATGATCATCGCCGCCAAACTGGTGTGCTTGGTGATCTGGCTGGGCGCGGCGACGTCCAAGCTCAACAAGCATTTCCCGTTCGTGATCTCGACGATGATGAGCAACAACCCGGTGTTCCGGCCGCGGTTCATCAAACGCAAGTTCTTCGAACATTTCCCCGACGACCTGCGGCCGGGCCGGCTGTCGCGGTGGCTCGCGCACTTCAGCACCGCGATTGAGGGGCTGGTGCCGCTGGTGTTGTTCTTCTCCCACGGCGGCTGGCCGACCGCGATCGCCGCGTTCGTCATGCTGTGCTTCCACTTCGGCATCCTGTCGTCGATTCCGATGGGAGTGCCGCTGGAGTGGAACGTCTTCATGATGTTCAGCGTGCTCGCGCTGTTCGTCGGCCACGCCGAAGTGGGGCCGGGCGACATGACGACGCCGCTGCCGGTGCTGTTGTTCGGTGTCGTCGCGGGCACCGTGGTGATCGGAAACCTGTTCCCGCGCAAGGTGTCGTTCCTGCCGGGCATGCGGTACTACGCCGGCAACTGGGACACCGGGTTGTGGTGCGTCAAGCCGTCGGCCGCCGAGAAGATCGAGGCCAACGTCGTGTCGATCGCGAGCATGCCGCAGGCGCAGATGGAGCGGTACTACGGCAGCCCGGAGACCGCGCAGATGTACCTCTATATGGGATATGCGTTCCGCTCCTTCAACACTCACGGCCGTGCGATGTTCACGTTGGCGCACCGCGCCATGGCCGGACAGAACGAAGACGACTACGTGCTGACCGACGGCGAGCGCATCTGTTCGACGGCCATCGGCTGGAACTTCGGCGACGGCCACATGCACAACGAACAGTTGATCGAGGCGCTGCAGGAGCGCTGCCACTTCGAACCGGGGGAGATCCGGATCCTGTTGCTCGATGCGCAGCCCATCCACAAGCAGCGACAGGAGTACCGGCTCGTCGATCCTGCCACCGGCGAATTCGAAAGGGGTTACGTCAAAGTCGCCGACATGGTGACGCGCCAGCCGTGGGACGACACCGTCCCAGTACATGTGACGTGGGAGAAGGACAGCGCTGACGCCACCTGATCCGGTGTCTGTCTGGTTCGACGAGACCGGACAGTTGATGAGCGACCTTGGGCCCGTTGACAGGAACTGCGTCGTGCGGGTGATCAGCGGGCATTGCCCCGATCGACATCAGTGTGTGCTGCTCTACCGGGCGCCGGGCCCACGGCTGCTCTACGGCAGCGAGCTGATGTCGGAACTCGACGACGAAAGAGGTCTCTACTTGGAGACCCACGCCAAACACCTTGAAGACGACCTCATTTCGATCACGGTCGACCATGTCGGGGTCGACGGGCACGCGGACGGCTGGCGCTACCGACTGTTGCCGATGCGGTGGAAGACGGAGGACGGGCTGGTGGACACCCCAACGCGCCTGGCGGTCTGGCCGGACTAAGGGGCCACACGCCTCGAGACTGCCCACAGATCGCAATCTCGGTCGAAAACGCGATCTCCCCGCAGTTTCGGCGAAGGGGACTAGCCCATCACGTCGCGGACCTTGACGGTCTCAAGGCCCTCCAACAGCAGGCTCCGAGCCACGTCAAGGTGCTTGCGCCAGTGAGCCTCTGCCGCGGCGCCGTCGCCCGCGCGCAACAACTTCATCAGCCGCGCATAGGAGCGCATCAGCTTGTCATAGTCGGCCTTCGATACCGGTCGGCGTTCCTTGAAGACGAATGCGGTGTGCCTCACGGTGATCTCATGCAGCATGCCGGCGATGATCGCGAGCGTGGCATTGCCCGACAACTCCACCATGCGCCGGTGGAAGTCTCCGGTCGTCTCGGCCAGCCGACCGGATTGCCAGCCGGCGGGGATGTGTTCGGCCAGCATCTTGTCGAGTTCGTCGAACGCCTCCGGCTTGCCGGATTCTGCGAGCAGCCGCGCGGCCATCGGCTCGATACCGGCCTGGGCCACCATGACGTCGGCGATGGTCGCGCCCGTCAGCTCGAGCAGCAGCCCTGCCGGCCGGGCGACGATCTCCGGCCCGGGCACCCGGACCCTGGCGCCGGTGCGGGACCCGCGTCGCACCTCGACGAGTCGTTCAGACTCGAGCACCCGCACCGCCTCGCGCAAAGTAGGACGGCTGACGCCGAAGTGGGCCATCAGCTCGGCCTCGTTGGGCAGGAAGTCGCCGTCCTTAAGCTGGCCGTCAACAACCATGCGGCGCAGTGTGCCCGCAACAAGCTCGGCCGTCTTCGGCGAGCGGACCGCCGCACTCGCCGGGACGGCGTCACGGCCGATCATCGGCGCCAGCGGTGTGCTTCGCGTCACAACCTCTCCCAAACAGTGTTTCCCCGAGCTATCCAACTCAGTAAACCATGTCGGGAAGGCTAGGAGCGGCATGAACGTCCGGTGCCAGCCTACCAACCAGTAGGTTGACCTAGTAAACTTTGTTGCTCTACCTTCGGGGAAACACCACTCATTCAAAGGAGAAGTGTCATGGCTGAAGCCGTCATCGTCGAGGCCGTGCGGTCGCCGGTCGGTAAGCGCAACGGCGGGCTGTCGGGTGTGCATCCCGGCGAGCTGTCCGCCCAGGTGCTCAACGGCCTCGCCGAGCGCACAGGCATCGATCCGGGGATCGTCGACGACGTCATCTGGGGATGCGTCATGCAGGCCGGCGAGCAGGCGCTCGACATCGGCCGCACCGCGGTGCTGGCGGCGGGCTGGCCCGAAAGCGTGCCCGGTGTGACCGTCGACCGGCAGTGCGGATCCAGCCAGCAGTCCATCCACTTCGCGGCGGCCGGCGTGGTCGCTGGACACTACGACGTGGTGGTCGCAGGCGGTGTGGAGTCGATGTCGCGCACGCCGATGGGCGCGTCGCTGGCCAACGGCGGGCACCCGTACCCGGAGGCGTTCCGCAACCGCTACAGCCAGACCCCGAACCAGGGCATCGGCGCCGAGATGATCGCCGAGCAGTGGGGCTTCGACCGCACCATGGTGGACCAGTTCTCGTTGGGCTCGCACGAGAAGGCGGCGGCCGCACAGGATTCCGGTGCGTTCGACGACCAGATCGTCGGCATCAAGGACCAGGACGGCAATCCGGTGCTCAAGGACGAGGGCATCCGCCGAGGCACCACCATCGAGAAGATGGGTGAGCTGAAGCCGGCGTTCAAGGAAGACGGTGTTATCCACGCCGGTAACTCCTCGCAGATCTCCGACGGGTCGGCCGCCATCCTGTTCATGTCGGCCGAGAAGGCTAAGTCGTTGGGGCTCAAGCCAATCGCCAAGGTGCACACCGCCACGCTGGCCGGTGCCGACCCGGTGATCATGCTGACCGCGCCGATCCCGGCCACCCAGAAGGCGCTGAAGCGCTCTGGCCTCAAGCTCGAGGACATCGGCGTATTCGAGGTCAACGAAGCGTTCGCCCCCGTGCCGCTGGCGTGGCTGAAGGACATCGGCGCCGACGAGAAGAAGCTGAATCCGAACGGCGGCGCGATCGCGCTCGGTCACCCGCTCGGCGGCTCCGGCGCCCGCATCATGACGACGATGCTGTACCACATGCGGGACAAGGGAATTCAGTACGGTCTGCAGACCATGTGTGAGGGTGGCGGCCAGGCCAACGCCACCATCATCGAGCTGCTGTGACCACCGATGTGACCGCCCCCGCCGCCCTCACGGAGCGGCGGGGGAACGTCCTCATCATCACGCTGAACCGGCCCGAGGCCCGTAACGCGGTCAACAGCGCGGTGAGCACGGCGGTGGGTGACGCGCTGCAGGCCGCGCAGGACGATCCCGAGGTTCGGGCAGTGGTGATCACCGGTGCGGGTGAATCCTTCTGCGCCGGGGCCGATCTCAAGGCGATATCACGGCGGGAAAACCTGTTCCATTCCGACCACGCCGAGTGGGGTTTCGCGGGTTACGTGCACCACTACATCGACAAGCCGACCATCGCCGCCGTGAACGGCACGGCCCTGGGTGGCGGCTCTGAGCTGGCGCTCGCGAGTGATTTGGTGGTGGCTGAGGAACGCGCGAAGTTCGGGCTGCCCGAAGTCAAGCGGGGGTTGATCGCCGCCGCCGGTGGGGTGTTCCGCATCGTCGACCACTTGCCACGTAAGGTCGCGATGGAGCTGATCTTCACCGGTGAGCCGATGAGCTCGGCCGACGCACTCAAGTGGGGACTGGTCAACCAGGTCGTGCCCGACGGCACCGCGGTCGAAGCGGCGCTGGCGCTCGCCGAGCGGATCACCTGCAACGCACCGCTTGCGGTGTGGGCTAGTAAGCGAGTGGCCATGGGCGTCGACGACGGCGTGATCGTGGGCGACGAGCCCGGCTGGACGAGGACCATGCGCGAAATCGGGACGTTGATTCGTTCCGAGGACGCCAAGGAAGGACCGCTGGCGTTTGCGGAAAAGCGTCAGCCCGTTTGGAAAGCAAAATAGATGAAGCGACTGGTATTCGAACCCGAGCACGAGCAGCTGCGGGAGACCGCGCGCCAGTTCCTCGAAAAGGAGTGCGCGCCGCACGTCGAGAAGTGGGAGAGCGAACGCCTCGTCGACCGCGAATCGTACGTGGCCGCAGGCAAATACGGTCTCATCGGGTTCAACATGCCCGAGGAATACGGCGGCGGAGGCGTCGACGACTTCCGGTTCAACGCCGTAATCGTCGAGGAACTGGCGAAGTTCGGCCCCGCGACCCCTGGCCTGAGTCTGCAGAACGACATCGTCGGCCCATACTTCGCATCGCTGTCCACCGACGAGCAGAAGGAGCGGTGGCTGCCGGGCTACATCACCGGTGAACTCATCGGCGCGATCGCGATGACCGAACCTGGTGCCGGAAGCGACCTGGCCGGCATCAAGACGACGGCGGTGCGCGACGGCGACGACTGGATCCTCAACGGCTCCAAGACGTTTATCTCCGCCGGTATCAACGGCGATCTGGTGATCGTCGTGGCCCGCACCGACCCCGAGGCGGGACACAAGGGCTTCTCGCTACTGGTCGTCGAACGCGGCATGGACGGCTTCGAGCGCGGACGCAAGCTCGACAAGATGGGCCTGCACGCCGCCGACACCGCCGAGCTGCACTTCGAAAACGTCCGCGTGCCGGGCAACAACCTCCTCGGCGAGGAGGGCAAGGGCTTCTACCACCTGATGCACAATCTGCCGTCGGAGCGGTTGTCCATCGCGATCGCTGCGATCGCCGGTGCGCGTGAAACCTGGCGCGAGACACTGCAATACGTCAAGGACCGCAAGGCCTTCGGTCAGCCGATCGGCAGCTTCCAGCACAACCGGTTCCTGATGGCCGAGATGGACACCGAGCTCGAGATCGCCGAGCAGTACATCGACCGCTGCCTGCGCGCCGCCGTCGACAAGGAGCTGACCGCGGTGCAGGCGTCCAAGGCCAAGTGGTGGTGCACCGAGCTCGGCAAGCGCGTCGTTGACAACTGCGTGCAGCTGCACGGCGGGTACGGCTACATGAACGAGTACAAGGTCGCCCGCGACTACGTCGACGTGCGGATCCAGACCATCTTCGGCGGCACGACCGAGATCATGAAGGAGATCATCGGCCGCGACCTTGGCCTGTAAGACTCGTCGAGATCGACGTTTTGGCGGGATCTACTCGAACTTTCCCGCCCAAATGT
>Ga0114129_10006906_pt1 | contig 16149 bp, 17 predicted proteins | sample RhiMetdeltSRZDD1_FD_80071 | JGI IMG/M metagenome (GOLD analysis project Ga0114129, IMG submission 80071) | Populus rhizosphere microbial communities from Tennessee, USA - Rhizosphere MetaG P. deltoides SRZDD1 (version 2) (version 2) | ecosystem: Host-associated > Plants > Roots > Rhizosphere >... | reverse complement strand
CCGGACGCCTCGGCCAGGTCGGCGGGATCAGGGTCGGTGAGAGTGTTGGGCTCGCCACTCACCGGCGCCAGCACTGCGACTTCGGCCCCAACCCGCGTCCGATCACCTGCCTCCGCACCAACCCTGATCTGAGGCAGCCAGAGCCAGATATTGCCCGCGGTCACGAAGTCCGGTATGCCAACGGAGGCCAAGCTTATGGGATTCACCCCCATGAAGACCGGGTCTTCCTGGCCGACGAGGATCCTCGCATGGTCCCATTGAAGGATCGCTCGGGCCGTGCGAAGGCGGACCACGGGAAGAGTTCGCGACGGATTCGATTGCGTCGCCCCGAACAGGTCGAGTGCGAGGTCACCGGTGAATCGCCCGCCCAGCACGCTCGAAATGTGAATCGCGCCGCCTACCAGCGACTGCCGCACCGCAGCGCTGAAGCTGCCGTCCCGAGTCGGGGCACCCGCGTCCGTCAGGACGAATTGGGGGACGTCCACTACGTTACCCCGGCCGCTGTTGTAGAACGTGTTGACCAACACGCGGCCGAAGAACTCGAATTGGACGCGGCTCTTGGTGCGCACCTCCGATGCGGCCTGCGTCTCCAGCTGGCGCCGCAGCAGCTCGATCGCCTCCTCGGCGCGGCGGAGTCGCTCCTCGAGTGAATCGCGAGATGTTGTAGCGGAATCGGTTTGCTGCGCGGAGAGAGTCAGGGTGCCGCTCAGCAGGGTAGCTAACGCGAGGACAGCAATCCTGCTTGACGCACCCAAGCGGGGTAGTACGTTGCGGGGCATGCGGCAGGCCAGATCGAAAATTGCGGCCGTCGTCCTGTGGGCGATTTTGGCCCCGGGCGCGCTCACAGCCCAGGGATCGGTCAGCGGACGGGTGACAATTCAGGAGCGCGAGGGTGAAGCAACAAAAGACCTCGCGACCGCTGTTATATACCTCGAGACGTCCGGCAGCGCCATCGGCCCGGCTCGCGACGCCGAGGCCGAAATCGCCATGCATGACAAAACATTCATACCGCACGTGCAAGTGGTTCCCGCAGGCGCGTCGGTTGCCTTCCCGAATCAGGACCCTTTCAGGCACAACGTCTTCTCCAACTCAAGCGCCGGACCCTTCGATCTCGGCCTCACGCCAAGAGGCCAGTCGTCGAAAAATCAGTTTCGCAAGTCGGGGGTGTACGCGATCTACTGCAACATTCACTCGCGCATGAGTGCCTTCGTGGTGGCGGTGGCGAGCCCGTACTACACGCAGCCGGGCGCGGACGGTTCGTTCACCATTTCCGCGGTTCCCGCGGGGCGTTACGTGCTGCACGCCTGGCACGAGCGCGCCGGGGAGACCACGCAGACGCTGGAGGTGCCGGCAGCCGGGTTGCAGAGTCTGGCAGCGGTTCTCGACGCCCGTGGCTACCGGCCCGCTCAGCACAAGAACAAGTTCGGCCAAGACTACGCGGCGAGTGACGACGACGAGCGGTACTAGCGGGCTGACCTGGCGGATCTTTTTCGGGGCCGCTGGCGTCGTTGCCATAGTGCTGCTCGGAACGCTGTTGCTCGCCTGGGCGTCAGTCCGACGCACTGCCGGGACCGAGCTCGACCGAAGCCTTGCCCGGACCCGCGAACTGGTCGTCACGTTTCTTCAGGGAGACCGCCGGAGCCTGTCCCAGAGTGCTGCGGTCTTTGTCCAGAATCCCAACTTTCGCGCGCTGCTCGAAAATCCCGCCCCGGGCGACATGCTGGACCAGTCGCTCGAGGCCGCGCATTTGCTGGGCGCCACCTTCGTCCAGATAACAGACGCGTCCGGTGTACGGCTCGCCCGAAGTGACGAGCCGCAGGCCGCTCTGGTGCAGCTGGCTCGTTCGCCGCTGATCGCGGGGGCACTGGAGGGCGATATGCGCGCCGGCTTCGGTGTGTCCGGCGATTCGATCCTGTTTCAGGCCGTTGCTGTACCGATTCCCGGTGCCGGGCCCCAGGTCGTCCGCGGCTCACTCATGGCAGCGAAGGCGATCGACAGCACCCTGGCGAGCGCGGTGAAGCAGGTGACCGCCAGCGACGTGGTGTTCTTTGCGCTCGATTCGGCCGGTCATGCACGCGTTGCGGCCTCCACGCTTCCGCGTGACGCGGCCCTCACCGCTTTCATCCAGGGCTACGGGTCGCGGGCGAGCGACAGTACCCTGGCTCGAGCGGGCACAGCCGAGATGCCCGAAGCAAACATGCCTCGCGCAGAAGTGTCACTGGGCAATGAGGCCTTCGTCGGCCAGGGAGGCGCGCTGCTATCGGCTGGAGGCACGCCGCTGGGCGGATTCGTCGCGCTTCGGAGCCGGGCGCTCGAGTTGGCCGGCTTCCGCGACCTTACCATCCGCATCGTCCTCGCCGGCCTGGTCGGCCTGCTGCTGGCCGGCGTGTTCTCGTATCTCGTCGCCCATCGGATCAGCCGTCCCGTACTGAGCCTGGTCGCAGCGACCCGGCGGGCCGCCGAAGGCGACTATGCGACGCCGATCGAAGCCGCAGGTCCGGACGAGATCGGGCAGCTGGCCGAAGCGTTCGGGGTGCTCCTCGCCGAGCTGCGCGAGAAGCAGTCGCTGGTGAATCTGCTGCGCGAGCGCGAAGAACAGCGGGGACTCTCACTCGCCGGGGCGGAGCGCACTGTCGCGGTGGGCGGCGGCTTGACCGATGGGCGAATTGCTCCGGGACAGGTCTTCGCGGGACGCTACGAGATCCTCGCCGCGCTGGGACAGGGGGGCATGGGAGTGGTATACAAGGCGCGCGACCGTGAGCTGGACGACATGGTGGCCGTGAAGCTGGTTCGCACCGATCTGCTGGCCATCGACCCTATGGCGATCGAGCGCTTCAAGGATGAAGTCCGGTTAGCCCGCCGGATCTCGCATCGCAACGTTGCCCGCACCCACGATTTCGGCGAGGCCGAGGGACTGTACTACGTCACGATGGAGTTCGTTGCGGGGACGCCGCTCAGGGATCTGATTCAGGCGCGGCACCGGCTTCCAGTCAGCGCGACGGTGTCAGTCGGCAAGCAACTATGCCGAGCGCTGGAAGCGGCACACGAGGAAGGAATCATTCACCGCGATATCAAGCCGCAGAACATCATGGTCGCGGCCGACGGCCTGGTAAAGGTGATGGACTTCGGTATCGCACGCCCGGTCGAGCGCCAGAAAGCAATGACGCAGACGGGCCTCGTGATCGGGACACCGGACTACATGGCGCCGGAGCAGCTGCTGGGCGAGCCGGTGGATCCACGGGTGGATCTGTATGCCGCAGCCGTGGTGCTCTACGAGTGTCTCACCGGCCGGCGGCCCCACGAGGCGGACTCGGCGCTTGCTTTGGTGGGTGTAAAGCTGGCGCAGGATCCGCTACCGCCTCACGAGGTGTCTGAAGACGTTCCGATGGAGCTATCCAGGGTGATCGTTCGTGCCCTATCGAGGAATCGGGACGATCGCCCTGCGACCGCAGCACGGCTCTACGATGAGCTGGTACACGCGGTGGAGGAGCCGTCGTCGATCAGCAGCTCGTGATGAATCCCATTTGCACAACCTCGAAATCGCGGCCGTGCACCTTATGCTGACGCAGCTGGTCCAGAGCATCCGCCCAGCGGGGGTCTGACGTTCCCGTCACATACCAGGCGCTTCCTTGATCGGCGAAGATGAGGCCGTACTTCTTGAGCGCCCCGAGGATCGCCCGAGCATCGCGGGTGTAGGGCGATAGGTCGAAGTCGGCGCGCAGCCGGACTCGCAGGCCGTAGGCCGGAAGGGTGGGATCCGTGTACTGGCCGCAGTGGCCGGCCGGCGCCATGTATGCCCGCCGGGCTCGCGGCACGGTAAATCGCAGGGCGTGCGTGAGATGGTTCGCGGCGACTTCGTCGTACTTGAGGAGACCGGGTAGAATGGGAAGCCCGGCGGCGTCGGCCGAGGTCCAGCCGGCGGGACGAATCGCGTTGATCTTCAAGTCCCATCGAGCCGACGAGCTCACCATGAAGCCGCTGCCGGTACGGACGGTGTTGTACAGCTCGTAGAGAATGCAGTCTCCCTGCTGCACCACCAGCACGTGCCGATCTCCCGACGACGGGTTCGGGTCGGCCGTGCTTCCTCCCTCGATGGGCACATCGAGCGGGATCGGCATCGGGCCGGGATCGCTCTCGTCGGAGTAGTCGGCGCCATCGGTCCCGAAGCTGATGGGAACCAGCGGCTGAGATGCCGGCACGACGACGAACGGGATTCCGTAGTACTCCTCCGTAGTCCCGAGGTCGAGGTGCAAAGCGCTATCGGGCGACATCTGCGACAGCAGCGCCGACGATGCGGGGTCAACCGGATCGGCGCTCACGTCACGGTTCCAGGCGTTGTCGCCCGGAAAAACCTGGCAGCCGCCTACCGTGACCACCGACGTGTTCGGAGTGGGCGTGGAGGGCGAAGGCGTGCCTGTTCCAGGATCGGAGTTGACTGGGCCGGCGGGATTGCCGCAAGCTGCCAGCAGGCATAGCAGAGCCAACCAGCTCGTGCGCATGTAGGCTCCGGTCCAAAGACTCGGCAAGAGACGGACTTGGCGCGTGGAGTCGCGAGCACCACACAATGGGCGGGGCAATAAGTATGCTCGGGTGACCTGCTCCGTTTTTACATTCGCCCCTTCCGGGTTCTGTAGAACCGACTCAGATTGGCGAGCGGCTTCGACCGCCCAACCAGGAGGGATCACGATGGTGACGATGGCAATGCCGGTGGTGACGGAAGCGCATCGCCGGTTGGATCGACTGGTGGGTTCGTGGAAAGGTGAGGAGCGACTCTATCCGTCGCCGTTCGACACTCAGGGCGGAAACGCCATCGCGCGGGTGCACAACCAGCGCGCGCTCGACGGGTTCGCCGTGGTCCAGGACTACGAGCAGGAACGGGACGGCAAGGTCAGGTTTCGCGGACACGGAATCTTCCGGTGGGACGGTGAGGACGGCGCCTACACGCTGCACTGGTTCGACTCACTCGGTCTTCCGCCCAACGAATTCCGGGGTCAGTTCGAGGGAGATGTACTCACCTTGGTCAACGCCGGCCCCCAAGGGATGACTCGAGCGGTGTTCGAGTTCGGCGCCCGATCCTACAGTTACCGCATGCAGGTGTCTCCCGACGGGATCAACTGGTTCCCCTTCATGGAAGGCGCCTACACCCGGGAGGATTGACGCGCGTGGACAAAGTCAATCTCGCGCAGAAGCTCTCCCAGATTCGCGAGCACTGGCGGCCCAAGATCATCGGCGAGCTCAACGGCCAGGAAGTGAAGTTGGTAAAATGCCGGGGCGAGTTCGTCTGGCATCATCATGAAATCGAGGATGAGCTGTTTCTTGTGGTACGCGGGCGGCTCCGGATCGACTTCGTCGACAGATCGGTCGAGCTTGGGCCGGGTGAGCTACTCATCGTACCTCACGGCGTAGAGCATCGGACCGTAGCCGATGAGGAAGTAGAGGTTCTGCTGTTCGAGCCAGCCGGCGTCCGCAACACAGGTAACGTCGACGACCCCACTCTCACCGCGCCGCAAGGAGTGCGGCTGTAAGGAGCTGTCATGGGCAAGGGCGATCGCAAGTCACGGCGGGGCAAAGTCTATCGCGGCACCTACGGGAAGCGGCGGCCGCGAAAGAAGAAGGCAGCCAAGAGCGCTCCGAAATGACCACTCCGGTGCGCTGCGCCTGGGCGCGCACCGAGCTGGGTATCGCCTATCACGATGCAGAGTGGGGAGTACCGGTCCACGACGACCAGCTGCTGTTCGAGTTCCTGATCCTCGAGGGAGCCCAGGCCGGGCTGAGCTGGGAAACAATTCTTCGGAAGCGGACCGGGTATCGGCAGGTGTTCGAGGGCTTCGATCCAGCTCGGGTCAGCCGCTTCACCGCCCACAGGGTTGCGCGCCTGCTCGAGGATCCGGGCATCGTTCGCAATCGGCTCAAGGTCGAAAGCGCGGTCACCAACGCCCGTTCGTTCCTCGAGGTGGCGGACGAGTTCGGGACGTTCGATGGCTATGTGTGGCGGTTCGTGGGAGGACGCCCCAGGCTGAACCGCTGGCGCCGAATGACCCAGGTGCCGGCCCGCACCGCTGAGTCGGACGCCTTGAGCAAGGATCTCTCGAGCCGCGGCTTTCGCTTCGTCGGGTCAACCATCTGCTACGCCTTCATGCAAGCCGTCGGGATGGTCAACGATCACACTGTAGACTGCTTCCGGTTTCGTGCCCTGAGTCGCCGGCGCTGATCACCTGCCGCCCGCCGCCATCTCGCAACCCGAGTGGTGGCGGCTCCGTATGGCTTGCATGCGCCTCCTTCCTCTGTTGGCCTCGATAGCGCTGGCTGGTGCCCCTGGCGCCCCCGACGCCCTTGCCCAGGCTCCTTGCAATCCCGCATTCCAGCCCGTCGCGGACACGGTGCGGAAGATGGTCGACGACCTCAAGCTCGACGGCGCCGCACTCATCATCCACCTCAAAGGCAAGACGGTTTGCGAGGCGTACGTGGGACGGTTCGGTCCCGAGACGATGATGCCGATCGTGTCGGCCGCGAAATGGATCAGTGCCGCTGCGATTCTCGCATTGGTAGACGAGGGCAGGGTCAAGCTCGACGACCCCGTGTCACACTATCTCCCGTACTTCAAGGGAGACAAGAAAGCCATCACCGTTCGCCAGCTCCTGTCGCACAGGTCGGGACTGCCCAACTACCTGCCCTGCATGTTCCAGGCGCAGCTTCACCTCGACGACTGCGTCCATCAGATCGCCGAAAAGAGCACCCTGTCAGCGCCCCCCGGGAAAGAGTTCGCCTACGGCGGCGCCTCCTACAGCGTGGCGGGTCGCGTGGCAGAAGTCGCGGCGGGCGCCACCTGGGCCCAGGTCTTTGCCACTCGTCTGGCGCAGCCGCTCGGGCTCGAGCACACGGGGTACGGCAACACCGCGAACCCGATGCTCTCGGAAGGGCAGGTTTTCTCGTCCGCGGCGGATTACGTGACCTTTCTTCAGATGGTGCTCGACAACGGCATGCACGGAAACAAGCGGGTGCTTTCCGAGGCAATGATCGAAGAAATGACCCGAGACCAAACGGTGGGGGTGACCGCACGTATCTCGCCGCACGGTGATCAGACCTATGGGCTCGGGTGTTGGCGGGATGTGGTGGACTCGACCTCAGGGCGGGCCCTGCTGCTCACCAGCCCGGGCGCCGGCGGGTTTCTTCCCTGGGTCAACCGCACCCGGGGAATGGTCGGCGTGCTGGCCGTGTTCGATCGGATCGACCGGATCGGGCCTTTCTTCCCTAGCGTGCTACTGGCAGCCAGGAACGGCGCGATCGCGCTCGACAGCACGACATCGGCGCAATGAGAGCCGCGGTTCGCCAATCGGTACAGCGGTCGCAGTGGCTCACCGAACTCGCCCAGCTTGGGCAGCGGATCGGTGAGCTGGCCAGCCCGCTCGATCGCCGTCAGCTCGGCTGGTCGCCGCCCGAGGGTGGCTGGGGCGCGGGCCAGCTGCTCGAGCATCTCTGCCTCGCAAACGACAGCTACGTCGACCGCATCAGAACTGCCATGTACCATGGCCACGCACGCCTTCCCACAGACGACCCGGACTGGCGGCCGAGCCTGCTGGGTGGCTGGCTTGCGCGCAGCATCACACCCGGCACGCGGAAACTGCCGGCACCTCGGATGTATCGGCCTGCTCCGGTGGCCCGGCCCGGAGTGCTCGAGGCTTTCCTGCACGGTCAACGCGCACTGGTGGATCTGGTGGACACCGCGAGCCGATTCGACCTCACGCGGAGCCGGACCAGCTCACCCGTGAGCCGGCTCATTCGTCTCAATCTGGGCGACTGCTTCGCCATCCCCATCGTGCACGAGCAGCGACACCTGCAGCAGCTCGAACAGATTTGCCGGCATCCCGCGTTTCCCACCTGGGAGTGACTGCTTCGCTCGCGGCCTTTATGGCTGCGGCGGCGCACACCAGCACTGCTCGCCTTCCCAAGCCTCTGCCTGGCCCTTGCAAGCGACGTAACCCGCGGCAGTCAGGAATGGCGGCGTCAGCCGCTGGAGCAGGGAATCCCATCCGGCACGCGTGGTCGCCCAGCGACTTTGGGTCCGCAACTCCTTGGTGAGCGTTTGACTCAGGTCCACTGTGAGACCGCCGGGGCCGGCGAACAGCCAGCTCGCGGCGAGGGATCGAGTCGCTTCCAACCCGCGATCGCGGCTCGAGCGCTCTACGGCGGCCGTGTCGATGCAGACCCGGAGGCCAGGATCGAGTCGTCGCACATAGCCGGGATAGAGGCGATAACTGAGATGCACGGGCTTCCCGCTCGCGAGGCGAGACCGCTCGACGCCAGGGTCGATCGCCTGAAACACGGGCTGGGTCAATTGCCGTCCCTCCAACTGGTGGAAGGGCGACGAGAAATAGTCGTCCGCGCTGAAGCCAACGCTATCGGCGTATGCAAGCCTTGGCGGCAGCAGGCTGCCATGAAGCCGAGCCGGGACGTCGAGGTCCAGCTCGAGCGCGAGCCCGACCGGGCCGTCAAAATCGCGCCAGACAATGGCAGCCTCGCGATACGATCGCACCGACGCGCGACGGGACAGCCAACTGCCTCGAAATGTGTTTACGACGGTCCGGACCCCGAATGCCGCATAGATGAGCCACGGCACCAGTAGCACGCCGATGCCGGCTCCGAGCACAGGCGCCGATGCGGGGGGAGCGAGCCTGCGACACAGCAGCCACCAGGAGAGTTGAGCGCCCAGCAGGATGAGCAACCCAATCGCGCAGCGAGGAAGGTCCTCCCGCCCGAATCCTTCCTTGGCCCAGACAACGCTGAACAGCAGGGCCGCCCCTGCCAGGGCGACGGCGCCGAGCAACGCAAGCAGCCGCAGGGCGCCCAACTGTGCCGGTCGTAGCCAGGGGATTCTGCCGCTATCGCTGGTGCGTTGGGGGGGATATTTGTTCATGCTGGCACCTCAGGGGGGAAGGGCAACATGACGCTCGACATCGCGATCCGAAAGGCGGCCACGCTCAAGCCCAAGCCGGCGGAAGACTCGCTGGGCTTCGGCCGGTACTTCACGGATCACGTCTTCGTGATGGACTTCGCGCCCGACCACGGGTGGCACGATGCCCGGATCGTTCCCAATGAGCCGCTCGGGCTCGAACCGGCTGCCGCCGTGCTGCACTACGCGCAGGCCATCTTTGACGGCCTCAAAGCGTTCCGTGGGGCCGACGGCCGCGTCCGCACGTTCCGCCTGGACGATCATTGCGCCCGGCTCAATCGGAGTGCCAAGCGACTGTGCATGCCGCCGATCGACCCAGGCTGGCTGCACGAATCGATCGTCGAGCTGATCCGGGTCGAACAGGACTGGGTGCCCCGCGGCTCAGGGACCGCACTCTACATCCGGCCGACGATGATCGCGAGCGAGGCGTTTCTCGGCGTTCGCCCGGCCGACCGTTACACCTACTTCGTACTGCTGTCACCTGTAGGCGGGTATTACAGCTCGAAGAAGGATCCGGTCAAGATCTGGGTGGAGATGCGGCACGTGCGCGCTGCGCCGGGCGGACTCGGGGGCGTGAAGGCCGCCTCCAACTACGCCGCCAGTCTTCCCGCTGCGGAGGAAGCCAAGCAGCGGGGCTTCGACCAGGTACTGTGGCTCGACGCGCTGGAGCATCGCTGGATCGAAGAGGTCGGCACCATGAATCTGTTCGTCAGGATCGGCGACGAAGTGCTCACGCCGCCGCTGGACGATACCTTCCTGGCCGGCATCACCCGGGACAGCGTGCTTCGGCTGCTGCGCGATTGGGGCACCAAGGTGACGGAGCGCAGGGTATCGATCGACGAGCTGCGACACGCACACGCGCATGGCGATCTGGCGGAGGTGTTCGGGACCGGAACCGCCGCAGTCATCTCACCGGTCGGACTGCTCGGCTTCCCCGACGGGGCGCTCACGATCGGTGACGGCAAAGCCGGTCCCGTCGCGCAGCGACTTAGCGACGCCCTGACCGGCATTCAGTACGCCAGAGCTGAGGATCGGCACGGCTGGATGATGCCGATTACTTGAGACCCAGGTAACCTGCCACCATCGCGCTGAGCTCGGCCGCGGTTGCCGGGCTCAGCGTGATCATTTCCGCGGGCCCGCTCCGGTCGCTCAGCACGACGCTCGGGAGCGCGAGGGCAATAACCGCTTCCGCGGGCCGAATTGCCCGCTCAGGCTGAGGGCGCATGAGCTCGGACCGACCTGCGGCCAGAAGCTGCTTGAGCCGCGCCAGCGTCTCACGCCGCAGCCTGCCGCTCCGAGTGGAGCCCTTCTCACTTAAACTCCGGGCCGTAGATAACCAGGGCAGCGAAGAAAAGCACCAGCAGAGTTACAAGCACCACCCAGCTAGTGCCGCGCTGCTCACTCTCCTGTCTCAGAAACGTCTCAACGCGAGTCGCGATTGATGGTCGCCGTACTGCCGGCGTTCCGTCGGGATGAAGCTCGAGAGCTTTCATCCGAGCCTCGAGCTGGATGGCCAGCCCGGTGTCACCACGGCGCTGTACTTCGCTGAGCGCGTGCGACAGAAAGGCTAACTCTCGCGCGCGATCGCCCGCATCGGCGGGGGTCGGCTCGGCGGCCAAGTCTACGCTGCTGACCAAGGCGATGATCTCATCGCCGGTCTCATGTTCCAGCCTAGCGTGCCAATACGGATAGCTTTCTGGCATGGCCCCAAAAAACTACGACAGGGGCCACCGACCGCCAGCCCCCGCTGGGATCCACGCTCCTCTCTCTGTGTCAGACGCGAATTTGCGAAACGATTCGCCGGCGCCCTGCTCAACGTCGACGCCGTTCTCAAGGGCCCCACCAGTTCATTTGGCGGACGATCGAAGCCCGCCGGTCTTTCGAGGAGAACCCGAGCAGTGGCGATCTGGGTAGCCGCCGCCGCAACCGTGCTGGCGCTGCCGCCCGCGCCGGCCTTTCCGCAGCAGCGCGCGGTCGACACCGGGATCGCCGTGTGGTACTTCAAGCGGCGCTACGACGCGGTCCGGCCGTTCAGCGCGATCCGCTACCCCTCCGCGGCCGGACCATCACCGGGTGGGGCGGCCCCGGGCGGGGTACCGTCACCGACCTGCCCGGCGAGCAGTGGCGCAGCTACCTAAGCACCCAAGACCATCCCGACTACCCGTCGGGTACGGCGGCGATCTGCGCGGCGCACGCCGAGGCCAGCCGGCGATTCACCGGTACCGACTCGCTGGGGCAGGCAATCGGTCACGATCCGCCGAGGCGCCTCGGTGGTGGAGCCGGGCGTCACCCCGCGCGCCGACATCGTGCTTGGGCCGTGGCCCACCTGGACCCAGTGGGCGCACGACTGCGCACTCAGCCGGATGTGGGCCGGTGTGCATTTCCGCGCCGCGGTCACCGAGGGCGCCGCGCTCGGCACGCGCATCGCCGACAGCGCCTACACCTTTGTCGACCGGCACATCCGCGGAGAGGTCGGAGCGGCGCGTCGCGCCCACGGGGCAGAACGATCGGAGATGTTGTTTTGCTGATTGAATATCGGCTCGGAGTCGGTCTTTGGGGGAACTAGCCGAACTGAGATGCTAAGTCGTTTTGTTATGACACCATAGGCCGGTTCAGGGGTTGACCATCGACCACGAGGAAAGTGTTCACATAGGATAGGCTAGCCTACTTGCAACCCGACATTCTATTTTCTGCCTTCGCTCGGCACCTGACTTGGCTACTCGCTTGATGATTAGGGTCAGAGTGCCCACATTCTTGCCCGCAGTCGCGTCGTTCCTCGCGAGCGATTCGATTCGGAAGCTGTTGTTCTAAGGTTTATGGTACTGTCTTGGGGCTAGGTAGCTCAGTTGGTAGAGCAGCGGACTGAAAATCCGCGTGTCGGCGGTTCGATTCCGCCCCTAGCCATTCGCAGTTCTTCCCTCCTAACTGCTTTCCCAGCCATCCGGTCGGTCGGCGTGCGAATCTCGTCGCCCGGCCGCTGAAGCGCCTGCGCTCGTTTTGATGACGCCCGCTTGGGCGACTTGGCCTGGAGATTTGATGGTAGTCGGGCTAGGGGTGGCCATGTCGGCTCACCTTCCACAAGCCGATGTCTGGGCGCCCGCCATGCGGCCCGGCGCGCGTGGCGAGCATGCCCGTACCGGCTGCGAGCCCGAGTACGAGGCCAGCCAGCGCGTCGATCGCGTAGTGATGGTGGGTGTAGACCACAGCGAGACAGTTCAGCGCGGCGGTCACCGCCGAGGCCCACCCAGCCCATCGAGGTGCCCAGCGAAACGCGAGGAAGGCGAACGCGACGCAGCCCGCCACGTGCGAGCTCGGGAACGCCGTCCCCAGAGAATCCCCGCTGGTGCGAATCGCGGCCTCTGCCTGCTGGAGGGAGCTTTGGGGTAGTCCCGCGCTCGCGATGCCGAAGAACTGGAAAGGCCCGAGCACGGGATACGCTGCGTACACCAGAAAGCAGCCCAAGTACACCACGCAGGTATAGAGCACGAGCTCGCGTACCGCTTCCCGGCGACCCGACCCCAGTATCCAAACCGGTACCCCGATCAGCACCAGAAAGTACGCGAGGTACGCTGCCTCCATCAGCGTCTGGATCCACTTAGCCGGGGCAATACTACTCCAAGCGAGGCTCGGCTGGCCGCCGAAAAGTGTCTGCTCCACCAAGGCCGCCAGCGCGTCGTGAGAAACGGCGCCCGCGACGCGATAGTGCGCACCGAGCTCGGGCCAGAACACAGCCATGAGCAGCAGCGGGTAGATCTCGCGAAGCAGGCCCAGGCGTCGGCCGCTGGGGGAGTTTGGATCTCGCAGAAGAAGGAAAACCGGAATGGCCAGGAGCACGCCGTGGAACACTAGGTACCAGCGGGCGGTGGCACTCGAGCCGGCGAAGGGTAGCCACAGCGCGCTCAGCACCAAGCCGTAGCCGAGTACGCAGAGGTCGACCGGCAAGAGCCTCGTGGGCGCCTGTTCCTCCGGCCATTTGATCGTCGCCTCACCGCGGCAGATTCGCAATCGCTATCGAGTCTCGCTTCGATTCCGCCCCTAGCCATTCGGTAAGCCTGTGAAGCGGACGACGTTTGGGCTGCGATGGCCACCTGCCATGGCCATTTTTCGTGGGCAGTACCTAGAAAGTACCTAAGCCGGCCCCCTCAGGCTCGATACGCGGGGTCGCGAAGCACGCGGGCTGTCGCCCGTGGTGCGGCTTGGGGATCTCGTCGGGAACCGGCACCAGCGTCGCCTGGACTTGCAGTAGCTCGGCTGGCCGGTGGCTCCAGGCGCCCCCATATTAGGGGCACCGCACCTCCGCCGGTCATCTTGCCTCGCCATCCGCGTGTCTCAGTGAACGGCATCCTCTCATACGAGTGCGACGGCTTATGACGAGCCTTGCTTTGCTCTTGCTGCTGCAGGCATCACCTGCGGGGGCTCCGCATCCTTTCCGCGTCGAAGACATGCAACGCTTGAGGCGCGTAGGGGAAGTGGCGCTCTCGCCCGACGGCCAATGGGTCGCGTACACGCTCCAGACGAGCGATGTCGCCAAGAACAACACCGCGACTAATCTCTGGCTGATCTCCTCCCGCGGGGGCTCGCCCGTGCAACTGACCTATGCCGAGCAGGGCTCTAATTCGAAGCCACGCTGGTCACCGGACTCGAAATTCTTGTTCTTCCTGAGTACGCGCGACAAGGACACCGCGCAGATCTTTCGTCTTGCAATCGCCGGCGGTGAAGCACGGCAGATCACGGACATCGCAGTCGGCGTCACCTCATTCCTTGTGTCTCCGAACGGCAAGACGATCGCGCTCACGGCGCAGGTCTTTCCCGAATGTCAGGATCTCGCCTGCAGTGCCAAAAGAAAGAAGGACGTAGAGGAGAGCCCGGTGAAAGTGAGAACCATCACCAGCCTTCCCTTCCGGCGCTGGGACGAATGGGTGGACGGCAAGCGGAATCACATCTTCATCATGCCGGCGGAGGGAGGAGAGGCCAAAGACATCACGCCGGGTGACTGGGATTCTCCCATCTGGACCGAAAGCGGAAGCGAAGAGGTCGCCTTCTCCCCCGACAGCAGGGAAATCGCCTTCTCGAGGTTCACCGAGAACGAGGCCCTGACGGCCAACAGCGACGTGTACGTAATGCCGGTGGAGGGGGGCCAACCAAGGGCCATCACGACGAACAAGGGAAGCGATAGGACCCCACTGTATTCGCCGGACGGCCGTTACATCGCATACCTCGCCACGCTGCGTCCCGATGCCGCCAGCGACATGACGCGACTGTTCGTGTACGATCGCACGACTGGTACGACCAAGAATCTCACGGAACAACTGGATCGCTCAATCGACTCGCACGTCTGGAGCCCGGACGGCAAGAGCCTCTACATCTCGTTCGAGGATCGAGGCCTGGTTCCCGTCGCGAGAATGGATCTCGCGGACAACAGGGTGACGAGACTGTCGGCCACCGGCGTGAGCGGGAACGTGCAGCCGTCCGCGGATGGATCGTTCGTGGTCTTCACGAACACCAACCTGTCGCGGCCCAACGAGGTGTTCCGCCTGGACGTGAAGGCCTCGGGAACGCCGGTGCAGCTCACCTTCGAAAACCAGGACCTCCTCAAGGACATTCGCTTCGGGGAATACTCCTCGTTCACCTTCCCTGGAGCGAGGGGCGACACGGTTCAGTGCTGGCAGGTCAAGCCGCCTGATTTCGATCCCCGCAGAAGATATCCGCTGCTGTTGCTCATGCACGGCGGTCCGGAGAACGCGTGGAACGACCTCTTTCACTACCGCTGGAATGCCCAGCTGTTCGCCGCTGCGGGTTATGTGGTGATCGCGCCGAACTTTCACGGTTCGACCGGCTTCGGGCTGCGCTTCATGGACGCGATCAAGGGAGATTGGGGCGGAGCGCCATACGAGGATCAGATGAAAGCGGTCGACGTGGCGCTCACCTGGCCCTACGTGGACACCGCCCGGCTTGGCGCAGCGGGTGCCAGCTACGGCGGCTACATGGCGAACTGGGTGGAGGGGCACACCGATCGCTTTCGCGCGATCGTGAGCCACGATGGCTTGTTCGATATCCTCATCATGATCTACTCCGGCGACCTAGTGGGCGGCATCGAACCGGAGTTCAAGGGGACGCCGTGGCACAACCAGCGAGCTTTGATCGACGCCGCGCCGGCGACGTTTGCCAAGAATTTCAAGACACCGATGCTCGTGATCCATGGCGAGCGTGATTACCGAGTAGACCCGAGCCAGGGATACGCCATGTTTCAGGTGCTCCAGGCCATGCATGTTCCCTCGAAGCTGTTGGATTTCAAAGAGGAGAATCATTGGGTCTTGAAGCCCGCAGACAATATCCTTTGGTACCATGCGGTCCTTGACTGGCTGGATCACTGGATCGAACCCGACCGAGCCGCGTGGAAAGCCATGCTGAAGGCCGAAGCACCCCGATGAGACTATCCGATTGGCCAGAGTAATTGCGCATGTGCCAGAACTGTGCTAGAACCGCGCACAATCAAGGGGGCAAAGGGGCAACAGGCCACGATCGTAACCGCGCGCATCCTAGCCTGTTGTGGCCTCTCGTGGTCTACTGTGTTGGCCAGTTTCGGTACTGAAAATCCGCGTGTCGGCGGTTCGATTCCGCCCCTAGCCATTCTGCCTAACAGATGTAGTTCGATCGACTTTGCGAATTGACGGTCGCCGGGCGCGGTGGCCGTTTTCGCTTCTCGGGCCCCAAACGGGCCCCAAACCGCCAAAGCGGCCCTCTCGCTCCTATTTTTCCGCGTGTCTCTCTGCAGACCGCGCTCAGTGACCTCCCCGCTGTCTAATGAATCGTTGAAGAACCGACGAATGAGCGACCTCATCGAGACCGCTGGGGCTCGACGGTCCGCGGAGTGGCACGCATCTTTGAGAGGGAACGAACCTTCGCTCCTTCACAGCGTCAGTTCGGCAGGTCGTTGGCCCCGAGGGGGGCAAGCGCGCGCTGCGACGGGCTATGGAGTCAGCGAGCCCCATCGGGTTTCGCAGTGTCACGATGGAGTTAGGTGGCGGGATCGCAGTCTAATTCTAGTTAGGCCGCACCGTCGGACGAGGCCCTTGGTCCTTGACGATCCTTCGCCGTTTCCTATCGTCCATCGGAGGTATCCAAATGACGAACCTGGTAGCATCAAAGGAAGTTCAAACTCTGCTTGACCGTGCCAGCGGCATTGGCGAAGCTGGCGG
>Ga0114129_10006905_pt1 | contig 16149 bp, 12 predicted proteins | sample RhiMetdeltSRZDD1_FD_80071 | JGI IMG/M metagenome (GOLD analysis project Ga0114129, IMG submission 80071) | Populus rhizosphere microbial communities from Tennessee, USA - Rhizosphere MetaG P. deltoides SRZDD1 (version 2) (version 2) | ecosystem: Host-associated > Plants > Roots > Rhizosphere >... | reverse complement strand
CCCCTGGAAGTCGAAATCAAAATCAAAATCGAAATCGAAATCGAATTCAACGTTGTGGTCATCGAGGCCAAATACCGGCGGCGCGGGCGGCACCGCTGGAATCTGCGGCGCAGCGAATGACGGTGGCGCAGGTGGCGCCTGCGGCAGCGCAAGCACTGGTGGTGCAACCGCGGCTGGCGCCGCCGGCGGTTGAATGAACACGTATGGCACTGCGGGCAGCGCCGGAAACGCCGGAGGCACGACAGGAGCCGGCGGTGTCGGAGGTGTGGGCACCACGAATTGCGCGCGCCGCACCGTTTGTGCTTGTGCCGCACCGATCGATCCCAGGGCGACGATGCCCACAAAGGTTGCTCGCACGAACGTTCGCTTCATATCTTCTTCTCCGCCCGATCACGTCGGGCCTGTGTTTTCTGATCGCTACACGCCCGACCTGAAGGTCGGGCCTACGTACTCGCCCGAGCTGAAGCTCGGGCCTACGTACTACTTCGTGCGCGCCCGAGCTAAAGCTCGGGCCTACGTACTACGTCCGTTTCGGATTGGGCGCGAGCTCCCGCTCGCGCAGTTCATCCGACAACACACGGACCTTGAAGAGCAGCGCGGCGGCGTCGAGCCGGGCGCGCACCGCTTCGAGTTCCGCCGGCGTCAACGTCGACGGTCCGTGCACGATCTCGAGCAGCTGCCGCTCGAGCTCGTCGAGCACACTGGCGACCGTGTCATCGCCGGCACGTTCGGCCGCGTGTCGATACAAACGATTCGAATCGATCAGGTCCGCGGCCCACGCCTGCTGATCGCGAACGTCCAGCTCGCGACCGCCCGCGTTCACCAGATCGAGCAGCACGCGCTCGGACTGCTCGAGGTGGTCGCTGATCGCGACGAGCCGGACGCGCTCGCTCGCATCGGCCAGTACATCCGCCGCCTGCATCGGCGTGGCAGGCTGATTCGTACCGTTGGGCCAGTAGCGGCCGGCGATGAACGCCGCCACGACGAGAACGGCTACGGCAGCGGCAGCCGCGGGACGATACCAGGCGATCCACCACGGAGCGTCCTGAACCGGCAGATCGTGCCGGATGCGCTGCCACACTTCGAGGCCGTAGCGATCGTCGCGCTCGGGTATCTCCGGTTCGGAGACGAGTGCCAGGGTCTCGGCGATGGCGCGATATGTCGCCGCGCACTCGGCGCACGACTGCAGATGCTCGTCGATCCGCTCGCGCCGGCGCGCTTCGCCGTAGTGATAAAGAACCAGTTCGTCTTCGGTGATGTGCCGCATTGCGAATCCCTAATCCCTAATCCCTAATCCCTACGCCCTACTCCCTAATCCCGGATGACGCTGAGCTCTATTCTCAGCTTCCTGACCGCGCGAAATACCGCGTGCTTCGCCGCGCTGGTGCCGAGCCCGAGCGTCCGGCTGATTTCATCGATCGTCCGTCCCTCGTGGTGCCGGAGCGTGAACGCCGCACGCTCGAGGGGGCTCAGATCCTCGAGCGCTTTCTCCACGCGTCGCTGAATGTCGGCGCTCTCGGCCAGCCGATCGGGGCCCGGACCGCCGGCTGCCGGCGTGCGCTCGAGATCCTCCAGCGGCTCCATCCTGGCGCGCTGCTGGCGCGACTGCCGCGTCCGGATCAGTTCGACCGAGCAATTGGCGACGATGCGATAGAGCCATGTGCCGAAATCCGCGCGTGCTTCGAAGCGGCCCAGGTGCCGATACGCCCGAAGGAAACTCTCCTGGACCACGTCTTCCGCGTCCTGCTCGTTGCCGGTCATCCGGAACGCCAGCCGGAACGCGCTCCGGCTGTGACGCTCCACGAGCGCACGAAACGCTTCACTGTCGCCCTGGCGGGCCCGGGCCAGGACAGCCGGTGCGTCGCTCGCGGTCATCCGAACAGCTTAGACGGCCTTGGGAGACAGGCGGTTAGCGGGATTTCGGGGTCCCAAGCCGGGCTGCCCGGATACACCTTTCGGGGAATGCTTTCCGCATGGGCAGTTGTGCTACCTTGATAGCCCGTAAAGAACTGTCGCGACCTATCTTCGTTCTTGGAGGCAGGAGCATATGAGACGCCTCGTTCTGGCCACCTTAATCATTGGAGCGGGTCTGGCCCTCGTCGGGTCCTGGGAGGCGGCAGCGCAGACGCAAGCCGCGCAGACTCCCTCGGTGACGTTCGCAAAGGACGTCGCGCCGATCCTTCAACGGTCGTGTCAGAAATGTCATCGGCCCGACGCCATGGCGCCGATGTCGCTCATGACGTACGAAGACGTGCGGCCGTGGGCGCGCACGATCAGGACGAAAGTCGCGACGCGCGAGATGCCGCCGTGGTACATCGACCGCACCGTCGGCATTCGCACGTTCGAAAACGATCCGTCGCTGACCGACGCCGAAGTCGCGACCATCACCAAGTGGGTCGATAGCGGCGCCGTGCGCGGCAATCCGGCGGACATGCCGCCGCCCGTGCAGTTCGGCGACGACGACCAGTGGCACATCGGAAAGCCCGATCTCGTCGTCAAGTCAAGGCTGCATACGGTCCCCGCGACCGGCTCCGATTGGTGGGGCGACTACGTCGTCGACACTGGCCTGACCGAGGATCGGTATCTGAAGGCCGTTGAGACGAAACCGTCGTCTGGATCCAAGCAGGTCGTGCATCACGCGGTGACGTACCTGATTCAGGACGAGAACGGCGCGGAGGAACTGATCGGCCGCGGCGGCAACCTCGAAGGTGGCTTCCTCAATGAGTACGCCGTCGGCAAGAACGGCGACGTGTTCCCCGAGGGCACGGGCCGGTTGGTGAAAGCGGGTTCGAAGGTCCGCTTCAACATGCACTATCACTCGAACGGCGAAGAGAAGCAGGATCAGTCCGAGGTGGCGCTCGTGTTCTACCCGAAGGGCTACGTGCCGAAGTACTACCTGCAGTCTTCGCACACTGGCGATACGGAAGACCTCGACATCCCTGCGGGCGTCGACAACGTGCGATCGGACGGCTATTCGCGACTCAATAAGAACGCGCGCATCACCTCGTTCCAGCCTCACCTGCACAATCGCGGCAAGGCGCAGTGCATGGAAGCGCTCTATCCTGACGGCCGGCAGGAGATGCTGAGCTGCGTGAACAACTACAAGTTCGGCTGGCACATCGTCTACAACTACACCCAGGATGTTCAGCCGCTGCTGCCCGCGGGCACGATCCTGCACGTGATCAGCTGGCACAACAACACGGCGTCGAACCGCTACAACCCGGATCCGAAGAACTGGGCCGGGTTCGGGCAGCGCTCAATCGACGACATGAGCTTTGCGTGGGTCAATTACGTCTGGCTGACCGACGAGGATTTCAAGAAACAGGTTGACGAGCGCAAGGCGCAGGCGCGCTCGAATACGACCCAGCAACAGCAGTAGAGCAGGCGGAATCTCGCGTTGTGACCTGGGCGGGCCCTTAGGCCCGCCCAGCTTTTGTCGTGCGGGCCGTTAGGCCTGCCGCATTTCCACCATCCATGAAAACTCAACTCACATCTACTACGCGGGTCGCGTTGGCGCTGGCGATTGTCCTGATCACAGGCGCGTTCGCCGTACGCACGAGCGCCCAGCCTGGTCAACTCACCGGCATCCGCCACTATTCGGGCGACAACGTGGCGCCGGTCTTCGAAGGCTGGGAGAAAAATGCCGACGGCTCGTTCAGCTTCGTGTTCGGATACTTGAACCGCAATTACGAAGAAGAACCCGAGATTCCGGTTGGCCCGAACAATAACTTCTCGCCGGGCGCAGCCGATCGTGGCCAACCGTCGCATTTCTACACCCGCCGCCAGCAATTCATGTTCAAGGTTCACGTCCCGGCCGACTTCGGGAACCAGGAGCTGGTCTGGACGCTGACGCGCAACGGCAAGACGGAAAAAGCGGTGGCCCACCTGGCGCTCGAGTGGGAGCTCACGGAAATCGTCTACAGCCAGAATCGCGCTGGCCTCAACCGCGACTCGGTGACGGCGAAACCCAATAAGGCGCCAACGATCACCGCGGATGCGAAAGCCGCACTGACAGGAACGGTCGGAAGCCCTGTCACGCTGTCGGTCTCCGCTTCCGATGATGGCCAACCGGAGCCGCCGCCGCCACCGCAGCGAGGAGGGGCCGCCCGCCGCGGCGGTCCGCCGCCCGAGCCGACGCTCGTGAACAGCCGGCAGGGCCCGATTCAGCAAGCGATCCTCAAGCCGGCCCGCACCGGGCTGGCCGTCACGTGGACGCACTGGCGCGGCGCCGGCTCCGTAAAGTTCGAGCCCGCGACGATGGTGGTGAAAGACGGCAAGGCCACGACGCAGGCTGTCTTCGGTGCGCCGGGCACGTACGTCGTGCGCGCCTACGCCGACGATGGTGTGCTGACGGAAACCGCGGATGTGACGGTAACAGTAAAGTAGGTCCGCCTTCGCTCGCGCAACCGCGTATACGAGCTTCGGCGCGACTTCGCCGGTGACGCGGCCGAGCGGAATAGTTTCAGCGCGAGTCGCGCCGTAGCTCGGATGAATTCCGATGAGCGTAGGCGGACTACTTCACGAGCTTGATGCTCGTGACTTTGATCGCGCGCGAGTAGTCCAGGTAACGATCGTCGCTCCCACGTACCTCAACCTGCTTCCCGATGAACTCCAGGAGCTTCGCGTACTTGTTCGCGGCATAGTCGCCGGTGATTTTCACGAATCCGTCGCCTTCTGTCAGAATGCCGAGCGGCTGGCCTTTCTGAACGCAGTCCTTGGCGCAGGCCACGTGTGCCGCGCCAGTCGACTGAGCGACGCCTTTCTTGAAGCACGAGGCTTCGACGATTTCGCCGCGGAAGGTCAGCGCTTCCTGGGCGCTCACGCCGAGCGCTCCACATAACACGGCAGCTGCAACGACTGCAGAAAGCCTACGCATTGCGATGTCTCCTCGTTGGGGTTATAGCCTCCGACCGTTTCTCTGTCAATACACACTTCGGTGGGTGTTTGCCGTTTTCTGCGTTTTCGGCCTGAGTGCATGCGGCGAGCGGCGTGACGCGCCGGCGCCCAGCGGTCCCGTGACGTTCAATAGGGACGTCGCGCCCATTGTCTTCGAGCACTGCACGCCCTGCCATCGCCCCGGCCAGATGTCGCCGTTTGGCTTGTTGAACTACGAGGACGTACGCCGGAACAACGTGCGAATTCTGAAGGCGGTGACGGCTCGAACGATGCCCCCATGGCTGCCCGAGCACGGGTACGGCGAGTTCGCCAACGAACGGCGCTTGACCGACAGCCAAATCTCGACGATTGAGCGTTGGGTTCAAGGCGGTCTCGTCGAAGGAGACCCGTCGGATCGGCGGCCGTCTCCGGCCTTCACCGATTCATGGCAGCTCGGACAGCCCGATCTCGTCCTCCAGCTGCCGCAGCCGTACACGCTTCAACCCGGTACGTCGGACGTGTTCCGGAATTTCGTGATTCCCGTACCGCTCGAGTCGCGTCGCTACGTTCGCGGCGTCGAATTCCGCCCGGGCGCCGCGATGGCCATTCACCACGCCGTCATCGGCATCGATCGGACGCGGCGCTCGCGACAGCTCGATCGAGCCGACCGCGAGCCGGGCTACGAAGGGATGTTCGCGGACAGTTTCGAGAACCCCGACGGGTTCTTCCTCGGCTGGACGCCCGGGAGGGCGCCGGCGTTCGAGCCGGACGATCTGGCCTGGTCGCTCGATCCGGGCGTCGATCTCGTCGTGCAGCTGCATCTTCTGCCGCGCGCCGAGCCGGTCTCGATTGCGCCGCAGATCGGCCTGTTCTTGTCGAACACGTCGCCGGCTCGTTCGCCGTCTCTCTTGAAATTGGGAATCACCACGATCGACATCGCGCCGAACGAGCAGGCGCACGTCGAGACCGACGAGTTCGTGCTGCCAGTCGACTGCGAGGTCTTGAGCGTGTATCCGCACGCGCACTACCTGGGCAAGGAAATGGAAGCGACCGCGGTGCTGCCGGATGGCTCGACGAAATGGCTCCTCAAAATCAGAAACTGGGACTTCATGTCGCAGGATGTGTACCGGTATCGCGTTCCGCTGGCTCTCCCGCGCGCGACGAGGGTCCAGATGCGGTTCACGTACGACAACTCGGACGCCAATCCCAGAAACCCGCATCATCCGCCGGCGCGCGTGATGTACGGACCTCGTTCGACGGACGAGATGGGCGATCTGTATCTGCAGATCCGCACGATCAACCGCGAGGACGCGTCCGCGCTGGGACGCGCACAGGCCGCACATCGGCTGGAGCTTGCGCTTCGCGGCGCGGAGCGGAGGGCTGAGAGCAACCCCGACGATGCCGGTAGCCGGAACGCCCTTGGCGCCGAGTACTTGCGCGCTGGCCGGACCGCGGATGCGATTGCGCACCTGCAGGCGGCATTGACGCTCAACTCACGCTACGCGGAGGCTTACAACAATTTAGGTCTCGCTGAACAGGCCACTGGCCGTTACACGGAAGCGATCCGCGCGTTCCGGCAGTCGGCGGCACTCAAGCCGACGGATGATACGGTGCATCTCAACCTGGCGAATGCGTTGAATGCGGCCGGCCGAACCGACGAAGCGGTGGCCGAGTGGCAACGGACGCTGGCGATCAACCCAGAGTCTGCGGACGCGCACAACAACCTCGGGCTCGTGCTCGGAGCGCGGAAACGTCTGGACGAAGCCATCGCCCACTTCGAGAGCGCGCTCGCGATCAACCCGGGTTACGCGGACGCGCACAACAATCTTGCGGTCGCCCTCGGTGCCCAGGGGAAACTCGACCAGGCGATTGCGCACGCGCGCACCGCGCTCGAGCTTCGGCCAGACTACGCCGACGCGCGCGCCAATCTTGAGATTTTTCTCAAGATGAAAAAGTAGGCCCGACCTTCAGGTCGGGCGTGACCTTCGGTTCGAAGTACGTAGGCCCGACCTTCAGGTCGGGCGTGACATGGCTTGCAGCGAGGCTTTGGTGTCAGGCCGCGCGCGATCGTGAGTCGCGTAGCAATTCCCATTGGCGATAAAGGTCTCGCGCCGCATCCGACCATGACGGAAATCTGAACACGAATCCATGATCGAGCAGCCGGCCAGGAACCACGCGGCGGCTCTTGAGAATCAGTTCGGTTTCGGTCTGCATCAACAGCGCGCCAATTTCCAGCATCCACCGCGACGCCGGTAAGCCCACGCGCGTTCCCGATACCTCGCGCAGCGTCCGCATGAAATCGGCGTTCGGCAGCGGATGCGGGGCTGCCACGTTTATCACACCGCTCAAATCGTCGTGCTCGATCAACCACTCGGTCACGCGGATGAAGTCTTCGAAATGGATCCAGGAGACGAATTGCCGCCCGTCGCCCGCTTTGCCCCCGAGTCCACGCCGTACCAGGTTCAGGAGGACATCGAAAATGCCTCCAGGATCGGGACTCATCGTCATTGCAGAACGCAGCGCGATTTTTCTGGTCTTCGGCGTGTCTGCGCTGTTGAAGGCATCCTCCCAGGAGCGGGCGACGTCGATGCTGAACTTCCAGGTGCCAGGCGCGCCACGCTCTGCTCCGCCGAGGATGCCCGACGCCTCGTCGTTCGACTCGTCATAGCGGTGCGCGTAGATCGTTGCCGTGCTCGCCTGGAGCCAGACCTTGGGAGGACGGCGCGCGTGTGCAATCGCCTGTGCGACGACGCCCGTGGCCGCCACACGCGACTCGACGATCTCGCGTCGATTCGCTGCCGTGTAGCGGCAATTCACGCTGCGGCCCGCAAGGTTGATGACGACGTCGCTGCCGTCCAATTCCGTCGACCAGCGCCCGAGCGTCCTGCCATTCCAGGGCACGACGCGCCACGGCTGGACACTGGCCTGACGGCTGAGGATGACCACCTCGTGCCCCGCGTGGTACATGGCGCGCGCGAGGATGGTTCCAACTTGTCCGGATCCGCCTGGTATCACGATCTTCATCTTGTTCCTCCCGTCTCCGAAGCCGGTCTTGAACACGTCCGCTGGGCGTGATTTAATGGTAAACATGTTCATCGAAAATAGCAAACCACGCAAACGAGGCCGTCCGCCGGGGCGTACTGCTGAAGGCGAAGCGGCGCGCACGCGTCTGTACCGGACCGCGATCCGCTTGATTGGCGAGCGTGGATACGAGGCGGCGACCCTGCGCGACGTGGCGGCTCGGGCCCATGTGAGTCCGGCTCTTCTGTACCGCTACTTTCCAAACAAGCGCGCCGTGGTGTTGGCGCTGTATGACGAGCTTTCGGATCAGTTTGCGCAGCGCGCCACGGACATGCCTGACGGCCGGTGGCGCGACCGGTTCATTTATGCTCTCGAGCTCAGCCTCCGCGTGCTCGGCCCGCACCGAACGACGCTCAGGGCGCTTGCGCCGGTGATGGTCGGCGACGTCGAGGAAGGTGTCTTCGCGAGAAACACGGCGTTCTCACGTCTCCGCGTTCAGACGGCATTTCAGAGCGCCGTCGTCGAGTCGTCGGACGCGCCGAAAAGAGCTGTGGCCGAAGCGATCGGCCGTTTGCTTTACCTGCTGCACCTGGGCGTGATCCTGTGGTGGCTGCTCGACCACAGTCCGGGACAGCGAGCCACGAAGGCGTTGGTGGCGCTGTTCGGTCAGATCCTTCCGTCAGCTGCGCTGGCGCTTCACCTGCGGCCAGTGCGGGGGTTCGTGCAGGCGGCTGATGCGCTTTTCTCGGATGCTCTGTTGAGCGAACCGCAGGCCCGACCTTCCCTGTCCACCGAAGCTTGAATGCGTTCGACGCGAGCGAAGGCGGAAGGTCGGGCGCAGGAGCTAAAGCTCGGGCCTACGTACGGTTCGCTCCCGGCGGCGATACCCATCCAGCCGCTGCCGGATCGCGGATGCGAGCGTGACGTTGCCCGAGCCGGAGGCGAGCTCGAGCGCGCGCTCGGCGGTCATCACTGCCCGATCGAATTGACCGTCGGCAGCGCACGCCGCCGCGAGGACGTCGTAGGCTCTCGCGCCAGGATTGCCCTGCAGAGCAATCGCGCGCTCGGCTAACCGGACGGCATCGCCGGTCGTTGCTGGCGGTTCGAGCGCCGTGGCCATCAGCCAGCTTGCCGTCAGATAGTGATCGATCGCTTCGGCGGTCCGGCCCTCCGCATCGAGCGCTGCGCCCAGGCTCTGGTGCGCCAGCGCGTAGTTCGGATCGATCGCGAGCGCGTTTGAAAAATGACGAATCGCCTCGGATCGCCTGCCGAGCAGCAGCAGCGCGGTCGCGACGTTGTACACAGCCGGCGCGTAGTCCGGTCGAAGGCGGAGCGTGGCCGTAAAGTGGGCGAGCGATTGATCCAGATCGCCCCCTTCCGCGTACAACAGCGCGGTATCGTCGTGGAGCGCGGTGTTATCGCGGTCCAACCGCAGCATCATCTCGTGGCCGCGGATTTCCTGGGGGAGGACTGACGCACGGACGCTGCGGACGAGCGCTGCGCGCTCCTCGCTTCGCCGCGGCACCACCTGCAGCCACAGTTCTGACATCTCGTCCGACGTTCGCTGCCCATAGGCGACGCGCCGCGGCGGCTGGAACGGATTGCGTGCGTTGCCGGCGGAGTTGTCGTAGCGCCAGTCCATCGCGATCGTCGTTCCCGCAGGAAGAAAAACCGGTTGCGCGTACTGATAGACGTCCTGCCATTCGAACGCCCAGTCCTTGATCTGAATGAGCGGTTCGATCCGGCCGTCCGGCAGCGTCGCCGACGCCGTCACTTCGCGAGCCAGGTAATGGGCGTGCGGCTGCACTGTGTAGACGTCGACGTCGACCGGTAGCCTGAACGTGTGGGTCACCCGATACGCCTTGTCGTTTGCGGCGATGTCGAGGTCGCCGCGATTCAGCCGCACCATCACCGGCGTGCGCGTGGGCGGTGTGTCGGTGAAATACAGCCCGACGCGTGCGCGGATCGTTTCCGGCTTGCCGCTTGGGCGCAGGTGAAGCATCAGCACGAGATCACTGCCGGCCTCGATCGGCCAACCCATGCCGGCCGGAAGCACGAGCGGCGTGTGGCCCGGCGCCCAGTCGAGAAAGAATCCATCCGGTGTGCGCGCCGAATGGGCGACGAGACCTTCATAGCCGGGAGCGGGATCCTGTTCGTCTCGCAGACGTGAGGCGCGCGTCGGATCGAGGTGCAGCGTCGCGTGATGCACCGCAAGAGCGTTGCCCGGCTGGAACTCCCACGCTTTCACGTATCGCTTGCCGGCGATGCGGATCGGCAGCACGAAATTCCGGTACACATCGTCGCCACCGGCCCGAAGCGTGTATGCCTCGGGCATCGGCACGATCAGATCGGGCGTTCCAAGCCGCCAATCTGAGGTCCACTGCGGCGCGGGCGGCAGCTGCGCCGCGTCACCCATCGGTGCGCCGCCTTCGGCCCATCGCTCGAACAGCGCGATTTCACGGTCGCTCAACCGACGATCGCCGGCGAACTCGCCGTGCCCCGGTTCCGGCCGCCACGGCGGCATGAAGCGTGTGCGTATCGCTCGAGCGATGAGCGCCGCTCGCGATTTCACCTCGTCGTACGAGATCAGAGAGAACGAAGCGCCCTCCGGGCGATGGCAGCTCGCGCAGCGGTTGAAGATGACGGGTGCGATGTCTCGGGCGAACGTGACGCGATCGGTTGCGGCTTGCGCGGCAAACACGTTGCCGGCGAGCGCCATCAGAAAGACGACGAGCGCAAAGGGTGAGCCGGATCTACAAAGCAGGACCCGGCCTACGTTCTGCAGCACACCCCCATCATCTCAGAAGTCGACGGTTGCCCCGAACCTCACAAGGCGAGGCTGCAAGATGCCGGTCAGCCGGCCGAGCGTCGGGCCGAACGTCTGCACCTCGCTCGTCACCGTGTTGACGTTGAACGCGTTGAAGATGTCGACCTTCGGTGTAATCCGCGTCGCGCGGTACCTGATCGTCTTGCCGAGGCTGAGGTCGAGCTGATTGACGGCGGGGTAGTACAGGCTGCCAGGTTCGGTCAGTCTGACGTTCAGCGTGGCGGCGGTAAGCCCCGGCGCGATTGCGCTGTTGACCGAGTAGGTCGCCTGCTTCTCGTTCCCGGGGATGCGCTGAAACACGCCGCCGATCTGAATGCCGTACGGCGCTGGGTAGTGCCCCGACAGTTTGAAGCTGGTGATGAACGGCATGTCGTACTGCGTCTGATCGCAGAACCGCAGGTCGTTCGGGTTCTCGACCTGACAGGTCACCGTTCGTGTCCGCCCCGTCGACGTCCCGCCGAAGAACGTGATGCCATTGCGAAGCCGGCCGTTTACCGAGACGTCGACGCCGTTGTACGTCCGGCTGTTCGACGAGACGGTATCGAACTCGTTGACGAGCGACAGCTTGTTGCGGTCGAGGCTGTAGATCGTGATGACCTGCCCGTTGCCGCGTGGATCGACAATGTTGATCGGCGCGTAGTCGGCGTCGGCGGTCGCGAGGTTGTCGTTCCACGCAATGTTATTGAAGCCGCGCCGATTGAAGCTGACGCCAACCGCCAGGCCGGGCCGCAGCTCGTGCTGAACCGTCGCGTTGTAGAGCATCTGGAACGGCCGCGCGAGATGCGGATCGGGATTGCGATTGCGACGGACGCCGAACGTCGACGGCACCTGCGCCCAGTTGAGTTCACATCCCACGGTCAGGTACAGGCAATTGGGCGAACCCTGCGCGATATCGTCGCGATTCAGATCGGTCCACGAGACGTTGCTGGTCGTGACGACCATCGGGTTGTAGCGATCTTGAAACGCCGTCGCCTCCTGCTGGACGTATCGTCCGACGCTGCCCTTGAGGGCAGTCTTGCCGTTGCCGAAAAGATCGTACGAGACGCCGACGCGGGGCGAGACATCGTTCCACAGCGGAAGGTTGTCGACGGGATCGAAGTGGCGCGCCGGCACGAAGCGTCCTGCCGGCGCGTCCTGCTCCGGAAGCGAACCGCGGAAATAGTCCCACCTCACGCCCAGATTGAGTGTCAGCCTCCTGAACACCCACGTATCCTGGCCGTAGACGCCGATGTCGGTCACGTCGGACTGCGAGACCACTGGATAGTTGCCCAGCGTGATCGAATAGGCCGCGCCGTTGCGATACCGCTGCGTCATCGCGCCGTTCGAGTCGCGCCGCGCGAGGTTGTAGCCCCACCGATCCTGGAATCCGGCCTTGAGCGAGTGCGTGCCGGTGACGTAAGCCACCGACGCCTCGGTGTAGTAGCTCGCGAACGGATTGTCTGAATCCTGTGACGCCGCGTTGCGGCGGTAGTTGGCCGGGTTGACGAGCTCCAGCTTCGAGATGTCGCCGAACGGATCGTTGGCGCTGGGCCGCTTGACTTCCGGCTGATACGGCGTGCGGAAGTCGTAGAAGTTCGTCGAGTAGCCGGCTTCGACGAGCATCTTGTTGGACACGGTCGACGTCCACTTCACCTGGCCGTAGTAGCCGAGCGTGGCCGGCTGGCCGATCGCCGCTTTCGGTTCGGTGAGCCCGTTGTCGATGTCCCTCCACTTGCGGTCTTTCGGATCGCGCTCCATGACCGCCGTCAGCTTGTTTTTGGCGTTCAGCTGAGTCGTGAGCCGCAACGGGTACGCCTGCAGCTTGTTCGTGTCGTGGAACGGCGTTCCGTCCGCGTTGAAGACGTTGATGATGTAGTAGTTGAACGCCCAGATGCGATACGACGTGAAGAACCACAGCCGGTCCTTGATGATCGGTCCACCGAGACTCCCGTTCACGTCGTACTGCTTGAAGAGCCCCGGCGGCGTCTGGAGTCCGCGCGACCGCAGGTCGTCGGTGACGTTATCGGCCTGCGTGTGCTCGTTGGAAAAGGTCGTCAGGAACTGTCCCGAGAACCGGTTGCCGCCCTGCTTGGGAATGATGTTGACCTTGATGCCGCCGGTTTGCGTGTCGGCATTTCCGGCGTTGACCTGATAGACGTATTCCTCGAATCCTCCATCGTTCAGATACAGACCGGAGTGCTGTCCGGTGCTGAGCGAGATCGAGGTGTCGAGGCCGTCGATGTTGATCTTGAAGTCGCCCGCCTGTCCGCCGTAAGCCGTCGCCTGCCCCTGCCACATCTGGCTCGAGCCGCCGACGTCGAACTGACCGATGCTGACAGACGGCAGCGTCGCAATCACCGACTGATAGCTGCGTCCGGTCGGCAGTCGATCGACGAGCGTGGCCGGCAGCACTTCGCGGCGCTGCGTGTTCGAGACGTCGACGACCGGCGACTGGCCCGTCACGGTGACTGTTTCTTCCACGGCGCCCACACGCATCTGTGTATTCAGGGGTGCCGTGAAATCCGATTCGAGCTGAATCCCTTCTCGAATCACGGTCGTGAATCCGGCCAGCGTAAACGTCACTGTGTACACGCCCGGCCGCAGGTCGATGACGCGATATTGGCCCTGCGAGTCGGTCTGAGCGGATCGAACCTGTTCGATCAGCACCGGGCTGCGCGCCTCGACGCTCACGCCGGGCAGCACCGCGCCGGTCGCGTCGGTGACCACGCCGGCGATGGCGCTTTGCGCGCGGACCGCCGCGGGCAGGCCGAGCGCAAGCAGGAAGCTGAGCGTGGCGAGACGTGTCGCGTGGCGGCGAGCAGGCATAGCAATTCCTCCGACGATTCGATTCAGGAAGCCGTGACGTGCCGAATTCGGGTGAGGTTACACACCCGCTTTCACGACGGCAAGCGCTATTTCGAGGTAGAGGCAGGGAGGGATGGAGCGTTGTGTTAGCATTTTCGCGACGTGAAAACCTGGCGCATGACGAAGTCAGCGCTCTCGCGACCCGACAGGAGGATGCTCGTGAAGAAATTACTGATCGCCTCGTTCCTGTTTCTCGCCGCGGGCGCGCTCGGCGCGCAGCAACCGGCGGCGCCACCCGCAGCGCCGCAACAGACCGCGCCTGACATTGCCTTTGATGTCGAGGAGCCGATCAAGATGCCGCCCGATTTGTATCTGGGCGAGGTCGCGGGCGTCGCGCTCAACTCGCGGCGTCACATCTTCGTCTACACGCGCACCGGCGCCGACGATGGCTCGACGATTCTCGAACCGAGGTCGGCTCGTGTGTTCGAGTTCAACCCGGATGGGAGTTTCCTCAAGGAAATCGGCAAGAACCTCTACTCGAAGGGCTGGGCGCACTCCGTGCGCGTCGATCGGGAAGACAACATCTGGCTGATCGACAACGGCACCGACGAGATCGTCAAGCTCGGTCCCGACTACAAGGTCAAGCTGATTCTCGGCCGCCGCAACGAGCCCGTCGGCGAGCGCGTGCGCCGCGCCGGCATGTCGGAGAACCGCACCGTGCCGCCGCCTCGTCCCGGATATTTCTTCGAGCCGACCGACGTGGCTTGGGACGCGCAGGGCAATACGTTCATCAGCGACGGCTACCAGAATTCGACCGTTCACAAGTTCGACAAGGACGGCAACATCGTGAAGCTCGTGGGGACCCAGCGGGGCAGCGGTCCGGGCCAGTTCAGCACGCCGCACGGGATTGCCGTCGACGCGCGCGGCAACGTCTACGTCGCCGATCGCTCGAACGGCAGGATTCAGGTCCTCGACAACGATCTCAACTACGTCCGTGAGATCCGCTACGTCCCGTCGACGCCGAAAGGGTACGTGGCGCCGATTCCGTCGTTCGGGCAGCGGCCGGACGGCACCTACAACTCACTGTGGCCCAACACCCTCTGCATCACGCCCGGCGCGACGCAGTACATCTACACGCACTCGATGATTCCCGGTCAGGTCCAGAAGTTCACGCTCGACGGCAAGCTGGTGGGGCAGTTCGGAACGGCCGGCAGAAAGCCGGGCCAATTCGGCTGGATTCACGCGCTGTCGTGTGTCTCGGAGAACGAGCTCTGGACCGGTGAGCTCCTGAACTGGCGCGTGCAGAAATTCACGCTGCACCCGGAGCGAACCAAACCAACGGGCTCTCGGTAGCACTCACTGAAGTACGTAGGCCCGAGTACGTAGGCCCGAGCTTTAGCTCGGGCGCAACAGCCGCTGCAACGCCCGACCTTCCGCCTTCGCTGGCGTCGAACACAGTCAAGCTTCGGCGGACAAGGAAGGTCGGGCCTACGTACGTTATTTGAGTCGCGTCTCGATCTCGGGCAACGCGGCAACGAGGACGTCACCTACCACCTGCAGGCTGCCTGCGCTCACCGAACTGAGATTGTCGCCGGCCGTGTGCCACGGGCCGAACTCGAGATCGATCAGATCGACCGACGGGATGCCCGCCTTCGTGAACTCGAGGTGATCGTCCTCAATCTGCGTCGGATCGGCGGGGAAGTAGGTGTTCAGCTTCAGCCGGCGCGCCGTCTCCCAGATGATGCCGGTCAGCCAGCCGGTCGAGTTCAGGTCGCGCTTGATCCGCAGATCGCGGTCGCCAATCATGTCGACCAGGATGAACGCCTTGAGCGTGGCAATCGTGCCGTCCTTCCTGGACTGCGCCACGTAGTGGCGGCTGCCGTAGGTGTGGTCGGTGCCCGCCCACTCGAACACCGCTTCCTCGCCGTCGAGAAACAGCAGCTCGATCGTCAACGCATTCTTTCGTGCCTTCAGCAGGCGCGCGAGCTCGACGAGAAACGCGGCGCTCGAGCCACCATCGTTCGCGCCGACGAATGAGAATTCGCGGAAACGCTTCGTATCGTAGTGCCCGCCAATCACGATCCGGTTCTTGCTCGCGCCGGGAAACGTCGCGATCAGATTCACCATATGCACCGGGCCGGCGGGCGTCGCATCGTCCCACGCCTGTTCGGCCGTCTTGACGCCGATGGCGGTCAGCTGGTCTTTGATGTACTTGCGCGACGTCTCGATTGCCGGCGAGCCTGCGGGCCGTGGTCCGATCGCGACGAGCTGACGCAGATGCTCCCACGCGCGGTTGGAGTCGAACTGGACGGCGGCCGTCGACTGCAGCAGCAGCGCGGCCACGGCAAACAATCTCATGAATCCAATTACCAGATGACCCGATAATCCTTTACCCGATTCGTCCCGCTACCGCCGTTGTTCGCGCGGGATGTAGTTTCTCACCGGCGAGCCCTTGTAGATCTGCCGCGGCCGCGCAATTTTCTGCTCCGGATCGAGCAGCATTTCCTCCCACTGCGCAATCCAGCCTGAGGTCCGCGGAATCGCGAACAGCACCGGGAACATCTCGACGGGAAAGCCCATCGCCTGGTAGATGAGACCCGAATAGAAGTCGACGTTCGGATACAGCTTGCGCGTGATGAAAT
>Ga0114129_10006904_pt1 | contig 16150 bp, 13 predicted proteins | sample RhiMetdeltSRZDD1_FD_80071 | JGI IMG/M metagenome (GOLD analysis project Ga0114129, IMG submission 80071) | Populus rhizosphere microbial communities from Tennessee, USA - Rhizosphere MetaG P. deltoides SRZDD1 (version 2) (version 2) | ecosystem: Host-associated > Plants > Roots > Rhizosphere >... | reverse complement strand
GATCTCGAACGGCCGGCTTCCCTCATCGAGCTCCTTCAGCGGCTCGACGCGTGGGACTCGGAATCAGGCGGGCGCGTTCTCTTTCGTATCAGCTCGCTCGAGCCGATGGACTGCACGCGCGATATCGTTCAACTCGTCGCGGCTCGTGACACATTCGCGCCTCATTTTCATCTGCCGCTGCAGCACGCGAGCAACCGGATACTTTCGGCGATGCGGCGGCCGTACTCAATCGAGCACTACTCGTCGCTCGTCGACGACATCCGCCGGCGTATACCGCATGCGTCGATCGGATCCGACATCATCGTAGGATTCCCGGGCGAGACGGACGGCGACTTCGAGGAGCTTGCGTCATATCTGGCTCGCTCGCCGCTGACCCATGTGCACGTCTTTCCGTATTCCGACCGACCGAGTACGGCGGCGTCGACGATGCCCGGCAAGGTCGCCGGGCCCATGGTCCGCGAGCGGGGCCGGCGAGTCCGCGAGATCGCGCAGGATCTCAGCCGCCGGTTCCGAGACTGTCAAGTCGGCACAACGCACCGCGCGTTGACGCTGGAAGATGGCTCTCTGGTTGTGACGGGGAACTATCTGAAATTGAGGATTCCGCACGGCGAGCCCCGGAACACATGGGTCCGCGTCCGTGTCGCCTCACATGATGACGGCGAGCTGCTGCGCGACTGATTTCTTCTGTCCCTCGACGATCAACTGGCCGCACGCGGCGCGGATGTCGCGACCGCGGCTCTTTCGGACCGAGACGACCAATCCGGCATCGGCCAAAACCTTCGCGAAGCGATCGATCGCTGCCTCCGACGGCCGCTCGAAAGGAATGCCGGCGGCCGCGTTGAGCGGGATCAGGTTCACCTTGGACTTCACACCCGCCAGCAGCGTGCCGAGCCGCCGCGCATCCTGGGGTGAGTCGTTCACGCCCGCGAGCAACACATATTCAAAGGTGATCCTTCGCCGCTTTTGGAGCGGGAACCGCTTGCAGGCAGCGATGATCTCGCTCACGCCGTACTTCTTGTTCAGCGGCACGAGCTGGCCGCGCACCAGGTCGGTCGGCGCGTGCAGTGAGATCGCGAGGTTTGGCATCACCGGTTCTGCCGCGAGCCGTTCGAGCGCCGGCAACAACCCAACGGTCGACAGCGTCACCCGCCGCGGCGGCAGCGCAAAGCCCTGCGGGTCTGCGAGCATCCGGAGCGCCTTCATCGTCTCGTCGTAGTTGTGCAGCGGTTCGCCCATCCCCATCAGGACGATGTTGAACGTGCGTTCACGCATGTTGAGTGCGCCGGCCAGGACGCGGACCTGGCCGACGATTTCGCCGGCCGTCAGGTTCCGAACCAATCCCATTTTGCCGGTCAGGCAGAAGGCGCACGCCATCGCGCAGCCGACCTGTGTCGAAAGACAGAAGGTCATCGCGGGCGTGTCGGGAATGAACACGGATTCGATCTGCCGGCCGTCGGCGAGCCGGAGCAGATACTTTTCCGTCCCGTCGGCCGACACTTCACGGTGTTCCAGGGCCGGCGTCGTCAGCGTGAACTCCGTGGCGAGTTGGTCCCGAAGCTCGAGCGGCAAGTCTGTCATCGCCGCCAGCTCGGTGACGCCGCGGCGGTAGATCCAACGGAACATCTGACCCGCGCGGAACGCTTGGTGCCCGCGGTCTTCCAGCGCAGCCGCGAGCGCCGCGCGTTCCAGCTCGGCGAGATCGGTCGAGGGTCGCTTGCCGGTCACTATTGCTAGCTTACCATGCTATAATGTGAACTTTCGCAGGTAATCCCTTCTCGCTCAACGCTTTGCGGGCGTTTCAACTTGTCGAATTCAGCGATAGTCAGAGACGTTCTCGATAACGGCCTTCGGCTGCTCACCGAGCGGATGACGCAAGTCCGTTCGATCAGCATCGGTGTGTGGCTCACGCGCGGGTCGCGTCATGAATCGGCCGAGCGGGGCGGTATTGCCCATTTCGTGGAGCACATGCTCTTCAAGGGCACGGGCACGCGCACGGCGGAAGACATCGCGCAGGCAATCGACTCGATTGGCGGGCAGCTCGACGCGTTCACGGCCAAAGAGTACGCGAGCTACTACATCAAGGTGCTCGACGAGCATCTGCCGCTCGCCATCGACATCCTCTCCGACATCGTCCGCAACCCGGCGTTCAGCCCGGAGGACATCGAACGGGAGAAGAAGGTCGTCCTCGAAGAAATCAAGATGGTCGAGGATACGCCGGACGATCTCGTCCACGAGCTGTTCACTCAGGGCTTCTGGGAGAACCATCCTCTGGGTCGCCCGATCCTAGGGACCAAGGAAACTGTCGAGTCGTTCAACGCCGATCTCCTCCGCGACTACTTCACGAACGTCTACACGGCTAAGAACCTGATCGTGTCGGCCGTCGGTAATCTCGAACACAGCCGTGTGCGTCAGCTCGTCGCCGAGAAGTTCGGCTCGCTCACGCAGCCGGGCGAGCCGGCGATCGACGAAGCGCCCCGTGTGGTCCCCAAGATCCTCGTGCGCAACAAGGAGCTCGAGCAGAGTCATTTGTGTCTTGGCGTGGGCAGCTATCCGCAGAACCACGACGATCGCTATTCGAGCTACGTCCTCAATACGTTGCTGGGCGGTTCGATGAGCTCGCGCCTCTTCCAGAACGTTCGCGAGAAGCGCGGCCTCGCCTACGCAGTCTTCAGCGGCCTGAGTGCGTATCGCGATGCCGGGTCGTTCACCGTGTATGCCGGCTGCTCGAACGAAGCGGTGGGCGAGGTGATCGATCTCATCGTCGATGAGCTGCGCGGTGTGAAGCAGGCGCCCGTGCCCGACGCGGAGCTGCAACGGTCGAAGGACCACCTGAAAGGCAGCTTGATGCTGAGCCTCGAGCACACGCAGAGCCGCATGTCGCACCTTGCGCGGCAGGAAATCTACTTCGATCGTCAGTTCGGGCTGGACGAGACGCTCCAGGGTATCGAGAAGGTGACCGCGCGCGATGTACAGCGCGTGGCTGTAGATCTCTTCCAGAACGGATCGCTCGCGGCGACCGTGCTCGGGAACGTGAACGGGTTGCAGATTCCGAGAGAACGCCTGGATTTGGACTAGAGGCATATTCATCAACACAGAGGCTCCGCCCGTGGTGTCCTCTTGGGTTGAATCAGCGTTCGATGATCCCTAGATACACACATCCCGAGATGGGGCGGATCTGGAGTGACCAGCGCCGCTACGAGACGTGGCTGCTGGTTGAAACGGCCGCCGCGGAGGCGATGGCAGCGGCCGGTATCGTGCCGCCCGACGCTGCTCGCGACATCCGCGAGCGCGGCGCCTTCGACGTCGCGCGCATCGACGACATCGAGCGAACGACGCAGCACGACGTCATCGCCTTTACGACGGCTGTCGCAGAGCGTGTCGGGCCGTCGGCGCGCTGGCTGCATTTCGGCATGACCTCGTCCGACGTCATCGACACCGCGCAGGCGCTGCAGATGCGCGAGGCCTGCGACGTCATTCTGAAGGACTTGGAAGACCTCGGCGAGGCCGTCCGCGACCGTGCGCTCGAGCATCGCCGCACCCCGATGATCGGCCGCACCCACGGCGTGCACGCCGAGCCGATGACGTTCGGGCTGAAAATGGCGCTGTGGTACGCGGAGGTCGGACGCGATGTCGAGCGGGTCCGCCGTGCGCGCGCCACGATCAGCGTCGGCAAACTGTCGGGCGCGGTCGGGACCTTCGCACACCTGCCGCCGGAAATAGAGGCGGACGTGTGCCGACGCCTCGGGCTCGAGCCGGCCCAAGTTGCGTCGCAGGTGATCCAGCGCGATCGGCACGCCGAGCTGCTCGCGGGACTTGCCATCACGGCGGCGTCGCTCGAGAAGTTCGCGCTCGAGATTCGCGGTCTGCAGAAAACCGAAATCGGCGAGGTGGAAGAGCCATTCGGCAAAGGGCAGAAGGGATCCTCTGCCATGCCGCACAAGCGGAATCCAATTGGATGCGAGCAGATTGTCGGTCTGGCGCGGTTGATTCGAGGCAACGCGCACGCGGCGCTCGAGAACGTCGCGCTCTGGCACGAGCGGGACATTTCGCATTCCTCCGTCGAGCGCGTCATCATTCCGGACAGCTTCATCGCCCTCGATCACATGCTGCGCCGCTTCACGCGAATCGTCCGCGGGATGGCCGTCAACGTCGACCGCATGCGCGAGAATCTGGCCCGCTTGCGCGGCGTCGTCTTTTCGGGAAGCGTCCTTCTGGAGCTCGCAAGAAAAGGTGTGTCGCGCGAAGAGGCGTACGACTGGGTGCAGCGCAACGCCATGCGATCCTTTGAGGAGCGTCGCGACTTCAAGGCGCTGCTGCTCGCCGATCCTGACGTGACGCGCGCGCTGTCCGCCGCGGACATCGAACGGAGCTTCGATCTCGACGAGCAGCTCAAGCACGTCGATCACATCTTCGATCGTGTTTTTCATCCGGTGAGGGCCTGACCGCATGCGCGCGCGCGTCTTCGTCACACTCAAGCCATCCGTGTTCGATCCGCAGGGCAAGGTGATTGCCGATGCGCTCCACTCGCTCGGGTACGGAAGCGTGGCGGACGTCCGCCAGGGCAAGTACTTCGAGCTCGACCTCTCAACGGCCGAACCGGCGCAGGCGAGACAGCTCGCAACGGAAGTCGCCGACAAGGTGCTCGCGAATCCCGTCATCGAGAGCTATCGCATAGAGGTGGACTGAGATGCGATTCGGAGTCGTGGTCTTTCCCGGCAGCAACTGCGACGAAGACGCGTATCACGCGGCGAAGGACGTCTTCGGCCAGGAGGCCGAGTACCTTTGGCACAAGGACACCGACCTCAAGGGCGCCGACGCGCTCATCCTGCCCGGCGGTTTCGCCCACGGCGACTACCTGCGGACTGGCGCGATGGCGCGCTTCTCGCCGATCATGCGCGAAGTGCAGGCGTTCGCCGACCGCGGCGGTCCGGTACTGGGGATCTGCAACGGGTTCCAGATTCTGCTCGAGTCGGGCCTTCTCCCCGGCGCCATGCTCCGTAATCGCAGCCTGAAGTATCGGTGTGAGCATGTGCATCTGCGAGTCGAACAGACCGACACGCCCTTCACCAACGCGGCACGAGTGGGACAAGTCCTGCGGATCCCAATCGGGCACGGCGAGGGGAACTACTTTGCGCCTTCGGATTTGCTCGAGAAGCTGGAAGCCAACCGTCAGATCGTTCTGCGCTACACCGATCCGGATGGACGGATAGACGAGGCGTGGAATCCGAACGGCTCGGTCCATGCGATTGCCGGCCTCTGCAACGAGCGCCGCAACGTGGTCGGCATGATGCCGCATCCCGAACGGGCGTGCGAACTGCTTTTAGGCGGCCTAGACGGTCGCTTGATTTTCGAGTCCGTCGTTGCGGCAATGGCGATGCGATGATCGATGCACAGCTGCTCGAGCAGCATGGCCTGAAGTCCGACGAGTACGAACGGATCGTGCGCTTCCTCGGCCGCGAGCCGAACCTCACGGAGCTGGGCATCTTCTCGGTGATGTGGTCGGAGCATTGCAGCTACAAGAGCTCGCGTGTGCACCTGAAAACGCTGCCGACGGAGGGGCCGCAGGTTCTTCAAGGCCCCGGCGAGAACGCCGGCGCAATCGACATCGGCGAGGGGCTCGCCGCGGTATTCAAGATTGAATCGCACAATCATCCCTCGTTCATCGAGCCGTACCAGGGCGCAGCCACCGGCGTCGGTGGCATCATCCGCGACATTTTCACGATGGGCGCCCGGCCGATCGCGCTGTTGAATTCATTGCGATTTGGGCCGCTCGAAGCGCCGGGCACGCGGCGGCTCCTCGAGGGGGTCGTCGCCGGGATTGCCGGCTATGGCAACAGCATCGGCATTCCCACGGTGGGTGGCGAGATCGCGTTCGAGCCGTCGTACGCTGGGAATCCACTCGTCAACGTGTTCTGCCTCGGGATCGCGAAGGCGTCGGACATCGTGAAGGGTGTCGCGTCGGGTGTCGGCAACGCCGTGTATTACGTCGGCGCGAAAACGGGCCGCGACGGGATTCACGGCGCCACGATGGCATCGGCGGAGTTCGACGAGAAATCGGCGGAGAAACGGCCTGCGGTCCAGGTCGGCGATCCATTCATGGAGAAGCTCTTGCTCGAGGCGTGCCTCGAGGTGATGCAGACCGACGCGCTCGTCGGCATCCAGGATATGGGCGCCGCGGGCCTGACGTGCTCGACGACGGAAATGGGATCGCGCGGCGGCGCTGGTGTCGAGATCGACGTCGCGCTGGTGCCGCAGCGCGAGAGCGGCATGACCCCTTACGAGATCATGCTCTCCGAATCACAGGAGAGAATGCTCCTTGTCGCAAAACGAGGGCGCGAAGCCGAAGTCGAGCGCATTTTCGAGAAATGGGATCTGCACGCGGTGAAGATCGGCGAGGTCACGGACAACGGGTTGCTTCGCATCAAACAACGGGGGACCGTTGTTGCGGAGATTCCCAATCGAGCCCTCACAGACGAAGCGCCGGTATACCGGCGGCCGATGACGGAGCCCGAGTATCTGCGCGACGTGCAGCAGCTGGATCTCGACGCGCTGCCCAAAAAGGGGCCCTACCCCTCTTCGGAATTCACTACCCCCAGGGGTTACGACCCCTTTCTACTGATGCTTCTCGGATCACCCGCCGTCGCGAGCAAACGCTGGGTGTACCGGCAGTACGACCACATGGTGCGCACCAATACGATCAATCTGCCCGGGTTGGGGGCAGGCGTCGTGCGCATCAAAGGGACCGATCGCGCCCTCGCCATGTCGTTGGACGGCAACGGCCGGTACTGCTATCTCGACCCGTATCGCGGTGCGATGCTCGCGGTGGCGGAGGCGGCGCGGAACGTCGCCTGTGCCGGGGCGCGGCCGCTCGGCGCCACGAACTGCCTGAATTTCGGCAATCCCGAACGGCCGGGCATCATGTGGCAGTTCGCGAAAGCGGTCGAGGGCATCGGTGCGGCGTGCCGCGCGCTGGACGTACCGATTACGGGCGGTAATGTGAGCCTCTACAACGAGACCGATGGCAACGCCATCTACCCGACACCCACGATTGGTGTCGTCGGATTGCTCGAGCACGCAGAACGGGTAGTCAGCCGGCGATTCCGCGAATCGGGCGACGCGATCGTTCTGCTCGGTGCCGATCGCGGTGAGCTCGGCGGGAGCGAATACCTCAAAGTCGTCCATGATCTCGTGCGCGGTGTCCCCCCGGCGCTCGACCTCGCCGCCGAGCGCGCGCTGCAGGGACTTCTCGTGACGCTCGCCGACGAAGGTCTTGCGCGGTCGGCGCACGACTGTTCGGACGGCGGGCTGGCCGTAGCAGTCGCCGAATGTTGCTTCGACACGAACGGGATCGGCGCCACTATTGCCATTGACGCAATGCCGGTCGCCCGGGATGCCGGCGTCAACGTCGCGGCGGCGCTGTTCGGCGAATCGGCGTCGCGCGTGGTCGTGTCGGTGGTGCCCGAAGAGCTGACCCGTGTGATCGAACGTGCCGCGGCGGCAGGCGTGCCGGCGAAGGTGGTTGGTCAGACCGGCGGCAATCGATTGCGGATGACGGTAAGTGGGCACACGGTGATTGATCAATCGGTCGATGAAGCCGAACGGATCTGGTCCAACGCCATCGAAGAACATTTCGTGAGACGTGTGGCCTGAACATGCTGGATAAATTCAAGGACGAGTGCGGGGTCTTCGGCATCTTCGGTCATCCCGAAGCGGCGAACATGACCTACCTGGGCCTGTACGCCCTGCAGCATCGCGGACAGGAGAGCGCGGGCATCGCCGCCTCGGACGGCGATCAGGTGCGGATCTCGCGCGCGATGGGATACGTCGCGGACACGTTCGATGGTCGCGCGCTGTCTCAGCTGCCGGGTCCGCTGGCCATCGGCCATGTGCGCTACTCGACCGCCGGCGAGAGCAAGCTGCTGAATGCGCAGCCGATTCTCATCGACTGCGCCCACGGTCAGATTGCGGTCTGTCACAACGGCAACCTCGTCAACGCACGCGAGCTGCGCGACGAGCTGGTGCGCCAGGGATCGATCTTTCAATCGAACAGCGATACAGAGGTCATCCTGCATCTGTATGCGAAGTCGAAGGCGCGCAATGTCGAGGATGCGATTATCGAGTCGGTGTCTCAGGCGCAGGGAGCGTTTTCGCTGGTGCTGCTGACGAAGGATCGCCTCGTTGCGATTCGCGATCCGCATGGGTTCCGGCCGCTCGCCCTCGGGCGCCTCGGCGACGCGTACGTCGTCTGTTCGGAGACGTGTGCGATGGACCTCATCGGCGCCACCTACGAGCGCGACGTCGAGCCTGGAGAAGTGTTGATGATCTCGGCCGACGGCGTGCGATCGATCAAGCCCTTCCCGCCGGCGCCGCTCGCACACTGCATCTTCGAGCACGTGTACTTCGCGCGGCCCGACAGCTACGTTTTCGGCCGTAGCGTGAATGAAGTCCGGACGGAGCTTGGGCGCGTGCTCGCGCGCGAGCAGCCGGTTGACGCCGACGTCGTCGTCCCGGTCCCCGACTCGGGCGTCTGCGCGGCGATGGGGTATGCCGAAGCGTCCGGTGTCCCACTCCGCATGGGGCTCATCAGAAATCATTACGTCGGGCGCACGTTCATCCAGCCGCAGGCCTCGATCCGCCATTTCGGCGTCAAGGTGAAACTGAACCCGGTCCGGAGCGTGCTGAATGGTCGGCGCGTGGCTCTGGTGGACGACTCACTGGTGCGCGGCACGACCTCCCAGAAGATTGTGCGAATGGTGCGCGCCGCGGGCGCGAAGGAAGTGCACGTGCGCATCAGCTGCCCGCCGACGATTTCGCCGTGCTTCTATGGGGTCGACACGCCGCGCAAGGCGGACCTCATTGCCGCCACGCACACCCTCGAGGAGATCCGCGATTTCCTCGAAGCCGACAGCGTCGCCTACCTGAGTCTCGAAGGGCTTCTCAGCACGGTTGGGTCAGACCGCAAGTCTTACTGCAGCTCGTGTTACACCGGCCACTACCCCGTCGAGTTCCCACGCGACGAAGCGACGTACCTGCAACTTGCCCTGAAGCTTGATAAGGATAAGGACAAGGACAAGGACACAGAGGCTGTCGCCAAATGAACAGCGGACACAAGGGCTGCCGCGACGTTCTGCTTTGGGTCCTTTGTTCCGTTTGCGTCCTCTGTGCGGCCCGGCCAGACGCGGCGGCCGCGCAGGAACCCACCGCGCCGCAGCCTGTGACGGCCGCGCAGCTCAAAGCCGCGATCGATAGTCTTGGCAAGCTCGACTACGCGACCCGCACGAGCGCATCGCGCACTGTTCGACGAGCGCCGCCTGCGCAGGCGGTGCCGGCGCTGCTCCAGGCGGTCTCCGAGCATGCCGACGGCTACGTGCGGTACCGCGCGCTCGTTCTGCTGACCGGGTTCAACGATCCACGCACGAAGGACGCAATGCGCGAAGCGCTGTCGACTCCGAACGATCGATTGCGCGCTGTCGCGTACAGTTTTTTTGAACATAACCCCGATCCAGGTCTGCTGACGCAGTTCCTGGGCGCACTCGAGAAAGAGCAAGGCGAGTTTGTCCGGCCGTCGCTCGTCCGCGCCGTCGCCGCGCTTGCCGCAACCACAGGCGCCGACGCTACACGCGCGCGCCAAGCACTGTTGCGCGAGGTCGCCAGAGGAGAAGATTTCTTCCGAAGCGCGGTCATCGAGGCGCTCGGCGACCACAAGGCCCTGTACGCGGTCGACGCGCTGTCGGCGATTGCCAAGTTGGACGGCCCCCTGCAGGACGACGCGGCACTCGCGCTTGGGAAGATCGGGGCAACGCGCGCGCTGGAGACGCTGGCAGGGCTTCAGCAATCGGCGCCGCGAAAGGTTCAGCCGTCAGTGGCTGCAGCGATCTGCCTCCTCGGGATCAACTGCGGGTCGCACGAAGGATACCTGGTCGAAACGTTGAAGTTCTCGGACAAGAACGCAGGTTTTCAGGAGCTGCTTCGCGGCGCGGCCGCAGGCCTTGGTGCGCTGGCAGTTGCCGGTCGCGCCGAAGCCGCGGAAGCGCTCGTCGAAGTCGGCATCCCGTCGAACGATCCGACGCGCGCGCCCGTCGCCCTGGCGCTCGCGACCGTCGCGCTGCGAAACACGCCGGTCATGTTGAAGCTGCTCGAGAGTCCCGCCAGGAGCGGCGTCCGCGACCAGGCGATCGCGCTGACGGCCGAGGGATTCGATATGCTCGAAGAGGATCTCGACAAAGAACGCTTCTTTGCCCTCGTGCGCCGCACCTATTGGGAATCAGAGGAAAAATCTCCCCGCCGCAGCCTGATGCAGACGCTGATCGGCGCGCTCGATTTCTGACGGAGGTCGCATGACAAGGCCGCTGTCGCTCGCGGGCGCTGGTGTCGCCTGCATGCTTGTTTCGGCAACGGCAGCGCAAGACACTCAGGTGCCGGCGCCGCAAGTGATCAGCCTCGGACACGGGATGTACGCGGCCGTCGGCGTGATGGGAGGGCGCGACGTCCGCGTTCCTCAGAGCAACACCTTCCTCGTCGAGACGGCCGCAGGTAACGTCATCATCGACACCAGCGGCGGCGCCGGCTCGATTGCTCACCGTCGCGCACTGCGCGCGATCAGCAGCGCTCCTGTGAAGGCGATTGTGCTGACGCACGCGCACGGTGACCACACCGGTGGAGTGACTCTATGGAAGGAGACCGGGACCGATATTCTCGTGCAGCGCGAGCACGACGAGTTCGTTCGATACCTGCAGCGGCTGCAGCCGTTCATGGCGCGGCGGAACGCGGCGCAGTTCGGCATCCCGCTGGCACCGCCCACCCCTGTGCCGGCGTTCGAACCGACAGTGCGGTTCGACGACCGCTATCCGTTTACAGTGGGTGACGTCGCATTCGAGCTGCTGCACACGCCTGGCGAGACCCCGGATCACCTCACCGCGTGGATTCCAGCGTTCCGGGCTGCGTTCATCGGCGACAACTACTACGACTCGTTCCCGAACTTGTACACGCTTCGTGGCACGAAGCCGCGATGGGCGCTGGAGTACGTCGAATCGCTGAACAAGGTCCTCGCGCTGGACGCTGAGCTGGTGTTGCCGAGTCATGGGCTCCCGATTAGGGGACGCGACGAGATCCGCCGCCGCCTGACTCGATATCGCGACGCCATCCTCTTCGTGCATGACGCTACCGTGAAAGGGATGAACGACGGCATCGATCTGTCGACGCTGATGCGACAGATCAAGCTGCCGCCCCACCTCGACATCGGCGAGTCGTACGGCAAGCTCACATGGTCGATCCGCGGCATCTACGAAGGCTACGCCGGCTGGTTCGATGGAAACGTGTCGACGATGTACGGGTTGCCGTCGGATGCGTACGGCGACATCGTCGAGATGGCTGGTGGCCCTGACGCCGTCGCTCGCCGCGCCCGCCAACTCGCGGAACGCGATCCGATCCGGGCGCTGAGGCTGACCGATGCGTCGCTCGCGGTCGATGCGGCGCATCGGGCGTCGCTCGAAGTTCGGCTCCAAGCGCTGCGCGTCCTCGACGCGCGATCCGACAACAGCAACGAGCGTGGGTGGCTCCGCGCCGACATCCGGGCAGCCGAAGCGCGGCTGAAACCCTAATGGAATACAAATCCGCAGGCGTCGACATCGACGCCGGCAACGAAACCGTTCGCCGAATCAGGTCGCTGGCCAGAAGCACATTTACTCCGGGCGTGCTTTCCGATATCGGCTCATTCGGCGGTTTGTTCCGTCTCGACCGCGAGCGGTATCAGGAGCCCGTGCTCGTGTCGAGCGCGGACGGCGTCGGCACGAAGTTGAAGGTGGCCTTCATGACCGGCCGACACGACACGGTCGGCGCTGATCTGGTCAACCATTGCGTGAACGACATCCTCGTGCAGGGAGCCGAGCCGCTGTTCTTCCTCGACTACCTCGCGACCGGCCGGCTCTCGCCGGCCGTTGCCGAGCAAGTCGTCAGCGGTGTCGCACGCGCATGCGCCGAAAACGGATGCGCGCTCATCGGAGGCGAGACGGCGGAGATGCCGGGATTCTACGCGGACGGCGAATATGACATCGCCGGGTTCATTGTCGGGGCAGTCGAGCGGTCCAGGGTGATCGATGGCCGCACGATCGTGCCGGGAGATGTGCTGATTGGGCTGCCGTCGGCGGGTCTGCATACCAATGGCTATTCTCTGGCACGACGTGTTCTGTTCGACGAGGCTGGGTGCAAGGCCGACACGCACATCGAGGAGCTTGGGGCCACTGTCGGCGAAGCGCTGCTGGCGCCTCACCGTTCGTATCTTCGCTTCGTGCGTCCGTTGCTGGAACGGCAGGCGGTGCGAGGGCTGGCGCACATCACGGGTGGAGGCATCACCGAGAATCTTCCGCGCGTGCTGCCCGAAGAATGCGCGGCCGAAGTCGATCTTCACTCCTGGGACGTGCCGCCGTTGTTTCGGCTGCTTCAGCAGCGCGGAGAGATCGACCGAGACGAAATGTTCCGGACGTTCAACATGGGGATCGGTCTCGTCATCGTGTGCGCGGCCCGCGAGGCCGAGCGGGTGATCAACATGCTTGCGCGCGCCGGTGAGCCCAAGGCGGTCCGAATCGGCTTCATCGTCGCCGGCAGTCGTCAGGTGATCTACGTCTAGCGTCCGCTCGTCGCCCCGACTAGGGGTCCTCGTCTCCGGTCGTGGCTCGAACCTGCAATCGATCATCGACGCGATTGCCGCGCACCGCTTGGATGCCATGGTCGCCGTCGTCATCTCCAATCGATTGGACGCGCCCGCCTTACAGCGCGCGCGCGACGCCGCGATCGAGGCAGTGTTCCTCAATCCGCGCGACTACGCTGACCGCGCGGCCTACGACACCGCGCTCGCCGACGCGCTCAAATCCCGCGGGGTCACCCTGGTGTGCCTGGCCGGGTTCATGCGCCTCGTCGGTCCACCGCTGCTGACCGCGTTTCCCGAACGCATCCTGAATATTCACCCGTCTCTTTTACCGGCGTTCCCTGGGCTCGACGCGCAGCGCCAGGCGCTCGAGCACGGCGTGCGCGTTTCGGGCGCCACGGTCCACTTGGTCACCTCGGCGCTTGACGATGGCCCCATCGTTCTGCAAGCGCCTGTTCTGGTGCTCGAGGACGACACCGTCGATTCCCTGGCCGCACGGATCCTGGTCGAAGAGCACCGAATCTACCCCGAGGCGATTGAAATAGTGCTCGAGCGGAGTTGGTCGATACAGGGTCGGCGCTTCGTGCGCCGCTCTTAGTTTTTGGCAGGCCTCAAGGCCTGCGCTACGTTACGTTTGTCGGCCTCAAGGCCTGCGCTGTTTCAAGCGGTTTCAGTGTCAGCACGGCCACCTCGGGTGGACAGCTAAGCCTGACCGGCACGTACACCGTTCCTACTCCTCTGCTCACGAACATCGTCGTTCTGTCGCGGCGGCCCTCGCCGGAGACGACGGGGAATTTGTGGGCGGCGACGGCGCCAAGGAGCGGCAGGACGACCTGGCCTCCGTGAGTGTGGCCGGAAAGAACCAGCGGCACGCCCAGCGCGGCGGCCTCGGTCAGCCGGCGAGGGTCGTGCGCGAGCAGCACGGTCATGCGCGCAGCATCGCGAGTCAGATCGGCGATCTCGATCTGCCGCTTCGTCCAGAATCTGATGCCGACGAGATCGACTGGCTCACCCTTGATCGTCAATCTCGTGCGGGCATCCTTCAAGACCTCCACGCCGTTCTTCGTGAGTGCCGCCGGCACGTCATGATCGTCGTCGTGATTGCCGAGAATCCCGAACACGCCGTGCGGCGCCGAGAGCGGCGCCAGCGCTTCTGCGGAGGGCGTGATGTATTTGTGATCCTGCAGCGTCACGTAATCACCGCCGAGGACGATGAGATCCGGTCGCTCGCCCATGAGCGCGCGCACCGCCTCCGCGACGTCTTCGTGCGAGACCCAGAGGCTGCGGTGGATGTCGGTGATCAGTCCGACGCGGAGCCCGACGAGCGGCTGCGGCAGACGCGCGACAGGGACATCCGCGCGCGTGACCTCGAGCTGATGTCGCGCATAGACGTAACCGTAGATGCCGCTGCCGGCAAGCGCACCGATGCCCGTCGCAGCGAACGTCTTCAGCACCGCGCGGCGGGTCACAGCCATCGGCTGGTATAGTAACCCGTTGCAGACGATGACCAATCTCTACGATGAGCTCGCATGGCGCGGCATGCTGTACGACGCGACCGAAGGATTGAAAGAGCTCTTGGCGACCGAGCGAGTGACCGGTTACATCGGATTCGATCCAACCGCGTCGAGCTTGCATGTTGGATCGCTGCTGACGGTGATGGGCCTCGCGCGTTTGCAGCGATTCGGCCATCGTCCCATTGCGATCGTCGGCGGCGGCACAGGGATGATTGGCGATCCGAGCGGGAAGTCGCAGGAACGCGTGCTGCTGTCGCCGGATCAAATCGACGCCAACATCGGGGGCGTTCGTCGCCAGCTGGAACGCTTCCTCAACTTCGATCCGGACGCGGCGAATGCTGCAATCATCGTCAACAACGCCGAATGGCTGTCGACAATCGATCTGCTCTCGTTCCTGCGCGACGCAGGCAAGCATTTCACCGTCAACTACATGCTGCAGAAGGAGTCGGTGAGTCGTCGTCTCGAGAGCGAAGAGGGGATCTCCTTCACCGAGTTCAGCTACCTCGTCTTGCAGGCGTACGATTTTCTCCAGCTGTTCGATCGATACGCGTGCGTTCTGCAGCTGGGCGGCAGCGATCAATGGGGGAATATCACGGCCGGCATCGATTTGATACGCAAGCTGCGAGGCAAAAAGGCGCACGGTCTCGTGTGGCCGTTGATGAAGACGGCGTCCGGCACGAAATTCGGCAAGACGGAAGAGGGCACGATCTGGCTCGATCCGGCTCGCACGCCGCCATTCAAGTTCTATCAGTTCTGGCTGAACACCGACGATCGCGACGTGGTGTCGTACTTGAAGTACTTCACGTTTCTCGGTCGCGACGAAATGGAGGCGCTCGAGGAGGCAACACGCGCGGCGCCTGAAAAGCGGGAGGCACAGCGTCGGCTTGCGGGCGTCGTCACGGCACTCGTGCACGGAGACGACGAGGAAGCCAAGGCAAGACTCGCGTCGGAACGCCTGTTTTCGGCCAATCCGTTCGACTTGCCCGTTCAGGATCTGTTGGCGACGCTTGGCGATGCGCCGTCGACGAACGTCACACTCGGAGAGCTTCAAGAGGAGCGGCCAATTACGCAGTGGCTCGTCGAGACCGGCATGGTGAGCTCGCGAAGCGAGGCGACGCGCCTGATTCGGGGCGGCGGGATCTATCTGAATGACGAGCGCGTGAGCGACGAGAAGCGGCGGCTGACGGCCGGCGACCTGTGGAATGGCGTGCTCGCGGTGCTCGGCAAGGGGCCGCGCCAGAAGCATGTGCTTCGGCTCGACCGGAATTCGTCGTGAGGAGCTTGACCGGGTCTGGAGGGTACGCGATACTCTCTGAACGTTCGGGTCGCGAAATTCCGCTAGGCAGATCGGCCGGTAATTTCCTCACCGTAGCGTCCCCACGAAGCTCAACCAGGAGGTCGGCTGTACCAGGGCCGAAAAGATTGGTTGACACACGTGGGTCCGACTAGTAACCTTAGAAGGTTCCCCTAATTGCGCCGCAACTGGCCATGCGGCGAGGCCATTTGGGCAAGTCCCTAACGGTGGGAGCGCAGTGACCCCGAACATCCGGGACGCAAGCCAGCTGGGGCGTCCTCGACGCACCAGCAGTCGGTTCTTTGAAAACTAGATAGAGCGTGCAAGCACACACAACCCGTCATCCTGCCGTCGCAAGCGCAAGCGAGCGATGGGAGGAAGACAGAGTGTCAGCGGGTGGCGTCGCGGAATCGGTCGACCGGAGTGGTCAGTCCGTGCGAAGGCGACTGGCGGCGAACCACCAAAATCAAAACGGATTGAACAACGCAGAAGCCAAATCGGCCTCGCGTTAATCAGTTGTGTTGCGAGCGTTGGAGCGCGAGGCTGTAGCCGAGCGTCTCTGGCGAGCGCGACCAGCGAAATTAACATGAGAGTTTGATCCTGGCTCAGAATCAACGCTGGCGGCGTGCCTAACACATGCAAGTCGAACGCGAAAGTGGAGCAATCCATGAGTAGAGTGGCAAACGGGTGAGTAACGCG
>Ga0114129_10006903_pt1 | contig 16151 bp, 12 predicted proteins | sample RhiMetdeltSRZDD1_FD_80071 | JGI IMG/M metagenome (GOLD analysis project Ga0114129, IMG submission 80071) | Populus rhizosphere microbial communities from Tennessee, USA - Rhizosphere MetaG P. deltoides SRZDD1 (version 2) (version 2) | ecosystem: Host-associated > Plants > Roots > Rhizosphere >... | reverse complement strand
GCCCGCGGCGCCCGCGGCGCCCGCGGCCGCGGGCGGCGCCGAGGACACCGCCGCTGCGATCGAGAAGCTGAAGGCGCTCGGCTACATCGGAGCGAGCGAGTCCGCTACGGCTCCTGCCGGCGCCGGCGGCAGCACGCGCACGGCCGGCTCCTGGAACAACGAGGGACTCGTGCTGCGCGCTGAAGGGCGCAAGGAAGCCTCGATCGCGGCGTTCGACAAGGCGCTCGAGCTCGACCCGAAGCTGGGCTCGGCGCTCTGGAACCTGAGCGACGTGCTCGACCAGATGAAGCGCGACCCGGACCGCTCCGACGCCCTGCTGCTCCGGGCCTTCGCGACCGGACTGCCCGAGGCGCGCCGTTTCCTGGTCGAGCGGGCGATCGCGTACCACAAGGCCGGCGACGGCGCCCGCAGCCTGCGGCTCTTGGACGCGGCCGTCGCGGCGCGCGCCGACGAGCCCGAGGCGTGGCTGTTCCGGGGCCGCTATCGCATCGAAGCCGGCGACTGCCGCGGCGCTCTCGCGGACTTCCGCCGCGCGACGGCGCTCGCGCCGTCACACGCCGCCGGCTACGCGTCCGAAGGACTCGCCTACCTCTGCCTCGGCGACCGCGCCGCTGCCCGCCGCAGCCTCGTCCGCTCGCTCCAGCTCGACCCCGAGCAACCTCGGGTGAAGGAGTTCCTGGCACGTCTCTAGTCCGTCGGAGGAAGACCATGTCACCGCTCGCGCTCATCGCTGTCGTGACGACACTCGCCGCCGCGGCCACGGCACCCAGCTCTCTCGGCCAGACTGTCAGCCCGGCGCAGGCTCAGGAAGCCGTCAAACACTACCGTGCCGGCAAGGAGGCCCTGACACACGAGCGCTTCGACGAGGCCGAGCAGGAGTTCCGGCTCGCCGCGAAGCTCGACCCGCTCCTCGTCGCCGCGCACCATGGCCTTGGCCAGACCATGATGGCGACGAAGCGCTACCCCGAGGCCGTCGAGGCGTTCCGCGCGGCGCGCGACGCCTTCACGGAGGGCCAGGCGCTGGCCGCGACCAACGAGATGGCGACGCAGCGCAGGCTCGACGACCAGATCAAGGCGCTCCAGGATGACGTGAGGTCGGCTCAAGGACGCGCGAGCGGCTCGGGCGCAACCGGGGTCCAGTCTGCGATCGCCCGCAACCAAGACCAGATCAAGACGCTCCAGTCTTTGCGCCGGCGCGGGAGCGAGGCGACGCTTCCGACGCCGCACTGGTTGTCGTTCGCGCTCGGCAGCGCCTACTTCCGCGCCGGCGACCCCCTGAAGGCCGAGCAGGAGTACCGCGCCGCGATCGCCCAGAAGTCCGACCTGGGAGAGGGCCACTTGAACCTGGCCGTCGTCTGCATGTTGACGGGACGTCTCGACGAGGCCGATCGCGAGGTCGCACTGGCCGAGAAGGCCGGTACCCAAGTTCCGCAAGGGCTCAAGGACGACATCCAGAAGCGGCGCCAGGCCCAGCCCTGAACGCGCCGGAGGCTCGAGCACACGCCGGGCCGGTATTCATGTTGTTGGACTGTATATCCAAACACATGGATGACAGGGACGAAGTCGGCCTCCTCGTCACTGATCTATAAAGACTTATAAGACTCTGTCACTGGCTCGAAACCTGCAGGAATTGTTTCATTACGGACCAGCCCAATCGTTCCCTGCTGTTCGGGGAGTCGTGGCGGGCCCGTCATCCCAAGGAGGATTACAGAATATGCGCTTGCGAAACCTCGCGGCCTTCGCGGCCGTGGCGCTTCTCGCAGCTTTGCCGGCAGTCGCCCAGGAGCAGGTCGGATCGATCGAGGGCGTTGTCAGGGACGCGCAGGGCGGAGCCGTGGTGGGAGCCACGGTCGTGGCCAAGAGCGCCAGGGGCGCCTCGGCCGATTCCGTCAGCGACGCGACCGGCACCTATCGCTTCAATGCTCTGGCTCCCGGCCGCTACGAGCTCACCGCCAACCTTTCGGGCTTCGCGCCGGCCAAGGTCCAGAACGTGGATCTGCGGCTCGGCCAGCAGCTCAGCATCAACATGACGCTCAGCCCGAGCGGCGTGACCGAGACCGTTCAAGTCGTCGGCGAGTCGCCGCTGATCGCGATCACGCAGAGCGCCCGCGCCACGTCGATTCGCGACGAGGAAATCACGAAGATGCCGAAAGGCCGTGACTTCACGTCGCTGGTCGCTCAGGCCGCTGGTGCCAACCCGGAGATGGCCAAGCTGGGCGGGCTCTCCGTCGACGGCTCCTCTGGCGGTGAGAACCGCTTCATCGTCGACGGCGCCGAGGCCACCAACATCCAGACCGGCGCGGGTCGCAACGTCGCGACGCCCGCAAATGGCGGGGCGAGCACGTCGGGCGACACGACGACCGGGGCCGGCATGCGCATGGTCACCGACTTCGTCGAGGAAGTGCAGATCAAGTCCTCCGGCTACGCCGCCGAGTACGGCGGGTCCACGGGCGCCGTGGTCAACGTGCTCACCAAGAGCGGCTCGAACCAGTTCCGCGGCGACGTGGGCGCCTACTACTCGGGCAGCAGCCTCGAGGCCGACCCCCGTCCGAGCTTGCGGCTCAAGCCCACGGACTCGAGACAGGCCGAGTACGTCACCTTCGAAGAAGACTCCTACGACCGCTGGGAGCCCGGCTTCACGCTCGGCGGCCCGCTCGCCAGGGACAAGGCCTGGTTCTTCGTGGGCTACAACCCGTCGTTCCGCCCCTACGAGCGCACCGCCAAGTTCAACGACGGCAGCGTGGGCACGAAGAAGCAGGACCTGACGGACCAGTACCTCTCGGCCAATCTCACGGCGCAGTTCAGCCCCAAGCTCCGCTCGCGCTTCGCCTACAACAACAGCCGCCGCAAGCAGGAGGGCCGGCTGCAGTCGCAGAGCGTCGCGGCGGACGCCACGGGCGCCAGCAACCCCCTCGCCAACTACGACATCAACGACGTGCTGCCGGTCTGGTCGACTTCGGCGACCTTCGACTACACGCCCTCCAACAAGGTGTTCATGAGCCTGCGCGGCGCTTACTTCAAGAGCAACATCTACAACGAGGGCGTCTTCGACGGCACCCGTTACCTGTTCGTCACCAGCAACATAGGACAGGCGGCTGTTCCGGCCCAGTACCAGCAGGTCACGGGCTACGCGAACGTGCCGACCAACACCAGTGCGACCGAGGACATCCAGGCTCGGCTCAACGCCCAGTTCGACACCACGTTCTTCTTCAGTGGCGGCGGACAGCACCAGCTCAAGGTCGGGATCCAGTACGACCGCATCGGCAACAAGGTGCTCTCCGGCGAGACCGGCAACCTGATCCGCCTCTACTGGAACCGCGCGTTCGCCGGTCAGACCGGCGCCTTCGGCTATTACCGCGTACGCAGCAACGGTGCCCTCCCGGACAAGGGCTTCATCACCCAGGGCGACATCCACGAGAACAACTTCGGGCTCTTCCTCCAGGACTCGTGGACGATCGGCAACCGCCTGACCTTGAACCTGGGCCTGCGCACCGAGAGCGAGAAGATCCCCGCCTACTCGTCCGGCGAGGACGTGCTCGAGCACCCGATCGAGTTCACCTTCGGCGACAAGGTCGCCCCGCGCGTCGGCTTCGCGTGGGACGCCACGGGCGACGGCAAGACCAAGGTCTACGGCTCGTGGGGCATCTTCTACGACATCATCAAGCTCGAGATGCCGCGCGGATCGTGGGGCGGCGACAAGTGGCTCGAGTACTGGTACACGCTCGACACCCCGGCCTGGGACACGCTCGACGTCTCGGGCTGCCCCACGACTTGCCCCGGCACCTTCCTGCAGGGGCCGGTCGACTTCCGCCACCCCTCGGCTTTCGACGGTGAGGGCGGTACGGATCCGAACCTCGACCCGATGAAGCTGCAAGAGATGGTGTTCGGCGCCGAGCGCGAGCTCGCCCCGACGCTCTCCGTGAGCGCCCGCTATGTGCACAAGCAGCTCGACCGCGCGATCGAGGACGTGGGCGTGCTCGACGCAGAAGGCAACGAGATCTACACGATCGCGAATCCCGGATTCGGCCTGCGTGCGTCGTTCATCCCGGACGGTGGCACCACCCCGGTCATCTACCCGAAGGCCAAGCGCGACTACGACGCCGTGGAGCTCGCGCTCAACAAGCGGCTGGCCAACCGCTGGTCCGGTCGCGTGAGCTACACCTGGAGCCAGCTCGAGGGCAACTACTCCGGCTTGTCACAGTCCGACGAGAACGGCCGCACCAGCCCCAACGTCGGCCGGGCCTTCGACTACCCGCTGATGGCGTTCGACCAGAACGGCGACCCGGTCTATGGGCCGCTGGGCACCGATCGCACGCACCAGGTCAAGGTTTTCGGCACCTACGACTTCTCGTTCGGCACCACCGTCACGTTCGCCTGGTATGGCCTGTCCGGCATCCCGATGACGCGCGAGGCGGCCTGGAACCCGGCGAGCGGCTTCCCGCTCCAGTACCTCGGGCGGGGCAGCGACGGGAACATGCCGTTCTTGAACCAGCTCGACCTCTACGCCCAGCACGAGATCAAGCTGGGCGACCGGAATCGCCTCGTCCTGAGCGTCAACGTGCTGAACGCCCTCGACCAGGACACCGCCACCAACTACTTCGCGACCCAGCTCGAGAGCGGCGCGGTGGTGGACGTTCCGGAAACCACGATCCTGTACCAGGGCTCGAACTTCCAGCAGCTGATCGCGCAGCAGGGTCTTCGCAACGACCCGCGGTTCCTGCAGGCCACGGCCTTCCAGGCGCCGCGCTCGATCCGGCTCGGCGCGAGGTTCAGCTTCTAACGTTAGCAAGGGGGGCGAAAGCCCCCTTTGAGCACTCACCCCCGCGTCGGGATAAGGTCCCCGGCGCGGGGGTTTTCTTTCGTTCGCAGAGTCACGCGCCCCCTGGTACCGGCGCACGCGCCCGCGTGCTAGTGTGACGGTCTTCTTGGCGACCTTCTTCGCGACCCGACTGTCGGAAGCCTGCCGTTCGCCGGTGTTCTGGGCGGTGCTCGTCGCCTTCGCGGCAAGGCTTGTTGTACTGGCCCAGCTCCACGGCCATCCCCTGCTGCAGCCCACGGGAGTCCTCGACAGCGCCGTCTACGTGCGGCTCGCCGAGCGGGCGGCTGGCGGCGACTGGGCCCTCGGCCCGGAACCCTACTTCGTGTCGCCGCTCTACATCTACTTTCTCGCGTTGTTGCGCCGCGCCTTCAGCCCCTCGCTGCTGCTGCCGAAGCTGGTGCAGGTCCTGCTCGGAGCCGCAGCCACAGGCCTCGTCGGCGTCACGGCGCGGCGCCTGTTCGCGAGCCCCGTGGCGAGCGCTGTCGCCGCCTGGCTCACGGCACTCGCGGGTGTCGTCGTGTTCCACGAGGTCGTGCTGCTGCAGTCGAGTCTCGACCCGTTCCTGACCGCGCTCGCGCTCTACGCCCTCGTGCGCGCGGCGCAGGCCCAGAAGATTCGGGACTACGCGCTCGCCGGGGCGGCCTTCGGCCTGCTCGTAGCCAACCGGCCGAACGCGCTCGTCGCCGCGGCCGCGAGCGCGCTGGCGGTGGCGGCCTTGGGGCGGACGCGGCGCTCGCTGCTGCAGGCCGTGGCCCTCGCCGCAGGCCTGCTGCTTTCGCTCGCTCCCTTCGCGCTCCGGAATCGGCTGGTGGCCGGCGAGTGGATCCTGGTCTCGTCGCATGGAGGCTTGAACTTCTACATCGGCAACAACCCTGACGCGGACGGCACCTACCACAGCCTGCCCGGTATCACGCCCGCGATCGAGGGACAGGCAAGCGATGCACGCCGGTTGGCCGAGAAGGCCCGGGGCCGGCCGCTCTCGGCTTCCGAGGTCTCGGACTATTTCTACGACCGGGCGTTCGCGTTCATCCGCTCCGAGCCGCGCGCCGCCCTCCAGCTCTTCGTCCAAAAGCTGGCCTATGCCCTGAACGCCGTCGAGGCGCCGCTCAACTACAGCTACGCGTATTTCAGCCGCGACGAGCCGAGCTTGCTGCGGGCGCTCGTCGTGGGGTCGTGGCTGCTCGTGCCGCTGGGTCTCTTGGGGCTTCTCGTACACCCTGCTGCAACCTCTCGCCCCGCGTGGATCGCCTGGGCGGTCTTCATTCCGGCCTACCTCGTGTCCCTCGCGCTCTTCTTCGTCTCGGCCCGCTACCGCCTGCCGCTTTTGGTGCCGCTCTCAGTTAGCGCCGGGGCAGCCGTCGCGCAGCTCACGACCTGGCTGCGCTCGGGGAAGCGGCGACAGGCGCTGCTCGCTAGCGCCGCGCTCGCCGCGCTCCTCTCGTTCTCCAGCCTGGACCTGGGCCTCGACGACGGCCGCGGCCCGGAATCGAGCGAGATGGTCCTGCATCACCTCGCAGCAGGCCGCGAGGCCGAGGCGAGGGCGCTATTGGCGCGCATCGAGCCGCGGCTCGACAACCCTGCGCTGCTCTACTACCGCATGGGTCTTGGCTACGTCGAGCGTGGTGAGCCCGCTCTCGCGGCTCCGCTGTTCGCGCGCGCCCTCGAGGCAGATCCGGGGCAGGCGGACGTGCAGCTGAGCCTCGGCCAGGCGCTGCTCGCCGTCGGCCGGGCAGCCGAGGCCGAGCCGCACCTGCGCGCCGCGCGCGACAAGGGCGTGGCACCGCTCGAGAGCGGCTACGATCTGGCTCGCGCGCTCGCCGCGCTCGATCGGATGCCCGAGGCCCGAGAGGCGCTGCGTCGCGCCGCTTCATCCGGGGCCGACGTCGACGACTCGGCACTCCGATTCGGCATGCTGGCTCTTGGCCTCGGTGCCCCTGAGCTTGCCGAGCCGCTGCTCGCCCGCGCCGTTTCCCGCGAGCCGGCATCGCCCGAGGCGCGCGAGGCACACGGCTTGGCACTCGCTCAGCTCGGCCAATTGCGCCAGGCCCGCTCCGAGCTGGAATCGGCCCTACGCCACGATCCGGCCCGTGCGTCGGCCTGCTTCAACCTCGCGGTCCTCGCGCTCGGCGAGGGCCGGCGTGAGGAGGCACGCCAGCTGCTGGAGGCGGCCGTGCGCCTGCGCCCGGACTACGCCCAGGCGCGGGAGTTGCTAGCGAGGCTTCGCGCCGCGCGCTAGCCGGCCGCCTCACGCAGCCGCTGCAACGCCTCGCGCGCGGCCGCCTGCTGGGCCGCCTTCTTGGTCGGTCCCTCGCCGGTCGTGGCCGATCCGTCGTCGAGGCGGCACTCGACTCGGAATCGCCGCTTGTGGCTCGGCCCCTCCTCGCTCACCACGGCGTAGAGCGGCAGCGGGCGTCGCTCCGCTTGCAGCTTCTCCTGCAACAAGCTCTTCGGGTCCTCGCTCGCGCTGTCGGGCGCGCGGAGGTCCGCTTCGAACTCGGCCCGCACGAAACGCCGCACCGCCTCGAAGCCGCCGTCCAGGTAGAGCGCCGCGATCACGGCCTCGTAGGCGTCGGCCCAGAGCGCCGTCTTCGAGCGGCCGCCCGTCTTCTCCTCGCCGCGGCCGAGCCGCAGCAGGCCTGGCAGCCCGAGCGCGTCGGCCCGGCGTGCCAGGCTCGCTGCCCTGACGAGCGCCGCCCGCTTGCGGCTCTTACGGCCCTCGCTGCCGTCGGGATCCGCGCGGTGGAGCAGGTCGGTGACCGCGAGGCCGAGCACCGCGTCTCCCAGGAACTCGAGCGGCTCGTTGTCGCGGCGGTCTGGAGCCTGCGACTCGTTCGCCTGGCTCGCGTGGGTGAGAGCGCGGTCGACGAGCGCCAGGTCCTCGAAGCTGTGACCGAGCCGCTCTGCCAGGTCGCGCAGCTCGGCCTCGCGCTCGGCCGTCACGCTGGCCGTTCCTCGGGCACCACCTTGAGCACCACCAAGGTCATGTCGTCGTGCGGCAGCTGATCGCCGACGAAGCGCCGCACCTCCTCGAGGATCCGCTCGCGCAGCTCCTCGCTGCCCAGGTTTCGGCCCTGCTCCAGGATGCTGCGCAGGCGGCCCTCGCCGAAGAGCTCGGCCGTGGGGTTCATCGCCTCCGACAGGCCGTCCGTGAAGAAGAGAAAGAAGTCGCCCGGCTCGAGCGGAAGCTCTTTCTCTTCCAGGATCGCCTCGAAGCGCTCGCCGGGGTCGAGGCCGAGCCCGAGCCCCGCCGGCGCCAGGATCACGCTGCGGCCAGTCCGAGCCTGCATGTGGATCATCGGGTTGTGACCCGCGCGCGCATAGCGCATGCGGCAAAGAGCGGTGTCGACCACCGCGTAGGTCATGGTCACGAACGAGCGCGCGTCCATGTGCGCGCTCAGGATGCGGTTGGCCTCGCACAAGAGCCGTGCCGGCGATTCGTAGATGCGCGAGAGCGACAGCACCAGCCCCTTGAGCTCGGCCATGTAGAGCGCAGCGGAGGTGCCCTTGCCGGACACGTCGGCGACCAGCACCCCCATTCGCGTCGGGCCGAGCGGGAGCAGGTCGTAGTAGTCCCCACCCACCTCCGCGGCGGGCAGACACAAGGCGGCGATCCGGATCCCGGGCACGCTCACGAGTCCCTCGCCGGGCAAGAGGCTCATCTGGATCTGCCGCGCGATCCGCAGCTCCTCCTCGAGCCGCTCCTTCTCGGCCTGCTCGCGCATCGCCTGCTGGATGCCGCGCGACATCAGGTTGAAGGAGGCGGCGAGGTCGCCGAGCTGGTCGCGCGAGCGCAGCCTGATCACGTGCGAGAAGTCGCCCTCGCGGAGCTTCTGGGTACCGACCGACAGGGCGTGGACGCCCATCGTGATCGAACGCGCCAGCATCAGGCCGAGCACGAGCGCCACCCCGTACATCACCACGAAGACGCTGCCGACGATGCCCAGCGCGTACAGCAGCAGGTCGGGGACGTTCCTGCCACTGGCGTCCTTCGGGAGCTGGATCGGTGCGAGGCGCCGGACCAGCAACAAGGGGTCGTACTGGATCGCCCAGGGGGTGCCCGCGAGCGCGCCCGTCTCGCCGGTCTCCCAGTCCGTCCGGTCCGGCAGGGCCACGAACATCAGCCCGGACGGGTTCTTCGGCGCCAGCTTGCGGCCGCCGGCCTCGAACGCCACACCTTGGCGCGACTCGTTGCCAATCCGCACGCGGCCTCCCCCGCGCTGCTCGCTCGCCTCGATCTGCATCTCGCTCAGATCCAGCACGTGGATCGTCGTGCGCCGCTCGATCTCGGCCAGGAAGCTGGAGTCGACAGGCAGCTCGACGACGAGCGCAGCGTTTGGTCCCCGCCACACCGCGCGCAGCACCTCGTCCGGCCCGGAGCCGTCGCGCCCTCGCGGCACCAGACCCTTGAAGGACGCGCCCGCGAGCCAGCCGGGCAGCGCACGGGGAGCCGTTCCCGATGCGGCCACAACGCGGCCGCCGCGTACAAGCGTGAAGCTGAGGCCGGCGTGCAGCTCGCGGGCAGGCTGAAGCCGCGCGCCGAGGGCGCGCGCCGCCTCGGCGTCGCTCTCGGGAAGGCCCACGAGCGCCGTGCGCGCCGCGGTCAGCAGCACGTCTCCCGAGCGCTCGACCTCGGCCGTGACCACCCGCGACGCGATCAGGCCCAGCAACAGCACCCCCGCGACGGCCATGAACAGCGTCAGCAGTACGACCGGGACCAGGGCAATGAACAGGTACGAGACGATCAGCTTGGTGCGGATGCGCCACAGCAAGCGGTCGGAGAGCCAGCGCAGCATGCTCAGGACGAGCCACGCCAGGAACAGCCAGAGCACGACGGCCGCGGGCACGGTCAAGACAGCGGGCAGACCCAGGCCGGCGAGCGACAGCAATGCGTCGAGCAGTTGGACGGCGAACGCCCCGACCACGCTGCGGCCGGGCCAGCGGGCGGTGAAAAAGGCGCGTGCGCGCGCGGGCAGCTTCTGTCGGGGCGGCTTGGGGGCTTCGAGCAGCAGGGGCCGGATCATGAGGACGACATCAATCTAGCACCGGGAACGCGCTCGCGAGCCGAGAGAAGGCACGTCGCGTTGACAGCCGTCTGGCGCTCCGCTAGCGTGGCTTTGGTGATGTCGCTCGCTCTTTCTCTCGTCCTATTCCTCGCCGCCGCTCCCAAGGACCTGGTCGTGTCGGGTGTGGTCGTCGGGAAAACTGGCAGTTCGGTGATCCTGACCTCGGGCGGAAAGACCCGCGTGGTGTCGGTCGGCGACACTGCCTTTGGCGGTCGCTTGACCGCCGTGAGCGCCGAGTCGGTCACGCTCGACTTCGACGGCGAGCCGCTCGTGCTGCGGCTGCCGAGTGCCATGCCCCTGCCGCGACCCGGCCCGCTCGTGGCGGCGGCAGGGAGCCCGACCGCGGCAGCCAGCCCGCCGGAGGATCCCGCGACCCCGGCGCGTTCGATGGAGCGTACCGAGGTCCAGCGCCGGCTCGGCGACGAGATCCCGCGGATCCTGGCCGAGACCGCGGTCACCCCCGTGCTCGAGGACGGCCGAGTGGTAGGTGTCCAGCTCGCGCGCTTGCCCGATGGCAGCCTGCTCACCGACGCTGGCCTGCGCGCCGGGGACGTGATCACGCGGATCAACGGGACCGAGATTGACGGCATGGCGACGCTGGTGGGCCTGTGGCCGCGGCTCCAGACCGCGAGCGAGCTGCGCGCCGTAGTGGTTCGCAACGGCCAGCCGGTGTCACTCGTGGTCTCACTGCGCTGATTTTCTTCTGGGGGGTGCTGCGCCGCACCCCCCAGACCCCCCCGCCGCTCCGCCGAAGTGAATTCGGCTCCGCGGCGAGCCCGTTGCTCGTCTTGAGTGCTACTCCGCACCCTCGCATCCCGCTCGATGCGATAATGCGCGCACCTTCGGCGAGGTGACCATGGGATTTGCGACCGACTGCATCCACGCTGGGCAGCAGCCGGATCCCACTACGGGAGCCGTGAGCGTCCCCATCTACCAGACCTCGACCTACGTCCAGCAGGGGATCGGGCAGCACAAGGGCTACGAGTACGCCCGCACCCACAACCTCACGCGGCGCTCGCTCGAGAAGAACCTGGCGGCGCTCGAGGGAGGACACGACGCCTACTGCTTCGCCTCCGGCATGGCGGCGACCCAGGCGGTGCTGACGCTCGTGAAAGGCGGCGGACGCGTGGTCGTGTGCGACAACGTCTACGGCGGCACGCACCGCTTGTTCACGAAGATCCTGGCCAACTACTCGGTCGAGTTCGCGTTCATCGACGCGACGGACCCCACCAGATTCGCCGCCGAGGCCGGCCGCTTCGACATGCTCTGGCTCGAATCGCCAACCAACCCGATGATGAAGATCTGCGACATCCGGGCGCTCGCCGCGGTCGCGCAGAAGCAGGGCGCCGTGTTGGTCGTCGACAACACATTCATGAGCCCCTTCTTCCAGAAGCCGTTGACGCTCGGGGCCGACATCGTGGTGCACTCGACCACGAAGTTCCTGAACGGGCACTCGGACAGCGTCGGCGGGGTGGCGATCGTGAAGGACCAGAAGCACGCCGAGTGGCTGCAGTACGTGCAGAACGCGATTGGAGCGATCCTCTCGCCGTTCGACTCGTGGCTCACGCTACGCGGCACCAAGACGCTCCACGTGCGCATGCCGCGCCACGAGGACAACGCCTGCCAGGTCGCCCCCTTTCTCTACAACCACAAGAAGGTAGAGCGGGTGCTGTGGCCCGGCTTCCCGGATCATCCCGGTCACCTGGTGCACAAGCACCAGGCGACCGGTTTCGGCGCGCTCGTCTCATTCGACCTCGGCAGCCTCGACGCTGCCCAGAAGGCAGTCGCGCGGTTGCGGCTGTGCTCGCTCGGCGAGAGCCTGGGCGGCGTCGAGACGCTCGTCTCGCACCCCGCCACGATGACCCACGCCGGCTACACCCAGGAGGAGCGCGAAGGCCTCGGCATCACGGGTGGCCTCGTCCGGATCAGCGTCGGCTGCGAAGACGCCGCCGACATCATCGCCGACCTCGAGCAAGCCCTCTCAGTCCTGTAGTCAGGCCACGGGCTGCGAGCGCAGCGGGATTACGAAGCGCCCTCGTCGCCAAGGCCGCTTCGTTTCACCTCGCTGACGCTCGGGGTCCACTCCCGCTAAGTGAGCCGGGGGTCTGGGGGGTGCGGCGCAGCACCCCCCAGAACAGAATCATCCAGCCACTCCAGGTAGGCCTCGCTGCCGTCCGTGATCTCGAAGGCGACGAGCTCGGGCAGCTCGTAGGGATGCAGCTCGGCGAGCGCCGTCCGCAGCGCAGGCAGGCGCTCGCTGCGGGTCTTGACCAGCAGCAGCCACTCTGCGTCGCGGTGAAGCTCGCCCTGGTAACGGTAGTGGGACACCACTCCCGGTAGCACGTTGACGCACGCCGCGAGCCGCCGCTCGACGAGGGCTCGCGCGAGGCGTTCCGCGTCTTCGGCAGTGCCCACGCTCGAGAGCGCCATCACGCGCCCGCTCATCCCCTTCCCCGCGTCTCGACGGCAGTCCACTGCTCGGCGGTGATCGGGACCACCGACAGCCGCCCCTGCTTCACCAGCGGGCTGGCGCTGAATTCCGCTAGCGCCTTCAGCTCGGCGAGCGTGACCGGCCGGGCGAGCCGCGCGCGCGCCTCGATGTCCACCACCACCAGCTTGCCGTCGGGGTACTTCGGATCCGGATAGGCCGGGCGCACTACTTCGGCGATGCCCACGACCGCCCTTTCGTCGCCGGTGTGGTAGACGAGCACGCGGTCGCCAGCTTTCATCGCCGCGAGGTTTCGGAGCGCCGCCGGGTTGCGCACGCCGTCCCAGCGCGCCCTGCCCGCCTTCTCGAGCGCGTCCCAGGAATAGTCACTGGGCTCGGTCTTCAGCAGCCACATCGCATCGCCTCCTTTCCCTGGCGCGCATCTTATCGCGCGCGGCTCGGGCCGCAAGCCGAAGCTCCCGCCGATTGCGAGCGATTCCGGCACAGAAAACGCTTGACTCGCAGCCGATGCTTCCGTAGTCTTGCAGTGCTTTCAAAAACTGCACTGTAAGAAATGGCGCTCACACCCGACGACATCCGACAGCGCGTGAGGGCGAGGCTTCAAGAGCAGCGCGCGTTGGTGGAGGAGCTGCTGCGCCGGCGCGAGCAGCTCGCGGGATCGCTGTTCGTGCGCTTCGGGGTCTGCGGAAAGGAACGCTGCGTTTGCCGCACCGGGCAGAAGCACGGTCCTTACTACGTGCTCTCGACCCGTAGCGGCGGTCGCGGAGGCTTCGCGTACCTGGAGGCCGAGCGGCTGCGTGAGGCGCGCGAGCTCGTGAAGTCGTACCGTGACTACCGCGCCGGCATGCGCCGCCTGCAGAAGGTCAACCAGGATCTCGTCGCCCTGCTGCGGCGCTACCAGGAAGCCACGGCCCGCCGGGGCAGCCGGCGGGTGGGCCTGGCACTCCAGGCGCAGGCCTAGAAAGTGAGTTATAATAATAGTTTATCGCTTGTTGTTAAAGCGAAAGATCAGGTGATGACGAAGGACGAGACGTCTCGAAGCGAGCCCCGCGCGCGGATACGTGCCTGGGTGCTCGGCACCGTCATCGCCTTGATCGCGCTCGGCGTCGGTTCGGTGTTCGGTGACCGCGGCATCCTGAACATGCTCGGCGCGCGAGAGAAGCTCGAGTCGCTTCGCTCAGAGCTCGAAGGACTGCGGGCCGAGAATGCGCGGCTCTCGTCCGAGATCGAAGACTTGCGCACGAGCCCGCGCGCGATCGAGCGCCTCGCGCGCGAAGAGCTCGGTTTCGCTCGCCCCGACGAGACGGTGTTTCTGATTCGCGAGTCTGTTCCAGGCGACGCGCCCTGACCACCCCGGTGCGAAAACCCTTGAGGGGAGCGCCTGAAATGCGCTTCGCCCTTGACAGCGGAGCGAGAAACGCGATTAGATGGAGCGCGTTTCAAGCTCGACTCCTGAGGAGGATTGAACTCGATGGCAAAGGCGATGACCAAGTCGAAGATCGTGGCGGCGGTTGCTGAGAAGGCGGGGATTTCCAAGAAGCAGACCGCGCTCGTTCTCGAGACCCTGGCCCAGATGGCCTACAGGGAGGCCAAGAACGGCTTCACGTTCCCGGGCGTCGGGAAGCTTGTCGTGCGCAGCTACAAGGCCCGCATGGGCCGCAATCCCCAGACGGGCGAGGCGATCAAGATCCCGGCCCGCCGGCGGCTCAAGTTCGTCGTGGCCAAGGCCGCCAAGGACAGCGTCCTGTAGCAGCCGGCCGGCTGTTCGATACGAAAGTCGAGGGCGCGGGCAAGGGACCCGCGCCCTTCGTCTTTCTTCCTCTCCCATCGCCGTTGCGTCCCGCGGCGGGCCGCGCGTAGAGTGAGCGCCCATGGCCGAGACGAAGGACGCGACACCGGCAGCGCCCGACGACGTCGTCGAGCGCGTCCTCGACGTCGTGCGTCAGCTCGCGCGCGAGACGGGCGGCGCGCGCGCCGAACGCGCCGTTGCCGCCGGGGCTTCGCTCGAGCGCGAGGTCGGCCTCGGCAGCCTCGAGCGCGTCGAGCTCGTGGCACGCCTCGAGCGTACGTTCGCGCGGGCGCTCGACGACACCTGCCTCGCAGTGGACACCGCGAGCGAGCTCGCCAGCGCCATCCTCGAGGCCGCTCCTGACGAGCCGCTGCGGCTGCCCGCGCGCAAGCAGGCTCTCGAGGCGGCGCGCGCCATCGGCGACGCTGTCGCGACCCTCAGCGACTCGCTCTGGCGCCGCGCCGAACTCGACCCCGAACGCGTGCACGTGTTCCTGCGCGGCGACGACAGTTCAGGCGAGCGGCAGGTGTCGTACGGGGAGCTTCGCGGCGCGGCGGCTGCGGTGGCGGGCGGCTTGCGCGAGCGCGGCATCCGGCGGGGCGACACGGTCGCGCTGATGCTCCCCACCGGGCTCGACTTCCTGCGCTGCTTCTCCGGGATCCAGCTGCTGCGCGCCATCCCGGTCCCGATCTATCCTCCGCTACGCCTCGACCGCCTCGAGGAGTACGCGCACCGCCAGTCCGCGATCCTCGCGAACGCCGGCGTGAGCTTGCTCGTGACGATTGCGCGCGCTCGCCCCGTGGCGAGCCTGCTCAAGCCGGCCGTGCCGACACTGCGCGACGTGGTGACCGCCGACGAGCTCGCCGCGTCGGGCGTCGCGGTGTCCGGCCCCGAAGGCGACGCCTCCGACCCGGCCCTCGTCCAGTACACCTCGGGCAGCACGGGACAGCCCAAGGGCGTGCTGCTGACCCACGCCAACCTGCTCGCCAACATCCGCGCGATCGCGAAAGGCCTCGGGATGCAGGCGACGGACGTGGGCGTGAGCTGGCTTCCGCTCTACCACGACATGGGCTTGATCGGCGCGTGGCTCAACTGCCTGCACCACGGCCTGCCGCTCACGCTCTTGCCCCCAACGGCCTTCCTGGCGCGAGCCGAACGCTGGCTATGGGCGATCCACGAGCGGCGCGCGACGCTCTCGCCCGCGCCCAACTTCGCGTACGAGCTCTGCGTGCGGCGCATCGCGGACGAGAAGCTCGAGGGGCTCGACCTGTCTTCCTGGCGCGCGGCCTTGAACGGCGCCGAGCCGGTGAGCAGCGGCACACTCGAGCGCTTCGCCCGGCGCTTCGCCGCTTACGGGTTTCAGCCCGGGGCGATGACGCCGGTCTACGGGCTCGCGGAATGCTCGGTCGCGCTCACCATCCCGCCGATCGGTCGTGGCCCCCGCGTCGACCGGATCGCACGCGAGCCGTTCCAGCGGCAGGGCTTGGCACAGCCTGCGGCGGCCGGTGACGAAACCGCGCTCGAATTCGTGTCCGCCGGCCGCGAGCTGCCCGAGCACGAGATCCGCATCCTGGACGACGCCTCAAACGACGTCGGCCATCGCGTCGTCGGCCGCCTCGCCTTCCGCGGGCCGTCGATGACGAGCGGCTACTTCCGCAACCCCGAGGCGACCGCAGCGATCACGCTGCCGGACGGCTGGCTCGACACTGGCGACCTCGCCTACCGCGCCGCTGGCGAGATCCACGTCTGCGGCCGGCGCAAGGACCTGATCATCAAGGGCGGGCGCAACCTGGTACCGCAAGAGATCGAGGAGGCGGCGGCGGCCGTTGAAGGCGTTCGCCGCGGCTGCGTCGTCGCCTTCGGTGTCGAGAACCCGACGCTCGGCACCGAGGCGCTCGTGATCGTGGCCGAGACGCGCACCAGGGAACCGCTCGAGCGCCAGCGGATCGCGACCGCGGTGACCGAGCACGTCGCAGCGGCCGTGGAGGTGCCGCCGGACCAGGTCGTGCTGGTGGCGCCCGGCGCGGTGCT
>Ga0114129_10006902_pt1 | contig 16151 bp, 16 predicted proteins | sample RhiMetdeltSRZDD1_FD_80071 | JGI IMG/M metagenome (GOLD analysis project Ga0114129, IMG submission 80071) | Populus rhizosphere microbial communities from Tennessee, USA - Rhizosphere MetaG P. deltoides SRZDD1 (version 2) (version 2) | ecosystem: Host-associated > Plants > Roots > Rhizosphere >... | reverse complement strand
TCAACCAGTTTCGCACGTCAGGGCTGGAACGCTGATTTCGTCTCCGTAAACGACGGCTTCACCTGGAACATCAATGGTTATCTCCAGGTCACGCATAATGCTGGTGCAAGTTGGAGTCAGGTTACATCGAGTGTCAACTTCGGCGAAACCGTCCCCATCATGGACTTTGTCTCCACCACAACAGGCTGGGCTGTCCAGAATGATTTTAATACGGGAGCAACGACTCTCTATCGCACCACAAACGGCGGCACCAACTGGACGTTAATCTCTCCAAATCAGCAGCCCACTGCCACCCCTTCGCCAACGACTACACCTGCGCCACAGGATTTCAACACCTTCGGGCAAAACCTGATTACCGCCTTGAACGCGCGCAACTTCACTACCGCCCGAACGATGCTGGATCAGACGTTTGGGTTCGCTTTCTGGCAATCGCAGGGAACCTCCGAATCGGCAGATGCAGCTATCCAATCATTACAGACGTTTTACCTCAACTCCTCCACACCACTGACCCCGGACCCAACCAGGGACTTGAACGTGCTGTTGGATGGTTTGGACCCGTACGGAATCATGGGACTGAACGCCTCCAATTCGCAGGCATTATTCGTCTCTGGCTGGGGCCAGACCGGCAATCAGGAAGCCATCCTGTACTTCACGCGGCGACCGGATGGGACCGCGTACTGGCATAGCGTGCTCATCGCACCCAGTGGCTTCCTCGTTGTGGCACCTGTCTCCCACAATGATTTCTGTGCGGACGCGCGCATCCCAATGCTGATCGAGCAACTGAAAGGTAGTCTGAACCAATCCAACGGCGATATGCTCGCTGGATTGGTCAGTCCGGTAAACGGACTTGACATTCGACTGTGGGCCATGTCCACGGAGGTGAATTTAAACAGGAACACTGCGAGGACCCTCTTCACCAGTACGCAGTCCTATAGCTGGGGCGGAGGGCCGAGCGGCCAGCCGGATGTTGGCGCGTTCAAAGATATCATCCAACCGAAGCTGCTGGAGGTGTTCAACGCACCCACTATGGAAACGTATTGTGATGAACTGACAAAGGTCTTTCCGCTAGCGGTCCCCTGGCCTTATCCAGACATGCGCTTCTACAATTTCTACAAGCCCGCTTCAGAACAGCTGCTCTTTGACTTCCGCACCTGGCTGATCGGGTTTGAATACGTCAATGGTACGCCGTACCTCTCCGCAATGGCGTCCATTGTCTGGGAGCCGTAGAATACCAATGTTATTAAATGCTCTGGCACGGGCTTTGCGTAGCACTCCGAAGGAGAAACCTGTGCCAGAGCATTTTTTTTTATTTCCTTACACGTTCGACGCACCCCTGATAAATTCCGCCAAATCCTTCTTCATCTGTCGCAATGACGGTATATGGATGTACATCATATGCCCTGCGTCGTAATATTCCATTGTGATGTTTTGGCGCAGGCCTTCATCCAGGCCCAGGTGATTGAACGTGTATTCGGTCGCGAAATAGGGCGTACCAAGATCATAATATCCATTCGCCACGAAAACTTTGAGATAGGGGTTATAGGTCATCGCGGAGCGCAGCGTCTCGCCCACGTTGACATATTGATTCTCAAATTCCTTGTACGACCACGGATGCACGAATCCGCTCAAAATTTCGTAGGGCAAGTCTGATTCAAACTTCAACTCACGGCGGACGTAGTCATAGAACCCTGCGGTGTATGGTCCCATGATATTCGTCAATAGCGGATCATACTCGGGTCGTTCGGTAATGCCCAGGCGGTCACGGCCAATGAGACGGCTATCGAGCCTGCCAACCGTCAAGCCGCGTTCGCGCAGAAGTTCCTTGAAATAGTGCTGGTCGTTGATGCGTAGATTCGAGCGATCGATGAATTGTTCGGAAATGCCCGTATAAGACGAAATCTTTTTCACAATTCCTGCACGTTCCTCTTTCGTCAACGCATCGCCTTTGTGTAACGCCAGGGCATAGTCTCCGAGCGCGAACTCCTCCGCTTCCTTCAGCCAGGCCTGCAGCGTTTTGCGCGGCTTGAGCAAATCGTGATACCAGGCTGTCGCGGTGTAGCCGGGCAGGTAAAGAATATAAGGTAATTCATTATTTACGTTGAAATCAAGTGTCGTGAAGTCTAGCACGACAGAGACCAGCATCAACCCATTCAGGTACATGCCATGCCGCTCCTGCAAATATCCCGAAAGGCCTGAGGCGCGCGTGGTTCCGTACGATTCACCAATCAGGAATTTGGGGGAAAGCCAGCGATTGGCACGCGTAGTATATAAGCGGATAAAATCGCCCACCAGCTCAATATCTTTCTTGAACCCATGCCATTCCTTTGGCTTCATACCTTCCACAGGCCGGGTATAGCCGGTGTTCATCGGGTCAATGAACACCAGGTCGGTTTCATCCAAAATCGAATATTCATTATCGGTCAATTTATACGGCGGTGGCGGCAGTTCACCATCGTTCTGCATCAACACCCGACGCGGACCCAACACCCCCAAATGCAGCCACACGGAGGCTGACCCGGGCCCACCATTGAACGAAAACGTCAGCGGACGTTTTGACGTATCCCGGACGCCCTCTTTGGTATACGCGATGAAGAAGACCTGCGCGCGCGGCTTTTCACCTTCCGCTTCCTTCTCACGATCGGGGGTTTCCTCTTTCAACACGATTGTCCCTGCTGTGACCGTGTACTTGATCTCCTTGCCCTTGATTCGGATGGAATGCTGCGACTCCACCAATTTGTCAACGGCTGGCGATTTTTCCTCCTTCTTTTCCCCGTTCTTCTCGGGTTTCTTTTCTTCCGGTTTCTTTTCTTCTGCCATGTGAATATCCTTTATATTAGAAAGGTTTGAAAACCATTAACCACAGCACGATCATCGGAATCACATAACCGACAACCACCAGGTCTGTGGCCTGCAATTTCTTGAGATAGGCCTCCACTTCAGCCTGGCTGGCTGGTTCTTCCGCCGGAAAACGATCGCCCCTGATCATATAAGGTAAACCAACCATTCTCCGCAAATGTTTATAGCGCTTTTCGTTCATAAATACCATTTGGAGAAAAACGATGACCATCAAGACAATGGAGGCCCAGATCCAGCCCTTATTCCAGATCTTGAGAATAAATGGCATGATCAGGCCCGTCAGCCCCATTACAAGGAAGGCAGAGAATGCCACGATGATGGTTGAAAAGGAAAGATCCAGCAGGGCGCGGATACGGCTGAAATCCGTTTCTTTGCGGATCTGGAACGCCATCGCCATGGACGTCCCATGCGCAAGGAAAAACGTGATCGCGGACAAGGTATGCAAAAATATCAACCAGGGAACGAGGGCAAGCATGGCAGCCTCCGGGGTATTGAGATGATTCTATTATATATTGGGTTTGTCCAATTTTGAATTCTGAAATAGCTTCAACGGCAGAGCCTGTACAGTTCGACCTTTGTAACCGACCATGGTCGTGGCCATACACAAAGAGTTAAAGATCGCCTCCTCGGTTGCTTCGATCGCAGCCTGAAACAACGGAGACATCAAATCGTTGGGCAGCTCAGGATACACCCATACTTTACTTCGTCGTTCGGCTGTCCTCCGCGTCTCCTCTGCCGAAGAAAACGCGATAACATAATCCCCCGACCCGTTACTCATCGAAGCGCCGGTGCGTGCGAGGCCCGCCAGACCACGTTTGGCGAGCCGCTTGAGGTTACGGTCTGACAGCGGGGCGTCGGTCCCAATGATAATCATGATCGAGCCATCCGCGGAAGCCTTATCAAGTTCATCTTTTAGATAATATTGACCCAGTTCTTTGCCAACTGGGATTCCGTCCATTTGCAGCACGCCCCCAAAGTTGGATTGCACCAATGCACCCACTGTAAATCCACCAACAGATTTCGGTAGCACGCGCGAACTCGTACCGATACCGCCCTTCCACCCAAAGCAAACGGTTCCCGTCCCTGCGCCAACGCAGCCCTCCTCCAGCAGACCTGACTTGGCCGCCTCAATCGCCTTCAACACTAATTCCCTCGTTACCGCTCGCATGCGGATATCGTTCAGCCAGCCATCATTCGTCTCACCCACAATAGGGTTGACGCTGCGAACATCTTCATTACCAGGTTGTCTCAAAGTCCAATCAATGATCCCTTCGGCGGCTGCCGGGACGGCCAGCGTATTCGTCAGCAATATTGGGGTTTCGATCTCGCCCAACGCCTCCACTTGCGTTGACCCCATCAATTTTCCAAATCCATTTCCAACCGCAATTCCAGCAGGAACTTTATCTTGAAAGACATTTCCACTGTGTGGAAGGATGGCTGTCACCCCCGTGCGAATATTATCCCCTTCGATCAAAGTGACATGTCCCACTTTCGTGCCTGATACATCCGTGATAGCATTCCATTTGCCAACTGGCAAAATGCCGGGAGTAATACCCAATTCACGTGCGCGATGGCGCAGAGTATTCATGATTTGTTTCGATTAATAAGGATATAAATCTCCTTTTTACTCCAGCCACTATGTTCGGCCAGTTCAGCGGATATTTCCTTTGCAGATTTATCGCCCTTTGATGACTTTTCAATCGCGGCACGCATTTCTTCTTCGGTCCATTTATCACTTTCTTCTTTCTTCTTTCCTTCCACAACCAGCGTGAATTCCCCACGCGCAGGCTGACTCTTGAAGTAATCCACCGACCCGTTTAAGGTGCCGCGCCAGTATTCCTCGAACATCTTGGTCATTTCGCGGGCGACGCAGATTTTTCTATCGCCGAGAATCGAGAGCAGGTCTTCCAGCGATTCAACAATGCGGTAAGGAGACTCCAAGAAAATCAACGTGTAGGTCACGTTTGAAACGTGACCTACTACACTGCGTCTTTCTGTTTTCTTATGCGGGAGATAACCAAGGTAGAGGAACGCGTCCGTGGGCAGGCCGGAAACCGCTAAGGCCGAGATCGGGGCTGAAGGACCGGGAACAGGCCGAACGTCGAAGTTTGAGGCGAGGGCGGCGCGGACCAGTTCATAGCCGGGGTCATTGATCGCAGGCATCCCGGCGTCCGAGACTAAAGCCACATCCCCGTGAGACAGCTTGTCCAGAATATAGTCCAGTTTGTTGAGCTTGTTATGTTCGAAGTAACTGGTGAGTGGAGTTTCGATTCCGAAGTATTTGAGCAATTTCCCCGTATGCCGTGTGTCCTCCGCCGCAATGAGACTCGCTTCGCGCAATATACGGATCGCCCGCGGGGACAGGTCTTCGAGATTGCCGATGGGGGTGGCGACGAGAAAGAGCGTACCCATGCGATGATTGTATCACCGCTTATTTTTCAGCACCGGTAATGACCAGACCCTGCATGAAATATTTTTGTGCCAGAATCAACAAGATAACCGGCAGGATAAGCACGATGATGCTGCTGGCTTCGATGACATTCTGAATGGGGAGGAAGGATTGATAATTTTGCACGCCAAATGAAACTGGCATCAGTTTGGGATCGGTTCCGAGATATAAAGAGGCGAGCCGGGTTTCATTCCAGGTGAAGAAGAAATGCAATAAGGAGACAGTGATCACAACGGGCCACGACTGTGGCAGGACAACGGAGAATAACCGGCGCAGCGGTCCGGCCCCATCGAGCATGGCAGCTTCTTCAAGGTCGATCGGCAAACTTTTGAAGTTTTGACGCAGGAGAAAGATATAAACAGCGTTGCCAAAGAACAAATGGAGAAGCACGGGCAATACAGTTCCTCGCCAATGCAAGATCCCTACATAAACGTAGAAAGTTGGGATGAACGTGATCTTCTCGGGAATCAATATGGTTGCTATCAAAATGTAGAAAAGCAAATTTCCACCTGGCAATGAGAAACGTGCGAATCCATATGCCACAACAATAGAGGAAACAAGCACACCGATTCCCCCAATGAGGGCTAGGAGAAAAGTATTGCGCAACATTTGCGGAAACGGCAGAGACGTGAACAGACGTGTGAAGTTTTCCCACTCAATGTGGAATTCGTAAACACCCTTCAATGTGCGCCAGCTGCCTTTCCATTCGATCAAGCCTCTTTCGGGATGTTGAGGGTCAATCAGCAGGCTTGTCTCTCGACCAGGTTTGGCCAGCGCCATGGGCCGGATACCATCTTCCATGGGCACGTTGTAGATTTGATATTCCTTCCCTTCATGTTCATAGCGCATAACTCTGGCGGGATAGAGCGGCGCGGTTTTGTCGCTTAGTTGCGCCGTGGGCATCATGGCAGTGACAATCATGAAAAGTACTGGCGAAAGATAAAGCGTCATCAGGACCCAGACAAACAAATTAAATGGGAGAATGTTGATGTAACGTTTGATATTCGGCACGAACGGAAGGAGCTTTGTTTGTACTTTCATTTCAACCTTCCCGATCCGGAAAGTACACCCAGCGTTTGGACGTGCCGAACAATATCAACACCAGAATCATCACAAAGACAAAAAAGATCCAGGCCAGACTGGAGGCGTATCCAAGTTTGAACATATCGAATAACACAAAGTTGATGTAACCATCATAGGACGAAAAATCGTTACGCCAGCGACTCCCGCGGTCGAGCAGAATGGCGCCGCCGAAGACGGATGTCAGATTCAGCACCAGAGAGAAGAAAATGGCTGGCGTAATCAGCGGAATCGTGATCTTGAAGAAACGCGCGAGTCGGCCTGCGCCATCGATGCGGGCAGCTTCGTAAATTTCGGACGGAATTCCCTGCATGGCGCCCATCATGATCAGGATTCCCGGGCCAATCGTCCATAAGGAACTCAGGATGAAAAGCGGCTGAGAAGCGCCTCTGGAGTAAAAGTGATTCAGCGTCTCCAGGCCCAGCGGGCCCAGAATCAGACGATTCAACCAACCCGTAGCTGGACTCACATATCCCTGCCACATCAACGCTGCGGCAAACGCGGGTATGATGCTCGGCAGAAAAAACAATGTACGCATGGTATTTTTCGCCAGTAATTTTTGACTGCTCAATAAGGCTGCAATAAAGATGGATGCAAAGGTTTGCAATGGGATGATTACCAGCGCCAGTTGCACTGTTTGCCATAAAACAGTCACTGCCTGTTCATCGCGAAAGATGATCCGATAATTTCCAAGGCCCACGAGCTGCACCTGGTCGGGGTTCAGCAGATGAAAATCTGTAAAGGATAGGACCAGCGAAGCCAGGATCGGTACAAGCTTGAAGATCAACAATCCGAGCAGCCAGGGGGAGATCAACATCAGCCCAATTTGACGCTTGAAACGCGTTTCCACAGAGGTCCGGGGCGTAGCCGATATATTCCTCTTGAGCAATGCTGTGAGTTGCATCAACGTTCTTTTATCAAATGAGGCAAAAGAGTCTTTATCCCGTATTCCTCAAACCTGCAGCGATGCCATTGATGGTCAGTGCCATCACTTCACGCAGGGATTTGGCCTCTTCACCCTCTTGATCTGAGAGGGATCGCAAGCGGCGTAAGGTTTCTACCTGAATATAATTCAATGGGTCCACATACGGGTTACGGAGTTGAATTGCCTGTTGCGTGACGGGTTCCGCTTCCAGCAGGCTGTTATGTCTGCTAATCGCAAGGACACTCTCACGAGTGCGTTCATATTCTGCGAGGATATTGCCAAAGATCTCATCTGCCAGTTTCTTATCCGGCACCAGACTGACATACAAGGTGGAAATATCCATGTCAGCCTTGAGCAGGGACATCTCTGAATTATTGAGCAGGGTACGGAAGAAGGCCCACTCATCATACATCTCCTGCAGCAGAGGCAAATCATTCAGGGAGGCAAGGCCTGTTCCCAGACTGTACCATCCAGGCAGGTTGAAGCGGCTTTGCATCCACGAGAAGACCCAGGGAATGGCACGGATTTGATTGACGGCGCCTAACTTCGCGCGGGCAGCCGGACGTGAACCAATTTGCAGGCGTTTGATTTCATCCAGTGGCGTAGTGGCTTCCCAAAATTCGATGAAACCGGGCGTTTCATACACCAATTCACGATAAGCCTGCAATGCAACCTTTGACATCTCCTCAATCGCAGTCCGCCACTTTGCAGGGATGGGCTCTTCCTTTTGAGGAGCCGAAGCAAGGATAACCGCGCTCGCGATTTGCTCAAGATGGCGATGCGCTAATTCCGGGTTGGCATAGCGTGAAGCGATGATCTCACCTTGCTCTGTGAGGCGGAAACGACCATTAATACTTCCGGGGGGTTGAGAACGTATTGCCCGATTCGCAGGACCTCCCCCACGAGCAATCGTCCCACCGCGGCCGTGGAAAATAGTCAGTTTGATGCCATGCTTTTGGGCGATACCGGTGATTTCCTCCTGCGCCTGATACAAGTACCAATTCGCCATCAGATATCCGCCGTCCTTATTGCTGTCGGAATATCCGATCATCACGATTTGTTTATCGTTATGAGATTTCAGATGGGCACGGTATACAGCGGAGACAAAAAGAGATTCGAGAATACCCGCTGCCGCCTCGAGATCCTCAATCGATTCGAAGAGCGGGACAATTTGCGGGATCATTTTACAGCCTGCCCATTTTGCGAGCAGAAGCACAGTCAACACATCCGCTGCGGCATGGGTCATGGAAATGACAAAGGGACCCAGCAACTCATTTCCGTAAATTTCACTCGTTCGTCCGATCAGCTGAAACAATGACCAGGTTTCGGCGGTGGTGGCCGTCACACCAGGATGATTCGACAGGTTTGGCGCAGGTTCATTCAATAGCCGCGTTAACAATTGGGTCCGTTCCCCGAATGGCAGATTCTCAAAATCAGATTCGATGTTCAACGCCCGCAGAATTTCACTTAACGCGGCATTCAAACGACCCGATTCTTCCCGGACGTCCAGCCGGGCCACATGCAACCCAAAAACCCGAACTTTTTGCAAAGCAGTTTCGATTTCATCGTGTGCCAGATTCGTCGGAAGGGCTGAAGCAATCAGTTCCAGCGGTTCGAGCAGGCGCTTTGCGTCCACGTGAGCGCGATGTGGGTATTGCCCCAGGAGATGTTTCTTCATATCGTCGCGCGAGGCTTCCGCCAGATCATTCGCGAGCAACGAGAGAATCAGGCGATAGGGTTCGGTGGCGTAACGTTGTTCAATATAGGCGACGTGCTCCGGTAATGGCCGACGCTTCTCAATCCATTCGACGAGGGCCGGCGGCGGCGGAATACGATTCGAACTCACGCTCAAACGGCGTCCTAATTCCTGAAAGGTGCGGCGATGGTTTTCCACCGCGAGGCCACGATGCAGTCGCAACGTCTCAGCAGTCACTTCGGACGTGACAAAGGGATTGCCATCACGGTCACCACCGATCCAGGAGGCAAACTTCAGCCAGCTGTGCGGAACTTTCAGCCCCGGATAATAGGTTTCCACTGCCTTTACAAGGTCATCATACAGTCTTGGGACAGCATTCCATAAATACGCATCGATGTAATACAAGCCTGTGCGCACTTCGTCCGTAACGGTCAACTTTTCAGCACGGGCACGATCCGTCAGCCACAACGCGGAGATCTCCGCATGCAGGGCCTTGACCGATTCGTCCCGTTCGCGCGTGGAAAGCGAATTTTGGTTAAGCAGGCTGAGCAGCTGAGTGATGCGCTCCGTCTTCGAGAGTACCGTACGACGACGGGCCTCCGTAGGGTGGGCTGTAAGCACCAACTCAATGAATAACTCCTTTAATAGAGCAGCCATTTGCTTACGCGTGACCTTCTGTTCCTTAAGCAAAGCAATTGCTTCACCGATCGACTCGTGAATTGGCTTTGGGTATGAATCGTTTTCACGCTGACGCAGCAACTGCACGCGATGATTATCCTCCGCCAGATTGATCAGATCAAAATAAACAGCAAAGGCCGCAGCAATGTCACGTGCCTCTTCATTGCGCAACGCGGAGACTTCCTTGTGAAGTCCCTTCGCCGCGCGGTCATCACCACCGCGCCATGCCTTCGCTAACGCACGGATGCGTTCCTCCGTTTCAAAGATGGCCTGTGATTCCAATTCGGAAATCACCTTGCCAAGCAAATCACCCAGCAGGTGAATGTTCTGCGAAATATCCATGTTGTGGCAAGTATATCAGTGGACAGAATGTCATCCAAGACTTTCCAAATTTTTCCGAAGAGGAGAAGGCCATAACGGCAGTGCTATAATTTGAATCATCAATAAAGAGGAGAATCAATATGACTTTCTCTGAATATGGCAAGTATGATGGCCTGGGGTTGGCAGAACTTGTTCGTAAAAAGAAAGTTTCTCCGGCAGAATTGGTGGAAGAAGCAATTTCAAGAATTGAAACCCACAATCCAAAATTAAATGCGGTGGTATACAAGCTCTATGAGCGCGCTCGGGCCGCCGCGCAGGGAAAACTGCCCAATGGACCCTTCCAGGGCGTGCCATTTTTGATGAAGGATTTGGCCGCTACGTTGGAGGCATTCCCACCAGCGGTGGAAATAAACTGTGGAAAAATATCCCATCCACGATCAGCTCTGAAATGGCAAAGCGTTGGGAGGCCACTGGAGCAATCGTGGTAGGGAAAACCAATACACCTGAATTTGGGCTCACGCCCTATACGGAATCAGATACGCTGGGAGCCGCGCTCAACCCGTGGGATACCACGCGTTCGCCGGGCGGCTCCTCAGGCGGTTCTGGAGCCGCCGTGGCGGCTCGGATGGTGCCGTTCGCTACCGGCGGCGATGGAGGCGGCTCGATCCGCATCCCCTCTTCTGCCTGCGGCCTGTTTGGTCTTAAACCCACGCGCGGGCGGACGCCCACCGGTCCCATCATCGGTGAAGCGTGGCAGGGATTTGCCATTGAGCATATTCTCTCGCGTTCCGTACGGGACTCGGCTGCCATGCTGGACGCGACCAAGGGTCCAGACGTAGGCGCGCCCTATATCATACCGGATGCAGGCCCATACGAGAAAGAGATGGGCAGGACACCCGGTAAATTAAAGATTGCGTTTTCCACTAAACCTTTGCTCGGTAAGAACGTCCACGCAGATTGTGTAAAAGGCGTAGGAGAAACGGTCGCGCTACTCAAGTCACTCGGACATGAAATGATCGAAGATGCGCCCAAGATCAATGGCGAGGAATATTCCCTGCACTTCCTGGCTATCATCGCGGGACAAACGCGCGCCGATATCGAAGAGATAGCCGAGATCACGGGCAAAAAAATCTCTCTCAATGATTTTGACACCCTCACCTTCGGCACGGGCTTGTTTGGGAGCATGCTGAAAGCCTCCGATTATGTCAAAGCCATTCGCTATCTGCAAATCGTTTCGCGGGACATCGGTCGCTTCTTCGAGAACTATGATGTACTGCTCACGCCCGTATTGAATCAACCACCCGTGAAGATCGGCGCGCTGAAACTATCTTCAGCGGAAGAAACCCAGATCAAACTCATCGCCCGAACGGGTGCTACCTGGATTCTCGAAGCCATGAACGTCATCAAACCTGTCGCGGCCCAGACGTTTGAATTCATCCCGTGGACGCCTGTGTTCAACGTTTCCGGTCAACCAGCTATGTCCGTGCCTTTGCATTGGAATGATGAGGGCCTGCCCGTTGGAATGCATTTCGTAGGCAAATGGGGTGAGGAAGCAACGCTCTTTCGCCTGGCAAGTCAGCTCGAAAAGGCCCAGCCCTGGTTTGATAAGGCCCCACCAGGATATTGATCTCTCCCCGCAACAAAACCCGGAATAAGCGATTCCATGAATAAGATTGAGCTCGATAAGCCAATCGCCCGGGGACGGACTGCCGATGTATATGATTGGGACGGGGGGCACATCCTCAAGCTTTTCCATACCTGGTTTCCACACGAGGACGTCGAATATGAATCTAAGATTGCACGGGCGGTGCATGCCAGCGGGGTAAAGTCTCCTGCGGTCCGAGAGCTGATTCAAGTGGAAGGCCGAGACGGATTGATCTACGAGCGCGTAGCAGGTGAATCCATGCTGGCGATGTTCCGGCGCAGGCTCTGGATGGTCTTCCGGTATGCTCGTATCTTTGCAACACGCCACGCGCAAATGCATGAGAGTATTTTTGAGGCCAATGTGCCCAGGCTGCACGGGAGACTGCATGATCGGATCCAGCGTCTGAACGTACTACCCGCTTCCCTAAAGAATTCTCTATTGGATGCGCTTCGCTCTCAGCCGGAAGCGGATCGGGTTTGCCATGGAGATTTCCATCCCGCCAACTTGTTAATCGACGGTAATAATGCCCATGTCATTGACTGGATCGACGCTTCGCGCGGCAATCCGCTTGCAGATGTGGCGCGCACATCCATCATCCTACGCGGCGCTATAGAGGGTAGGCAAATTCCCAACACCTTTTTAAAATTGTTCGTGAAGTCCTTTCACTCCATTTATCTTGACCACTACTTTCGCCTGCGCCCGGGCGGAGAGGAAGAATATCGTCGCTGGCTGCCAATTGTGGCTGCGGCGCGATTGGATGAGGGCATCCAGGAATTGGAACCCTGGCTAATGGAGCAGGCGGGAAAAATAGTTTAATCTACCCAGACAGTATCCCAGCACCTTGGAATTATATCTTTCACATAAGAAGCTCTTGACAATTCTTTCTTCCATGTGTAAAATATTTATTACACATGGAAACTTTACTTTCCACATAATCTAAACCAGCCTTTGGAGGCAAAATGAGCACTGAAGTAACGATTGCAGTTATCGTCGCGGTCACCGTGATTTTCGTCGTAATCTTGTGGCAGGGCATGAACGTCGCAAAGACACAAATGGCCAGCGATCAAAAGATGGAATATCAAAAGCTGGCGGAGCAGGCCACCACCGCTGAACAAAAAGCTGCGGACTCCCAGCATAGAATCGCCGCGTCGTTGGAGCAGATCAGCGTACGGCTGGCAGCCATTGAAAAATTGCTCAGTGAAGTCCAATAATCATGTCTGCGCTATCAGGCCCAGGTTTGCTTGAGGCGCTTTCCGCCCTTGCAAATCCACATCGATTGCAGATCATCACGGCGCTCGTCAATGAGACGAATTACGTCAGTCAGTTGGCGCGTGAGATCGGTATCAGTAGGCCGTTGCTGATCATGCATCTAAAAAAGCTGGAAGATGCAGGCCTCGTCCGGAGCAGGCTCGAACTTTCAGGCGACGGCAAAGCCATGCGCTATTACGAAGTCATGGACTTTAATATCCAACTCACCCCCGCGTTTATTTCCAAAACATATAAAGAATAGGAAGTTCAAGTGTCAACACACGGTGCAATATCAAACAAAACCGCTAAACCCTACAGAGGGCTGGCAATGGAAGGCTTGATCGCCAAATGGTACGCAAAAAACACAGGGCGGGCGCCCGAGCAAAAGGTGATATTCAACAAGGTAAAAGGCACGTTACCCAGCCATGCAAATATCCTTGAAGTAGCACCCGGACCGGGATTTCTCTCCATTGAATTCGCAAAGGTCAGGAAGTACAAAGTGACTGCCCTTGAAATCAGCAAGACCTTTATCGAGATTGCACAAACCAATGCGAAAGAAGCTGGCGTCCACGTTGATTTTCGTCATGGCAACGCATCTGAGATGCCGTTTGCAGAGAATATGTTTGATTTCATCATCTGCGTCGCGGCGTTCAAAAACTTCACCGAACCTGTGGAAGCAATTCGCGAAATGCACCGCGTGCTGAAGCCAGGCGGCAAAGCCTGCATCATGGATCTGCGGCGAGACGTTTCCTTTGAGAGCGTTGACAGGCATATTAGGAACGAGCTGCGTCTCAGCGGCCTCAATGCCTTGATCACAAAATTTGTCTTTAAGACCACCCTGCTCAAGAACGCGTACACAAAATCTGAAATTGAACAGATGGTCTCACAAACCAGTTTTACAAAATCGAGAATTGACCAAGACACGCTGGGCATGGATATCTGGCTGGAAAAGTAGCCCATAAAAAGACAAAAAAGACTCGCCCGGCGGCGAGTCTTTTTTGTATATCCGCACTGAATCCCTGAAAACTTGAGATTAGATATGCTCGCTGAAATCCAAATCGCTGGTCAAGGACGTATTAATTAATGTAAACCAAATATCACCCAAAGGAGAGATAATATGAAAAAGCTTGTTCAAGTCGTACTGGCAACGATCCTTCTCAGTACCTTGTTTGTTGGAGGATCCGTGTCCACTGCTTCCGCCAAGGAACCGAAAATTCTGGAATTCGATACGATGGTAGGCGTCCCGGTAGGTCTAACCGGTACCGCAAGCCAGGGTCCTCTGCGCGGTATTAATGGCGGCGGCGCGCCGTGGGTGATTGGCTCTGCCAAAGGCGAGCTGTCCGTAAGCGGGCACCTGGAAATCGAGGTCCAGGGGTTAGTCCTTGCTACCACCGGCTCAAACCCTGCTGCCGTCTTCCGGGAGCGTGTGAGTTGTGTAACCAGCACCGGCGGTTTTGAAAACATTCTGACAGATGCCTTCCCAGCCACAACGGGACCAGCAACATCAGGTGGTGGAAATGCCAAGATTGAAACGGACGTGAGCCTGCCCCAACCCTGCATTGCGCCCATTATTTTCGTCACGAACAACGGCGGATCCTGGTTTGCCGCAACAGGTTTCTAAACCATTAGAAGGTAGACAGTAAAGCGGCGAGTGGGAATCTCCACTCGCCGCATCAAGTTACTTTCATTCTCGTTGGAGAAGGAAAATCCTCAGCTTTTCAAAAATCTAACAACCTGTTCGTGAATCTCTTTGGATTGCAACGCCCCGCGATGACCCAATCCGTCGGTTTCGATATATTGGAGATCTTTCCATGCGTGGGCTATTGCGCGGCTGTCTTCCACCGGGGTAACGTTATCCGATTTATCATGGAACATCAGCGCGGGGATATGGATTTGTGGAACCAGCGATTCATTCACAATCGCATCCAACACATCTTTTCCAAACTTGCGATTGATCATTTCACGCAAGCCGTCCATGATTTCATCTGGTAATTGCGCAATGACCTGAAAACGCGGCAGGGCCTCCATCAGCCGGTTGAAAGCGCCGAAATAAACCAGCCTGGAGGGAGGCGGGAAATTCCGATTGACCAATGCGTACGAAGTGATAATCGTCCCGAAGGAGTGCGCGATGATCGCTTCAAAGGGTCCTTCGTGTTTCGCGATCAAATCCATCGTGGGAGCGATCTCAAGCAGGTTGGTCAGCTTTCCGTCCGACTCGCCATGCGCGGGTTGATCGTAAGCCACAACACGATAGCCAGCAAACAATAAAGCATCGACGAAACCTGTCATCTGGGCCCGCGCGCCACCCCAGCCATGCATGAGCAACACAGACGGGCCGTTGCTTCCCCAGGTCGTGACGGCCAATTCGCCGCCTTCAAACGGGAGGCGATAATTATTCCCCCACTCAAGGATCTCGTGGTCGGAGGGCTTCACTTCATAACGTGATGGGCTGAAAAAAGCCTGATAGACCTTATTCACGATTCCCTGTTGTTTTGTTGCGGCCGAAGGTTCCAAGGTTGCCATTTGTTCTCCTTTCCAAACTACTTACTACCCAGTAAGTTTTGATGACAAAAAATTTTATGCGAGCAGATCGAGCTTATGCTGTTCAACCACGTCTCGAAACTTTTTCGTTCCCAGAGCCCGCGCCATCTGTAGCGCGCCCTGCACACTGGACAGGATCAGCGCCGCCTTACCAGCGGGGTCGCCGTTGAAGCGGAATGCGCCCACCACCCTGCCTTCGCTCAGAGTTGCCTCCAGCCATGTGAGCAACTCCTTGTGCAAGGCTTCCACTTCGGCCTGTAACCCCGGGGGGATCGAATTGAACTCAGCCTCCATGGACCCTACCAGGCAGACCTTGCCTTTATCCGCGCGCATGTCTGTATAAATGCTAAAGAACCAATCCAATTTCTTTGCGGGGGAAAGATCCTTAATGCGCGAATTGTTGATCCACAACTGGAAGCGGTCCCGGTAGCGCTGAATCACTGCGCGTGCCAAATCTTCCTTGGTCGGGAAGTGATAATGGATGGCGGCATTCTTCACGCCCAGTTCTGTCGAGATGTGGGCATAGCTAAAGCCATTGAAGCCTTTATCCTGTAGTAAAGCTTCGGCCATGTTCAAGATCGTCCGCTTGCTATTTTCAATCTTAGTCATCAAATAAATTTTACTTACTAGTTAGTAAGTTGTCAAGGAATATATTTGTTCTATGGCACTGCAAAACAAAATTTTCATGAATGGATCAACGTGCTGTTACTTT
>Ga0114129_10006899_pt1 | contig 16156 bp, 10 predicted proteins | sample RhiMetdeltSRZDD1_FD_80071 | JGI IMG/M metagenome (GOLD analysis project Ga0114129, IMG submission 80071) | Populus rhizosphere microbial communities from Tennessee, USA - Rhizosphere MetaG P. deltoides SRZDD1 (version 2) (version 2) | ecosystem: Host-associated > Plants > Roots > Rhizosphere >... | reverse complement strand
CAGCCGACGGTCCGTTCCTTGACACAAGTACGCGTGGATGCTACCCTTTCGTGCACTGCGCGGCGGGGCGTCTGCCGCGCAGTTTCAGTCTCATGGACTACAAGGCGACGCTCCACCTTCCGCGGACCGACTTCCCCATGCGGGGGAACCTGCCCCAGCGGGAACCGGAGCTCCTCCGTCGCTGGGAGGACACGGACCTCTATGGTGCGCTTCGCGCGAGCGGCCGGGGCCGGCCGCTCTGGATTCTCCACGACGGCCCGCCCTACGCGAACGGGAATATCCACATGGGGACCGCGCTCAACAAGGTCCTCAAGGACATCGTGGTCAAGTCCCGGACCATGCTCGGCTACGACGCCCCATATCTGCCGGGCTGGGACTGTCACGGCCTGCCCATCGAGCACCAGGTCGACAAGGAGCTCGGGCTCGACAAGGCCGGGGGCGACGTGCGGCGCGCCATGGATCCGGCCGAGAAGCGCCGGCGGTGCCGGGCCTACGCGCTCCGGTTCATCGACATCCAGCGCGAGGAGTTCCGGCGGCTCGGCATCTTCGGTGACTGGTCGCGTCCGTACCTGACGATGGCGCCGGCGTACCAGGCGGCCATCGTCCGCGAGTTCGGTCGGTTCGTCGGCCGGGACCTCGTCTACAAGGGGCTCAAGCCCGTTCACTGGTGCATGCACTGCAAGACGGCGCTCGCCCAGGCGGAGGTCGAGTACGAGGAGCAAGAGACGCCGTCGGTCTACGTGAAGTTCCCGCTGGTGACGCCGGCCCCCGGGCTCGCCGACGCCCCACGTCAGTCGGTCGTCATCTGGACGACGACGCCCTGGACCCTCCCGGCGAACCTGGCCGTGGCGGTGAACCCGAGCGAGAAGTACGTGGCGCTCGACACGGGCACCGAGACGCTCATCGTGGCCGCGGGCCTGGCCGACCAGTTCGTCCGGGTGGCCCGGCTCAAGTCCGCGCGCCGCCTCCGGACCCTCGAGGGGTCCGAGCTCGAGGGGCTCGAGTACCGGCATCCGTGGATTGATCGCACGGGCCGGATCGCCGTGGCTCCGTTCGTCGCGACGGACGCGGGGACGGGTTTGGTCCACATCGCGCCGGGCCACGGCGAGGAGGACTACGAGCTCGGCCGGTCGCTCGGGCTGCCGATCTACAATCCGGTCGACGACGACGGGCGCTTCATCCCGGAGGTCGCCCACTTCGCCGGGCTCACGGTCTGGGACGCGAACCCGCGGATCATCGCGCTCTTGAAGGAGCGCGGGGCGCTCGCCGCGGAGGTCTCCCTCACCCACACGTACCCGCACTGCTGGCGCTGCAAGAATCCGACGCTGTTCCGGGCGACCGAGCAGTGGTTCATCACGCTCGACCAGGCGCCGCGCGGGGGCCCCGCCGGGACCCTGCGCGAGCAGGCGCTCGCGGCCATCCGGGCCGTGGAGTGGATCCCTCCGTGGGGCGAAGAACGCATCACGAACATGATCGCCCACCGACCCGACTGGACGATCTCGCGCCAGCGCGTGTGGGGCGTCCCGATCGTCGCCTTCTACTGCGAGACGTGCGGCACGATCCTCCTCGAGGAGCCGATCGTCGAGCAGGTCGCCGCGCAGATGGAGGCTGGCGAGGGTGCCGACGAATGGTATCTCCGCTCGGCGGCAGACCTGCTCCCGCCCGGGACCACGTGCGCCAAGTGCGGCGGCCGTGAATTCCGGAAGGAGACGGACATCCTCGACGTCTGGTTCGACTCCGGGTGCAGCCACGCGGCTGTTCTCGAGAAGCACCCCCAGCTGCGCTGGCCGGCGGACATGTACCTCGAGGGCTCGGACCAGCACCGCGGCTGGTTCCACTCGTCCTTGCTCGAGGCCGTGGGCACGCGCGGGCGGCCGCCGTACCGGGCCGTCCTCACCCACGGCTTCGTGGTCGATGGCGAGGGACGCAAGATGTCCAAGTCCATCGGGAACACCGTGGCGCCCGAGGACGTCATCGCGAAGCACGGCGCGGAGGTCCTGCGGCTCTGGGCGGCCGGCGAGGACTACACCGCCGACATCCGGCTCTCCGACGAGATCCTCGGCCAGCTGGCAGAGGCCTACCGGCGGGTCCGCAACACCTGCCGGTTCCTGCTCGGGAACCTGGCCGACTTCGACCCGCCGACGGCCGCTGTCCCGGACGCCGCGCTCACGAGCCTGGACGGCTGGGCGATGCTACGGCTCCATCGGACGATCGAGCGGGTCCGGCAGGCGTACGAGACGTACGAGTTCCACCTGGCGTTCCAGAGCCTCCACAACTTCTGCGCGGTGGACCTCTCCGCGCTTTATCTCGACGTGCTGAAGGACCGGCTCTACACGTCGGCCGCCGACGACCCGGCGCGCCGCGCGGCCCAAACGGTCTGCTACCGGATCCTGGACGCGCTCGTTCGCCTGATGGCGCCCATCCTCACGTTCACGGCCGAGGAGGTCTGGGATCGCTTTCGTGTGGCCGGCAAAGCGCGGAGCGTCCACCTCACCGACTTCCCCGCGGTCGACCCGGCCTGGCTCGACGAGAGCGTCGAGCGCACGTGGGAGACCCTGCTCCGGCTGCGCGGCGAGGTCGCAAAGGCCCTCGAGCAGGCGCGCGCGTCGAAGCTGATCGGCGCGGCGCTGGATGCCCGCGTGGCGCTCTATCTCGGCGACCCGGGGCTCCAAGTGCTCCTGAAGCAGGCGGGCGTCCCGCTCCTGCGGGAGCTCCTCATCGTCTCGCAGCTCGACATCGTGCTGGGCGCCCCGCCGGCCGACCTCGCGGCGGCCGCGGACCGCGTCGTGGCGCGCGAGACGGCGCTTCCGGGCCTCGCGGTGGAGGTCCGGCACGCGGACGGCCAGAAGTGCGCCCGGTGCTGGACCTGGAGCCCCGTGGTCGGTCGGGACCCGGAACACCCAGCGCTCTGCGAGCGCTGTCTGCCGATCATTCGCGCGGGCACGGCCTGATGCCGCTCGTCCTGGGGCTCGCGACGGCGGTGTTCGTCGCGGACCAGTTGACCAAGAAGTGGGCGCTGGCGCGTCTCGATGCCGGGCACCCGGTCGTGGTGATCCCGGATTTTTTCCACCTCGTGCTTGTCATGAATCCGGGCGTCGCCTTCGGGATCTTTGCGGGGGTCCCGCCGCGCTGGCGCTGGATCGTCACCCTGTTCTCGTTGAGCGCGCTGGCGCTGCTCGCCTCCCTGGCGTTCCGGATCCTGCCGCGAGGGAGTGTGGTGGCGCGCGTGGCCATCGGGCTCGTGTTCGGCGGGGCCGCCGGCAACCTCCTCGATCGCTGGCGGTTCGGGGCGGTCGTGGACTTTCTCGACGTCTTTTGGCGCATGTACCATTGGCCGGCATTCAACGTGGCCGATTCGGCGATCACCGTGGGCGTCTGCCTCCTGGCCGCCGAGCTGGCGTTCGGGCGGGACGATGTCCTGCGGCGGGGCCCCGCCGACGCTTGAGCCCGGGGCGACTGCCGGCACGCCGGCGCGCCGGAGCTTCGTCGTCGAGGCCGCCGCCGCCGGGGCCCGGCTCGACCGCTTCCTCCAGACGCGCGCGCCCGATCTCTCGCGCACGCGACTCCAGGCGCTGATCGCGACCGGCCGCGTCCGGGTGACCGGGAGCCATGTCAAGGCGAGTCATCGGCTGCGGGCGGGTGCCCAGGTGACCGTGGAGGTCCCGGCCCCCGAGCCTGTGGCGCTGACGCCGGAGCCCATCCCGCTCGACGTCGTCTACGAGGACGCCGACCTCCTCGTGGTGAACAAGCCGGCGGGGCTCGTCGTGCACCCGGGCGCGGGGCATCGGACCGGGACCCTCGTTCACGCGGTCCTCGCCCACTGCGGCCCGGCACTCTCCGGGGTCGGGGGCGCGCGACGTCCCGGCATCGTCCACCGGCTCGACCGGGGGACCTCCGGGCTCCTCGTGGTCGCCAAGAACGACCACGCGCACCTCGCGCTCGCCCGCCAGCTGAAGGCGCGGACCGTCGAGCGGCGTTACCTGGCGCTGGTTCACGGCCGGCTCCCGCACGCCGCGGGCGTCGTCGAGACCGCGATCGGCCGGGATCCTCACGACCGGCTCCGGATGGCGGTCCGGCCGGCGGGCGCGGGCCGCCCGGCGCTCACGCGCTACCGGGTCCTCGAGCGGTTCCTGCGTCCGGCGCCGTTCACGCTGGTCGAGGCAACCCTCGGGACCGGGCGCACACATCAGATCCGCGTGCACCTTGCTCATCTCGGTGCGCCCGTCGTCGGCGACCAGACATACCGGCGGCGCGGCACGATCCCCGCCGTTCCCGAGCTCGCGGCGCAGGTCGCCGGGCTCGGCGGTCAAGCGCTCCATGCGGCGGTTCTCGGGTTCGTCCATCCCGCCACCGGGGCGTGGCAGCGCTTCGAGGCGTCGCCCCCACCGGCGTTCGCCGCGCTCCTGGCGTGGCTGCGTGGCCTGCCGGGGACCGCGGGCCCGAGTCCCCCCGTGCGCTAAGATCGAGTCATGGCTGCGCGCGAGCGACACGACGGTGGGCGCCGGGTGGTCGCCATCGGGGGCGGTACGGGACTCCCGGTGGTTCTCACGGCCCTCAAGCGCTACCTCGGCGGGCGCGTCACCTCGTTGACGGCGATCGTCACCGTGACGGACGACGGAGGCAGTTCCGGCCGCCTGCGCGAGGAGCTCCAGGTCCTACCGCCGGGCGACATCCGCAATTGCCTTGTTGCCCTGGCGGAGGTCGAGCCGCTGATGGCGGAGCTCTTCCAGTTCCGGTTCCCGGGCGACGGGCAGCTCGCGGGCCACAGCTTCGGGAACCTTTTCCTGGCTGCGCTCACGCAGGTCACGGGCAACTTCCTCCACGCGATCCGTATCTCCGGCAAGGTGCTGGCCGTGCGGGGGACCATCCTGCCCTCCACGCTCGACGTGGTGCGGCTCGGCGCCGAGCTGGCCGACGGACGCCGCGTCCTGGGGGAGTCCAACATCACCCGGCAGGGCGTGCCCATCCGACGCGTCTTCCTCGAGCCGGGTGATGCCCGGGCGCTGCCGGAGGTGTTCGAGGCCATCGCGGACGCCCACGTGGTGGTGTTGGCACCGGGCTCGCTCTACACGAGCCTGATCCCGAACCTGCTGGTCGGGGGCATCGCTGACGCCCTGCGCGCCGCCGCGGCGCTCAAGATCGGCGTGGCGAACCTGATGACGGAGCCGGGCGAGACGGACCAGATGTCGCTCGGTGACCACCTGGAGGCGGTGTACGCCCACGGCGGGCGGGGCGTGATCGACGGCATCGTCGTGCACGGGCGTGCGTTCCCGCCGGACGTGGTGGCTCGCTACGCCCGGGCGGGAGCGAGGCCGGTGACGACGGACCGGGAGCGCATGCGCGCGCTGGGGGTCTGGGTCACCGAGGCGGATCTGGCGGGACCCACCGAGCTGGCGCGGCATCACCCCGAGAAGCTCGGCCGGGTCCTGGCGCGGCTCATCCGGCGCGGCGGTCCGGTCCGGCGCCTGGCGACGGTCGGTGTCTAGACCGGCTGGCCTGCGCCGCACCGGGCGCCGCGCCGCGCCGCGGGAAACCTGGGCCGTGATCCTCGCGGCGGGCGAAGGCAAGCGCATGCGGTCCGGCCGGCCGAAGATCCTCCACCTCCTGGGAGGGCAGCCGCTCGTTTGCTACCCGGTCGCCCTCGTGCAGGAGGCCGGGGTGGCGGGGACGATCGTCGTCGTGGCGCCCGGTGCCGACGCCGTGCGGGCTGCGCTCGCCGACCGCGGCGCGACCTTCGTCGAGCAGCCGGCCCCTCGGGGCACGGGAGACGCCCTCCTGCGGGCCCGGGCGGCCGTGCCGGAGACGGCCACCGAACTCCTCCTCCTGTACGGCGACGTGCCGCTCCTCAGCCGGGAGACACTCGCCGCGCTCCTCGCGCGGCACCGTGCGCGCCGCGCTGCCGCCACCGTCCTGACGTTCGTGCCGACCGATCCGACTGGCTACGGGCGCGTCCGCCGAGGTCGGGATCGCCGCGTGCGGGCCATCGTCGAGGAGCGCGACGCGACCCCGGCGGAGCGCCGTGGCCGCGAGTGCAACTCGGGCATCTACTGCTTCGACCCCCGGTCGCTGTGGCCGGCTCTCGAAGCCCTCGCGCGGCGCGCGCCCGGCAATGCCCAGGGCGAGGTGTACCTGACAGATGCGATCGGGCAGCTTGCGCAGCGGGGTCGGCGGGTCGAGGCGCTCGGCGTGGCGGACCCGCGCGAGGTCGCCGGCGTCAACGACCGCCGGCAGCTCGCAGTGCTCGAGGGACTCCTGCGCTCTCGCATCCTCGACGGACTCATGGCCGCCGGCGTTACCGTCGTCGATCCGGTGGCCACCTACGTCGATGCGACCGTGACCGTCGGCCGCGACACCCTGCTCCATCCCGGCGTGCGCCTGGCGGGGCGCACGGTCGTCGGGGAGGGGTGCGTGATCGGGACCGGGTCCCAGATCACCGACACGATCCTCGGCGATCGTGTCACGCTTCGGCCCTACTGCGTGCTCGACGAGTGCCGGATCGAGGCCGATGCGACGGTAGGCCCGTTTGCCCGCCTGCGCCGAGGCACGCTGGTCGAGCGCGGGGCCGACATCGGCAACTTCATCGAGATCAAGCAAGCCACGATCGGGCGGGGGGTGAAGGCGCACCACGTCGGGTACATCGGCGACGCCACGGTGGGCGAGGGCGCGAATATCGGCGCCGGGACCATCACCTGCAACTACGACGGGGTGCAGAAGCACCGGACCCGAATCGGCGCACGCGCGTTCGTCGGGACGAACTCGAGCCTGGTGGCCCCGCTCACGATCGGGGACGACGCGTACGTGGGCGCGGGCTCCGTGATCACGAAGGACGTGCCCCCCGGAGCCCTGGCGGTCGAGCGTTCGCCGCAGGTCGTCAAGGAGGGCTGGACGGGACGGCGGCGGGCGCGTCCGAGAGCGGAAGACCGCCCGGCCGACCCGGTGCCCTGAGGCCGGGCGGCTCGCGCGGGGCCGCCGACGTGAAACGCGGGGCGGGTTCCGGGGTTGCGTGCGGGCAACAGCCCGAGCCGCGGGACCCCTGGCCGGGGTGGCCCATGAGCGCCAACCAGCCGGAAGCGCGGCTGAGCGAGGCGCTGGCACGCGGATTGCTCGACCTCACAGTGCCTCAACGGCGAATACTCCGAGCGAGGTGAGGACGCGATGTGTGGGATCGTCGGGTACATCGGTTCGGCCGGGGCGACCAGCATCATCCTGGACGGGCTCAAGCGGCTTGAGTACCGCGGGTACGACTCCGCGGGCGTGGCGGTCGTGGCCGACGGCGTGCTCCAGGTCCGGCGCAGCGCCGGCCGCCTCCGCAACCTCGAGGCCGTGCTCCGGGAACGCCCGCTCGACGGCCCACTCGGGATCGGCCACACGCGATGGGCGACACACGGCCGGCCGTCCGAGGAGAACGCTCACCCGCACACCGACTGCACGGGCTCGATCGTCGTCGTGCACAACGGAATCCTCGAGAACTATCTGCCGATCAAGGCCCGGCTCCTGGCCGACGGGCACACGTTCAAGTCGGAGACCGACACCGAGGTGCTGGCGCACCTGGTCGAGCACCACTGGGCCGAGGCGGGCGGCCTCGTCGAAGCAGCGCGCCGTGCCCTCCTGGAGGTCCGCGGCGCCTATGCGGTGGGCGTGGTCTCGGACCGGGAGCCCGGGGCGCTTGTGGCCGCCAAGACCGGGGCCGGCGGCGTGGTGGTCGGGCTCGGCGAGAACGAGTACTTCGTGGCATCGGATGTCCCCGCCATCCTGGCGCATACGCGCGACGTCCTGATCCTCGAGGACGGTGAGATGGCGGTCGTGACCCGGCAGGGCGTTCGACTCCTGACGCTCGCTGGCCGGCCGGTCGAGCGGCCGGTGACGCACATCACCTGGGACCCGATCATGGCCGAGAAGGGCGGCTACCGCCACTTCATGCTCAAGGAGATCTACGAGCAGCCCCGCGCCATCACCGACACGTTCCGCGGGCGGATCTCGCCTGAGACGGGTGACTGCTTCCTGCCGGACCTCAACCTCACCCGGGAGGAGCTGCGCGGGTTCGCGCGCGTCGTGCTCGTCGCCTGCGGCACCTCGTACCACGCGGCCCTCGTCGGGCGCCAGGTCGTCGAGCGCGTCGCCGGGATCCCCGCCGAGGCGGACATCGGCTCGGAGTTCCGGTACCGGGACCCGCAGGTCGGTCCCGACACCCTGGTGGTAGCACTCTCGCAGTCGGGGGAGACGGCGGACACCCTCGGCGCGGTGCAGGTCGCCAAGGCCAAGGGCGCCGCGGTCGTCGCCGTCTGCAACGCGGTCGGTAGCGCGCTCGCGCGCGAGGCGCACGGGCTCCTGTACGTCCACGCCGGGCCCGAGATCAGCGTCGCCTCGACGAAGACCTTCACCGCGACGGTGACCGCCCTTTACCTCTTGGCGGTGCACCTGGGCCGCGTCCGCGGGGCGCTGCCGCCGGAGGCGGCGCGGCACCGCCTGGAGGAGCTCCTCGAGCTGCCGCGCCTGGTCGAGGCGGCGCTCGGCACCGAGGAGGCGATCGCCGACCTCGCGCGGATGCTCAGCCACTTCCGGGACTTCCTCTATCTCGGCCGCGGCCTCCACTATCCGATCGCCCTCGAGGGCGCGCTCAAGATGAAGGAGCTCTCGTACATCCACGCGGAGGGCTATCCCGGCGGCGAGATGAAGCATGGCCCCATTGCGCTGATCGACGCGGACATGCCGGTCGTGGCCTTGATGCCCCGGGACGGCACCTACGACCGGATGCTCGCGAACATCGAAGAGGTGCGGGCGCGTGACGGTCTCCTGGTCGCCCTCGCGCATCCCGATGACACGCTGATCGCGAGCAAGGCGCGACACGTCCTCCACGTGCCCCCCGCGAGCGAGCTCCTGAACCCGGTCGTCATGGCGGTGCCCCTCCAGCTCCTCGCCTACCACGTCGCCGTGCGCCGGGGCTGCGACGTCGACCAGCCGCGGAACCTCGCGAAGAGCGTGACGGTCGAGTAGCCCCGACCGCGGCCGGCCCGGCGGCCACGCTTCCGGTGTACTCTGGCTCCTCGTGAGCCTTGGTGCGCGGGTCGGGGATCGTCCGGCGGCCTCGGCTTCCGCGGCCGCGGGGGCCGGGGGACAGGCCGGCACGGCGCGCCCATGATGCCGGCGGCGCGTGACGTGCCCGGACCGCCCGACGTCACCGCGCTGCTCGCCGGGCTCAATCCGGTGCAGCGCGAGGCGGTTCTCCACGTGGACGGCCCCCTCCTCGTCCTGGCCGGGGCCGGCAGCGGGAAGACCCGTGTCATCGCCCACCGGATCGCGTACCTGGTGGCCCGCGGCGTGGACGCCCGGCGGATCCTGGCGGTCACGTTCACGAACAAGGCGGCGGGTGAGATGGCGCAGCGCGTGGCGGCGATCCTCGCCGGCCGGCCCGGGGGCGGGCGCCCCCCGCTGGTCGCCACCTTCCACGCCACGTGCGCGCGGTTGCTGCGGGCCGAGATCCACCACCTCGGGTACCCGCGATCGTTCGTGATCTACGACGAGGACGACCGGCTCGCGCTCGTGCGCGAGTGCTTCAAGGAGCTCGGCCTGGACGAGCGATCGCTCGCCCCCGCGGCGGCCATCGCCCGGATCTCGCGCGCGAAGAACCAGCTCCTCGGGCCGGAGGCGGTCGCAGAAGCGGTGCGGGGCCCGCGCGAGGCCGACCTGGCGCGCCTCTACGCGCAGTACGCGGCCCGCCTCCGGGCGCTGGGCGCGGTCGACTTCGACGACCTCCTGGGCTTGGCGGTAGAGCTCTTCGCCCGGCACCCCGAAGTCCTCGGCTACTACCAGGACCTCTGGCGGTACGTTCTCGTCGACGAGTACCAGGACACCAACGCCGCCCAGTACCGGCTGCTCCGCCAGCTAACGGCGGTCCACCAGAACCTCTGCGTCGTCGGCGACCCCGACCAGTCCATCTACCGGTTCCGGGGGGCGGACCTCCGCAACATCCTGGACTTCGAGCGGGACTTCCCGGGCTGCCGGGTCGTGCGCCTCGAGCAGAACTACCGCTCGACGGGCCGCATCCTCGAGATCGCCGCGGCCGTGATCGCGCACAACCAGGCGCGGAAGGAAAAGAGCCTCTGGACCGAGAACGTGCGCGGCGAAGCGGCCCGACTCTTCCGTGCGCGGGACGAGACGGAGGAGGCGCTCTGGGTGGCGCGGACGGTGGCCGAGCTGCGCGGAGATGGCCTCCCGCTCGACGGCGTCGCCGTGCTCTACCGGACGAACGCCCAGTCGCGCGTGCTGGAGGACGCCTGCCGGGTGGCGGGGTTGCCCTACCACATCGTGGGGAGCGTCCGCTTCTACGAGCGGAGGGAGATCAAGGACGCCCTCGCGTACCTTCGGCTCGTCACGAACCCGGCGGACGACTTCGCCTTCCGGCGTGCGCTCGGGTCCCCGCCCCGCGGTGTCGGGCGGGCCACGCTCGGCCGCCTCGAGGAGCTCGCGTCGTCTTCCCGGACTCCCCTCCTGGCCACGGCCGCACGGGTGGCCGAGGAGCTCGGCGGCCGCGGCGGCCGCGCGCTCGGCGAGTTCGTGCGCCTCGTCGGACGGCTCACGGCGGTGGCCGCCGGGCTGGAACCGCTCGGCGAGCGAGTGGCCGCCGTCGTCGACGGCGCCGGGCTCCGGGCGGCGCTCCGGCGGGAAGGGACGGCCGAGGCCGAGAGCCGGCTCGAGAATCTGGACGAGCTGGTCGTCGCCGCCGAGGAGTTCGCCGCGCGGCCGGAGGGCGGTGACCTCGCGGGGTTCCTCGACTCGGTCGCCCTCATCGCGGACGTCGACGAGCTCCAGGAGGCTCGCCCGGCGATCACCCTCATGACTCTCCACTCGGCCAAGGGGCTCGAGTTCCCCGCGGTGTTCCTCACCGGGCTCGAGGAGGGAGTCTTCCCGCACGGCCGGTCTCTCGATGACGAGGATGGGATCGAGGAGGAGCGTCGGCTGGCCTACGTGGGCCTCACCCGGGCGAAGGAGCGGCTCTTCCTCTCCTACGCGGCGGAGCGCCGGCTCGGCGGCTACGCGGGCCTGCGTGAGCCCTCCCGCTTCCTCCTCGAGATGCCGGCCGAGGCCGTCGTGCCGATCGGCGGCCGGCGCGGGGAACCCGGCCCCGGTCGACCGGCGGCGTGGCCCGGACGAGTGTCCGAGCCGAGCCCGGACCCGGGCCCCGATCCAGCCGACGAGTACCCGCTCCGCGTTGGGGCGCGCGTCCGGCACGCCGGCTGGGGTGACGGTATCCTGACCGGCATCCAGCGGGACGGCGAGGACGTGGTGGTCACCGTCAACTTCGCCTCGGTCGGCCGGAAGCGGCTCCTCCTCAAATACGCTCCGCTCGAAGAGGTGTAGACTCGGGCACGCCTGGCTCGCGGGCGCTGCCGCCTCCGGGCCGCCCGTGCCGGACCGGGTCCCGTACCGGGTCCGCAGCCTCGGGCTTCCCGGCGTCACCCCGACTGGCCCGTCCGTCACGAGGGCCCAATAGGGCCCATGAGGGCAGGCATGAGCGATGTGAAGATCACCCTGGCCGAGGTCGAGCACGTCGCTCGGCTCGCGCGGCTCGCCCTCGGGGCCGACGAGAGGGAGCGGATGCGGAGCCAGCTCGACACGATCCTGGGCTACGTCGAGCAGCTCCGGCGCGTGGACACGGCGGGCGTCGAGCCCACCGCGCACGTCCTCCCGATCGTCAACGTCATGCGGGACGACGAGGTGCGGCCGTCCTATCCGGTGGACGCGATGCTCGCCAACGCCCCCGACCCGCACGACCGGCAGTTCCGGGTGCCCCGCATCATCGAAGAGTGAGGCGATGAGCGACTGGACCCGGCTCACCATCCACGAGACCGTGACGGCGTTACGGGACGGCCGCGTCACCGCCCGGGCCCTGGTCGAGGCCTATCTCGAGCGTATCGGGCTGCTCAACGACACGCTGGGCGCCTACCTGACGGTCGCGGCCTCGACGGCGCGGACCCAGGCCGATGCGGTCGACGACCGGTTCCGGCGCGGGGAGCCGCTCCGGCCGCTCGAGGGCGTCCCGCTGGCGATCAAGGACGTGCTGTGCACCCGCGGCATCCGCACCACCTGCGGGTCCCGCATCCTCGCCGACTTCGTCCCGCCGTACGACGCCACCGCGCTTGTGCGCCTGATCGGTGACGGCGCCATCGTACTCGGCAAGACCAACTGCGACGAGTTCGCGATGGGCTCCTCGACGGAAAACTCCGGTTTCCACGTGACACGTAATCCGTGGGGGCTCGACCGGGTGCCGGGCGGCTCCTCGGGCGGGTCCGCGGCCGCCGTGGCCGCCGATCTCGCGGCCGGCGGCCTCGGCACCGACACCGGCGGCTCGGTGCGACAGCCCGCCGCCCTTTGCGGTGTCGTGGGGCTCAAGCCGACCTACGGGCGGGTCTCGCGCTACGGGCTGATCGCGTTCGCCTCGTCGCTCGACCAGATCGGGCCGCTCACCAAGGACGTCCGCGACGCGGCGCTCCTGCTCGAGACCATCGCGGGTCACGATCCCCTGGACTCGACCGCCGCGGGCGAGCCGGTCCCCGACTACCAGGCCGCCGTCGGCCGGGGGGTCGAGGGCCTGACCCTCGGCATCCCGGACGAGTACTTCGTCGCCGGTCTCGACCCGGAGGTCGAGCACGCGGTGCGCGACGCCATCCGAGTCCTGGAACGCTGCGGCGCGCGGACCCGCCGGGTGTCGCTCCCCCACACCGACGCGGGGGTGGCGACCTACTACATCGTGGCCCCCGCGGAGGCGTCGTCGAACCTCGCCCGCTACGACGGGGTGAAGTACGGGCTGCGCGCGGGCGACGCGCGGGACCTCGTCTCCATGACCGCGAGCACGCGCGCGGCGGGCTTCGGGCCGGAAGTGCGCCGCCGGATCATGCTGGGCACCTACGTGCTGTCGGCCGGCTACTACGACGCCTACTATGCCCAGGCCCAGCGCGTCCGCACACTCATCCGCCGGGACTTCGCGCGGGCCTTCGCCGAGGTCGACGCGATCGTGTCACCGACGGCGCCCACGCCGGCCTTCAAGATCGGCGAGAAGACCGATGACCCCATCGCGATGTACCTGAACGACGTGTTCACGATTCCGGCGCCGCTGGCCGGTGTCCCGGCGATCTCCGTCCCCTGCGGATTCTCGCTCACTGGGTTGCCGATCGGCCTCCAGGTCATCGGCAAGCCCTTCGACGAGGCCACGCTCTTTCGTGTGGCGGGCGCCTACGAAGCGGCCCGCGGGACCGCGCGGCGACGGCTGGAGATCGCGCCGGTGCCGGGGGCGCGCCCCGCATGAGCCCCGGCTGGGAGACCGTGATTGGCCTCGAGGTCCACGCGCAGCTCCTGACGCGGTCGAAGATGTTCTGCGGCTGCGCCACGGCGTTCGGCGCACCGCCGAACCACCAGACCTGTCCCGTCTGCCAGGGGATGCCGGGTGTCCTCCCGGTCATCAACAGGCGGGCCATCGAGTTCGGCATCCGCACGGCTCGGGCGCTCCACTGCCGGGTCAATGGCAAGTGCCGCTTCGCCCGGAAGCACTACTTCTATCCGGACATGCCGAAGAACTACCAGATCAGCCAGTACGAGGCGCCGCTGGCCGAGGAGGGTTGGCTGGAAGTCGAGGTCGATGGCGCCGCGCGCCGCGTGCGGATCGAGCGCCTCCACCTGGAAGAGGACGTCGGCAAGCTCACGCACGAGGGCGGGGTGTTCGAGACGGCAAGCACGAGCCTGGTCGACTTCAACCGAGCCGGCGTTCCCCTCATGGAGATCGTCTCGCGGCCGGATCTCCGCTCCCCCGTGGAAGCGGCCGAGTACCTGCGGAGCCTGCGGACCATCCTCCGGTACCTCGGCGTCTGCGACGGGAACATGGAGGCGGGCTCGCTTCGTTGCGACGCCAACGTGTCGGTCCGACGGACCGGGGCGACCGAGCTCGGGACGAAGGTCGAGATCAAGAACATGAACTCCTTCCGGCACGTGCGCGATGCCCTCGAGCACGAGGCGGCGCGCCAAACCCGGGCGTTGGATCGGGGTGAGCGGATCGTCCAGGAGACGCGCCTCTGGAACCCGGATCGGGGCGTCACCGTATCCATGCGCTCGAAGGAGTACGCGCACGACTACCGGTACTTCCCCGATCCCGATCTGGTTCCCGTGGAGCCCGCCCCGGCTTGGGTCGCGGCGATCGAGCAGGAGCTCCCCGAGCTCCCGCGCGCGCGCCGCCAGCGCTTCGTCGCGGAGTACGCTCTCCCGCCCTATGACGCGGAGCTCCTGACAAGTGATCGAGCGCTCGCCGACTACTTCGAGGAGGCCGTTCGGGTTCACCCGAACCCGAAGGCGCTGGCGAACTGGATCGGGTCGGAGCTCCTGCGTGAGCTCAAAGGGGATCCCGCGGCAGTCACGGCCACGCCCGTCCGCCCGGCGGGGCTCGCGCGGCTGGTCGCGCTGGTCGACGAGGGGACCATCAGCGGGAAGATGGCCAAGGAGCTGTTCGAGCGGATGGCGCGGACCGGCGAGGAGCCCGACCCCATCGTCCGTCGGGAGGGCCTTCGCCAGGTCGCCGACGAAGGCGCGATCGGCCGGGTGATCGACGAGATCGTGGCCGCTCACCCCGACGTGGTCGGGGACTACCGCCGGGGCAAGAAGCAGGCGGCCGGGTTCCTCGTCGGCCAGGTCATGAAGGCGACCCAGGGGAAAGCTAATCCCCAGCTCGTCAACCGCCTCCTCGCCGAGCGCCTCGGCACCGGCTGAGTTGCGGGTCGGGGGCCGATCCCGGCAGGGCCTCGCCGGGCTGGGCCGCAGAAAAGCCGGCGGACAGACTGCCCCAGGTTCCTATAATGGCCATGGGCCCCATGCTCGAGTTCCGTGGCGTCTCAAAGGTCTATGGGCGCGCGGCAGGCGGGCGCGTCGAGGCGCTGGCGGACCTCTCCTTCGAGGTCAAGCCGACCGAGCTGGCCGTCCTGGTCGGTCCGGTCGGCGCTGGCAAGTCGACCTTGCTCCGTCTGATCACCGGCGAGGAGCGCCCGACGCGTGGCGCCGTGCTGGTGGACGGGACCGAGGTCGGCGCGCTCGGGACGCGCGGCCTGGCGCGCCTGCGCCGGGACCTTGGCGTCCTGGCCCAGGACGGGTGTCTTCTCTCGGACCGGACAGCGCTCGGCAACCTGACCTTCGTGCTGCGCGCGCTCGGAGCGGGCCGAACCGCGGCACGCGAGCGCGCCCTCGCGGCCTTGATCGAGGTCGGGCTCGGCGCGGGGCGTAACGCGCTCCCCCCCGAGCTCGCCGCCGGTGAACGCCGGCTGGTGCTGCTCGCGCGCGCCCTGGTGACCCGGCCGCGGCTGCTCCTCGCCGACGAGCCCACCGCGATGCTCGACCCCGCGGCGGCAGCGACGGTGGTGAGGCTCCTCCGGAGCCTGCCACTGCGGGGGACCACATGCCTGGTCGCCACCCAGGCGACCGAGCTCGCGCGCGCGCTCGAAGGGCGGTTGCTCCGGCTCGCCGCCGGGCGGCTTCGACCCGAGGGCGATCCTGTCTAGCTACCTCGTCGAGGCGACGCTCCGGGCGTGGCGCCGGGGCGGGGCGACGGCCGCGCTGGCGGTGCTGCTCTCTGCCCTCGCCGTGCTCGTGGCGGGGGGGACGCTCGCCGGAGATCTGGCGCTGGGCCGAGCCGAGGCCGGGTGGCGCGCGGAGCTCCGGGTGGTGGCCGTGCTTCGGGACGCGGGTCTCCGGCCGGAGGCGCCGGACGGGATCGTCGCGCGGGCCCGAGCCCTGCCCGGCGTCGGGGAGGTTCGGTACGTCGGGCCCGCGGTAGCGCTGGCCGAGCTCCGGCGGCTCCTCGGCCCGCGCGGAGAGGGCCTCGACCGCCTCCCCTCGAACCCGCTACCTCCCCGGCTCGAGGTGACTCCTGCGTCGACGGCGGGCGCGGCGGACCTCCAGGCGCTCGTCGAGGCGCTCGATCGGCTGCCGGGCGTGACCGAGGTGCAGGCGGCCCACGGCTGGGTCGAGCCGTTCGAGCGGCTCCGGCGGGGGCTTCGCCTCGGGGGCCTCGCCCTGGCCGCGGCCCTCGGGCTCGCGGCGCTCGGCGCGGTCACCGGGACCACCGCGGCCGCCCGACGGGCGAGCGCCGAGGAGGTGAGCATCCTGCGCCAGGCCGGCGTTT